>Ga0335394_10000189_pt1 | contig 62357 bp, 42 predicted proteins | sample MAT03_FD_205741 | JGI IMG/M metagenome (GOLD analysis project Ga0335394, IMG submission 205741) | Freshwater microbial communities from Lake Fryxell liftoff mats and glacier meltwater in Antarctica - MAT-03 (spades assembly) (version 2) ... | reverse complement strand
CACTGGTCGTGGAAGACCGTGTGGAAAGCGTCACCAAGCAAGGGGCCGAGCCGGTCCTCTCTCCCGCAGTGCTCTTCACGCATGTCCCCCGACTCGAGATCCGCCGGAGCAACTACCGCGGACTGCTGGCGCGCCGCGGCCGCTATCGATTCGGCCCGTTGCAGATCTCCACGCGATTCCCTTTGGGCTTAGTGGCGCGCAAGGCCATGCAGAACGAAACCGATGAGCCCGACGAGAACCGCGAGCTGCTGGTTCTGCCGCGGCTGGGCTCTCTGACCCATCGCTGGACACAGACCCGCGACGAAGCCTACCAGCGCAGCCGCGCTCAACGCCGGCAGCATGGGCCGCTGGAAGGGGACTTTCATAACCTGCGTCCCTGGCGGGCCGGAGACACGCGCCGCTGGATCCACTGGCGCACCACCGCGCGGCAGGGTCAACTGATGGTGCGGCAGTTCGAGCAACACCTGCAGCGCGATGTGGCCGTGCTGGTCGATCTGTGGCTCCCCCCGAACGCCGAGCAGGAAGCGCTCGATAGCGTTGAGTTAGCCGTGAGCTTTGCTGCCACAGTCGCCAGTGAAATGAGCCGCCGCGGTGGCTGCGAGCTGACTGTGGGAATCGCCGCGGCCGAGCCGCTCTTCATTCGCGGTCCTGCTTCGCAGGCCTTGAGCGGCGAGATCCTCTCGGCGCTGGCCGTGGCCGAGGCCGACACGGTCGACTACCTGCCTGCGCTTCTGGCCAAGAGCGGCGAGCGCATTCAGCCCGGCACGCAGGTGGTGCTGGTCAGCACGCGGCCCGTCGATCTGGCCGATACCGATCGTTACGCCGCCGCCTGGAACGACTCGCGCTGTCGGGCGATCGTGGCCCGCATTCAGGAAATCGATGCCTCGAGCGGCGAGCTGCAACACTACTTCCAGCCGCAATAGACACGGCGTCTTGGTCAGGAATGCCACGCATGGCTCGTGAGTGGGAGTTCTATCTCTGCGAGGTCGACGGCAAAGCTGCTTCGATCAATCTGGACCTGGGGCTGTACGATCGGGCCCCGATCGAAGACTTGCCGATCCGCGTGGTTTTCAGGCTCCATTTGCGCGAACCGCGCGAGGACGGGCTGTCGAGCCAGGAGGAGTTCCCGCGGCTTTCGGAAATCGAAGACGTGCTGTTCCAGGCTGCCGACGAGGCCGAGACGCCCATCGTGTTCGTGGGGCGCGTCACGTTCGGCGGTTGCCGCGACTTTATCTTTTACGCGGCCGACGAGATGTCTCCCCGCACGCTGCTCGCCACCGCCATGACGGCCTTCCCCGAGTACCAGTTCGAGGTCGACGGGAGCGAAGAGCCCGACTGGGCCACCTATCTCAGCTTTCTGTACCCGAGCGACCGCGATATGCAGGTCATCCAGAACCGCCGGGTGCTCGAAACCCTGGCCTCGCATGGCGACTTGCACGACCAGCCTCGCGAAGTCTGCCACTGGATCACCTTCACCACGGTCGAAGACCGCGCCGTCTTTCAAGCCGCCATGGAAGCCCAGGGCTTCCTGGCCGTGAACACGCAGAACGACGACACCCGCGAACGCCCTTACGGGCTAACGCTGGCGCGGGTCGATGCAGTCGACTACCACAGCATCAATCGCGTCGTGCTGTTTCTCTTCGACGCGGCCCTGGAGTGTCGAGGAGATTACGACGGCTGGGAGACACAAGTGGTGAAGGCCGGAGCGTAAAGTAGCAGGCACACTCCGTGTGCCGTCCGCCCGTTGTGGTGCAGGCGTCCCGCCTGCTTGAACTGCGAACCAGCGCCACAATCCTAATCCGAAGCGTCAGCGCGGCAGAAGTGGTTCAGGCTTCGGGTTGGGATTTTCGAGCTTACTCGCGGGGCAGGCAGGCGGGACGCCTGCACCACAAGTAATCACACGGAGAGGCTGTGATTTTCTATTCGCCTTCCTCACTAGCCCGACGAACCACAATAAGCGGACGGCACACGGAGTGTGCCTGCTACTTTACGCGCCTGCACCATCACCAGTTCGCTGCCCGTAATTGACGGCCCCTCGCGGGAATGAAAGAATCAAACGATCCAATCGCCCCACTTTCTCATTTTACTCCGCGAGATCGCATGTCGGCCCCGTCGTCCACGCTGACTGAGTCGGAACTCTCTGCCGAGAATCTGCGCGGCGATCTGCTGCTGGCCGTATTGGCCGTCGTGATGGGCGGTCTGATGGGGCTCTTCCAACTCGCCTCGGACCCCCACGATCAATCGATCTGGCGGCATTTGGCCGGCGGACGTCTGCTGGCCGCGGGCGAGTGGCCCGCGAACGACCCCTTCAGCTACACCCTGGCCGATCAGCCCTGGGCCAATGCCACTTGGCTGTTCGACCTGGCGGTGTACGCCGGCTTTCGATTGGGCGGGGCCGAACTGCTGGTCATCGGCAAGAGCCTGGCCCTGGCCAGCGCGGCTTGGGCGCTGCTTTCGATTCGCCGCCCCGAAGCCCGTGCCTTCTGGCCCTCGGTGGCGGTCGTCGCATCGCTGGTTGTCGCCAGCCGGCAGCTTCAGGTCTCGCCCGATTGTGTATCGATGGTGATGCTGGCCTGGATGTTGAACCTGCTGGAGCGCCACCGGCTGGGACGGAGCGAGAAGAGCATCTGGCTGCTGATCCCGCTGTTCGCCGTGTGGGCCAACTCCGATCCGCGGTTCGTGCTGGGATTGCTGGGTCTGTTGGGCTTTGTCGTCGGGCAGTTCCTGCGCAGCGACGCGCCAGCAGTACCCGAGGTTCACAACCTGGGCGACGCGCCGCGTCCGGCCTGCTGCGACCCCTGTTGGAAGCGCGTCGCGTTTGTGGCCGGAGTCGCCCTGGTGATCTCACTGGCCAGCCCTGGCGCCTGGAGTACGGTGCGGTCGTTCTTCGGCGGGATGGCGGGCGCCACCCCCGAGGCGATGGCCGTCGCGGGCTCTTCGAGCTGGAGTCTCTATTCCATCGGCTCATGGCCAGTCCCCCTGTACGCAAATAATCAGTGGCGCGAGTGCCTGGTTGGGCTGCTCGGATTGGCGGCGCTCGGCACCTTCGCGCTGGCCCGCGGCCGCTGGTCGGGTGGAGACGTGGGGCTGATGCTTGCGATCGGTCTGGCTAGCGCCACTGCGCTGGGGTATCTCCCCTTGGCCGGAATGGTCTTTGCCGTGGTGGCCAGCTTGAACCTGCAAGGCCGCGAGACGCTGCCACGCGAAGGAGAGGCGGAAGCCGGCCGAGGCCGAATCATGCTCGCCCGGGGTGGTCGACTGCTGATGGTGGGCGTGACGCTGCTGCTGATGCTCTCCAGCATGACCGGTCGCCTGCGCGATGCTTCGGGCTACGACTTCGGCCCGATCCTGGCTCCTTCCGCCGAGGCCGATCTGGCCGAGATGCAACGCTTCCTCGCACGCATGCCCAGCGATGTGCGGGGCTTCAACATGCTCCCTGCGCAAGGGGACTTGATGGCCTGGGCGTCGACCGAGCCCAAGGGACGCTCGTTCCTCGACTCGCGCCGAAGGCACTTTGCGGGAGAGTTGGACGTGGCCACGGAGTATCAGCGAATCCGCATGGCGCTGGCCGAAGGAGTGGTGAAGGGTTGGAAGGAGCCGCTGGACAGCTACAAAATCGACTACGTCCTGGTCGATATCCGTCCGCGTGCCAAGACTCCCACCTTCGACCGCCTGCTCGCCAGCCGCGATTGGGTGAACGTGCAACTGGGCGGAAGCCTGGCCGCCTTCTTCCGCGCCACCCAGCTGACTCCTGCCATGGGCACGTTCCTGGCTGCCCAGTACTACGATGCCGGCGATCAGGTCTTTCGAGTGCAGGAGCGGATCAGCCCCGCTCCACCGGAGATTGCCGGCCCCCCCGAGCTGCTGCGGGATCGCATCTGGCGAACCGAAGAGGGTCCCGATCCGCCCCGTTTTTCTGAAGGCTTCAATCTGCTCAAGGCGGCCATGTCGCCGGGCCTGGCCCCTGACAAGCAGTTGCCGTATGCCATCCTGGCGGTGCGCAGACTTCGCGAGTCGTTGGCCGAACGGCCGCGGCATCGCCGGAGCTATCTCTTCCTGGCCAAGGCCTGTCAGCGGCTCACACATCTGGAGATGCAGGTTGGCGGGCTCTCGCTGCCGCGCGAGCATCCGCTGCGCATGCTGGAAACGCTGGCCGTGCTGGAGCAGGCCCGCCGTGCTTTGCCGAATGATCCCACGATCCTGATCGATCTGGTCACCTGGCGGCGCGGGGCCAATCAGCTCGATCCGATCATTCCGTGTCTCGAGGCGCTGGAGAAGATCGAAGCCCAGTACGCTCCCCCGTCCAAGGACCCCAGCGGGCCGGACGATCCTCGCCCGCCGCGTCCTGTGGAGTTTGATTCGCTGGCCATACCGACGTCGGAGCTGCCTAAGCTGATCGCGCATGTGAAGCAGGTGCGCGAGCGCGCGAGTGCCGAAGGCTCGGGGGCGAAAGCCCTGGACAAGGCCCAGTTTGCCCTCAGTCAGGGATGTCCACTGTTGGCTGCTGAGTTTCTGGCCAGCGACGGGCTGGTGGAGCTCGAACCGCAAGAAGTTGCCGGGCGGCTCCAGTTCGAGATCATGCTGGCCGACTCGGCGGCGGCCCGCAACACCCTGGCCCGCTATCAGGCGCGGCTCGCCCCTCAGGATCTGGCCTGGTGGCAGGGCTGGATCGAACTGCTCGATGGCAACCTGGGAGGAACTGCCCAGCAATGGGAACCTTTGTTGACGCAAACGCAGTTACAAGGGGTATCGCAGGTGCTGGATTCAACGCGCACGCTGTTTGAAGGACAGCTCCATCCGCTCCTCGACTCGATGGCGGGCGCCTTTGGCGATCCCCTGCCGCAGCTCGATCGGAATCTGCAATCGGCCCTGGTGCTGCTCGAGGCCGGCGCACCGGCCTCCGCCCGCGAACGACTGCGTGCCCGGCTGGTCGATCTTGGTCATCCGCAGCGCCATCAGCTCTGGCGGTTGGCCGGCTACTATTGGGAACAACTGAGCGATGAGCCGCTGGCAGAATCGCTCCGCGATCCGGGGGCGCGCGCGTCGGCGGCCGGCCTGCTGCCGATCGAATCGCCTGCCGAACCCGCCCCGGAAGCCATCGAGCCTGTCCCCGCGCCGGCCAAGCCCGACGCGACGCCAGCCAAGCCCGCCCCGATGCCAGGCAAGACAGATCCTGTCCCTGAGAAGAAGACCCCGCCGCCCCCAAAGAAGGGCCCTGCCGCCCCCGTGGTTCCGTCTGGAAAGAAGGGGTCATGAGCAGCGCCCCTCCGACCGATCGTGCCTCGGGCAGTCAGTTGATCATCGGCATCTGCGTGCTGGCGCTGGCGCTCGCTTCGTTTGGCTGGTGGTGGAGATACCACGAGGCCGCCGCACCGCGCGAGCTGTGGGGCGTATCCCACATGCTTCGCATTCGCGACGCCAAGAAGGTCGAAGTGCTGAAGCTCGCCCCGCAGGCCGACATGCTCCCCAAGCCGGGCGAGGCTATCCCCGCCGAGAGCTTCCTGCTGGGAAGCGACTGGTACGTCGTCGCGCAGTCGATCGACGCCAGCCAGGTGCTGGGGGTGAACGACTTTCGCCGGGTGTTGCTGGCCGATTTTGGCTACGACTGGAAAGCGGATCTGACGAGTTGTCAGCCGAAGTGGGAACAGGCGATACGCTGGACGGGCGAGACGGGCGAACAGACGACGCTGCTTTACGCGCCGAACTGTCAGCAGATGTTCCTGATGGAAAGCGGAGCTAAGGCCTCCATCGCGCCATCGGCCAGCTTTGCCGAGTCGTTCTTCAAGCGAGCGCTGGATCCGCCGGCCAAGGCCGCACCCTGAGGCGAGGGGCGAGTGAAGCGAGGGGCGTCTCTTGGTTCCCCCTATCCGACCGCATCTCAAATCTCCAATCGAACGACCGCCGGTCTCTTCGAACCGTCGAATTTCTCTCGACACGCGCCGCTTCCGTTCGATACGCTACCCAAAACATCTCCCCTTGCTCCCGACAGGCCGCGCTATGTGGATGGATCTCGCCGATTGCCTCGGCAGCGCTTACCTTGCGCTGCGCCGTCGACGGCTCGCTCGCTTTGTGGCCGACACCGCGCGGTGTCGCGAGGTCCAGCACCGCGTGCTGATGACTCGAATGGCCCGCCACGCGGCCAGCGACTTCGGCCGCGATCATGGCCTGCCTCAACTTCGCACGGTCGCCGACTTCCGCCGACAGATGCCGCTGACCAACTACGAGACCTACGCGCCTTACATCGAGCGCGTGAAACAGGGGCAGACGCAGGCCCTTTTCGCCCCGGGCACGCGGGTGCTGATGTTCGCCCTGACCTCGGGCACCACGGCCGAGGCCAAGTACATCCCCATCACGCGCGAGTTTCTGGAGGACTATCGCCGGGGCTGGAACCTGTGGGGCGTGCAGGCCTACACCGATCACCCCGGCGTGCGCAAGAAGTTCAACATCGCCCTGACCAGCGACTGGCGGCAGTTCGTCACGCCCGGCGGCATTCCCTGCGGCAATATCAGCGGCTTGGCCAACGACACGGCCAGCCTGTTCGTGCGGGCCCTGGGGGCCGTGCCCAGCGCGGTACGCAGCGTCCCCGATCCCTTGGCCAAGCAGTATGCCGTGCTGCGAACCACCATCGCCTGCCGGCGGATTGGCATGGCCATGACGGCCAATCCCAGCACCCTGGTGGGGCTGGCGCGGCTGGCCCACGAGATGCGCGAACCGCTGATTCGCGACATTCACGACGGCACGCTGACGGGCGAGGTCGAGATCCCGTCTGAAATCCGCCGATCGCTGGCACGGCACATCGGCCGGCCCGATCCCGCCCGGGCACGCGAACTCGAAGCCATCGTCGCACGAACCGGCACGTTGTCCCCGCGCGAAATCTGGCCCGGGCTGGCTCTGCTGGCGGTCTGGACCGGCGGCTCGGCCGGCGCGTACCTCGAGCAGTTGCGCGACTACTTCGGCGACGTGCCGGTCCGCGATCACGGACTGAGTGCCAGCGAAGGGCGCATGACCATTCCCCTGGCGAGCGGATCCACGGCCGGCGTCCTCGATCTGTGGTCGCAGTATTTCGAGTTCATCCCTGAAGAAGAGCACGGTCGGCCGCAGCCCACGATCCTGGAAGCCCACGAACTGGAACCCGGGCAGAGCTACTACATCGTTCTGACCACGGCCAGCGGCTTCTTTCGCTACGACATCCACGACGTCGTGCGTTGCGTCGGACGCATGGGAACCACGCCTGTCCTTGAGTTCCTCAACAAGGGAGCGCATTTCTCCAGTGTGACGGGCGAGAAGCTCAGTGAGTTCCAAGTGGTCACGGCCGTGCGCCAGTCGTTTGCCTCGCTGGGGCTGCGGCTCCCCGAGTTCACGCTGGCGCCGCGCTGGGGCGAGATCCCCCGCTATGTGCTGTTGAGCGAGCCGGGCGAACACCAGGAGAGAGGACAGGACCTGATGCGACAATTGGACACACGGCTGACAGCGCTCAATCGCGAATACGCCGACCGTCGCCGCACCGGACGTCTGCTGCTGCCGGAGATGCAGACGCTTCGGCCCGGCACCTGGTCCGCCTTCCGACGGGCCCGCATCGCGCGCCCCGGCGGATCGCTGGAGCAGTACAAGCATCCGTGCCTGGTGGGCGACCTGACCTTTGTGGATCAGATGGCCGCGCTGGAGCCCGCGGACGAGTTTGCGTCGCGGGGCTGACAGGGGGCATGGAACCGTTGGGGTGGGCAGAGTGAACGAGGCCCACCTGTGCTTCTATTCTAAAAGGGTGGACGATTTGGCAACCGACCCCGGCAGGGGACCGACCCCGGCAGGGGTCCAAGCGATTAGCCGGGGGTAAGCGAAGCGACACCCCCGGTTCATAGGCAAGAAAGCCATCGACCCCGGCCGGGGTCGCAGCCTAAGTTCGCGATTAACACCAGACCAGCGACCGTTTGCGAGGAAAGGGGGAGGCGACGTGGCCTCGACATACCTGAGTCTGCACTACCATTTGGTCTTTGGCACCAAGAACCGCGAACCTCTCATGGAAGATGCTTGGCGCGGTCGTCTGCACGAATACCTCGGAGGCATTGTCGCGGGATTGGGCGGGTATTCGCAGGGGATTGGCGGAACTACTGATCACGTTCACATCCTTGCTGGCCTTCGGGCGACGCACTGCCTTTCAGATGTTTTGCGCGAAATAAAGAAGTCGTCATCGGCCTGGATTCACGAAGAGCTTAGGGTCCCGTCGTTTCGATGGCAGGAAGGCTACGCAGCCTTTACCGTAAGTGCCACGTCGCGAGAGTCCGTTCAAAGCTACATTGCCCATCAAGAGGAGCATCACCGTGTGAAGCCTTTTCGCGAGGAGCTTATCGAGATGCTCCAGCGAGCCGGCATTGAGTTCAATGTCGAATACCTGGCCTGATAGGCTGTGACCCCTGCCGGGGTCAGGTGAACGCGGTGGCAGCGAACCGGGGGTGGCGCTTCGCTTACCCCCGGCTAATCGCTGGGACCCCTGCCGGGGTCGTTTGCCAATTCGCTTCTCTCGTCAAAAGTATACGAGAACCCTGATGCGCGTGGCAAAATCCCTCGGCAAGCGTCTCCGCATTGAACTTGAAGACGAAAGCCCCGTCGCGGGCTGCTAGCTCGCAGACTTACGGCGCCTCGTACCACTCGCCGCGCAGCCACTCGGCCAGCAGTTCAATGTCGCGCTCGCTCAGCGAACCCTGCCCGCCAAAAGCCGGCATGTTGTATTTCTTCGGATCGGTTTTGTAATAAACCTCGTGCCCCGGGTTGCGAATCATGTCCATCAGCCACTTCTTCGATCCATAGCCCGTCAGATCGGGGCCGCCGCTGGAGTCTCCCTCGTCGCGGAACTTGTGGCAGTCGACGCAGCCCAGACTGCCCGAGGTGCCGGCCAACAACTCGGCGCCGGCGGCAATCCGCGCGGCGTCGGCGGCATCGAGCGCGGCTTGCGAGCGCAGCTTGGCCTCGGCCGATAGCGCGATCAGGGCGGTCTCCAGATCCTTCTTCTGCTGGTCGTCGTACTCGGCCACCGTGTCCTTTACAAAGCCGACCATGTCGCCGTCTTTAAAGTTCGTGCCGCCAAAATAATGCGGGCTCACGATCTTGTCGGGCTCCATCAGCCCCTTCAGCCACGCGCGGTCGGCAAAGCCTTTCAGGTCGGGCGCGGTCGGTGAATCGCTGGGGGTCCGGCCCAGCCCGTCTTCGCCGCCGTAGCGATGGCAGCTGGAGCATTTGCGCGAGAAGAGATGCCGCCCCATGGTCAGCGAGTCGTTGCGCAGCAGTTCGGCGCCGCCGGCTGGCCCCATCGGCAAGTTGGCAGCCAGCAGCTGGGCTCGGGCCGACTGCTCCTGCGCCAGTTTCCAGTTCTGCACAAAGACCCGATCGGAAGAATCCTCCCGCAGCACCAGCAAGGTCAGACCTACGATCAGCCCGGCCATGAGCGAAAACACGCTGAAAATGAGCATGTGGCCCGATCGAGTCCGTCCGATCCACGGCGCGAGCAGAAAGAAGCCGACCACCAGTCCGGGGACAACGATGGCGCCAACGACCGAGCCCGCCCGGCCCAGGTGTTCGCACAGGTTCAGGAACTTGTAGAGAAACAAAAAGTACCACGGAGGGCGCGGAGCTGGAAAAGTCCGGGCGGGATCATACGGAGCATACAGCGGCGCGCCTCCTTCCGGCCCCATGCCATGCGCCAGCGTGAACCCCATGATGATGGCCAGCACCGCAGCGCAGACGATCGCATCGCGCACTGCCTGGTTGGGCCAATAGGGGGCCGTGCCGGGGTCCGTCGGTTCGCTGGTCGTGGCGGGACCGAAGCGGCGATAGAGATTGGCATACACCAGCAGAATCAGCAGGGCGATGGCCGGCAGAAAGCCCGCGTGCAGCGCAAAGAACCGCGTCAGGCTCAAGTGGCCGAACTCCGAACCGCCCACCAGCAGATGCTTCAGTTGCTCGCCCGCCCCGGGGGTCAGGCTGACGATCTCGGCCCGCACGCCGGCTGCCGCCACGTTTTTCTCATCCCAAGGAAGAAGTTCGCCCGTGATCGAAATCACCGTGACGACGAGCAGGAAGCCGATGGAAAGCCACCACATGATCTCGCGCGGCGCCCGATAGGCCCGCGCAACGATGGCCATCATCAAGTACAGCGCCAGCAGTATCAGCAGCGCCTGATTGCCGTAGTAGTGCAGTCCGCGGAGAAACCAACCTCCGGAGACGTGGTACTGGATATGAAAGACGCTCTCCCAGGCCGTATGAGCCGAGGGGCTGTAACTGGCCCACAGCGCCAGTCCTGTGACCATCTGCAGGAAGAAGACGAACAGCAGCGCGCGGCCCACAGAGTACCGCCAGCGCGGTCCGCCGGTGATGTTGCGATGCAGTGTTTCTGCCAGGACCTGGCGATAGCCTGTGCGGTCGTCGAACCAATCGAAGAAGCGAGTCATGCGAATCGAGCGGAGTGAGGGAAGAGGGCTCGCGGCGAAGTCGACGTGAGGGACGAAACGTCAGGCTTCCTCCTTGCGATCCAGCCCGGTCCGGAACTTCTTGTAGTCGACCCAGACTTCGCCGTCGCGGACTTCCACCTCGAGTGCATCGAGATCGCGGCAGACCGGGCCCGAATCCCCCTTCACGCGCGATCCGTCCGCCTGGAAATTGGCTTTATGACAGGGGCAAAAGAAGCGGCACTCGGCCGGCAGGTAACTGACGTCGCAACCTTGATGCGGACAGATCGCCTGAAAGGCTGTCAGCGCGCCGTCGTTGTTGCGGACCAGAAAGATGGTGCCGATCGTCTCGTTGGGGAGCGTGTTCCAGGCGTCGCTGCGCGTTCCCGTCAGCACAAAGCACTCGGGGATGCCCGGCTTGAGCTGCGCGGCGCCTTGCGCCGAAGTGACTTTGACCTTGTTGCCTCGCCCTGCACTTCTGCGTCGCAACGGATCCAACAGCGCAAGCGTGGCGCTGGCCACCGGCGTCAGCAGGGTCAAGCAGCCCAGGAATAAAGCCAACATACCGGCCACAAACCCACGGCGGCCCGGGGGGGCTGGGGACGCAGAAGGAAGAGTCGCACTCACGCCGGGATCCTTTGAAGCGGGGCAGAGAGGGAAATCGAAGCGATTTAAGTCGAGGTATTGGGAATCTATCGGGCGCGTGAAGCAACGTCAAACTCGCAGGTGTGCGTGGGAGCGCGCAGCGCTTCAACCTGATAAGCGAGTGCTGCGCTTCATTCACGACAGGCAATCCCTATCGAGACGACAATTTAAATGCTGCGCTGGAAAAGTCCTTCGAGGCGCCGTTGGGCTGGACGTTGTAACCGTGCTTAGCCCCTTCACTTGCGCGATTACCCCTTGCCTGGGGCTTCGACCCGGAATAACATTCTCCTCGTAGCCGAATCCCGTAGAGCACTACGGGAGCGGGGGACCCAATGGCCTTGGTGCGTCAGATCGCTCTCGAAGAGCGAAAATGCAGCACGGCCCGGGGCGAAGGTTCTTGCTGCAAGCGCCGCAAGTTCCAGGGTACTTTCAAGCCCTAGCCCGACAGCTAACCTCGCAGGCGAGCACGGAACGCGTGGTTCCGGCTCCATTTGAAAGGGCACCCTCTTCTCAGCGGCACCTCCTTCTACGGAAGTGCGAGATCAAGAGCCCTTCGCGGCATTGGTTGCGCGGGCGTTCTTCAAGTCATTGATTCGTTCGTGTCGCTCTGCGCGCCCTTCGGGATCGCGTCAGGTCGCTGCGCAAGATTCGATAGGCTAAGGGTCCGCCCCCGCCGGAGGACTTTATGTTCACCCGTCTTAATCTGTGGGCGGTTGCCACGCTTGTCGATGAATTGCATGTCTGGCTCGGCTGGGCTGGCGCTGCCGGAGGACTCTTTTTTCTGGCCCTGTTTGCTGCCTGGATGTCGCTGCGCTACATCCCGAACAACACGATCGGGGTAGTCGAAAAACTCTGGTCCGCGAAGGGCTCGGTCGGCGAGGGCGCCATCATCGCCCGCAACGGCGAGGCCGGCTATCAAGCCGAACTGCTGCGCGGCGGCATTCATTTCGGCTATTGGCGCTGGCAGTACCGTGTGCATCGCTCGCGGCTGGTTACCGTTCCCCAGGGACAGGTCGCGTACATCTACGCACGCGATGGAGTTCCGCTCGATCCTAGCCAGACCCTGGGACGCGTTGCCGACTGCAACAGCTTTCAGGACGCACGTGCCTTCCTGGAACCGACTGACCCGGTTCATGCAGGCCAGCGAGGCCGACAGCGGGCCATCGTTCGTGAAGGGGTCTACGCGATCAACCCAGCGCTGTTTGTCGTCATCACCGAGGACTACGTGTTCGGTCTGCGCTCGCTCCTCTCGCCGCAGGAGTCGAATGTCATTGCGCACTGGCAGGAAACCCTGCGCGAGTCGGCCGGATTCAGGCCCGTGCTGATCGGCGGTGCCATGCCAGCTCCGGACCCGCTCCATCCCGACATCATGATTCCCGTCGACTCCATCGGCATCGTGACCATTCAGGACGGCCCGGCGCTGGCGCCGGGGGAGATCATCGCTCCCACGGTTGGGGTCGAGTCGAGCGATGCAAACTATCACAACAGTTTCCAAGACCCCGAGGCGTTCCTGCGCGCTGGCGGACGAAGAGGTCGACAGTGCCTGCCTCTGACCGACGGCACCTACTTCATCAACCGGTGGTTCGCCAGCGTGCAGGCCATTCCTAAAACCGTTGTACCCATCGGCCACGTGGGTGTGGTCGTGAGCTACCACGGCCGGACGGGGCGCGACCTGTCGGGGGATTCTTTCCGGCATGGCGAGCGTGTGGCCGAAGGAGAGCGCGGCGTCTGGGAGCGTCCTCTGGGACCGGGCAAGTACGCCTTCAACACGTATGCCGGCGCGATCGTGCTGGTCCCCACGACCAACTTTGTGCTGCACTGGATCACCGGCAAAAGCGAGTCGCATCGCTTCGATGAAAGCCTGCGCTCGATCGACCTGGTGACACGCGATGCCTACGAGCCGTTGCTGCCGCTGTCGGTGGTGGTGCATATCGACTATCAGCGCGCCCCCAGCGTGATTCAGCGGTTCGGCGACGTAAAACGACTGATTACTCAGACGATTGATCCGATGCTCTCAGCCTATTTCCGCGACATCGCCCACAAGAAGACGATGCTCGAACTGCTGCACGAGCGCGATCAGATCCAGATGGAAGCTCGCGAAGAGATGCGACGCAAGTTCCGCGAGTTCGATATCGAATGCGTCGATGTGCTGATCGGCAAGCCCGACACGTCCGAGAAGGAAAGCAAGATCGAAGGGCTGTTGGAGCAGCTGCGGCTGCGGCAACTCTCGATCGAACAAATCGAAACGTATGAACGCCAACGTGCCGCTGCCGAGCAGTTGCAGAAACTGGCCGAGGCGCAGGCCCAGGCCCAGATGCAGACCGAACTGACCAACAGCCGGGTGCAGATTCAGATTGCCGAGAGCCATGGCGAGGCCGAACTGGCGCGGGCTCGCAAGCAGGCCGAGCAGACCGTGGTGGTGGCCGATGCCGACCTGGCCCGTTCGCGCCGTCAGGCCGAACAGACCGTGGTTCTGGCCGAGGCCGAGAGTCAACAGCGGATTCTGGCCGGCCGGGGCGAAGCGCAGCGTGTGATGCAGATTGGCTTGTCCGAGGCCCTGGTGCTGTTGCGCAAGATCTCCTCGTACGGCGACCCTCGGCTGTATGCGTTGGGCGAAGTCTCTGCGCAGTTGTCGCACAGTCAGCAGCCGCTCGTCCCGGAACGCATGTTTGTCTCGAGCGCCAGCGGCGAGACCGGCTCCGCCAGCCAAGGGCTGGTGGGGACGCTGTTGAACCTGCTGGTGGCCGAGAAATCGGGATTTCAGCCTGTCGACGCGGGCGAGATGGCGGGTCTCAAGAGTTGAGCGAGAAGATGACGCGCGAGGCTCTGGAGAGTTTACGGAGCGGCGCTGTCGAAAAGGCGGTCTGAGGGCTGCGCCGAACAACTCTGACTTCTTGCCAACGGAATCCCTCGGAAGGGTATCTCCCTGACGCACACGCGCAAGGGGACCAATGGTCCCCTTGCGTTCCGCACTTCGTGCATCAGCACCTCTCGACAGGAGTCTTCCCAATGCTTTCCGTTCGATCCTGCGCGCTCATGGCTTGCTGGCTGGCATGCATCCCAAGCACGCTCTTGGCTCAGGCCAATCCTGATACCGAGCGGCTCCGGCAGCAGGTGCAACTGCTGCAAGACCAGCTCAACGCGTTGGATGCCGCCAACCGCGCGGCCGCGACGCCCAAAGTGACGCAACTGGGGTCGACCCCGAACGCCCGTAGCAAGGAACCGCAACTGATCTTGCGGATGTACGACCTGAGCGACCTGTTTGCGATCGCACCGCCGTACCCGGCTTACTTCGCTCCCGAGTTGGGGGGCGGCGGAGGCCCAGCCTTTCCGTCGCCAAGTGACACGCAATCCATCGGATTGAACGGGGCCACCGGCGGAGCTGGCTCCTGGGGCATGGGAGGTGGCGGCATGGGCGGCATGGGAGGCATGGGAGGTGGCGGAGGGTTCTTCTTCAACGTCCACGACCGCCCGGCTGGCAACGCACCTGGCGCTGCAAAACCGTCTGAGGCCGCGAAGAAGCGACTGCCCGCCGAAGGGGCGCATGTCCTCTATCAGAACGGAGGAGACAACAGCAGCGCTTCGCTGGGAGCGCGGACGTCGCTCGAAGATCTGATCGACGCCGTGACCCAGTCCGTCTCGCCGCAAAGCTGGGACACGGTCGGCGGGCCTCAATCGATCTCCCGCGTGGGGAATGTCCTGCTGGTCAACGCCGACGAGAACTCGCACGACAAGATCGACGCTTTGGTCGGCCAGTTCCGCAAACGCTGGGGTACCCTTCGCACCATCGCCGTGCAGGCCTGGTGGCTATGGCTCAGCGACGAACAACTGGCGGCGCTGATTCCCGAAGACCGCGAGGCCCCGTTCGGCCCTGTCGAGGCCAAGCCCTGGCAGCAGCTCATGGAGCAGTTCAAGGCGCCCGATCGCAAGGGGTCGCTGGGCTATCGGGCTTCGATCACCAGCTACAACGGTCAGACCGTGAACACGATCACGGAAGGGCAAAGCCTGGCCGTCACCTCGCTTGATCCGGTCGGGCTTGATGGCTTTCTCGGCAATCCTGCCGACGTCAAAGAAAAGCCGGTGGGGCGCGTGGCCTATCGCCCCACGATAACCAACCTGAAGGAAGGAACCGTCTTGCAAGTGACTCCGTTGGCCAACCTGAGCGGCAAGATCGTGGTTCTGGATGTACACAGTCGGGTGGCGAAGCTGGCCGAGTCACGTCCTGCGGAAGCCGCTGCCGGTCCGCCGACGGCGCTCGATCGGCCGCGGATGCTGACGCAGCGATTGTCAACGACCCTTCGCGTGCCTGTTGGCCGACCGACGCTGGTCGGAGGCATGAGCTTTGAAGGGCAAGCGGCCCCCTCGACGCTCTATCTGTTCGTCCGGGTCTCGGTGCAGGAACTTCGCGACGACGTGAAGCCGGGCGAGAAGGCCGAGAAGTAGTCCGACCTGCGGCTCAATCCATCGAAAGCCAGACTTTGGCCCGGCCGGTGTCGTGGTCGAAGTAGCCGGAGAGCCCGGCGTTGGAGAAGTAGAATCCGAAGTTCATCTCTCTCGGGACGACGAACTGGCTCGCGTCTTGCGGCATCGGCCAGTCGGGGTTGCGCTGAAAGACGTAGGTCTGCCAGCCCTCTCTCTGAGCCCACTCGATGAATTCGGCCTGATCGATGGCGAACTCAGCCTCGTCCGTACCCAGAGTGTGCTTGAAGTGGACGTCGTGAGCGGTCGCCGGCAGCTTGAACCACGCCAGTGATCGATTGGCGACTTCCGCACTCACGCCGTGCCCTTCGGCCGAAGTGAGAGCAACGACCGACGCCATCAAAAGTGGAAAGAGAAGCATCGCCAGACAACCCGCAACGAAGCCTCGCCGCTGCGTCGGTTTCCCGCTCGCGTATTTCACTACGAAGTAAAACGTGCCACAGACGAACAGGGCCACGAACATGCTGAGGCAGACCAAACCGCGATACGCCAGGCACGGGGCGAAGTACGGCACGACTTGCACGAGATCGCCTTTCGGGTTCGCTAGCTCGCGGAGTTCGATACCGCCGTGGCCGCCGGCTTCTGACCTTCCAGCTTGCCCCCCGGTGCGACCAGGCAGGCATGGCGATGCCCCGGCGCGCCCAGCACCAAAGGTGGCACCTCGGCCGTGCAGCCAGGTACAGCCTCGCGGCAGCGCGGTTGGAAGGCGCAGCCAGGGGGCATGTGCGCCAGGTCGGGCGGCTGGCCCTCGATGGGGCGCAGCTTGTCGCCCCGCACATCGTCCAGGCGGGGGAGCGAGTTCAACAGCCCCTTGGTGTAAGGGTGCAGCGGCCGCTCGAAGAGCTCGTCGACCGTAGCCTCCTCGACAATCCGGCCGGCGTACATCACATTCACGCGATGGCAGATGTTGGCGATTACCCCCAGGTCGTGCGTGATCATCAGTATGGCCGTGCCGGTCTCGCGCTGCAGCTCGCGCATCAGGTCCAGAATCTGCGCCTGGATCGTCACATCAAGGGCCGTGGTCGGCTCGTCGGCAATCAAGATGTCGGGCTGGCAACTGAGTGCGATGGCAATCATCACCCGTTGCCGCATGCCGCCGGAGAACTGGTGCGGATAGTCGAACAGCCTTCGCTCGGCCGCGGGAATGCCGACCCGCTCCAGACCCGCCCGGGCGTGCTCGACCGCCTGCTCGTAGGTGTGCCCCAGGTGCCGCATGGTCACTTCGGTCAACTGCTGCGCGACGGTCAGGAACGGATTGAGCGAGGTCATCGGGTCCTGAAAGATCATGGCGATCTTGCGGCCGCGGATGTCGCGCAGTTGCCCCTCGCTCATCTTCAGCAGATCTTGCCCGCGATAGATCGCCCGGCCGCCGGCGATCTTGCCCGGCGGAGTGGGAATGAGCCCCAGTATGGCCAGGTTGGTGACGCTCTTGCCCGAGCCGCTCTCGCCGACGATGCCCAGGGTCTCGCCCGCTTCCAGCCGGAAGGTTGCGCCATCGACCGCGCGGACCGTGCCGTCGTCGGTATGGAACTGGACCCGCAGATCGTCAACTTCCAGCAGCGTCTCGGCCATCTTATCCCCGGTTCTTCATCCGTGGGTCGAGGGCGTCGCGCAGCCCGTCTCCCAGAAAGTTGAGCGAAAACAGCGTGACGGAGAGGGCCGCCCCCGGAAAGAGGACCAGCCACCAGTAGATCCGCACCGGAGTGATGACCTTCGTCGCATCGCTGGCCAACAGTCCCCACGAGGCGTCGGGCGGATCGACCCCCAGCCCCAGGAACGACAGGAAGGCCTCGAAGAGCATCACACTGGGAATGGTGAGCGTCAGATAGACAATGACGATGCTCAGCACGTTGGGGACCAGGTGGCGGAAGATGATCCGCGTTCGCCCCGCGCCGATCGTACGGGCGGCCTCGATGAACTGCTCGTGCTTCAGTGAGATCACCATGCCGCGGACCACGCGGGCCATGGTGAGCCAGAAGATCGCTCCGATCACCAGAAAGAAAATCATCAGGCGGTCGACGCCGATATGGTCCAGATACTTCTTGACCGTCAGGTCCCCGAGCGCAGCGACCTTGGTGGTGTCTTCGCCCAGGATCGAGATCAGGAACAGCACCACGCAAAAGAACGGGACGGAGTAGAGCACGTCGACAAACCGCATCATCAGGTTGTCGATCCGGCCCCCCAGATAGCCGGCCGTCGCACCGTAACTTACTCCGATGATCAGGGACACGAGCGTGGCCACCCCGCCCACGAGCAACGAAATTCGCGCCCCCCACACCAGTCGGGCCAGCAGATCGCGCCCCAGTTCGTCGGTGCCGCAGATCGAGGGGAGGCAGTAGTCGCCGAAGAGTAGTGCCCGCAGATAGATCATTCCCTTGGAGAGCTGATCGAGCTTGGGTCCCCACAGTTCGCTCACGCGGGCACTAAAGTCCGGCAGCGGTTCTTGGCGCGTGCCGAGCGAGTCGACCAGCTCCAACGGCGGTCCGTAACTGCTTAGCGACGGCGCTTCGTAGTTGCGCGCGGTGAGCTGCGCGCGGGGTGATTGCAGCGGCAGCAGCGGAGCCAGGAACGCCGACAGGCCGATGACCAGCAGCAACAACAACGACATCATGGCGACGCGGTCGCGGCGCAGCCGACGCCAGGCGTCCTGCCCCAGCGAGACGCCATGGATGGCGGCCGCTTCGCGGGTCATCGACCGGTAGCGTTCGAGTTCGGCCAGACGTTCCAGTCGACGTGTTTCGTCCATCAGTTACTCCGCCACCTTCACGCGCGGATCGAGCCAGACATACGACAGGTCGATCAACAGGTTCAGTCCGCACAAAATGGCCGTGTCGACCATGATCAGGCCCATGGCCAGGGTGTAGTCGCGCTGGGTCACCGCGTTGATCAGGTGCATGCCGATGCCGGGGATGGCAAAGATCGTCTCCAGCACAATCGAGCCCGTCAGGATGCCGGCCGTGGCAGGGCCTAGAAACGTGACCACGGGGAGCAGCGCCCCCCAGATGGCATGCTTGAAGATGATCTGCGCCGGGGTGAGCCCCTTGGCCTTGGCAGTGCGGATGTAGTCCTGCCCCAGCACATCCAGCATGCCGCTGCGGGTTAACCGCGCGATGTAGGCCGCATAGGGCAGGCCCAGGCACAGGGCCGGCAGCATGGCCTGACTCAAGCTCCCCCAGCCGCCGGCCGGAAAGATGCGAACCACAAACACCGCCAGAATGATCGACAGCCCCGCAATCACAAAGTTCGGCACCGCAATCCCGAGTGTCGCGATGGCGCGGAACACATAGTCCAAGAACGTTCCACGGCGGACCGCGGCGAAGATGCCCGTGGCCAATCCCAGCCCCAGCGCGACGGCCAGCGCCAGGATGCCGATTGTGCACGAGATGGGCAGGCCCTGCATGATGATCTCGCCCACGCGGAAGTCGGCCAGCTTGTAGCTGTAGCCGAAATCGAACTGCAGAGCGTAGCCGAGCTGACGCAGGTACTGCACGACCAGCGGATCATCCAGCTTGTAGTGCTCGCGGATATTGCGCTCGATCGCTTCGGGGAGCTTGCGTTCGCTGGAGAAAGGACCGCCCGGCAAGGCGCGCATCAGGAAGAAGCTGATCGTGAAGACCACCCACAGCGTAAACGCCATCCAGCCGAGTCGTCGCAGAAGGAACGCCATCCGAGTCCTTTGAAATCCGTCGAAAGCAGAACACGCGTCGTGGGCTAGCGCTCGCTCAGTACCTTGGCCTTCTCTTCGAGATCGATCGACAGGGCCTCGAGCGGGTGGATGTCGAGCACGTTCGGATAAAAGCCCTTCACATAGGTCCGCACCATGTCGCTCTTCACGTAGAAGTAGAAGGGAATAATCGGGAGCTCATCCATCAGGATCGCTTCGGCCTTCTGAAAGATCTCCATCCGCTTCTTCGCGTCCGTCTCTTCCTCGGCGGCCTTGATCAGCTGGTCGTATTCCTCGCTGTGCCAGCCGGTCTCGTTGTTCTCGCCATCCTTCACCCACATGTCGAGAAACGTATTTGGATCGGGATAATCGGCCCCCCAGGCCGCGCGGGCAATCTGATAGTGCATGCTATGAGTGCTGGCCAAAAAAACGCCCCACTCCTGGTTGGCCGGGCGGGTGTCGATCCCCAGGTTCTTCTTCCACTGGTCCTGCACCTTTTCGGCGATCAGCTTATGCCCTTCGGCTGTGTTGAACAAAATGTCGATCACCGGGAAGCCTTTGCCCCCGGGATAGCCGGCCTCGGCCAGCAGCTTGCGGGCGGCCGCGGGATCGTACTTGCCGCACTGCGGAGGATTCTCGTAGCCCACCAGCCCCGGAGGGACCAGGCTGCGGGCCGGCACCTGCCCTCCTTTGGTCACGAACTCCACGATCTCCTGCTTGTCGATGGCCATGTTCAGCGCCTGCCGCACCCTTTTGTCGTTCAGGGGAGGCTGCGTGACGTTGATCCGATAAAAGTACGTGGTGAGGATCGCCCGGCGCAGGTAGTCGTCGCGCTCCTTGAGTTGCGGGATCACGGCCGCCGGAACGGTGGTGATCCAGTCCGCCCGGCCGTCGAGATACAGATTGAGCATGGTCGCATCCGCCTGCACTGCCAGGGCGTCGACCGTCTCGAGCCTGGTGTTCTTGGCATCCCAGTAGGTCGGGCTCCTCTTCAGACGGATGCGATCGCGGATCCGCCGGAACTCGAGCGTGAACGGCCCGCTGGAAACGATGTTCTCGGCCTTGGTCCAGAGCGGATAGCCGTGCCGCTCGATGCAGGCCTGCTGCACCGGCGAAAGCGGATAGAAGGCCATCAACTTCTGAAAGAAGGGAGTCGAGTTGTTCAGCTTGATATCGAGCGTGAAGTCATCGGGCGCGTGGATCCCCACGGTCTTCTCGAAATCGGGCAGCACATGCAGGCAAGGGGTGATGTCCGCCGGCGTGCTGACCCCGGTCGTGGGGCGGAAAAAGCGATGCTGCTTGCCCTGGGCGTCTTCGACGACGTAGACCGTTTCTTTGCCGGTGACCAGGAAGCCGTCCTTGTCGGTCTCGGGCTCGCCCGGCTTGCCTCCTTCGAGCTTCTTCAGCGTGCCGCGCACGATGGTGCCGGCCGGGAATTGCCACTCGGGCACTTTGCGATCGGCCAGCTCCACCTCGACCGCATCGCCGAGCTTCAGCCGCATGGCGTTGTAGTTCCGCGCGCCGACCACATAGTACATCAGATAGGCGTACTTCGAGGCGGTCTCGGGATGCAGGAACCGGCGAAAGGACCAGACGAAATCCTTGGCCGTGAGCGGGGTATCATCCGTCCAGCGCACGTCTTTGCGCAGGGGAAAGACGAAGTGCTTGAAGTCCTTGCTGACGTCCATCGTGGTGCAGATGCCGGGCATCGGCTCACCCGTCTCGGGGTCGGTCCGATAGAGGCAATCGAAGACGGCCGAGATGATCCGCCCCTCGGGCTGGCCGGTGACGCGGGCCGGATCGATCGTTTCGATCTCGGTGCCGTTGCAGAACGTGAAGTCGGCCGGGGCAAGCGTGCTGAAGGTAAGAGCCCAGGCGACGGCACCCCCGCAAACGGCAAGGGCCAGATAGGGGAACATTTTCCGCCAGGTCTGGTCCATGGGCGAGACTTTCCAAGTAGTGCAGGCGGGACGCGGCAGGCAGGTGACACGCGCAGGTCGCAGACTGGTCCGCGGCAGCAAGCGTGCAACTTGCTGCGTAGGGCCAATCAAGCGGTTTAATCTAGCGGGTTGGCGCGAGAGGGCAAGCGGACCCTTCTGCCCGCCGTGGCGTCGCTTGCGGGCGCGATTCTCTGCGCACTGATCCACTGACGCAAGCATCGCGTTCCAGTGAAAGAAAGGGTTCGAATACTCCAGGCATGCTCCCGCGGGTGGTCCTGGCAGCTTCGGCATCCGAGTTGTCCACCCCATACCGCTTCCCTGCCCCTGAATTCCAGTCCTTTTCGGCACTCACCGCAGATTCACGGGGATTTCCACCAACATACGGTCGATCATAAGGTAGGCTAGTTGTAGTGGCGGTGCCTGGAGCACTCTTGCCGCGAGTTTTCGGAGCCGGCGCCTCTTCCCTGTCGTGCCTGCCCAGCCCCCGGAAATCGCTCGATCGCATCCTTCCTTCGCATGCTTCGGCTGCGATGGGTCCAGACGGGGCAGGAAGGGTGCTGGCATGTCTGTCTATCGTTGCGCCTTCGGCGTTTGTCTATGGGGACTTCTCTGTTCCCAGGTCCTCTCCCAGGAAGCTGCACTGCAGGGCGATGGGTCTGATCTCATTCGCAATGTTGAACAGCAGCGGCAAGTCATCGAGCAGTTCCTGACCGGCCGCGTTCAGGACGCACTGGCCAAGAGCCGCGCCGACATGCGGACCAATCCGCAGGGCGCCATGGATCTGCTCAAGCAGGCCATGCAGGCGGTCGTCAGCACGCCCGAGATCTCGGCCGATGTTCGCCAGCAGCTTCGCAATCAGTTGGAAAACGCCCTGCGACAGGCTGCCAACGTGCAGACCGTCAACGAAGTGGAAGACGTCGGCCGCCGGCGTGTGCAGGCCGAATCCGAGGAACGCAAGCGCCTGGTCGATGGCCTGATGCGCAAAGAAGAGAAGCTCAAAGCGATCCTCTCGCGCTTCGAGTACCTGATGGACGAAGGCCAGTACCGCGCCGCCGAGGACATGGCCAATCTGGCTCGTGCCGAATCGCCGATGACGATGGCCGCCATTTCGGGGAGCGAGAACGCTCAACTGCGGGGCAACTACGTCGATATCATGTTGATCCGCGAGCAGCGCTGGCGCAACACGGCCGCGGCACTACTCTCGACGGAGCGCTCCAGCGTGCCCTTCCCCGACGAACCGCCGCTCATCTACCCGGATCCCGAAGTGTGGGCTCGTCTGACCGAGCGCCGCAAGCAATACGCGGCCGTCGACCTGGCTGATCAGGGTCCCGCCGAGAAGCGCATCCGTTCGGCACTGGATCAGCCCGCCCGTATGGAGTTCATCGAGACTCCGCTGAACGACGTGATCGAGTTTCTGAAGGACCAGCATGAAGTCCCCATCCAGCTCGACAAAAAGGCGCTGGAAGACGAGGGGATCGATTCGGCCACGCCGATCACGATGAATCTGGCCGGCGTCTCATTCCGCTCGGCCATGCGACTGATGCTCGATCCTTTGGGCCTGACGTATGTCATCAAAAACGAAGTTATGCTGATTACCACCAAAGTCAAAGCCGAAGAAGACCTGATCACCAAGGTCTATCCGGTGGCCGACCTGGTCATCCCCATTGAGACTCCGCCCATCGGCAGCATCGGCATGAACGGCGCCGTAGGCGGCGGTGGTCAGTTCGGCGCCGGCGGCGGCGCCAACGGCGGTGGCATGGGGGGCGGCGGAGGCATGGGCGGCGGCGGCGGCATGGGTGGCATGGGTGGCGGCGGACAAGGTGGCGGCGGCGGTGGCGGCGGGTTCTTCTAGAACGCTGCGTCCGCGGGCACGCTGCTCTCACGAAACGGAGCTGCAACCAGCAATACGCAAGGGAGGGTGGGCCTGTTGGCTCGCCCTCCCTTTTTTCGTGCGCCTGCAAAAGACTGGCATCGCGAACCTTTACGGGTATTGTAGGCACATCCTTCTGACGACCTTCGCGGGTGAAGCTGCTGCCGGGCGATCCGGGGCGAAGGTCCGTCGCTGGGGGCAGACAGCGCACCTTAAGATCGTTGCCAGGGGAACCTTCGCGCATGGACCCGTTTCGTCTGACGCTTGCTGTGGCCGTCGAGAGTCTTGAGAACCGCACGGTCCTTGCCGAAGCGATGTTCGTCGAAGACCTCTGCCTGCTGCGCGGCGATTCCGAACGCGTGCTCGAGGCTCTGGGCCGTGGGCTGGCACTGGTCTTGAAAGAAGTGCCGCGTCATGTGTTCTCCCGCATCCAAGGGGCGACCGACGCGACCATTGAGCATGTGCCGCTGACCCTTGATCCTCCTAAGGGCTCCGTGGCCTGGCGCGAACCCGTGACACTGGACATTCCCATCGCGCGCTGGAATCACGCCCACGAAGCGGTCATCGCCCGCGTCCCATCGCTGGAGATCGAGATTCTGGCTTCAACCGCCGAGGAGCTGGCAGAACGACTGCCGGGCGAGATCAAGTCCGCGCTGCTAAGGGCCAAGCATGCCAACTCGCTGGGCAGCCTGGTCTGGCTGTCGCGTGTGCGGAAGGTTCGGATCGCCAAGCTCGACGTCGAACTGCCGCTGGAGAGTCTGAAGAAGTCGGCCATGGAGGAGCAAGTCGAGAAGCAGGAGCCGCCCGAGAAGGTGCTGAAAGAAATCGGCACCAACCTGGCACTCTCCAAGCCTTCGCGGGCCTATGAAGTGCAGTCGCTCGTCGAGCGTCTTGCCGAAAGCTTCACCAGTCGGCAGCCCAAGAGCGTGCTGCTGGTCGGCCCTGCGGGTGTGGGCAAGACAGCCATCGTGCATCAACTGGTGCGCCGTCGAAAGAAGCTGGGGCTGGAACGGACCCCGATCTGGGCGACCAGCGGCGCGCGGCTGGTGGCCGGCATGAGCGGCTTCGGCATGTGGCAGGAGCGTTGCCAGCGGCTCTGGCGCGCCGCTTCGAAGCTGCACGCGATCCTGCACCTGGGGAACCTGGTGGAACTGATGGAAGTCGGCAAGAGCAGCAGTTCGGGCCAAAGTATTGCCGGCTTCCTGCGGCCTTATCTGGCGCGGGGTGATCTGTTGGCGATTGTGGAATGCACGCCCGAGCAGTGGACCGTCATCGAGCGGACCGATCCGCATTTGCTCGACGTCTTTCAGCGGATCGACGTGCCGGAGCCGACGCCCGCGGCAGGGCAGAAGATCCTGACGCAGTTCGCCAACGAAACGGTGGCGGCTCAATCGAAGCAGGCCGTGGCCAGCGTGCTGGACGGGGCCGCGCTCGAAACGCTCGATCGGCTGCATCGCCGTTATGCCAGCTACTCCGCCTATCCCGGCCGGCCGCTCCGATTTCTGCGGAACCTGCTGCAAGAGCAGCTCACCGTGGTGAAGCAGGGGAATCGCTGGCGAGCTATCGGCGATGTGCCGTCGGCAGAACGCCCGCGCATCACGGCCAGCACGGTCACGGCGGCCTTTGCCCGCGAGACAGGCCTGCCGGTGGCCTTGGTCGATGACGAGGAGATGCTGGACCTGGAAGCGGCCCGGGTGTGGTTCAGCCAACGCGTCATCGGGCAGTCGGGCGTCGTCGATCTGGTGGTCGATCTGCTGGCCACCATCAAGTCGGGACTGGGACGCCCGAAGCGGCCGCTGGCCTCGCTGATGTTCATCGGGCCGACCGGCGTGGGAAAGACCGAGATGGCCAAGAGCCTGGCTGAGTACCTGTTTGGCGATGCCCATCGGCTCACCCGCTTCGACATGAGCGAGTATGGCGACCGGCTGAGCGTAAGCCGACTGATTGGCGGCATCTTCGGCGCCGAAGGGCTGCTGACCGCGAAGGTTCGCGAGCAGCCGTTTTCGGTCGTGCTATTCGACGAATTCGAGAAGGCCCACGGATCGTTCGGCGACCTGCTGCTGCAGGTGCTGGGCGAAGCCCGGCTGACCGACGCCGGCGGACGATTGGCGGACTTCACCAACGCGGTCATCGTGCTGACCTCGAACCTGGGGGCCGAGAACTTCAATCAAGGTTCGATCGGCTACGGAAAGAGTTCGGGAACCGAAGCCGACGCGCACGAACACTTCGAGCGCGCCGTGCGGCAGTTCGTGCGCCCCGAGTTGTACAACCGCTTCGATCGCATCGTCCCCTTTGCGCCCCTCTCGCCCGAGGTCGTACGTCAGATTGCTGCGCGACAGTTGGAGCAGCTCCACCAGCGCGATGGGCTGCGTTATCGCGAGGTGAAGCTCGAGATCGCCCCCGCAGTGATCGGGCATGTGGGCGACCGCGGCTTCGACGCGCGCTACGGCGCCCGGCCGTTGAAGCGGGCCATCGAACGCGAGCTGCTGGCCGATATGGCCTCGCAGATGAACGCGTATTCGGTCGAGTTGCCGCTGGAAGCCAGCGTGACCCTGGCCGAGGGAAAGCTCGTGACCGAAGTCCGCGCGCAAACCGGCAAACAGGCCGCTCAGGGTGCCTCTTCGCGGCTCGAGGACCTGGACGCCCCCGAGTTCTTTAAGTCCGACGACGGAGACTCGCTGGTCCGCAAATCGATTCGTATCACTTGGGTGCGGCGATTTTCGCATCGCTTGAGCACGTCCCCTGCCGCCTTGGAGCTGTCAAGCGACGTGTTTCGACTTGAGAAGCTCGCCGAGCGTCTGGCCCGGCGCGAGAGCCGCCGCGCGAATAAGCCGCGTTTCGACCGCGACGGCAAACCGATTCACGTGCGCGGGCCAGGAGACGCGACCGCCTTGACGCGGCTGCCGGTCATCAAGAGCCTGGCCACTCGGATCGAAGCCCTGGAACGGGACATGATCGGTCTGGAAGACGAAGCCATGCTGACGCTCTACAGCCAGGCGGATGCTCCGGAATCACCCGAGGTCGTCGCGGCATTCGGGCGACGGGTAAATACTCTCTACGATGCGTTTCGCGACTTGACGATGAGCCTCTATTTGCGGCAGTTCCCGCATCCCGACCGCGTCACGCTGGGGCTCTTTAGCAGCGACTCGGCGACCCTACTCGGTCTGGCGAAGCTTTATCTCGAGACGGCTCAAGGCCTAGGAGTTCGCATCCACGCCGTGCAGTATACCGAGCGTGAAATGAAGCGTCCCTGGAAGGCGATCAAACGCAAAGTGCCGGTGAAAGTAAAAGCCGGAGACGAAACGGTCGACAGCAAGGAGACGAAGGACGAAGACCATCCGAGCCTGTGGAGCAAGACCATCGACGACCTGCCCGGCTTGCTGGCGTCGCCTCCAACGGACCTTAAGTGCCTGGTCATGTCGCTGCACGGGCCGGGAGTCTTCGCCCGCTTCGGTCCCGAGGCCGGCACGCACGTATTCGTGCACAACGGTCCTCTGCGGGATTGCCTGGTCGAGAGCGGTGACGACGAAAAGTATCTCCCCGACGCAGGCTTCGAGCGTCGCAGCAGCGCCGGGGTCGATAAGGCCAGGCTCGCCGACGGACATCGCCGAATCTATCAATTGCAAAAAGAGTTGATCGAGGACCGAACTTTGAATGGCGAGCAACTGTCGTGGTTCAATCGCGGGCTGTCGCAGGTGGTGGCTGAAGTGATCAACAAGAAGCTGTGGCAAAACGCTTACGGCATTCTCGCCAGGTAGTTCATCGCCATGCAGATTCGCATCCCCACCTTCATTCAGACGCATAAATCCCCCCAGGGAACGCGGTACGTCGTGCGCCCGCTGTTCTTCCCTACTCCCGCCCGCTTCGAGCCCAGCCTGAGCCGGGCGATGAGCAAGTTCACGCAGGACCTGAGCAAAGAGCTGGGCCGACTGGGCCGCGCGGCCGATCAATCCGCGCTCGCGCGCTGGACCTTCAGCCCGCCGATCGTCGAACACCGCGTCGACGTCGCCATCGAACTGCGCCGCAAGACCATCCGCGGGCGGATCTTTCTGGCGGTCCTCAAACAGTTCGACCGCAAGATCGCCTTCAGCCCTGTGGTGCCCGACGTCTGGTTCGATCTCCAGCGGGGCGAGACGTTGGCCGCCCGAGCCAGCGAGGTTTTCACCGCCCACTTCCGGCAGCGCGAGAAGGAACAGGAGATGGAACTCCATCTTCCGTCCGAGTTGCTGATGGATGGCACGGCCTGGATCGAGCCGGTCGAGCTGGACGTCAGCCTCGGTTTCAAAGTGCCCCCGGAAGATAAGCTGCTGGCCTTCCTCGGCGGTCCGCCGGCGTCTGACGGCACGGTGGAACTGGTCCGCGTCGGTCGCTGCCTCAACTGGATGTTCGGCGATCTCGATCGCGTCGTCGGGCGCGAGCGCGAAGTCGCCGAGTTGGGGCATTGGCTCACGGCCGAGGATCAGCGTCCCGTGCTGCTGGTGGGACCGCGGCTGGTCGGCAAGACAGCCATCATCCACGAGCATGTACACCAGGTCACGGCCTTGCGCACGATGACCTATCGCCAGCGCGAGAACGTGTGGCTGTTGTCGCCGCAGCGATTGGTCAGCGGCATGTCCTTTGTAGGCCAATGGGAGCAGCGACTGCTGGCGATCTTGAAGGTCGCCAAACGCCGCAAGCACACGCTCTATTTCGATGATCTGCTGGGGCTCTATCAGGCGGGCCAGTCGCGCGACTCGAGCCTGAGCATGGCCCACGTGCTCAAGCCGTACCTGGAGCGCCGCGAGTTCCGCATGCTGGCCGAGATCACCCCCGAGGCTCTGGGCGTGCTGCGCGAGCGCGACCGTTCGCTGGCCGATCTGTTCCATGTGATCCCGATCGAAGAGCCGGCCGAGCGCGAAACCTGGCGGATCCTGCTGGGCGTTCAGCGGCGGCTCGAGATTCAGCATCGCAGCCAGTTCAAGATCGACGCCTTGCCGGCGGTCGTCGATTTCCAACGGCGTTATGTCCGCGACGGAGTCTTTCCCGGTAAAGGGGCCCGCTTCCTGGAACAACTCGCCGTGCAAGCGGCCGGCGCCAAGGTGGACCGCGACCGCGTGACCCGCGAGTTCCATCAGCAAAGCGGGCTGTGCCTGGACTTTCTCGATCCCCGCAAAAAGCTGGAACGCAAGACCCTGGTCGAGACACTGGCCGCGCGGCTCATCGGGCAACCGCAGGCGATTGAAGCCGTGGCCGCTGTTCTTTCCATCGCCAAGGCCCGGCTCAACGATCCGACCCGCCCGCTGGCCAGCCTGCTGTTTCTTGGTCCGACGGGCGTGGGCAAGACCGAATGCGCCAAGACGCTGGCCGGCTATCTGTTCGGCGACGCCGAGCGGTTGCTCCGCTTCGACATGAACGAGTACGTCGGCGTCGGCTCGGCCGCGCGATTGATGGGGACCTTTGCCCAGCCCGAGGGGCTGCTGACCAGCGCCGTCCGCCGGCAGCCGTTTGCGGTCATTCTGCTGGACGAGATTGAGAAGGCTCATCCCGAAGTCTTCGACGTGCTGCTGCAAGTGTTGGGCGAAGGACGCCTGACCGACGCCCTGGGGCGAACGGTCGATTTCACCAACACGATTGTGATTCTTACCTCGAACCTGGGCGTTCGCGAAGCCTCCGGCAAGCTCGGCTTTCAACCCTCGAAGAGCGACGAGCCGATCGCCTTCGCTCGGGCGGCCGAGAAGTTCTTCCGCCCGGAGTTCTTCAACCGGTTGGATCGCATCGTCCCGTTCGGGCATCTGGACCGCGAGCATGTGGCGCAGATCGCCAAGCTGGTGATTCAAGAGGTCTTCGCCCGCGACGGACTGACACGCCGCAAGTGCATGCTGCATGTCGAGGATCAGACACTCGACCAGGTGGTGACGATGGGCTACTCGCCGACGTATGGCGCGCGGGCCTTGAAGCGGAGCATCGAGCGACAGTTGACGCAGCCCGTGGCCGACCGGCTCTCGGCGCTGCGCCCCGAGACGCCGACCATCGTGCGGCTCTATCCGGACCAGGCGGGCATCGCGGTGCAGTTGGAGCCGCTGGTCGATGCCGAGCCCGTGGCGGGTTCGCTGGCCGCACTGTTGGCCGAAGGGAAGTCGCTGGGGGAGCCCGGCGACATCGTGGCCCGCGTCAAGCAGGTCGTAGCCCGCATCAAGACCGAGGCCGAGGCCGATCGCCCCCGCGGGCCGGTGATCGCCGGACAGATCGAGCCAGCCCAGTTGCGGTACTTTGCGCTGCGCGAACAACTGACCCGCGTAGAAGAGTTGTGCGAGAAGGCGGCCGAGGGTCTGCAGCCGCGCAAGAGCGGCAAGCTGCCGTCGGCGGCCAGTACCCAGTTGCGCGGGGGCTTGAAGCGGGTGCATCTTCGAGACCAGAACACCCTGCGGCGTCTGTTGGGGGCCATGTCTGCTGCGCAGGATCTGCACGAGTTCTTTCACGACCTGGGGCAGAAAGCCGTGGTTCCCAGCCGCACCGAGGAGGAAGCCCTAAATCTTGTGCGCGAGGCCGCGCTGCTGCAAACGGTACGCGATGCCGTGCGGCAGCCTGTGTCAGAGTCGGTCGTGCTACACATCCGCACCTTCGGAAGCGTGGACTACCTTTCGTACCTTTCGGGGCAAAGCGTTCGCGGCTTCTCGGCACTCGTTGGACTCGAGACAGAGTATTTTACGGTTCCGCGAGAGGCACCCACGCCAGTTCCTGGCTCCAAGATCGTTGAGCAGATGCGGCGACCCAATTCTGGATATCCGGGCGTCCAAGTCGTGCATGGCCCGCACGCGCTGGCTCTTGCCAAGCTCCAGGAGGGAACCCATCTCTTCTGCCCGCGACGAGGCGGCTTGGTTCCCATGCAGGTGGTCGCGGTGCCGCTCGCCGATGGCGAGACGGCGCTGGCCGCCTACGATCGCCTGCTGAAATCGCGCGAAGACTGGCTGGCCGAACGAGTCGCGGGGCGAGCAACCGCCGACAGCGATCCCTTCCGCCTTCAGCCCGTCGTGCGAATCTATGAGGAGCAGGGGAACGCGATCGACGTCCGCACGGGCCTGATGGCCAGCGGATTCTTGCCCACGCCCGAGGAGCTGGCCGACTTCTTCATGAGTTCGCTGCCGCTCCCCGCAGAACTGGCCAGTGTCTGATGAGCAGCGAGCTAGAGTAGTCGAGCGTCTACTCGAAAATGGTACGGGCCACTCGGCAGGGTGGAGTTGTGCCCACCATCGCCACTTGGTCGATCCCGCTTCAAGGGATCGTGTGCCATTTTCCCCCGAGAATCGCACACTGACGGAACTTCGGAAGTGGTGTTGCATCGCCATGGTGGGCACAGCCATCCCTTTTGAGCGGTCACGGTCGAATTTTAACGACACGGCTTTTCCTGCCCCCTCCTTAGGGACTTACCCCAGCGCGGGCGCTTACCCCAGCGCGTAACTTTGCGGGTTGAGCGCGCCCCATCGCACAACCCCCTTGTAACTTTGCGGGTTGATACTCAGCGCGGGCGGTTACCCCAGCGCGGGCGCTTACCCCAGCGCGTAACTTTGCGGGTTGAGCGCGCCCCATCGCACACCGCCCTTGTAACTTTGCGGGTTGATACTCAGCGCGGGCGCTTACCCCAGCGCGTAACTTTGCGGGTTGAGCGCGTCCCATCGCACACCGCCCTTGTAACTTTGCCGGTTGATACTCAGCGCCGGCGATTACCCCAGCGCGTACCTGCGAGCTGAGCGCGTCCCATCGCACGGTTTCTATGTGCAGTATAGCAATATATTATGGTCTTATATCAGATTCGTTTGAGATTTTATTTAATTTTATAAAGTAAGGTGGGGCGGGAGGTTACGCGGAGGGGGAATTTGAGATTTGAAATTTGAGATGGGGAAAACGGGGACGGGGATGAAACCACAGAGCGTTGCCATGAAGGGGCTGCGCCACGCAAAAAAAAAGGATCTAGACCAGCAACCGAATGGAAAGGGGCCCTGGGCTGAGAACCCGCACCGACCTATTCTCACTGGCAAGCAAGTTGCCAGCGCCGCAGGGCACCCGGCGACCACGCGACGGATGCTCCGTTGGAACGAGCAAGGCCGTGCGAACATTTCCGCTTCAAGGGAACCTGCGGATGCTCAGAGCAAAAGGGAACGCTGAGCGTCGCGGGAAGATCCTCGAAGAGGGAGATCCGTTTTGAGTCCACACTGCTGGCCCCTAGGGGCCAGGCAGTGGCACAGCCCCCGGCCAGCTGTGCCACCGGCCCCGAGCGATTCCTTCGGGCCTACTCGCCATCACCAACCGCCAAGATACGCCAACGAAAAACGAAGTGAGAGGGAGCCTGACCATGAAGGCGGGTATCGCTTGCGACGAATCGGATGCCGAAAAGGTCAACATGAACGTCCTAGAGCATCTCCCAGGTGAACCTGCGTTGCCGATGAAAACGGCAATGTTCTATGTCGTCCGAATTTTGGTGAGGATGGTAGCGCTTGGCTTGCTTGCCGTTCTCACTGCTCCACTGTGGCCCCTTTATTGGCTTGGGGCATTCGTGTGGGGGAAGCCGCCGAACGTGCCCAAACTCTGGCAGGTGCGCCGCTATCTTCGCCTGACGTGGACAAGTTCGCCTCCTGCACCCGAACTTTCTTTGGGCAAACGATGCTTGCTGACGATTGCAATCATGTACAAGGTCGTTCTTTCGCCGGTTCTCGGACTCGCTTGGTTTCTCGACGAATTACTTTTCGGGCGGGTTCTTGAGTCCACGTCGGTCGTAGCTCCGCTCATTGAAATCAGTGCAGGAAGGAGCGGCAGCACCCAATTGGCTCGCTACTTGGAGGACGATCCAAGGCTTGTCGCACCAAGTCTGCTGCATTGCCTCTTTCCGTATCTCTGGCTGTGGAAACTGGTTCCTTGCTCCATCGGAAGAGTGGTTTCGCCGGAAGCTTTTCGGAATTGGTTGGAGCGGCAGCTTCCAGCGGAATTTCTGGAGCGGCACGAGGGCGATCCGTTTCGTACCGATACTTTTGATGGGGCCATTTATACGACCCACCTCAATCCACTTTCACTTCAAATCTCTCCAGGTGCCGCACAGGATGACTTTGGTTTTGCCAGGATCGCTCCCCATAACCGCACACTCTGGGAAGTCGAGTTCATTCAGTTGATAGACCGCATCGCAAGAAAGACGCTTGTGTATGCTGGGAGCGGAAAGGACGGTGGAGAGCGGCGATTCTTCGTGAAAGGGCATTTCCTGTGTGCGGCTGATGCACTTGAACGTAAGTACCCGGATGCGTCCTTCCTCTGCATGATTCGGAACCCCGCCGCACGGATTCAAAGTGCGATCAACTATCTGCGAGTCAATCCTCACGACTCTGCGATAGGCCCTCCGCCGTGGGGATGGCTTGCGGAAGCCATAACCAGAACCGAAACAGAATATTGCGAAGTCGAGCAGGAGTGGTTCGGGCGAAGTGGTGGTGCGAAGCGTTATGTGATTAGGTTCTCGGATTTCGTTGACGACCTGCGGTCTACGATGTTGGGTGCCTTTGGCTTCTGCTTCGGCGACACGGTGTTGCCGCCGCATGTTCCGCACGAACATCCTCCCCGAGAACGAAAGAACTACCGCATCAACCGGTCGCTTCAAGATTTGGGCGTGGATGAGTCCCAGCTCCAGTCGAGGCTCGCTTCCTACATCAAATGGTGCCAGAAAACTCTGTGAAGCTGACGAATCCCTGCGGTGCTGAAGGTAGATTGCCATGGGGTCGACGGCCCGCTCCCCCTTTTATCGACCCGATCTCCATCTTGAACGGTCCGGCTTTCTTATCGCCCAACATGAAGCCGTGGGCGTTGCTCTCCTCTGGTTTTACTGCACCTGCATTCTTGACCGGCTGGGTGGCACGAAATCCGATTCCTCCCCCAACTTAGTTGCCTGATGGGTGAACCTTTTCCCCGACTTGTTCGTTTATCATAATAGTGCGGTTCACATCTCGTGCCGGTAGGGCGCCACGTAACCGGCCCGTGCCATAGGTCGCTTAGCCCTGAACGACCTTGAGGAGACCCAACCATGAAAGAATCCGAACGCATTCCGGTGCAGATCTGGCAGGAGCAGTTGGCCGACAAGCTCCGTCGTGGCTTCGCGAAAGAGATCAAAAGCGAGCTTCGCAAAGGTTTGTATCACGTGGTTGTGGCCTTTCCGATGACCGACGGCGGCACGACGTGGGAATCGTTTGCCAAGTTCTCTCGCCCGGATCGGGCCGAGGATGCGGTGAAGACGGTCCGCCGGCTGGTGGTCTGGGACAACTAGTCCTTCGCTTGGATACGCCGTCACTTCACCAAACTTTCCGCCCGGCGCGCCCCATGCTCGCCGGGCATTTATGTTTCGAAGGCAGCCAGCGATGCTTTGTGCCGAAGAGCAAGCAATTCAATAGTCGAGCGAGCAGCATGCCTTGAATGACGGATCGCAGGCCCTACAAAAATCGAGTGTTTCTATAAAATCAGCTTTGATACGAACTGTTCATTCCGCCCACTTGTGGGGACGGGGCTGCCTTTCGTTCCAGAGCACCCTTGCTCTCTTTTTTGCTCCGCCCCATTTTTGCGTCGACGCTTTGCTGCGGCTACGATTCCACCCCAAATCGAGACGCCCACACTCACTCCTGCTCGTCTCCATTTTGCTCGTTGCCACCGCGCGGCACGGCGACCATAATTGCCACAGTCGGCCCCCAGCCTCCCTCCAGGCGTCTCGCCATGCAATCACTCTCCTTTCGCTCGCTGAGCGTTGCCATCGCGCTGCTGATGTTCTGCGTCATGCCGACCCTTGCGCAGGACGAGCCCAATACCGACGTCGACAACTCGCTGCTGGCCAAGAAGTTCTTTGTCGGCATGGCCGTGAAGCTCGAAGCTCCGCCTGAGGCCCTGAAGGAAGCCAAGCTGACGCAGGAGGCCGTGAAGCAGACGGTCGAACGTGCCCTGAAGGCCCAGGGAGTACGCGTGGTCGAAGTGGGCAACGACCGCCAGGACATGGCCATGATCGTTCGCATGACGATGAAAGCCGACGGCGGCCAGGTGGTCGGCAGTTGCGAAATTAACGTGATCGTCGTCGTCGAGGACGCCAAGAGCGGCAACAAGAAGCCGCGGATGGCGTTCGATTCGTTCGGCAATCACCCGGGACGTTCGGCCAAGGAAGTGGGCGGACTCCTCTTCAAAGCCCTGAACAAAGATCTGGGCACGTTTGCGACCGTCTACAAAAAGCACAATCCATGACCCTTTCGGACTTCACCGTCCCTCGCTATCTCGTTCCCTTCCATCCCAAGAAAGTGGCCCACCACTTTACGGATGTGCTGATCCTGGGCGGAGGGCTTGCCGGACTGCGGGCGGCCATGGCGGTCGATCCGTCCCTCTCGGTCCTGGTCGCCACCAAGGAAGGGATCTACCACTCCAACAGCAATTACGCGCAGGGCGGAATCGCCGGAGTCCTCGACCCCGAAGACCGCTTTGAAAATCACATTGCCGACACCATGACGGCCGGCGGCAGCCTGTGCGATCGCGAAGTCGTGGACTTGGTGGTTCGCGAAGCGCCCGAGCGAATCAATGAATTAATCGCCTGGGGCACCCACTTCGACGAGAAGCACGGCCACCTGGAACTGGGGCGCGAAGGGGGGCACAGCCACCACCGCATCGTCCACGCGCTGGGGGATGCGACCGGCCGCGAGATCATGCGGGCCCTGATCGATCGCGCCCGCAGTCTCACAAATCTGGAAACCTGGGAAAACACCTTCACGCTCGACTTACTGACGCAGGACGGGCGTTGCCGCGGGGCGATTGTCTGGCAGCCGCAGCGCGGCAAGGTGATGCTGTGGGCCAAGCAGACGATCCTCTGCACAGGCGGGGCCGGTCAGCTCTATCGCGAGACGACCAACCCGCCGATCGCCACCGCCGATGGCCACGCCATGGCCTTTCGTGCCGGGGCCGAGCTGCGCGACATGGAGTTCATGCAGTTCCACCCCACGGTGCTGTACATCGCCGGCTCCAGCCGCAGCCTGATTACCGAGGCCATGCGCGGCGAAGGGGCCTGGCTGGTCGATCGCACCGGGCATCGCTTTATGCCCGACTACGATAGTCGCGCCGAACTGGCGCCGCGCGATGTGGTGAGCCAGGCCATCGTGTCGCAGATGGAAAAGACGCAGCATCCGAACGTCTATCTCGACCTGACGCACCTGGACCCGCAGGCGGTCCGCGTGCGGTTCCCGGGCATCGACGAGATCTGCCGCAAGTTCGATCTCGATATCACGCGCGATCGGATCCCGGTTCGCCCCGGGGCACACTACATGGTCGGCGGCGCCACGACCGACCTGGATGGTCGCACGACGCTGCCAGGCCTGTGGTCGGCCGGCGAAGCAACCTCCAGCGGTCTGCACGGCGCGAACCGCCTGGCCTCGAACAGCCTGCTGGAAGGGCTGGTCTTCGGCGCTCGCGCTGGCGAAGGGGCCTCGCGGGCGGCACGCCGCATGCCCGAGGTCTACACGGCGGCCCCTTTGGTGCAGTTGCCCAACGCCCGGCAGTCGACCGAGTCGCTCGATGTGGCTGACATTCGGAACTCGCTGCGCAGCTTGATGTGGCGCGACGTGGGCATCCGTCGCGAAGAGAACCGCCTGGTCGACGCGGCCGAAACGGTCGAGCACTGGTGCCGCTACGTGCTGTCGCGGCAATTCGAGGAGCCGGAAGGCTGGCAGTTGCAGAACATGCTGTGCGTGGCCCGGGTGATGATTGCCGCCGCGCTGGAGCGGCGCGAGACGCGCGGCGTTCATTTGCGATCGGACTTTCCGGCCCGGGACGACGCTCACTGGAACCGGCACATCAGCTTTTGCCGCGATGAATCGTCGGTCCCCAGCAGCTAGTGTGCTGTCTCAGAAGTGTGGTGCCTACTGCGATTCGACGTTGCAGGTGATCGGCACGGCGCTAGCCGCCGGTAGCCCCTGTGACAACGCAAATGCACCGGCGGCTAGCGCCTTGCCACTCACGAACCCACTGCCGACCGATAAAACCCCATCTGCGTGAGACACTACACGAGAGGGGCCGACTTCGATTCGCGCGCCGCGCTTGCATCTCGTCTTTCCAAGCGTTACCCAATGGTCTTGCGATGCGTTGGACGCACGGGTGCCAGGCCTGCGGACCCGGGCAACCGCGCGTCGATCAGTTCATTCAAGGGGATGCCTCTCATGACCAAGCCCGCCGACGAGATCCTGGCGCTCCGGGACGAAATCCGCCATCACGATCACCAGTACTACGTGCTGGCCGAGCCCGACATCACCGACGGCCAGTACGACAAGCTCTACAAGCGGCTGCAGCAGCTCGAGGCAGAGCATCCTGAGCTCGATTCACCCGACAGCCCCACGCACCGTGTGGGCGGAGCGCCGATCGAGGGCTTTCAGACGGTTCCGCACCGCAGTCCGATGCTCTCCATCGACAACACGTACACCGAGGACGAGGTTCGCGAGTTCGACGCGCGGATGAAAAAGCTGCTGGAGGATGAGCAGATCGACTATGTGGTGGAGCTGAAGATCGACGGCGTGGCGGTTTCGCTGACCTATGAGAAGGGGCTGCTGACCCAGGCGCTGACCCGCGGCGATGGCGAGAATGGTGACGACATCACCTCGAACATCCGCACGCTGAAAGACGTGCCGCTGAAGCTGCTGACCAAGAAACCGCCCGAGCGGCTCGAGGTGCGGGGCGAAGTCTACATGACCAATCAGGGGCTCGCTCACCTGAACAAGCAACTGGAAGCGGCCGGCGATCGGGTCTTGAAGAACGCCCGCAACGGCACGGCGGGCAGCTTGAAGCTGCTCGATCCGCGGCTTTGCGCGCAGCGGCCGTTGCGGTTCTTCGCTCATAGCGTCGGTCAGGATGCGGCTCTGACCGCCAAGCGGCACACCGAGTTCTTAAAGACGGTGGCTGAGTTCGGCCTGCGGCCCACCCCGTTTGTAGAGAGCTATCCTTCGATCGAGGCAGCGCTGGAAGCCTGCAACCGCTGGATCGAGCGGACCCACGAGCTCGATTTCGAGATCGACGGGCTGGTCATCAAGGTCGATCGCTTCGATCAGCGGAAGCGGTTGGGTTACACCGCCAAGAGCCCGCGGTGGGTCATCGCCTATAAGTTCGAGAAGTACGAGGCGATCACCAAGGTGCTCGATGTCCGGCTGCAGGTCGGCAAGTCGGGAGCGCTGACGCCGGTCGCTTACCTGGAGCCGGTCGAGATCGCCGGCACCACGGTGCAGCATGCCAGCCTGCACAACTTCGACGAGATCGAGCGCAAAGACATCCGCATCGGCGACACGATCGTGGTCGAAAAGGCGGGCAAGATCATCCCGCATGTGGTCCGGGTCGAGGAGCACAAGCGGACCGGCAAGGAAAAGAAGATCGAGCGCCCCACGCACTGCCCTGTCTGCGGCAGCGAGGTCGAGAAAGACCCCCGCAGCCCGCGGATCATCTGCATCTCGCCCGAGTGCCCGGCGCAGCTCAAAGAGAAGCTTCGCTTCTATGCCAGCCGCGGCGCGATGGACATCGAAGGGCTCGGGGACAAGCTCATCGAGCAACTGGCCGATTCGAAGATGGTGAAGCGCTTCGCCGATCTCTATCACCTGAAGCTCGATCAATTGATGGAGTTGGAGCGGATGGGGAAGAAGTCGGCCGAGAACCTGCTGGCCGGGATCGAGGCCTCGAAGGAGCGCGATCTGGCCTGCCTGCTTTGCGGGCTGGGGATTCCGCATGTCGGCTCGCGCGTCTCGGAGGTATTGGCCGGTCACTTCGGCGACATGGAGTCGCTCGCCAAGGCCTCAGTCGAGGATCTGACTCAAGTGAACGAGATCGGCGAGATCATCGCTCAAAGCGTGCAGCATTTCCTCAGCAACCCGCTCGGCAAGGAGACGATTGAATCGCTGGCGGAAGCGGGCGTGAATATGAAGTCGCTGACCGCGTCGGATCGCCCCGCCGAGCAGAAGCTGGTCGGCAAGACCCTGGTCGTCACCGGCACGCTGGTGAAGTATGCGCGGGACGAGATCGAACGGCTGATCGCCTTGCACGGGGGCCGGCCGGCTTCGAGCGTCTCGAAGAAGACCGACTATCTGATCGCGGGCGAGAAGGCGGGCAGCAAGCTCGACAAAGCGAAAGAGCTTGGCGTGAAGGTTCTAACCGAGGACGACTTCGAGAAGTTGCTCGGCTGAGCACAGCTACCCGAGAAAACGTAACGCGTCGGGCCGCCCGCGAGGCAACCCGACGCGCCGTTACTCCCTATTGGCTCATCTCTAGATGCGCGGCGGGGCTTCGCTGCGATTGGCCAACCGCAAGTAGATGACCAGCGCCAGGATGGCGCCGATCGTCGACATCACCAAGCCGCCAACGTGAAAGCCGGGTTGCATCGGGTCCTGGCCAAAGAGCAGGGCCGAGATCATGCCACCGACCAGCGAGCCGATCAGACCCAAAACCATGGTAATAAACATTCCCATGGGCTGACGGCCGGGTACCAACAAGCGAGCCAAAGCGCCAGCCACCAGACCAATGATCATCCACCAGATAAAGCCGAGCATCGTTGAGTCCTTCACTTCGGGGAGTTTTCAATGTGTGTTTCACCGCGACGGACGGGTGATGCATCGCTGCAAAAGCAAACGCTATGCCGGACTCGAATTTGCGGCTTATCCCTCAGAAGTTTGCGAATTTGGATCGCCATTCCGCGTTGAGGTCGTTCAGAAATGGATGCCGCGAGTCCAGGCTGGCTTCCCGGCGACCAGCTCCGGTGTTACATCCCAGCATTCAATCGGTCGCGATCTGTAGCTTCCATTCGCTCGATACCGGCGATCCCTTGCTTACGCTGATGGAATCAGCATGTTCGCCCGACACTCACAGCTGTTGGTCGCTCTGACTACACCTGCACGTCCAAAACCATCCGAATAAGGGGTTAAGAGACGGCACGGATTATGCACCGAGGAAGAACATAGTCATCGCTTGGCGATCAGGTGCATCGGACGCGGTTGTGCACGGACTGAAGACCAGGCTTGTTCTCTGGGACCGGATCGAGCAGTTCCTCCGGGCTTACGAAGGCTTTGAACGCTGATCTGAGGGCGAACTATTGGCGTTCTGCGTGCCCCCCTCTTTTGTGTTTGGACAGCCATGAACCACGATTTTTGCGTCATGTGCACGGGTGTAACGGTCCGGACGTTTAATGCCTATTCGGAAGTTCGGACCCTGGTGGCTCGACTCTATCCCGAAGCTCAGTACTGGCCCTGGGCCAAGAACTTTGATGGGCGTTTGTGGCGCGAAGTCCGCGTCGCCGGCCAATGTGTGCTGGCGATCGGCACGCGACTGACCGAGTTTGAACTGGCGCGTCAGGGTGCCGTTTGACGCAGAGGGAGTGACTGGCACGGAAGCATTTCGTTTACGATTCCGCTTCGGAAGGATGGCTGTGATGGCTGGTTCGGACATTTGTCGCCTGCGGACGCCTGAGGATCTGAAAGCGCCCGTCGACGAGGCCATCTCGGTCGATGCCAGCACGGATGTGCGTTACCGAGAGGAACTGGATGAACCGTCTGAAGTCTGCATGCGAATGCAGGATCACAAGATCTCGATGCACGAGGTCCGCCATATTCGCGAGGCGATGCTGGAGGCCGGCTACGCACTGGGCAACCGCTTCGATCTCCACGAGAACTGCCACGTCCATCTGGCGCGCTCGATCGCGACGGACCGCGATGTCGTCGCCAAGGTGATCGTCGACCGCTTGATCTCCAGCAGTTCCGCACTGGTCCGCTTTCAACTCGAAGCGCACGAGCTGGCCGAGTTCTCACATCCCAACCTGGTGCGGGTCGAGGATTACGGCTCGGTAGCCAACGTCCACTACATGATTCTGGAATGCGCCGATGGCATCAATCTGGCGACCCATGTGCTGCGATCGGGCCCGTTGGCGCCGATCCTGGCGATCTCGTGCGTGACGCAGGCGGCCCAGGCCTTGGCCTATCTGCACGAGCGGGGTGTGATCCATCGCGACGTCAAACCGGCGAACCTGGTGCTGAGTCCCGAAGGCCAGGTAACCCTGATGGATCTAGGCATGGCCCGCATGTCGGACGGCTCCGCCGGCTCGATCACGCGGCTGTTCGATGACACGCTTTTGGGAACGGCCGACTACATGTCTCCCGAGCAGGCCCAGGACTGCCACAAAATCGACGCACGTTCCGACATCTACTCGCTGGGGTGCACGCTCTATTTTCTGCTGGCAGGCCGGGCGCCGTTCTTCGGAGACACACTGGCCGCCCGTCTGATGGAGCATCAGAACAGCACTCCCCCCGACCTGGCGCAAGGTGAGTCCCATGCTCGCTTGGCGGCCCTGTGCGTACGGATGATGGCCAAGTTGCCTGCCGACCGCATCCAAAGCGCGGCGGAAGTCGTGGATGAACTGTCGAAATGCGTCGCGTAACTCGAAGTCGGGCCGCGGGAAAGCAGGCCCCCTTCACTTGTCGCGGGCCCTTACGAACAATGCCAGTACATCTTGAACTTGCCTGTTCATCGTAAGGGACCATGGTATGGACTGGATCAATCCCGCGATTCGCATTTCGAACTCCGATCCGAACCCCAGCCGCGAGCAGCCTGCGCGCGATCCCCAAAGCGCCGGGCCGTCGGACGCCTCGCTGTTGGACGCCTATTCGCAGGCCATCGTGCAGGTCGTCGAGACTGTCTCGCCTGCCGTGTTGAGCCTGACCAGCACCCACCCGCGGGGCGGCTCGGGCTCGGGTTTTCTGGTGACGCCCGACGGCTTTGCCGTGACCAACAGCCACGTCGTCGACGGTCAGTCCGAGTTGCGGGCCCTGACCGCCGACGGCGACCGCCTGCGCGCTCGCGTGATCGGCGACGACCCGGCCACGGACTTGGCGATCTTGCGGGTGGCCGCGACCGATCTGCCCTACACGCAGCTGGGAAACTCCGAGGCCCTGCGCGTCGGCCAACTCGTGATTGCGATGGGAAGTCCGCTGGGCCTGGAATCGACGGTTTCCTCGGGGATTGTGAGTGCTCTGGGACGCAGCCTGCGCGGCCGCGATGGGCGGCTGATCGACAAGGTGATCCAGCACACGGCCCCCATCAATCCGGGGAATTCGGGCGGCCCGCTGGTCGATTCGCGCGGGCGAGTGGTCGGCGTCAACACGGCCATGATCGCGATGGCTCAAGGGTTGGGGCTGGCCGTGCCGGCTTCGACCGCGGAGTGGGTGCTGCGCGAGATCCTGACGCACGGCCGGGTGCGACGCCGGCAGTTGGGGATCTCGGGGACGGTCACGCCGCTTCCCAGGGCATTAGTCCGCAAGCTCGACATCGTCGGTGCCCATGGAGTCGAGGTGATCGACGTCGTGCCCCAGAGTCCAGCAGCCGCAGCCGGGCTGGAAGCGGGCGATCTGATCGTGGCGCTGGCCGATCGCGTCGTGGAAACCATCGACGACATCCACCGGCTGCTGACGATCGCCGCTCCGGAGCAAGATGTGCCGCTGACGGTGATTCGCGATGGCGAACTGGTGCGCGTGCTGGTCCCGCCCGGGCGAAAGTAGCCGCGCGAGGACTCGCACTTTGTGGTGCAGGCGGCTGCGCTATTGTGGTGCAGGCGTCCCGCCTGCCTCGAAGTGGGACCGATGTTCCAGCAAGCGGGACGCCTGCGCCCCAAAAGACGCTCGATGCTTACGAAGCATTTCGCCGATAACGAGAGATAACGATCCTCGTTGTGCTGCATCGCACCGAGGGGAGCGTTGCCCGAGTCGCCTGTTCCGCAAGGTCAGACGCAATCGGAAAACTCAGCCCAGCTTCCCTTTAAGGTCTGTAGCAGATTTGCGGAGCACGCCATGAAGTACGCGGTCTTGATGCTGGCCCTGTCGCTCGGTGGCATGGTCTCGGCCACGGTCCCCACGATCGCTGCCGACTACGAACCCAACTGCTGCGGATTTTGCGGCAACTCGAACTGCAACAAGGTCTGCCGCGTGGTCTGCGAAATGAAGGACGTCAAAGAAGTCCGCTACAAAGTGGTCTGCGAGGACTTCTGCGTCCCGGGACGCAGCAGCAAGTGCGGCTGCAGTTGGATTCCCGGCTGCGGCGACGTCCATACCAAGCGCAAGTTGGTGAAATACGAAGTGAGCTGCAAGAAGCCCAGTTGGAAGTATCTGGTCGAAGACCTGTGCCCCAGTTGCACGGCAGCCGTCGATGCGGTCCCGCTCGACAAGGCCCCGCCGCTGCCGCCGGCCCCTAAGACGGCCGAAGCCGTCAGTTACGAAACCGAAGACGAAGTCGCACCGGCCGCTCTCCCCAAGGCCCGTCGCTTCCCCTGGTTCCCCGCCAACAAATAAGGCGGAGCGCTAACTTTCTCCCAACTGCGACTTCTTCCGCAGCACGTGATGGTAGTGCTGCGCAAAGCGGTGAGCCTCGTCGCGCACGTACTGCAGCAAGCGCAGGGCATAGGCATGCCGGCTGAGCTTGAGCGGCAGGTCCAACTCCGGCACGTAGATCTCTTCCTCGCGCTTGGCCAGCGAGATGACCGTGGGCGGGGTGATTTCCAGTTCGCGGAAGGCGGCCAGCGCGGCGTTCAACTGCCCACGGCCTCCGTCGACCAGCAGCAAGTCGGGAAAGACCTGCCCTTCGTCCTCGAGCCGTTTGAAGCGCCGGGCGACGACCTCGTGGATGCTGGCAAAGTCATCAACGCCTTGCACGCCTTTGATCTTGTACCGGCGATAGCCCGGCTTGAACGGCAGCCCGTCGATAAACTGCACCAGGCTGGCCACCGTCTCTCCGCCGCCGAGGTGGGCGATGTCGACCCCCTCGATCGTCCGCGGCGCTTCGTTGAGCTTTAAGATCCGTTTCAGTCCGGCCAGCCCTTTCTGCGGATCGATGAAGAAGACCTCGGGCTGCGCGTGCGTATCGAGTTCGCCCCGCTTGTCGAGCGTCTCGAGCAGATGGATCTCGTCGCGCAGTCGGGCGGCGTCCTCGAACTTCAATGCCTTGGCGGCCGTGGCCATTTCGCCCCGCAACTCGCCCAGCAGCTTGTCCTTCTTGCCGTCCAGGAACATTCGCAGACGCTCGATGTCCTTGCGATAGGCTTCCTTCGACACCCGCAGATTGCAAGGGGCGGTACACTGATCGATGCTGGCCAGCAGACAAGGGCGGAACCACCGCCACTTCTCGTCCCCCTCGTCGATGTCCAGCGAGCAGGTGCGGAACTTGAAGATCCGCTGCAAGACCTGAATCGCCCCGCGCAGGGCCCCGGCGCTGGCAAACGGGCCATAAAGTTTGGTCCCGCGATCGGCCGGAGTGCGGGTGAACTCGACGCGCGGGAAGTCCTCGCGGATCGAGATCTCGAGATAGGGGAAGGTCTTGTCGTCCTTGAGCAACTGGTTGTACTTGGGCTGCACATCCTTCACGAGCCGCGCTTCGAGCAGCAGCGCGTCGACTTCGCTGTCGGTTGCCAGGTAGTCGACGTCGGCCACTTCGCGGACTAGATCTGCCGTGCGGCGATCCAAGGCGGCCGCCCGCAGGAAGTAGCTTCCCGCGCGGGCGCGGAGCTTCTTGGCCTTGCCGATGTAGATCACCCGGCCTGCGTTGTCCTTCATCAGATAGACGCCCGGCGTCTGCGGAAACTCGCGCACCCGGGCGGCGGCGCGGCGAAAGCCAAAGTCGCTGCCGGCGGGAAGCTCGGCCAGTTCGCCTGCTTCCAGCGCGGCATCAACCACGTCGGCATCGACTTCGGGCAGTTCCGCGTCGGCATCGGCCGCCGCATCGGCCAGCGCCTTTTCGGCGGCGAGATCCGACTCGTCGCCTTCGGATGGATCGGGGAGAGATGGAACGTCGGGCAAGGAGACCTCCTGGCGCGTGCTGCATGCGCCTGTCTCCTCATTGTACGGAACGGGCTGTCGGCGAGTAGACTCGCGTCAAGTAGCAGGCACACGGAGTGTGCCGTCCGCCCGTTGTGGTGCAGGCGTCCCGCCTGCCTGAAGCGTTGCCGATGTTCCAGCAGGCGGGACGCCTGCACCACAAAAGATCACAGCCTCTCCGTGTGCCGTCCGCCTCCGGATCTGGGCGGCAGGACGCTAGCCGCCGGTAGTACACGGTTCGAGCATCCCTTGGGCATTCGTTCTCATCGGCGGCGGCTAGAACGTTTAACTCGCAAGCGATTGGGAGATCGAAAACTGGGGGCCACCGGCGGCTAGCGCCGTGCCGCTCAGTTTGCGTCGCTGACCGTTGGAGAGGCTTCGGGCGGACGGCACACGGAGAGGCTACGATCTTTTTTTATGGCGAGGGAGCAAACGCCAGCTGTTCCGGATCTGAGCGGCAGGGCGCTAGCCGCCGGTAGTACGCGGTTCGAGCATCCCTTGGGCATTCGTTCTCATCGGCTGCGGCTAGAACGTTTAACTCGCAAGCGATTGGGAGATCGAAAACTGGGGGCCACCGGCGGCTAGCGCCGTGCCGCTCAGTTTGCGTCGCTGACCGTTGGTGAGGCTTCGGGCGGACGGCGCACGGAGTGTGCCTGCTACGTTACGGGGCGATTCCGCCGCTGCTTTTGACACTCATGCCGGGCGTGAAGTGCGGGCGAGGAATCCGCCGGTGCTTCCGCTCGGCCAGCAGCGTAAAGATCTGCCCGGCCGCTTTCCGCGAGGCCCCGCCGGCCGAGACCTGCTCGGCCAGTTCGTCCAACTGCTGTTCGACGCGCGCCCGCTCCTGGTCATCCTTCAACCAGCGAACCACATGCGATGCGATCGATTCCGACTTGTCTTCGCAGGTCAGATACTCGGGAAAGGGGATCCGCGCGGCATCGGCCTGGCCCGGGTGATAGGGCGTGTTGTCGGGATCGAACGGGTCCCGAGCGGCTAGCAGATTCACCAGCGTGATGTACTTCACCTTGCGAAAGATGCTCTGCACCCAATAGCCAAAGGGGCTGATCTGGTAGACGATCACCGTCGGCTTGCGATGGTGCAGCAGTTCCAGCGAGACCGAGCCCGATACGGCCATGGTGCAAGTGGCCAGCCGCATCAACTCCGGCGTGCGGCCGACGTGTACTTCGGCTTCAAAGTTCAGCTCGCGCAGCATCCGACGGGCCATCTCGGCTTGATGCGGTTTGAAGCTGGCAATGCGGAAGCGGACGTCCGGCACTGCCTGTCGCACGTACTGTGCGGCTTTCAGAATGGTCTTCAGGTTCAGCGCCACTTCCTGCGTCCGCGAGCCGGGCAGCAGCGTCACGATCGGGCCGCGGCCCATCGACTGGCTTGCCATGAAGGCCTGGTCGGGCTGTTGCCGACGGACTTCGTCGAAGAACGGATGCCCGACGAACGTGGCCCGGCAACCGCGCTCACTGAACCAGGTCTGCTCGAACGGAAGCGCGCACAGCACGTAGTCGACAAAGCGGCGCATCTTCTTGATCCGCCAACTGGCCCAGGCCCAGATCTGCGGCGGCGCGTAGTAAAAGACCGGAATGCCGGCCGCTTTGGCACGGGCGGCGATCCACCAGTTGAAGCCCGGGTAATCGACCAGCACCACCGCGTCGGGGCGATGATGCCGAAAGTAGGTGCTCGCGCGAGCCACCAGCCAGAAAAACGTGCAGATGTTCAGCAGCACCTGCAGGATCCACATCACGGCCAGCGATGTCAGATCGTAGTGCAACTCGCAACCGGACTTGGCCATCTCGGGACCGCCGTAGCCGACGCACTCGATGTCGGGCGAGCGTTCGCGGAGCGCGCGGATCAGATTGGCCGCGTGCAGGTCGCCGCTGGGTTCGCCGGCCGAGAAAAAGATCTTCATCAGTAGCTCCTGGAACTCCTGCAACTGACACGTTTGTCGTCCGTAGGGGCGAAGCTGCGACTTCTACAAGGCAGTTACGCAGCATCGCTTTCGAACCGATCCACATCGTCGACCACTTCCAGCACGATCTTGGCGGGAGCCACTTCGGTCACGGTATAGTTGCGCGTGCGGCGGAACTGCCACCAGACCGACAGCAGGTCCCCCCAGCGCGACTCGACCGCGGGGGTCGATGCACAGCGACGAGCGGCGCGACGCCGTTCGCGCACGGCGACTTCGTAGACGCGAAAGCCCCGCAACGCCACCAGCCAGGCCAGATAGCGCTCCATGCCGGGACCGAGTTCGAGACCTTCGACGGCTTCGCGACGGGCGGCCCAGAAGCGGCAGCCCGGGTCGCGAACTTCAAGGCCTAGCAGCATACGCTCGGGGAGCGAGCGGAAGGTGCGCCACCAGCGGCGCAGCCGGCGCCCGCGCCTGCGGCCATAGACCAGGTCGGCGCGGGCCAAGTGATTCAGCATGCGGGGGATCTCGGCGGCGGCATAGCGCCGGCCTGCCTCGATATAGATCAGATGCCGCCCGCGCGAAGCGGCAATGCCGGCCGAGAGGGCCGCCGATGCTCCGCTGGCCGGATCGAGCCACAGCAACCGCATGCGGGCGTACTGTCGGGCCAGATCTTCCAGGGTCTCGCGATCGCCGCGCGACGAGCCATCGTCGACCACCAGCACTTCAAAGCCTCCCCCCAACCGTTCCAGCACGGGATAGAGTTCGGCCAATTGCTCGACCAAGGTCGTAGACGACCCGCGGTGAGCCAGGAGCACGGAGTGCTCGAGCATGGGCGACATCCTTGTCGGAGAGAACAGAGTGGGCCAATAGCCGCGGCCGGAATCGCGATGATTTTGGCGGGGCGGATTATGGCAGAAGGGGACGGGGGACAGAAGAGGAATAGGTGGGATAGGCGGAGTCGCCCGGCCGGTCGGAAGCGGGAACAAGCTGCGAACGTCTAAATCCAACCACAGCGGGCCTTTGCGATTGGTTCCTGGCCGCCGATGTCCCCCCACTTTTTGCCAGCAGTGACTGTTACGCGCGCTGCGGTCCGATACAATACGGGTCTCGCAACCAGGTCTTTTTCTGCGCAGGAGGCGACAATGGCCGAGTACAGCAAGTACCAACAGAAGATCATCAAGAATTACTATGACAATGCGGATACCATTGGTCTGCAAAAGCTGGGTGAGCTGGTGACCAATTTGTACCTGGCTGAAGGGAAGGCGCGGGCTCGCCATTGGAAGACGGCCGTCAGCGCCATGGAGAAGCTGAAGGTGCCGCAGTCCCGCATCGACCACCTGGTCAAGTCCGACGATCCCGCCTTGCTGGCCAAGCTGCTCGAAGAACTGCTGGCCAAGGCGAAATAACTTACGAAGAAGCACGTACCATCATCCCCCCGGCTCCCCGCTCGGCATCGTGCCCGGGGAGCCAAACCGCCTCGAGGAGGCCCCCGCGATGTCCCATTCGATCTCTCGCCCTTGGATTCGTCTCGCCCTGGGCTCGCTGCTGTTGAGCGGGCTGGTCGTGTTGAGTGGGGGCCTGGCCCATCAGGCCAGCGCCTTTTTCGCCGAGGACGAAAAGGATCCATTCGCCGCCGAGATCGAGGGGCTTCGCAAGTTTCAGTTCCTGATTGGCAACTGGCGGGCCAGCAGCCAGATCCCCGACGGTAAGAAGACCGGCACGGTCGAGGATCTGAAGTGGGCCTGGCATTTCGTCCGCGATGAACCGCCGGCGCTCAAGGTGGCCATTCAAGACGGCGACTTCCTGCGGAGCGGTCTGCTCCGCTACGATGCCCAGGACGACAAGTACCTGTTCGTGGCCGAGCGAGTCATCGAAGGGGAAGACAAGAAGCCCAAGACCGAGACGGTGATCTTCGAGGGAAAGTACGAGCCCTCGAAGGACGACCCGAACGTGAACGTGCTGGCGATGGTCCGCAAGATCACCGGCAGCCCGCTGCAGGAGCAGGTGACGCTGCGGCTTCGCGAGAAGCACCATTACATCTTTCAGCTCGACCAGCGGCGCTCGAACAAGCTCCCCTTCCGCCCGATGGTGATCTTCTCGACGACGCGCGAAGGGGAATCGATCGCCAAGCTCGAGGAGGCTGCCAAGGGCCCCGAATGCTTCATCTCCGGCGGTCTGGGGACGAGCAGCATGACCTACAAGGGCAAGGTCTACTACTTCTGCTGCTCGGGGTGTTCGGAGTCGTTCAAAGAGAACCCGGAAAAGTGGATTGCGGAAGTCGAGAAGAAGAAGGTGACTACCAAGAAGTAGCCCTTGGGGTCCAGGCGTGTATAGTAGCAGGCACGTAACGTAGCAGGCACACTCCGTGTGCCGTTCGCCTTATTGTGGTGCAGGCGTCCCGCCTGCCTTGAAGTGGGACCGAGGTTCCAGCAGGCGGGACGCCTGCACCACCATGGAAGGACGGCACACGGAGTGTGCCTGCTACTTGACGCTGGCGGGTTCAGTAACGCAGTCCTTTCTGTCGCTCTCGGTCCGCTTCTTCGGCGGAGCCGTTGTCTCGATGCCGCGGTTGATTTTCTCGCGCATGAATCCCTCTGGCAATCGCGACCGAGCCCAGGGAGGGCACCTTGTTCAACTCGATGGGATTCGCGGTATCGCGATCCTTTTGGTGCTGGTGGGGCACCACGGCATCCATACCTACCGGACCGCCGAACCCTTCGAACGCTCCGTCGATTTCGGTTACCTGGGCGTAACCCTGTTCTTTGTGCTGAGCGGCTACCTGATCACCAGGCTGCTCATTCTCGAAGAGAATCGGAGCGGAACCGTTTCCCTCAAACGGTTCTATGCGAGACGTGCCCTGCGGCTGTTTCCAGCGCTATGGCTGTACCTGCTGGTGGTCGCAGGGCTGACCTGGGCGGGCGCACTCGTCGGAAACCCCTGGACAAGCTTCGTCGCCTCCTTGCTTTATATCAGAAATATCGTCGGTCAAGGGCACGAAACCAACCACCTGTGGAGCCTTTCGCTCGAAGAGCAGTTCTACTTCGTCTGGCCGGTGCTGTTTTGTCTGCTTCCCCTCCGCAATCGCGCGCGATTGGCCTGGGCGATCGCGGGCATCGTCGTGGTTTTCGCTTGGCGAACATTGGCCGAGCGGTACGGGTTAGCGAGAATCGATGTGATCTTTCGCCGTAGCGACTTCCGCTTCGACTCACCGTTGTTCGGTTGCGGACTGGCCTTGGTGGAAGCGCTCTACCCGCAATCGCTGGCGATCTTGAATCGTACGCTCGTGCGAAGAACCGTGTTTGGCCTCGGTTCCGTCTTGATCTGGTATTTATGGACCAGCTTCGATCCCTCTCCGCTGCGGTGGGTCGAGTTCTCGCTGTTCGCGGCGCTTTCGGCGGTATTCATCGGATCGCAGTTGGGGCCGTCCCGCCGAAGTCGACGAAGGCTTCTGAGTTGGCGGCCGTTGGCCGGATTGGGCACGATCTCGTACGGGGTTTATCTCTGGCACCAGCTCTTTTTCGGCCCGACCAACGAGAGCCTGGGTATCCTTCGATCCTTCCCCTGGAACATCCTGGCGACATTTGTCGCGGCGGGGCTGTCGTACGTCCTGTTGGAGCGTCCCCTGCTCCGGCTAAAGGATCGATTTCGATAGCAGGGGAGTAGCAGGGTTCGTTTTTCAAGAATCCGGGCGTTTTACCCCCCGTTTCGTCCGGCTAAAAATCCCTGGACGGGCCACTTTGACGAAACCCCCTCTTCTATTACAATCTTCGGTTTCCCCTCCGTCGTTCCCAGGCGGCAGGCGTTGGTGCTTAAGGAAAGTTCCCCGCGGGCTGGTTCCGCTGGATTTCGTAATCGTTTGTATCCGTTGTAGTTACAGATCAATCAAACAGGTGTCTCGATGCGCCCCAAGTCTGCCCCTCCTCGCCGGAAGCCCAAAGTCGGCCCCCGCACCAAGAAGCTCGATCCGATCTTCGTCGATGGCAAGCGCCCCCGCCCGATGCACGTCGACTACAAGGATCTCGAGCTGCTCAGCAAGTTCGTCAATCGCCAGGGCAAGCTGATCAGCCGCCGCAAGAGCGGTTGCACGGCCGCCAGCCAGCACGCGGTCAGCGCCGCGATCAAGCGGGCCCGCTTCATGGGCCTGTTGCCGTACGTCTCGGAGTAGAAGAACAGGGGCAAGGCTCGGGGGTCAGGGATCAGCCCGAGCCGGATCTGCTCGCATGTGCGGCAAGGGACGCGCGTCGATCGCCCCCTTGCCGCTCGCTCCGCCCACTTGCCCCTTGCTCCGCCGATTGGGGGCTGACCCCCGATCTCTGGTCCCCCTCATCCCACCCCTCGCCCCCCGATTCGCATGAAAGCCGTCGCCGTCCTTCCCGGCAAGCCGAACAGCGTCCACCTGACCGAGATGCCGCGCCCCTCGATCGAGTCGATCCCCGGCGGTCGGGGCGTCTTGGTGCGATTGCTGCATGTGGGCGTGGACGCCACCGATAAGGAAATCAACGAGGCGCAGTACGGCACCGCTCCTCCGGGGAGCGATTTCCTGGTCATCGGCCACGAGTCGTTCGGCATCGTCGAGCAGATCGGCCCCAACGTCAAAGACCTGAAGGTCGGTGACTACGTCACGGCCACGGTCCGCCGGCCCGGCAAGTCGATCTACGACTTGATCGGCACGAACGACATGACCAGCGACAACACCTATTACGAGCGCGGCATCTGCCTGCTGCACGGTTTTCTGACCGAGTACTACGTCGAAGACCCCGAATACATCGTCCGCGTCCCCAAGGGGCTAAAGCACCTGGGCGTGCTGATGGAGCCGATCAGCGTGGCCGAGAAGGCCGTGGCCCAGGCTTTTGAGATCCAGCGCCGTCTGCGCGTCTGGCGTCCGAAGGTGGCCTATGTGATGGGCGCGGGTCAGATCGGCCTGTTGGCCACCATGCTGCTGCGTCAGCGCGGCATGGAAGTCTACACACTGGCCCGCAGCACCCCGCCCACGCTGAACGCCGAGATCGTGGCCGGCATGGGGGCGACTTATGTCAGCACCACGCAGACTCCGCTCAAGGAGTTGGCGGCCAAGACCGGCATGCCCGACCTGATTATCGAAGCCACCGGCCACTCCGGCGTGGTCTTTGAGTCGATGGAAGTGCTGGGCAAAAACGGGGTCCTGTGCCTGACCAGCATCACCGGCGGCCAGCGCCACGTGCAGGTGCCGTCGGACAAGGTGAACCTCGACTTCGTGCTGGGGAACAAGGTCGTCTTCGGTACGGTCAACGCCAATCGCGAGTACTTCGAGATGGGCGTGAAGAGCCTGGCCACCGCTGAGCTCGAGTACCCCGGCCTGATCTCCAAGATCCTGACCCACAAAGTCGTGGGCCTGGACAACTACGCCGAGATGATGCGGTTGCTGGTCGAGGTGAAGAACGCCTTGAAGGTGTACGTCGAAGTCTCGCCGATCACCTAGCGGGCATTTCGCACCAGCCTTCTGCGATGCCAACACCTAGTGAGTGACCAATATCTCCCATCTCATATCTCCCATCTCCCATCTCAAATCTCCCATCTCCCATCTCCCATCTCCCATCTCAAATCTCAAATCTCAAATCTCAAATTTGAAATTTGAAATTTGAAATTTCCGTATCTCCAACGCTACTTCTCTGTTAGCAGCGTCTGGATCCTCTTCTCGATCTCGCCAGCCTGCTTGGCCGCCTCATCGAGCGGAAGTCCTTCCTTCATCCCCGGCCGCTGATGTTTCGTCGCTGTCAGCCAAGCGTCCTTCTCTAACCGCTGCCGCTGCTGCACCAGTTTCAGAATCTCGGCCCCTTTGGGATGGGCGGCCAGGATTGCTTCTGGCCCGGCTGCCTTGGCCAGTTCGTCGGCATCGAAGCCCCAGTGAGCCAACAGCGGCCGCGCGATGATCCAGTGCCCGGCCACGTTGGGATGGACTCCATCGCCAGCCAGCATGAACTTGGGGTCGCTCTGGCGCATCTTGGCAATGTGCCGGCTCATCGGGCCGTGTACGTCGACCACCTGCCAGCCGTTGGCTTTCTCGGACAGCAGCCATTCCGAGTACTTGGCCAGCACGCCGTCGTAGCCCACGAACGGCGCCGGGTACTCGGCCTTCCCCTCGGGCAGAGTGCGGGCCTTGATCGGTTCGGCATCGAACACCGGCGGCGTCACGTGCAGCACCTTGGCCCCGTGGGCTTCGGCCTGCTTTCGCAGCTTCCGCATCCCTTCCTGGTACTTGGCGAATCGCTCCTCGGAGAAAGGGTAGTAGATGCCGCAGTTCATGCCGTAGCAGGCCACCACCAGGTCGGGCTTGGTCTGCGAGAGGACCCGCTCCAGCCGCTCGTGCACGTCGGGGCGCGGGAACTTTCCGCCGGCATGGTTCGGCTCCGACAAGCCCGAGACGGTCTCGCTGGGCAAGCCCAGGTCGAGGAACTGGCACTTGAGATCCGGATAGCGCGTCCGCAGGCAGGCTTCAACAAACTCCAGGTACTGCCCGGAATAGGTGATGCTGTCCCCCAGAAAGACCACCCGCTTCACACCGGCGAGCGGAGGATCGGCGGCCGGAGCGACACGGCCGGCAAGCAGAGAGAACAAGATCGCGAGCAAGAGCGTGCGGAGAGAGCGCATCGGGTTCCTCGATCTGGGGACGTTGGCTGAATCTCCGCCCAGCATACCCGCACGAAGCGTGGTCAGGCCACACGCGAGCCGATACGCTCTTGCACATTACGGCGACTTATGTTGATTGGAGTGAGGCCCGAGTCACGCGCGTTGCCGGGCTGGCCGATTGAAGTCGCTCCGCAATGGTTGTCATGCAGGCTGCCGTCGAAATCTTCGAGCCCTTCCGCCGCAAGCTGGCCCAGCGCCTGGCGCTTCCGTTGCCTGGCCGCGCGGCCCAATCCCGCTTCGAGCCCGAAGGAGCCGCGGGCAGGCACTATGTGCCCAGTCCGACGGCTCGCGTGGCGGCTGTGTTGGTGCTGCTCTATCTGCACGAAGGAGAGTGGTATCTCCCCCTCACGCTTCGGCCCGAGACCCTGCCCGATCACCCCGGCCAGATCAGTCTGCCCGGCGGTTCCGTGGAGGCGACCGAGAGCCTGCAGCAAGCGGCCCTGCGCGAACTCGACGAAGAACTGGGCGTGCCGGCCGAAGGGATTGAACTGGTGGGGCTGCTCTCTCCGCTGTACGTCTTCGGCAGCAACTTCCTGGTGAACCCTTTGGTTGGTGTGCTGGCCGGCCGACCCGCGTGGGTTCCCAGCCCATCGGAAGTGGCCGAGGTGATTGAGCTGCCGCTGAAGCACCTGCTGGATGCAAGCCAGCACGGCACGCACACGCGGCTCTTTGACGGGGCCACTCGATCGGTACCGCACATCGCCTGGCAGGAGCATCGCGTGTGGGGCGCCACCAGCATGATCCTGGGCGAGTTGATCGCCGCCGTGAGAGAGCTTTGATTGCAGTTTCAGTAAAGTAGCAGGCACACTCCGTGTGCCGTCCGCCATTACTCTCTCAACCGCCGCCATTGGGGGCCTGGAACGAATACCAGCGGACGGCACACGGAGTGTGCCTGCTACTTTGCTCGCCGCCATTCAAAGAATCACAAGTGCGCCGTCCGCCGGAACTCTTCACCTACGTCCCCGTTTCATCTTCGCTGCTTGAGAAACGCCAGCAGGTCGCGCATCTGCTCGACCGTGATGTCCTTCTCCATCCCTTCGGGCATCAGCGATTTGCCGGTCGACTCCAGCTCGTCGATCTCGTCCCGGATCAGGGTGTCCTGCTTTCCCTCGGCCCGTTTAAGGACGATGGCTGTCTGGGTCTCGCCGGCCAATAGGCCCGCCACCGCGCGGCCATCGTGCGTCGTGGCGGCGTAGTTGGTCCAGCGCGGTTCGACGGCGCGGTTGGGATCGAGGATGTCGTAGAGAAGCGTCTCGCGGGTCTTGTTGCGGACGTCCGTGATGTCGGGGCCGACGTCGTGTCCTTCGCCGGCCACCTTGTGGCAGGCAAAGCAGATTCGCTTGAAGACCTCGCGTCCCTTGGCCGCGTCGGCCTTGTCCACGAGTGCCGCCGCGTACCGCTCGGCCACTTCCTTGCGATTGGCCGAGACAGCCCCGCCGATCAGTTCGATCGCCAGCGCTTTGATCTCCGGGTCGGCATGCTTGACCAGCGCGTCGCGGCGTTCGAGCGCTACCACCGAAGGCTGTACCTTGCCGGTCTTCATCGCTTCCAGAAACGGCCGCGTTGTCGCCGGCCGAGCCAGCAGCAGATCGACTGCCGACGAACGTGCGCCGGGAGACATGCCCGACCAATGGGCTAGCAGCACCGCAACCGACGACTCGACATGCCCGGTCCGCAGTGCCTCGATGGCAGCCAGTTGAACCTCGAGCGGCTGCGTTCCCTTCAGCAACTCGTGGAGGGCGGGTTCGGCCTCGGCAAAGGGGAGATAGCCCAGCAGTCTGGCGGCTGCCGCCCGATCACCGACGGGCAACTTCGCATCAGTCGCCAATCGCGAAGCCCGCGCGAGCATGCCCGACGCCTTGGCGGCCAGCGGGGCGAGCTCCTTCGGCGGTTCGTCCAGCAGTTTGGCCAGCGTGGTTCGCCCGGCCGGCCCTTGTCGACGCGTCAGCCCCTGCGCCAGGCCCGTCAGCGCTGCCGTCTGCCACCAAGCGACGGAATCCTCGCGGCTGGTGACCAGCGCGAGCACTTGGCCCAGCTCCCTCTCGTCCGCTCGGGCCCCCGCGATGCTGGCCAAGCTCACCACCAGTTCTTGATGGGTTGGAGTCGGGTCGTCGTCTAGTTTCCGCTGACGATGGATCCGCGTGAGCAGTTCGCCTGATCGGCTGGCAGCGCCCGTCAGCAACGCCCTGACTTGCCACGCGTCCCCCAGATCAAAGCCCGCGTCCAGGAGATCAGCGACCTTCGATTCGGGTTCACCGCCGAAGGCGAGCAGCAGTTGCAGCAGGACCTTGGGCGGGTAGTTTCTCGACTGCGCCGATCTCAGCTGAAGTCCGCGAAGGATCGCCTCCTGGATTCTTTCATCGTTCAACTTCAGGACCCGCGGCGCCATCATCACGGCGTGCCGCATCACTTCATCATCGGTCGAGCGCAAGCACGCGGCCAACGTAACTACATCGAGCTTGCCGAGCCCTTCCAGCGTATACAGGGCGTGCAACCGCGGCCGAGGATCTCCCTCGGTGGTCGCCAGTTTGACGAGCGCCTCGATGTCTGCTTCCTGAGCTTCGACAAGCAGGCGCTGCCCCAGATCGCGCCGCCAGCCGATCGGGTCGCTAAGCAACGCCAGCTTGTCAGCCGGTGTCTTGGGCGGGGTGAAGGTTCGCGGTGCGAGATCCTTGGCCCGCACCCGATAGATCCGACCGCGATCGTCGCCGGCCCGCAGATTCAGCGTTTCGGCCAGGCCGGCCGGCATGTACTGCGGATGTTCGATCACCTCGCGGTACATGTCGACGACGTAGAGCGCGCCGTCAGGACCATCGGCCAGGCTGACCGGACGGAACCAGGTGTCGGTGGATGCTAAAAAGTCACGTTTCGCCTCGGCCCGCTCGGCACGAAAGCTGGCCCCGTGAGGCTTCAGTATCGACCGCGTTACCAGGCTGCCGGTGGGCTCGCAGACAAAGACATTCCCGCGATGAGCGTCTCCCAGCGCATCGCCGCGAAAGACATGCACCCCACAAGCGGCCGTGTGCGTGCCGGCGTGACTCATGGCCGTGGTCTTGCCCTCGACCAGAGGATAGACCTTGGCCTCGCCGCCGCTGGGGGCCACGTCTTCGTGGATCTGCGTGATCACGGCCAGCGGATTGCGAGCGAGCGCCTTCTGAGGCAGCGGGGCGAACATCACCGGGTTGCGGTTCGAGCAGAAGAAGCGGTTGCCGAAGTCGTCGAACGTGTTGCCGAACTGGCCGACTCCACTCTCGGCCTCAAAGGTCAGCGTTCGGCTGTGAAAGCGGAAATCGAGCTTGCCGAGCGCGACCTTCCCTTCATGTCCCGGCCGGGTGATCTCGCCGCCGCTCAAGCCATTGGTCAGATAGATCCAGTTGTCGAGACCGAGCTTGGGATGGGCCGTGCGAAGCTGCGGGTTGCCTGGCTTGAAGCCGGTGAACAGCACCTCGCGCACGTCGGCCTTGTGATCTCCATCCGTGTCTTTCAGGAACAGCACATCCGGGGCGGCCGTCACGATCGCGCCGCCGCGCCAGGCCAGCACTCCTTGGGCGAACGAGAGCCCCTCGGCAAAGACGTGGGCTTGATCCATGCGGCCATCGCCGTCGGTATCGACCAGCAGCTTGATGCGCGACAGCGGCGCCTTCCCCTCGCCCGGCCCGTTGGGGTAGTCGCGGTACTCGACCACGAACATGCGTCCCTGATCGTCGAAGCTGATGGCCACCGGATCGACGACCAGCGGCTCGGCCGCGACTAGCTCAATCGCCAATCCTTCAGGAAGTTCAAATCGCTTCAGCGTGTCTTGCGGCGCGAGGGGGCCTTCGGCACGGACATTGCCGGGCGTGACGCAGGTCGATGCCACGAGCAACAGGCCGACCAAGCGAACGTGGAGGCGCATACGGGAAACTCCCAGGCAATGTTGCGATGGGAAGTGCTTCTGTAGGGAACGCCCTCCGTGGCGTTCCGTGAAGTGGGGTAACCTTCGCCTATTCACGGAACGCCACGGAGGGCGTTCCCCACAGACGTCAAATCTCAACGCAACGTGGAATCGGGACAGTTCACAGTTTCAGGCAGCGCCGCGGCCCAATCAAGAGATCCCTCTTCAACACACCTCAAACAAAAGCCGCGGCGGGCCAGTCATCGCCAGCCCACCGCGGCATCCATCACTCCAACGACAACACTCGAAGGGACGACTACAGCGTCATCCCCTCGATCTCTGCAACAAAGCGACCCGCGTCCGAGCTCAAGAATGCGGCGATCACGTCGAACACCGCATCGCTGAACCCGCCCACGTTCAAGATGTCGCTTCGCTCCGGCGCCTGCGTGGTGTGGTGCGGCTGCAAGTCGATGCAGATCAGCTTCGGCGACGGGGCACTCTCGCCCTGCAACCGATACTGGTTCTTCACGAACTTCTGCCACTCGGTCATCACGCCGGTCGAACCACTTGCGCCATACATTTGCGCGCGGCCGCGGTAGACCCAGCTCTCGTTGTCGCTTACCAGCACCACGCCCGCGAACTTGCGGTTCGGGTACGCCGTGCTGGCATGACTCATCGGCAACGAGCAGTCCGTTCCACCACCGCCGTACTTCGCCAACCGGTCCGCCAGGCTCAGGATCGAGTCCGACGGGTCAAGCTTGGCGTCGAACGCCTGCGTGTCGAACGGAACCACCACGCTCTCCGGGTTGCGGCGCAGGATCGCCGCGGCCACGACGGCCGCTACGTCCACGCACCGCATCTTCGAAGTCGCTCCGGCGCCACGGCGGCCGGTAATCGCCGAACTCATCGAACCCGACACGTCCAGCCCGATCACGACCGGACCCGACAGGACCGGCACGTTGCCGCAGGCGATCTCGGCAGCCTGGTGAAGGGCCGTCTTGATCGCGTTGGGAACGTTCTCGCCCGCGTTCTTGTAGGCCGCGAAGAACTGGTACGGGAACTGATGCGACTTGCGGATCTCACTCTTATCCGTCAATCGCTCCGCCACCCGCCGGACCATTCCCGGCTCCTCGAACACGCCGTGCCGCTCCAAGGTGTTCAGGTTCATCCGCAGCGCCTGCAAGCCCATCGAGCGGGCCATCGACGCCCAAACCTTCGGTCCCTTGGCCGCATCGGCCAGCAAGTCCCACCGCGCGCTCAAACCGTCCAGCAGGGCGATCTGCGCCTCGGCGCTGGTCGCCGCGCGGAACGCGATCAACCGCTGCGCCTGCTCCGGCAAGTCGGCCTCGACCGCCGGTGCCCAGTGCTCGACCTCCTTCGAGGTCAACCAGCCGAACAGCGCCCGGCGGGCGTTATCAGTCGGCGTCGGCCGGGCCATGCGCAATACGTCGCGCAAGCTCGGATCGTTGCCGATCGAAGCACCCAACAGCTTCTCGACCGAAGCCGTGTTCAACCACCGCTGGAACGCCCGCTGCACCGAGCTCGACAAGCTCTTCTTGCCGAACTGGCCCGAGCGGATCATCTGGAACAGCGTCCGCAATACAAGGCCGTTGTCGATCACCCGATCGAACACCTTGTGGAACAGCACAGTGTCCCGGGCGGCCAACGTGGCCAGCAGCGCCGCCGGCATGTCCTTCATGAAGGCACGCTCGCGGCTGTACACGGCCAGCTTGGCAAGGAACGTGTTGTCGTTCACTTGCGCTACCAGCGTCTGCATCGCGGCCAACTGGGCGTCGGCCTCGCTGTAGAACGTGCCGTTGAAGCAGCCGGTGGCGGCCAACTGGGCCAGCGCGTGCTTCGGCGACAGCGAGTAGGCAGCGCTCCCCTCCTCGTTGACCGCAGTAGCCTTCGGCAAATGGGCCGAGGCGCTCGAGAACAAAGACTTGTTGGCCATGATGTGTTTAACCCCCTGAAGAACAGTTGAGCGCGCACCGCGATCCGCCGGAGACTGGCAGCCTCCGATTCAACGGAACGGGGAGCGTTCAACGAAGTGATGGGAAAGACCCTGCCCAAGCGGATCGCCTACTTTCCCAGAGGCACGCCGCTTTGAATCTCAGATTTGAGATTTGAGATGAGGAAGATAAAAAGAAAGAAAGAAAGAAAGAAAGAAAGAAAGACGAAGACATTGGTCCACAGATGAACGCAGATGGACGCAGATGAAATACAAAAAAGAAAGGAGATTAAAAGCGAAGAAGAGAGATTGCTCTGGGACGTCGCCAAGAATCAATCATTCCGTCTTCTTCGTCTCTTCCTTCTATCTTTTCTTCCATTTTGTCTGCGTCCAACTGCGGACAAAACTGCCTTCTCTTGTGTCCTTCTTCTTCCCATTTCAAATCTCAAATTTCAAATCTGAGATCCCACCTAAGAGGATCATTCGACGAAGTATGGTCAGAGATCCAGCCCCAAGACTTTCGTCCAGTGGACTGGCCAGGATTCGAACCTGGTAAACCATGTACTCCGAGCCGGCAGTCGAATGAAATCTCCTTAGTTTGTTGTCTGTTTCAAAAAGTCCCGACGAAGGGATGATCAGAGTTGCCTTGCGGCAGGTCCTGTCGCTCTGCCCATTGAGCTACAGCCCGGTAAAGTCGGGCTGGAGGGATTCGAACCCACAACCTTCAGATTAAATGTACTCCGGTCGGTCAGTCAGGATGTTTCCTAAAGCAAGCGTGGTCCAACGAAGAATGGTCGAGAGTCTGCCTTTCGGCACGCCGTCCGATATCACCCGACGCGCCCACAGGCGCTTCGCGTGACCGTTGACTGGTTCCTTGATCTCAGGGAGACGCCGGAACCGTTGACTAGTCGGTCGCCCGACATCGCTACATTAAGGTCGCTAGTGGAATCCCGGCCTGCAGTCGGGCCACGCTTGTCTGAGCAAACGTTGGCCGTCGTGCAGGGGGATCACTTATGTCCGCGACTCGTCAACTTGGCGCTCGGCTCGCCGATGGACGCCGAGTTATGGGCTTTCCCCTCGATCAGTTTACCTTCCACCAGTTCTCCCGCAGTGCGCACGACCCAGCCGCCGACCCATTGGTCGTGCTCTTTGAGCTGCAGTCGCCGGCCCACCACCGCAAACGGTTCGGGCAGGAACGTTGTCTGATGGACGTTGTCTTTTTGGACGAGGCATTGACGGTATCGCATGACATTTCCTTTCCGAAGGTGCGGTCGTTTATCAAAAATCCCGACGAAGGTTTGATCAGAGAACGCTCTTGCGAGCGCCGGCGCGTTGCCATTCCGCGAGGGCTTGCGAGTGCAAGCCCGTGGGAATCGAACCCACTTCTCCGGCTCCTAATGGACTCCGATCGGACAGTCAGGATGTATTGGTCTACATGATTCGACGAAGGGTGAATGTTAAGACACGATCGGCGAGGGGGTCAGTTCAGAGGGTGACATGGTGAAAATGTACTCCGAACCAGCAGTCGATCGTGGCAGTAGTCCTGGATGGAATCGAACCATCGTCGCCTGCTTGTCACGCAGGCATCTTGGCCGTTGGAACACAGGACTGCGTTGGGAATAGAGATGAGGCGAACGGGTCCGAGGTTCGCGGCAGGGCGAGATTTCTTGTAGAAGACCCGCGGGCTCGAGGCGCGCGGGCCCCCTCGGACACGCACGTGGCGAACCCCTTGCAGGCGCCGTTCCGGCTGCTTGCCGAGTGGAAGCTCAGCCGTCGAGTTCGACGAACTCCGGCACGACCTTGGTCGGGATCACGCCCGCCTGATAGCCGCGCTCCAGCAGCACGCGGACCGCTTCGCGCCCCTTGGGGCCGAAGTCGATCGTCCAGTCGTTCACGTACATGCCGACGAACTTGTCGGCCTGGCCGCGATCCAGATCCCGTCCGTACTGCAGGGCGTGATCCAGCGCCTCGCCGCGATGGGCCAGGCCGTACTCGATGGACTCCTTCAAGAGCTTCGTCACTTCCAACATGGCCTGCGGGCCCAGGTCCCGGCGGATGCCGTTGGCGCCCAACGGAAGGGGCAGGCCGGTCTCGGCAAACCACCACTCGCCCAGGTCGACCACCAGATGCAGTCCCTGCGAACGGTAGGTGAGCTGCCCTTCGTGAATGATCAGCCCAGCGTCGATCGGGGTCCCTTCCCACTGGCCGGCCTCGACCGCGTCCAGGATGCGATCGAAAGGGACGACCACATGCTTGAAGTCATTGCCCATCGCCAGGCGAAGCGCCAGGTAGGCCGTGGTCAGTGTGCCCGGCACCGCGATCGTCTTGGTGCGGAGCGCTTCCAGTTTCTCGGGCTGCCGTGTGACGACCATGGGTCCATAGCGATCGCCCATGCTGGCGCCGCACGGGCAGAGGACGTACAGGTCCGTGAGGTAGGCGTACGCGTGCAGGCTCAGCGCCGTCAGTTCCAGCTCGCCGGTCTTGGCCCGCCGGTTAAGGGTCTCGATGTCGACCAGTTCGTGGGTGAACTGGTAGCCGCCGGTCTCGATCTTGTCGTTGGCCAGGGCGTGGAACATGAACGCGTCGTCGGGATCGGGGCTGTGGCCGACGCGGATCAGGGTGCGGGTGGTCATCACGGGCAGATCTCCAAGGGGGCCAACACAGCGGGCATGCCCACGTTTGTAGGGATATTCGGCCGGCGTGCAAGCGGGCCGCGGGGGCAAGGTCCCCCACTTCAAGGGACCGCATCGGCAGCACCGCATTAACCTGGTCCGGCCCATGTTGGGGGAGCGTGCGTTCGGTCGGCTGCCGGCTGGCGGGACGGCAGCCGGACGAAGCGGCTCAGGGTGGATAGAATGGCATACACTTATTGATGTCTGTGGGGAGTTTTGTCCTTCCGACCACAACGCGATTTCCAGAAAGTCCACGTTGCAACGCATTCAACTCCTCAGCCAGCGACTCGCCGGGCGACGCGCCGCCTTGCTCGCTCACCCGATCTATCAGCAGATCGACCGGCTGGAAGCACTCCAACTTTTCATGTCGCACCATATCTTTGCGGTGTGGGACTTCATGTCGCTGCTCAAGGCGCTGCAGCGCAGCTATTGCTGTATTGAGGTTCCCTGGCTGCCGGCAGCCGATGCCACCGGGTGTCGCATGGTCAACGAGATCGTGCTGGCCGAAGAGAGTGACGAGGACGGCCGTGGAGGCTATGCCAGCCACTTCGAGCTGTACCATAGGGCGATGACGCGCGTGGGGGCGAGCACCGCGGCCATCGATGGGCTGCTGGACGCGCTTCGCGCAGGCGAGACGGTTGAAGCGGCGCTCGCATCGGCGGCCGTGCCGGAATGTGCCCGCAGGTTCGTGCAGCACACGTTTGCGATCCTGGCCGGCGGCGATCGCTGCGCCATCGCGGCCGCTTTTACCTTCGGCCGCGAGGATCTATTGCCCGATGTCTTTCAGCGGATCGTCGACGAACTGAACGTGGAAACCGCTGGCGGATTGGAAGAGTTCAAGTACTATCTCGAGCGGCACATCGGCCTGGATGGGGACGAGCACGGCCCGATGGCCCATCGATTGCTTGAGGCGCTGTGCGGCGACGACGAAGCCCGCTGGCAGTTGGCCGAACAGACCGCCATGGATTGCCTGGACGCGCGGCAGGCGTTGTGGGACGGCATTCTGGCGGCGATCGCGCGAGAGAAATCGCAGGCGATCGGCACGGTCGACCTGTAGCGAGGTCGACGGAGGGGAGCGTCCGCATCGAGAAATGCCTCAGCCGTCTTCGACCACCAACTTGTTCTTGGTGATGTACTTGTTCAGACGATCCCAGCAGACCGTCTTGCCGGTGATCCGCATTGGCGAGTGGGTCCACATGAAGGTCTCGCCCGGCGGGTAGCCGTCTTCGGACATCTCCACGTCACGCTGAAAGAGCTGGTACTGACCGTCGACGAAGACCAGGTCCGAGAAATCACGCTCCGAAGGATCAGGGACGGGCTCGGGGGCGTAGGGCGGCTTGATGTCGCCGGCTTTTTGATAGCGCAGGTTGATGCTGGAAGCCGTGAG
>Ga0335394_10000188_pt1 | contig 62434 bp, 52 predicted proteins | sample MAT03_FD_205741 | JGI IMG/M metagenome (GOLD analysis project Ga0335394, IMG submission 205741) | Freshwater microbial communities from Lake Fryxell liftoff mats and glacier meltwater in Antarctica - MAT-03 (spades assembly) (version 2) ... | reverse complement strand
TGGCAAGGCATTAAGCTGCTTCACTTCGCTAGGGAAAGGACTGTCAGCAGCCATGATGTACTCATGGACAATCGAGCATCTGTCAACCATGCATTTCCGACTATTGCACCAATCCTTAATTTCTCGCCGCCCATAGTTATAGGCAACGCGACAAACATCCATCCACTCTTTGAGTGACTGCTCTTGAGTGATGTTGGGATAGATTCGATAGCGGTAATTCATGGTTAGCATTCCACTATTCTAACATATTTAATGGCAGATGCAATGCAAGTAAATATAAAGCCGTCCTAGAAGGACGGGGTTTTAAACCCAATTTTTCGATAAATTACTATTTTAGTACTATAATCAAAAAGCGTTCAAAAATATCGAAAATATGTAAATTTTTGTATAAACTCGTGCTGTTGCTGTTAATCATTATTTAAGACTGATATATTCCTATTAAGATGATAAAAAGCAGCATTGTAGAGATTCGATTAGTATAGAACGATGATTTAATATGGGAATTTTTCACCGAACTACTCAGCCAGAAGACGCAACGCGCACTCGTATAATCAAGGCAGCGCAAAAGTTGTTTGCCCGCCAGGGTTATGACGGTACGACTACTCGCGATCTGGCGGCGTCGGCTGGGGTGGCAGAGGGAACCCTATTTCGCCATTTTGACAACAAAAAGGCGATTTTGGTGGAGGTGGCAACGGAGGGATGGGTCGAAATCCTGACGGATCTGCTGACGGAACTGAGCGAAATGGGCAGCTATGAAGCTGTAGCGCAGGTAATGCGGCGGCGGATGCTGAATTTCCACGCTAATGCGGATATGATGAGGGTTTGCTTTATGGAAGCGCAGTTTCACCCGGAATTGCGCGATCGCGTCCAGTCGGAAGTGATTGACAAAATGACGGACGTGGCGGAAGCTTTCTTCCAAACGGCAATGGATAGAGGTATTTATCGCCAGATGAACCCCAAAATAGTGGCGCGGGTATTTGTAGGGATGTTTGCGATCGCAGGTTTTAGCCACAATACCATTATGGAGCCGGGAGCCTCACCGCAAGCGATGAAAGAAATGGCAGAGGGAATCGCCGATATCTTCCTCAACGGCGTTTTAGCCAAAAATTAGATCTATTTTGGATTAAAGCAGATTGCTGATTGTTTTCAATCCAAAATCTAAAATCTAAAATCCAAAATCGATCGCGCTTGTCTAATCCACAGCGAAACTTGCTCCACAGAAGGGCAAAGGTCGCGTCGCTGCATGGTTGCTACGTGCAACCGCAAAATTTGTTGGTGCAATCTGTGGGGGGGAATCTCAGCCAGGTGGGTCACAGAACATACCCCAGCGTGTAATAATAGTCCGCAATATTGGCAACCCACACTGGGAACGCGAGCCAGATCCGCTAAAGCAACCCATTTATTAACATACTGAATATGGATCTGCAACTCACCTGCCAGCGCCTGCCTAGTCGCGGGAGTGTTGGCTTTTTCAATTAGCTGCCTAGTCGTGGTAATGCCGCACTCTAGTAGTTGGGATTGGTTATCATGGCTCAAACCGGGCAGTTGAGCTAAAGGCCAGTCGCGTGGTTGTATAGCGCTAGGATAATGGTTGAGCTCACGAAACATCTCTTTTACTCCAAATTGGACAGTTTTGGTATTCTGGCAACAGTGAGATGCTCCCGGATTTTACCTTTCTATGATGCAAGTCACGACCGAGATGCCTATTGCCTTGGACATAGCTTCGCTAACGGCGTCGCTAAAAACTGCTCATTCCGACACGCTTGGTGAAGCCAAAACCTTGGCAGACACACTCCGCAAGCGACGGAAGCGACTTTTCGATCTGATTGATTTCCCCGTGGTTCTCTGGTCAGGATGCGCCCCGTCGCGGAATTATCCGGCGAATAAATTGCCGTTTCGAGCCAGCAGTCACTTTCTCTATTTTGCTGGATTACCACTGGAGAATGCGGCAATTCGCATGGAGGCAGGCAGACTGGAACTGTTCATGGATGACCCAAGTCCGGACGATTCGCTGTGGCATGGAAAAAAGCCGATGCGAGAGGAGATTGCCGAGCTGATTGGGGCGAACACAGATCACCCGATGGGAGAACTGTGGTGGCGAAGTCAAGGCTGCGCGACAATCCCAGTGCAGGACGTGATGATCAATAACCAACAGTCTGGGATATTGCATCGATGGTTGTATTCGGCTTCTTCCCTGAATTCGATCGACTGGGATCTAGCTTATGCGATCGTCAGGCTGCGACTCAACCACGATGCAGGCGCTTTGGCAGAATTGCGAAAAGCGGCTGCTAGTACCGTTGACGCGCATAAATCGGGTATGGCGGCGACGCGACATTGCAAAACTGAAGCCGAAGTCCGTTCGGCGATGGAAAGTGTCTTCACTGCTCGAAACATGACTTGTGCCTATAACAGTATTGTCACCGTTCGCGGCGAAGTTCTCCATAACCAGCAGTATCATCACCCGCTGCAACAGGGAGACTTGCTACTTGCGGATGTGGGTGCGGAAACCCCGATGGGTTGGGCATCTGATGTGACGCGCACTTGGCCTGTTTCTGGGAAGTTTTCATCTACCCAGCGAGCTATTTACGAGGTGGTGCTAGCGGCTCACGATGCTTGTATTGCCAAGATACATCCTGGTGTGGAGTATAAAGATATTCATCTGCTGGGGGCAACTACCCTCACCCAAGGGCTGGTCGATTTGGGCATTATGAAAGGCGATGCGGAAGAATTGGTAGAGTTGGATGCTCACGCGGCATTTTTTCCCCACGGGATCGGACACGCGATCGGTTTGGATGTTCACGATATGGAAGATTTGGGGGATTTGGCGGGGTACGAGTTGGGGCGAATTAGGAGCGATCGCTTCGGCTTAAACTACCTGCGCCTGGATCGACCGCTGCAAGCGGGAATGCTGGTATCGATCGAGCCAGGGTTCTATCAAGTAGCGTCGCTTTTAAATTACCCAGACAAACGAGAAAAATATCAAGAAGCGGTCAATTGGGATCGTCTGGCAGAATTCTCTGATGTCCGGGGAATTCGGATTGAGGATGATGTGCTGGTAACAGAGTCTGGTTGCGAGGTAATCACTAGCGATTTGCCTTCGCACCCGGATGCGATCGAGCATATCGTTAGCGGGTGGTAATAAAGCGCAGCCCAACGCCCTCATGCGTTGGGCTTTAAAATTAGGACATCCTGTAAGGAGGCAATACTAATGCTGAGGAGCAAGCTGAACGCGCTACTTGACGAAGAAGTACTCCAACGCCACGATCCTGAAGACCGCTATATTACTGATGGCGCGAACTGGGAGCAATATGAGGCACTACTCGCCCGAATCGGAGACAGTTCGGGATATCGAGTTACGTATTTAGATGGAATTTTAGAAATTATGTCACCTTCTCGCCGTCATGAAAGCGGAAAAACTCGCATTGGAGATCTTCTCGTCATTTACTTTTTAGAAGCTGACATCAACTATTTTCCCTTTGGTTCGACAACTTTGCGACAAGAGGAGAAAAGCGGCGGTATAGAACCTGATGAAGCTTACTGTATTGGCACAGACAAAGAATTTCCCGATTTAGCAATAGAAGTAATTATTACCAGCGGCACAATCAACAAATTGGAGGTATACAAAAGGCTGAACATTCGAGAGGTTTGGTTCTGGCAGCGCGATCGCTTTTCCCTTTACTATTTGCGAGAAGAAACTCCGGTTCAATTTGTGCAAACCTGCGGTTACGAGCTAATTCAAAAAAGCGAATTGCTTCCCGAACTCGATATTGAGGTGTTTTCACAATGCGTGAGAAATCCCAACCCGCTAGATGCAGCAAAGGAATTTCGGCAAAGACTGCGATCGCAACCAACCCGGTAAAATATTCTGAAATCCAAATTCTATTTTCTCCGATCGCGCCAGTCTTCGCCACCAGGTAACTGTGCTAAATGTGACTCTATTAGCGCTGGTAATTCTTTGGCAGAATGGGTATAAGTTAGGTCAAGCAATTTGGTTGTTATTTGCAATAGTTGAGGTTTATCTAACATCTCTGATAGTTGAGAACGGGTATATTTTCCGTTCATAACTTCTTCACTTGCATCTGCTATCGCGTTCTCGATCGCTTCTTCCTCAATTAAATTTTCCCATTCATCAGAACTTAGATAATAAGAAGTTTTGTTTTCTTTTAAATTCAATTCTTGAATTTCTAGAATTGCATTGCGAATAGATGCAGCCCAAGATCTAGTTAATCTTTGTTCGACTTGATTTTTTATCAAGTGAATTACTAAAACTCTCAAAAAAGCCTTAATTTTTCGCAGAATTTCCTTTTTACTCATACCTTCTAATTCATCTACGATCGCCAAAGCATCGCTGTAGCGCCCATCTAAAATACTGACTCTTAAATCTATCAGTTCTTGTGTCATATTTTCTGACCTCTTCACCTTAGTTCATTATACTAATTTCTGCGATCGCGCCAGTCTTCGCCACCAGGTAACTGTGCTAAATGTGACTCAATTAGCGCTGGTAATTCTTTGGCCGAATGGGTATAAGTTAGGTTAAGCAGTCTGGTTGTTATTTGCAACAGTTGAGGTTTATCTAACATTTCCGATACTTGAAAACGGGTATATTTTCCATTCATAACTTCTTCACTTGCATCTGCGATCGCATCCTCAATAACTTCTTCTTCAATTAAATTTTCCCATTCATCTTCATTAATATAATAAGAGGTTTTATTATCTTTGATATTCAGTTTTTTAATTTCTCGGATTGAGTTACGAATTGAATTTGCCCAGGAAGCTGTTAAGCGTTGCTCAATTTGGTTTTTAATCAAGTGCATCAACAAAACGAGCAGATAAGATTTAATTGTCCGCAAAATTGCTTGTTTACTCATTCCTTCTAACTCATCTACGAGCGCTAAAGCATCACTGTAGCGTCCCTCTAGAATGCTAGCTCTTAAATCTATCAGTTCTTGTGTCATATTTTTCGACCTCTTCACCTTAGTTGATTAGTTATGTTTGCTTATCGCATTGCTTGCTGTACTTCCTCATTATTTTATCAGTCAGTCAACTCGCATCTGATGCGTGAGCGTATCTGCATCGCTACGCGATTGCAAACTCGGTATATTTCCGCTCTTCTGGCGGATGAAATCCCAATACAATATCGGTCGCGTCAACTCCCAATTTTAATAATTCATTGGCAATTCCTTCTTCTGTCCAATCTTCTTCAATCCAGATTTTTTCATTCTTAATCCGAATATGAGCCTGAGTATTTCTAATATGTTTTTTGCCTTCCCAACCCAAAATCAACCAAATATAGTGGTCATTCTTTTCGTCAAATATCAAACAACTTTCATCAGTGAGATTTGATGAACCTGAAACCCAATCGTGATATTCGGTTAATATTTTTTGAATTAAATCTTTATACTGTTCTAATTCAGCCATTGTAAAATCTCCTCCTTGTCTATATCAAAAATAATTAACAATATTTGATTCAACTTCACAATCTCTTGAATAGAATCTCTTTTAAAGAAATTTTCGTAAGCTTGTTCTGAAACCGCCAAATAAAGCTGAGCTTCTGGTTCAGTTAAAGTAATGAAATTCCTATATAAAATATATTGACCTAGAGCCATTTCAAAATCTCTAAAAAGTGAAGTACTTAAAAAGCTTTTAACTTCAACAACAATTTTTCGTTTATTTTGTTCAGCAGCAATTAGCTTTTCAGCAGCTAAATCAGCAAACAATTCAGCATCTTTATATTTGATTGTATACGGATCGGCTGTAATTGTCCAGCCGTCTTTAATCAACGCTTTTTTAACCGACAGGAATGATATGGTCGATATGAAATGTAGCTGCTTGCCCGGCTTGGGACAAACAGCAATACTCACAACGTTCGCCTGCTCTTTGAATCACCAATCGACGTAGGGAAACGGGAATTGTTGACATTTATTCTTGCTTAATAACACGCTGCGACCTTAAGCGAAGTAGAGATAAAAATTCTGCCAATTCAACCAGCCCTTCTGCTTCCCGTCGCTCAACTTGAGTTAGTTGTTCGCCTGCATCCTGGCGATCGAGCAAAAATTGAAGGCGATCTTGGACAGCTTCAGGAAATTGAAAGTTAGTTAGTTCAGCCGGGATTTCAATTATCTCAGGCATATAGTGAGTGCGGAACTATATCCCGCTCTTGTTCAATTTTTAAAAGTCGATGATATAATTATAGTCTAAGTCTAGCTGCGTCGATCGCAGTCAATCATGTCAAAATTGTTCCACTCATCAACTTTAGATACCGATACTCCAATTCAGCTGACAACAAAGGCCATTGCTTCAAAGTTTCATCTCTCAAAATAATCTTCTCAGCTGCATCCCGCGCTATTTCCAAAATTTCCCTATCTTCCAGCAAACTCGCCAAGGCAAAATCCGGTAACCCAGATTGACGACTACCTAAAACTTCCCCAGGCCCGCGAAAACGCATATCCATCTCTGAAATGAAAAAGCCATCTTGGGACTGTTCCAACACATTTAGTCGCTGACGCGCATCTGGTGTTTTAGAATTGCTCATTAATAAACAATAAGATTTAGCTGCACCGCGACCGACACGGCCCCGGAGTTGATGCAGCTGGGATAAGCCAAAACGTTCGGCATTTTCTACCATCATCACCGTGGCATTAGGCACATCTACACCGACTTCAATTACTGTAGTGGCAACAAGAATTTGAGTTTGATTATCGCGAAATAAATTAATCGCCTCATCCTTCTCGGCGGAAGTCATCCGACCGTGAAGTAACCCTACCTTAAATTCAGGAAAAATGGCTTCTGAGAGTCGTTGATGTTCTTCAACAGCCGATCGCAGATCCAACTTTTCCGATTCTTCGACTAAAGGCAATACAATATAAACTTGACGCCCTTGGGCAATTTCCCGACGGATCAAGTCATAGGCTTGGGTGCGTTCCTTCCCCGATAACGCTACTGTATTAATACCTTGCCGTCCCGGTGGCAACTCATCAATCTGACTGACATCCAAATCCCCATGTAACGTTAGCGCCAAAGTACGGGGAATAGGTGTCGCTGTCATTGTCAGTACATGAGGTTGTTCGCCTTTTTGCTGTAATTTTGCCCGCTGATGAACGCCAAATCGATGCTGTTCGTCAATTACTACTAAACCGAGGCAAGAGAAGTTCACGGGGTCTTGAATTAAAGCGTGTGTACCAACTAAAAGCGGCAATTCACCTGTTTCTAATTGGGCATGAATTTCCCGACGCTTAGCAGTTTTGGTGGAACCTGTCAATAATTCTACTGGCAAATGTAGCAGATTAAACCAACTTACTAATTTCCGATAATGCTGTTCTGCCAGTACTTCAGTGGGAGCCATGAGCGCCCCTTGGTAGCCAGATTGAATGGCGGCGAGTAAGGCGATTACCGCAACTACAGTTTTACCAGAACCGACATCTCCTTGTACCAAACGATTCATCGGCTCTGGTTTTTGCAGGTCATTGAGGATGTCGTTAACTACTCGTTCTTGAGCGTTAGTTAACTGGAAGGGCAACAGTTTGTAGAACTGCTCAATTAGTTGACCTGTGGGAGCTAAGATAGCACTGGCTTGGGTTCGACGTAAAATTTGACGACGCTTGAGAAATCCCAACTGGAGATAGAAAAATTCATCAAAAACCAATCGACGACGTGCAGCATCCTTGGCGGCGCTGTCTGCGGGAAAATGGATGTTGGCGATCGCATCTTTTAACTCGATCAACCCGTACTGGTTCCGCAATACCCCTGGTAGTGGGTCTTGCAATTGCTCGGTTGCGGGTAACGCTGCTAGAGCCGCTTGTCGCAACAAATCGGCTGGCACTCCCTCAGTCAAGGCGTAAATCGGCACCACACGACCGATCGTAATCGACTCGATTGAGTCTCCCGGACTAGCCAAAACTTCCAGTTGCGGGTCTTCCAGAGTCAAGCCATATTTGTTTTCTTTCACCAAACCAGAAGCTGCAACTATTGCACCAACTGGATAGCGGTTTTTTAAAGACTCGTGCCAACCGCGATTGCTGTAGCGACTGCCTGCGAAAAATCGGTTGAGCTTGATCTGATCGGGCCCTTCTTGCAGCAACACATCTAAAATCGTCAGTTTTTTATTTTTCGGGCTGCTAAAGCAATTACACCGCTTCACTTTTCCGATAATCGTCACCGTCTCACCTGCTATGAGGTCGCAAATACTCACCTGACGGGAATAGTCAATGTAGTCGCGGGGATAGTAGAACAGCAGGTCGCGCACCGTTTGCAGTCCGAGTTTTGCTAAATACTGCGCTTTTCTTGGCCCCACTTCAACCAAACTGTTTAGCGGCTGGTCAAGGGATATAGAGATTTTGGATTTTGAATTTTGGATTTGGGGGATTGAGGTAGCAACGGAATTTTGCCCAGTCTCCAGTCCCGGCGTTTCCTGCGACATTTGCTGGAGAAACAGACGAGCTTCCCCTACCAGGTTTTGTCGTTCTAGAAGTGTGAGGTTCGGATAACTGGCAAATCGATCCGCCATCTCTTGCCACGGTCGTCGCGGTTCAGATGCCATATCCATCAGAGTTTTGCCGAATTCCAGGCAGAGAAACTCACTGAAGCGGTACTGCTTTCCCATCAAGTCTGTGAAGCCGCTTTTTTCCTCTACTTCGAGGGCTTTGTGCAATCGCACCCAATCTGTTGTGTCATTAGTCATTGGTCATTAGTCATTAGTCATTGGTCATTAGTCATTGGTCATTGGTCATTGGTCATTAGTCATTAGTCATTAGTCATTGGTCATTGGTCATTAGTCATTAGTCATTAGTCATTACCTATTTACCAAAGACTTTTTCCAACTAAAAATTATTCATCGAACCAGCTGACACGCCAAGCGGATTCGGCTTCAGCAACTGCCCGTTCGCGCTGCTTTTTCTGATAATCGCGCCGCAGATTGCTAAGTTTGGCCGAGAGGTTGCGAATCTGGTGCCGCCCAGCTGCCACCGAGGAGTCTGCAAACTCAATCTCCGATAACCGCAGATGAATAGCAATCAACTGTATCAGCGTCGAGTTTTGCGACTCGCTTGAGCGTAGCATCTCTGTTGGCGTTGGCGATCGTGCGCTGTTAGGCATAGCCTGTCCGAAGGGCATAGGAGAATCGTTTTCAGTTTCAATTACCAAGTTTAATAGATTGGGCAGACCCGGCACGCTCTCGCCAGACGCCTCTACTTTGGCGGCGGCTTCCAGAACTGGTTCGGGCAATTTCTTAGATAATATCCCCGATCGCTGTAATTGGCGATTTATGTCGCGAGAGACTTTTTGGAGGCTTTTAGCGATCGCAGCCTCCAATTTCTCCTGCCAAGTGGCCAATTCCTCTGGGTTGCTCACAGAATAGTTTTGAGTTAAAGAATCTAACTCTTCTTTGCTCGGACGCTCGGACGCTTGGACGCGCTGCGGCTCCCCTACCAGTGCGTTTTCGATCTCGGTGAAAGCGTCATTGTTGTGGGAGCTATCTGTAGGAACGTAGTGGGGTACTGCTGTGGTTGGCGAATGTAATTGGGCGACCAACTTTTGTTTGGCATTTTCGCCCAGCTGGCGAATCGCCTGCTGCAATTGTTGTCGCTGACTGAAAGACAAACTCAGAAATGCGTCAGGGTATCCTTGGGTACACAAATGATAACTTGCCAAGATCAACTGCTGCCGCATTGCTTGCCCCAAGACCGTCAGGTAACGCTCGTAGGTATTGTAGAACTCTTGTGCTAGAGCAGAAGTTGCCTCTTCCAGCGCCGCTATATCCCGCTCAATTTTCTCAATTGCTCTCGCCATCACCTTATTACAGCTGCAAAGTTTGCAGAACTCCTCTTTTTAGGATAAGCCACAAATCAAAAACAGGTCATCCATACAGATTGACCTGTTTTTTTGCTACTCAATAGACATCTCCAGAAATTAAAGGTGCGTTACCTGTAACCCTTGTATTTCGTTGCATGCAACGTCTCTACATTCTTTGAAAGGAGATGACTAATGATTGCCATCTACTTGCTGCCCATTTGAGCTGCAACTTCCTCAGCAAAGTTACTCTCCTTCTTTTCCAGCCCTTCGCCCAGCACAAACCGGACAAAGCGACGGACTTGGATATTTTCACCCAACTTGGCTACGTGCTGCTTAATCAGTTCATCCACCGAGATATTTTGGTCGCGGATGTATGGCTGATCCATCAAAGTCATTTCTTTGAGGCGTTTGTCAATGCGACCCTCAACAATCTTTTCTTTGATGTTGACTGGCTTGTTCCCCAAGTCATCCCGCCCCATTTCGATCGCCTTTTCCCTCTCCACGATTTCCGAGGGAATGTCGCTGACTTTGACGTACTCCACATTGGGACAAGCCGCAATTTGCATGGCAATATTTTGCACCAGGCTTTTGAAGTCTTCGTTGCGGGCTACAAAGTCGGTTTGGCAGTTGACTTCCACCAACACCCCAACTCGCCCACCCGTGTGGATGTAGCTGCCTACCAGCCCATCTGTTGCCGATCGTTGTTCTATTGCCCCAGCACGCGCCAGCCCTTTTTGCCGCAGCCATTCAATGGCTTTAGCCATGTCACCGTCGGTTTCTTTGAGCGCTTTTTTGCAATCCATCATCCCCACGCCCGTTTTTTGGCGCAGCTCTTGAACTACTTTTGCTGATATTTCCGCCATCTTGTCTGTTCCACTCTGTTAACGTTTTTAACGCTGATTATTCCTCAGTTTCTGCCTCCTCATCTTCTTCGACGAATTCACCATCGAAATCGGTGTCTTCTTCAGTGCCTTCGTAATCTTCGTAGTCCTCTTCTGCTTCTGCTTCCAGCTGACCGTGACGACCTTCATAGATGGCGTCAGCCAACTTACCCACTATTAGCTTAATTGACCTGATGGCGTCATCGTTTGCCGGAATGGGAATATCCACCACATCGGGATCGCAGTTTGTATCTAGCAGGGATACGATCGGAATCGATAGCTTCTGGCATTCTTGAACTGCGTTATACTCCCGCCGCTGATCCACAATCACGACTATATCGGGTAGTTTCCGCATCGCCTTGATGCCACCCAGGTATTTTTGCAGCTTTTCCATTTCTCGGCGCAAAACTGCTGCTTCTTTTTTAGGCAGCAACGCCAGTCCCCCGGTTTCTTCGCGGCGTTCCAATTCTTTCAAGCGCTCTACCCGCGTCTTGATCGTAGCCCAGTTCGTGAGCATCCCGCCTAACCAGCGTTGGTTGATGTAATAAGATCCACAGCGAGCGGCTTCTTGTGCCACAATACCGGCTGCTTGACGCTTGGTGCCGATAAAAAGAAACTTCTTTCCCTGCTCCGCCGCACTACGCATATAGCTGTAAGCGTCTTCCATCAACTGGGCTGTTTGTACCAAGTCGATGATATGCACTCCATTGCGGGAGGTGTAAATATAAGGCGACATTTTGGGGTTCCAACGGCGAGTTTGGTGCCCAAAGTGAACTCCCGCCTCCATCATTTGAGCTAAAGAGACAACTGGCATTTTTTTTGAACTCCTTTCGGGTTAAACCTCCATCCGAGCGTATTTCTTGGGAGTTATATTTTCCCCAAGAAACACCCGAATTCTCAGATGTGTGATTTTAGACAACATTCCCTAAGCTAGCACAATTTTGCTTACTCCCGGAGCTACAGAAGAATATCTATGTTGGGAAGGGCGACGCATTCCGGGCGAAAACTTATGTGTCAGGCGACAGATTATCACCGGAATGCTTCGCCCAAAGGGACTAACTCTGGGCAGTTGACAGGAGATCATTCAGCTACATCTAGTTCGTGGTTACGGCTGAGCAGGGTAGCTTCCTTAGTGGCAGAATCGTAAGCCCAAGCTTGGATAACTACTTTACCTGCTGACAAATTAGAAGGCTTGATTGTTACGTTCCAACCTGAGCTTTTATAAGCAGGATTGTTCAATGCTTTGGCAACATCGGGTCTTGATACATTTAGGGTCGCAACTGCCAGCACTTTTTTATTGTCTGCTTGGGTGATAATTACGCTATCTGCTGTTTTGCCTTTGTTGGCTATAACAGCCCAACCGCTTAGCTTAACAGGAGTTGCTTTTGAAACTTTGTGAGTTGCGGCACTGGACTCATTAACTACATCAAAAACACCGTATAAGGCACCTGCTGTTGGTGTTTTAAATTTTACTTCACCGATATTTTTTAATTCAGGGTTAGATACGCTGACTGTCGAGGATGTTGTCTCAACAGCAGGTGCTGCTGAATTTGGTGCAGCTGCGGTCGAGGAACTATCTGCTGAAGTTGGATTAGAAGCGCTTTCTGAGTTGCCAGAGCAAGCAGCTAATGAAATAGCTAGTACCGAAATCACACCTAAAATTTTGGCTTGTTCAAGCATAAGTACGTCTTAGTTTGAAGTTAATTGCTGTACTACTGGAAGCTGTGAAGTATCCCAACTAAGCTTTGCTTAGGACGGTTTTATTCGTCTTTGGAATTTCCCGTCTCATCCGCTGTTGCCAAGGTAGGAACTCTCTTGCGAGTGTTCGGGACTAAACCCGATGATGGTCTTACACAGCGTCCACAGGCAGCAACCCGCCTTCCGCAGGTCGTTATAAACCTTTATAAGGCAGACTCACCTTGGATTTACAAGGGTCACAACCAGCTGGGCTTGTCTCTTTAAGAGATCTACCGCCATTGTACATACTTGTATACCTAAATTTAGGTTGCCTCGCCAAACTAAAAATTATAGTGGCTTGCAGTTGGATAAAGTACACCCGGAGAAACCGGGTTTCTATATACCTCACCCACCTGAAAAGGGCTGTAATGCTATGCCAATTTTTTGGGCTGCATTTCAGCATAAGCTGCATAAACTGCGCGAACGTTGTACCAATTCAGAAAAATTCGAGCAATTTCTAGCGCTAATTGGGGTTTACCTCTGTCTATTAACGCTTGCAAAAATGGTGCCATTGTGCTTTCGTTGAGGCGACCGCCCAAGGAGAGGAGTCCCCAAAGCAGTCGGTGGAGCCCGGTCATTTGGATCATCATGCGAACTTCCCAGGTAGGATGTTTTTGGTAAAATAGAACACCCATGCGTCCCCGCTGAATTTCTCTGTCGATCGCACTATCAATCTGTTCTAAGGAAAAGGGTGGGTGCCAGTGGTAGCCAACGGCATCTGGACATTTTATCAGTTTTAGACCATATTTTTTCAGTCGGACGCCGAGTTCTAAGTCTTCCCAGCCATAGAGTTGAAAGCGGGTGTCGAACAGTCCGGCTTCTTCTAGCCAGTGGCGAGCGATCGCAACATTCCCGGTCGCAAAATAAGCTGCCGAGAAGTCAGTCACTTTGTACGGTTCGGCAGTCGGGTGATCGAAGTTACAGGTATTGATGACGCGACCGTAGGTAAACAGGCGATCGCTACCTACGGCACGATAGCCTTCTACCAAGGCATCAGCGTGTGCCTGAAGGAAATTTTCTGTCACCACCAGGTCGCTATCAATAAAAACGATCGTGTCGCCTGTGGCATTTTTTACACCGAGATTGCGGGCAGCGGCAGGGCCTTGGTGGTCTTGGAAGATCGATCGCACGTGGGGAAACTCACCCGAATGTGCTTCTAACCATTCCAGAGTGCCATCAGTCGAACCATCATCCACCAAAACAACATCGTAGCCTCGAACGACGCTACCAGAAGCCAAATGCTGCGCCTCCAAAGCTCTGAGGCATTTTTCCAGAATGGGTCTGCGATTATAAGTTGGAATGACGACGCTGAAAAACACCTATATAACTGCTTATGGCTAACGGCTAATAATTGTAAAGCAATTAGTGCCGTAACGGCGTGAGTCTTGGCCTTCCGATCGCGGCGTTTTGCTAAAGTGTGCTTTCACTAACAAGAATCGCGATAGTAGTGGTAGATAATAAAGACTCGTTGTTGTGCTGAATTGAAATAATGGGTCGCGCCAATAAGGTTGTGCTGGCATATTCGGGAGGAGTCGATACCTCCGTCTGTATTCCTTACCTCAAAGAAGAATGGGGTGTCAAAGAAGTCATTACTCTGGCGGCGGATCTCGGTCAGGGAGATGAATTGGAGGCAGTCCGAGAAAAAGCGCTAAAATCGGGTGCAATCGAATCGTTAGTTGCCGATGCAACCGAAAGTTTCGTCAAAGACTATGCTTTTCCAGCCATTCTAGCTAACGCCCTCTATGAAAATCGCTATCCTCTCCAGACAGCGCTTGCCCGTCCGCTAATTGCTAAACTTTTGGTTGAGGCTGCGGAAAAATACGGTGCGGATGCTGTGGCGCACGGTTGCACCGGCAAGGGAAATGACCAAGTTCGCTTTGATGTTTCTATTGCTGCTCTTAACCCCGATATTAAAGTGCTGGCACCGGCACGGGAATGGGGGATGAGTCGGGAAGAAACGATCGCGTATGGCGAACGTTTTGGTATCGCTTCGCCGGTGAAGAAAAAATCTCCCTACAGTATCGATCGCAATTTATTCGGTCGCAGCATTGAAGCGGGGCCATTAGAAGATCCTTGGACAGAACCGCCGGAAGAAATCTATGCGATGACAAAAGCGATCGCAGATACCCCCAACGAGCCAGAATATGTAGAAATTGACTTTGAGCAAGGCATTCCCACACAAGTCAATGGCGAAGCCCTCAACCCCGTCGAGCTAGTTACCAAACTCAACGATATCGCTGGAAATCACGGCTTCGGACGGATTGATATGCTAGAAAACCGTCTCGTGGGCATTAAATCGCGAGAAATCTACGAAGCACCCGCTCTTTTGCTTTTAATTAACGCTCATCGTGATTTGGAAAGTCTTACTCTGACAGCAGATGTCACCCACTATAAGCGTGGTATCGAAGAAACTTATACCCAACTTGTCTATAACGGTCTTTGGTACAGTCCTCTCAAAGCAGCTTTAGATGCTTTTGTTCAACAAACCCAAGAGCGAGTATCGGGAACGGTGCGCGTGAAGCTGTTTAAGGGCAATGCCACCATTGTAGGCCGCAAGTCAGACAAAACCCTTTACAGTCCTACTTTGGCAACCTATGGTGCTGAAGACCAGTTTGACCATAAAGCTGCGGAAGGCTTTATCTACGTTTGGGGACTCCCCACTCGCGTTTGGTCGCAGAAAAACCGCCAATCATAGGAAGTCAAAAGTCAAAAGTCAAAAGGAAAGAGGGACTCTTGAGGACTCTTCCTTCCAAGCAACTACTTATGACAGCAACCAATCATAGGAAGAGAATGCGAAAATTTTGCTTTCTCCTCCCTATTTTGACTTTTGACTTTTGACTTTTTACCATCCTGAATGGGGCAGACCCAAACGGTTAGAATTTGGGGGTTTGGAATTGGCTTGTAGAAAATTTAGATAGGAGACATTTGGCCCAGTAGGGTTCGACCTGGGAGGCTCATTTTGTCTAACTGAAACGGGATTGTCTCTGTAAAGTCCGATCGCACCATCCAGTCGCGCATTTGCTAAATTGGCACCAGTGAGGTTGGCACCGCTCAAGTTGGCACCGCTCAAATTAGCGTTGAGCAAGTTAGCATCTCTCAAGTCCGCACCGCTGAGGTTGGCATCTTGCAGGTTAGCACCCACTAAGCGAGCATCGCATATAGTGGCATTAGACAAGTTCGCTTCTAGCAAATTTGCATTGCCCAAATTGGCCCCACCCAAATTAGTACCGCAGAGGTTGGCACGATTCAGATTGGCCCCAATTAAGTTGGTTCCATCTAAATCGGCACCATTTAGGTTGGCTTCGCTCAAGTTGACATTCACCAAATTGGCAAACCCCAAATCAGCACCACAGAGATTAACTTTATTCATCTTGGCATCAAATAAGTTGAGCCCTTTGCAGTCCGCCCCACTCATGTCGGCATTAACCAAATTAGCCGAAACCAGGTTAGCAAAACTTAGATCGGCACCGCTTAAATTAGCACCGCTCAAGTTGACGCTATTCATATTGGCAAAAACCAATTTAGCACCGCTCAAGTCTGCCCCGCTCAAATTCAGCCTCGCTAGGGTTGCTTCACTCAGGTCGCCTCCCTGACATTGTTTGGTTTCTATCAATCGTTTGATGTGTGCTATATTTCCAGCCATATTCTTGTTCCTGATATCAAAGTTTTTTTCTGATATTTTGCGATTGTTAAGCGATCGAGATCGGCAAATATACTGTTAAGCAAAAAGTGATAGAGCCAAACATTAGTAAACAAAACGGGTACTAACTGTTTAGAAACCATTTCAAATAGGCTATTGCTTATATACAAAGAGTTAGGAGCAGATCGGGAAATTTTTTGGCAAAAAATTAGAGATAAAAGTAACGTATTGTTTACAATGCTTGCAGAAATTTTGTGGTAGTGATGAGCAATGCTTGATGTTTCCAAATGGCCCTGGTTAAAAAATCTTTCCCAAAGTCGCTGGTTCCACCCTCTGCTGCTGTTGGTGTGGATAGCTGTGGGGACTGGTTTGCGCTTTAGTCGCCTGGAGATGAAACCGATTTGGACGGATGAGTTTGCGACGATCGTATTTAGTCTGGGCAATACGTTTCACACGGTGCCGCTCGATCGCGTTTTAGGTCTAGACACGCTCCTGCAACCCCTGCAATCCCATGCAAACCTCGGTATTGGGGGGGTTATTAATAGGTTATTTAGGGAGAGTACGCACCCTCCTGGCTACTTTGTGCTGGCTCACTTATGGCTGAAGCTGTTTCCCTTAAATGAGGGATTGACTTTGTTGTGGGCGTCGAGGGCGCTTTCAGCTTTGTTTGGTGTGGCCTCAATTCCAGCTATGTTTGGCTTGGGTTGGTTGGCGTTTCGATCGCGCTTGGTAGGGCAACTGGCAGCCGCAATGATGGCTGTGTCGCCTTTTGGGGTTTCTTTGGCTCAAGAGGCTCGTCATTACACTTTGGCAATATTGTTGGTTATTGCGTCTTTGAGTTGCTTTGTAGTAGCTATTGAGTCGTTAGAAAAGCGATCGCCTCTACCAGTTTGGGTAGGATTAATTTGGGTAGCAGTTAATAGTTTAGGCATTGCAGTCCATTATTTTTTCGCCCTCACTTTGATTGCTGAAGGGTTAGTTTTGTTAGCACTTTGGATGAGAAACTGGCAATTTCTCTCCCACTCTCCCACTCTCCCCCTTTCCCACTCCATTGCCTACTGGTGGCGCATTTTAGCGGTAGCAGCGGGCACTCTGGCGGGGGGTTTAGTTTGGTTTCCTGTTTGGCAAGATATTAAGGGAAATGAATTGACTAAGTGGGTTTATGAGGGCGATCCAGTTAGTAATTTCCTTTGGCCGATCGTGCGATTTTTCTTATGGGCGATCGCAATGGTGTCGTTGTTGCCAATCGATATATTAAATTTACCATTGACGATCGCTTCTGTAGTAGTAACGGCAATTTTTTTGATTTGGTTTGTACGGATTATCTGGCGCGGTTTTAGGTTGCAGATAAAACAACCAAATATCCGTTTGGGGATGATGGGTTTGGGCGGATATGTGTTAGGTATGCTGCTGCTTATTTTCGGCTTTACTTACGGTTTGGGGATGGATTTAACGTTAGCGCCGAGGTTTCAGTATAACTACTTTCCATCTGCGATCGCACTACTTGCCGCAACGCTTGCCTATTCAGTCAAAAATCAAAATTCAAAAGTTGTTGAAATCAAAGAAGACAAAAGATTTATTCAGATTTTCTCTTCTTTTTCAGATGCTGGGTGGAAACGATTTGGCATTATTTGGCTGATGGGATTCATCGGTGCTATAACTGTAATTTTGAATCTTGATTATCTTCAGCACGAACGCGGCGATATGGTGGCTCAAATTATCCAAAAAGAATCTCAATCGCCTGTACTTATTGCTACGACTCACAAACACCACGGTCAGACTGGTAGAATGATGGGGATTGCTTGGGAATTTAAACGCCTCAATCTCTCGAATTCTGTGGCGAGTAATCCTCAGTTTCTGTTGGCTCATATACATCAAGGTTGGTGTTATGGTGATTTATGTAATGACCCTGAGAAAAATCCGGCTAGTACGCTTCCAGAAACGGTGGCTACTTTGCCACGACCTCTGGATGTTTGGTTGTTGAATTTTCACGCGCCTGAACTACTTGAATCACACAATTGTACTCTCAAGGATCGTCGTTCTTTACCAAAGGTGGAAGGTTATAGAGTTCGGCATTATCAATGTTATAGCTAGGAACTAGAGGGTTATATAGTTAAGGCTCGTATTAGGTACGTTGTTGCGCTTTAGCGCTCTTATTACAACTAGGATAAGAGCGCTAAAGCGCAACAACATACCCGGAAAGTAAGTAAATAGCAACTTGAGTTAGTAGGAATCTAAGCTATTACGCATCTAAATCCAATACAAAGACGGGCAGGATGCCCATCCCACAAGAAGTTCAGAAAAACTGACGGTCATTTTAGATGCGTAGCAGCTTAGTATAGGGAAACTCAGAAAACCCAGAAACCCGGTTTCTTTCTAAATCCCCAATCGCCATTTAAATTTTTCCATATCGCGCTATAACTGGATGATTAGGATCGGCCCGATCGCATAACCACGCCCACATTTGATCGCCGCAGGAGAAATGCCACCATTCGTTAGGATGTCGCTGAAATCCAGCTTTTTGCATGACATTCGACAATAGTTGGCGATCGCTATGATATTGTTGTTCTAGTGGGTTGGTGCTATTGGCGAAGTAATCTGGATGGGATCTTGGCGAAATCTCATCAATGGCAGAACCCATGTTAATTGTGTTGCCGTTTTCGTCTACGAGGGTAAGATCGATCGCAGCACCTGTACTATGTGGCGGCGGTGTGGCTGGATCGAGGCTTGGTGAGGCCCAAAATTGATAGACTTGTTCCCAAATCTTTTCTATTTCAGTTTCTGATAATTCGGATAATTTTAATTGCTGAGTCTGAAGTAGTTCGGCGAAGCTGTAATCTACCATGAATCGTTGTACTTCAACTGGTCGATAGGCATCAAATATTTGGATGCGCCAGTTGGGATGTTGTAACTGTAGCTGGTTTTGGGCTTCGATCAGTCTGGCGAGGACACTTTGGCGGAGGTAATAGGGCGATCGATCTCCGTAAGGTGCTGATAATTTTTGGTAGGGGTGGGGAGTTTCGACGGCGAATAGGTCTAGGGGAATGGGTGCGATCGGCTCTTGACATTCTAAAATGGGGATATTCTGGTAGGGTTTCATCGGCTGGTTGCGACTAGGGGGGGGTGTTTTTCAGGATAGAGCAATTTTTGGGGCTGGATTGCTTGGCTGGTAATGGTTTGGGTGCGATCGGGCCGAATTGGAGGTAGTCGCAAATGCTAGGATGCTTGCTACGACTGGGTTTTAGAGGAAGTTTTTTACAGGCTATTGACAAGCCGTCGCCTGAAATGGTACATTTATTCTTGGTAGTCGCAACTGAACCTCGAAAACTAAATAGGGTAAGCGTTTGGAAGGTGTGCAGTTGAAATCACCTATAATCCCTTTCAGGGATTGAAACCCAGTTATTTATCGGAAAACAAGGCTATTATATAGAGTTGAAATCACCTATAATCCCTTTCAGGGATTGAAACAATTTCTGGTGCCGACTGGGCTGGGAAAACTACTGGCGTTGAAATCACCTATAATCCCTTTCAGGGATTGAAACTTTCTCCTTCTCCTTCGTTTGCGCCTGCTGCTGCGGGTTGAAATCACCTATAATCCCTTTCAGGGATTGAAACGTAAGCAAAAGCCATTCCAGAGGATGTCATTTGCGATGTTGAAATCACCTATAATCCCTTTCAGGGATTGAAACGTAGGAATATGCTTGATGAAAGCTATACCGAAACAGTTGAAATCACCTATAATCCCTTTCAGGGATTGAAACAACTTCTGCCCCGCCTGTAACGTTGAAACCTTGCGTTGAAATCACCTATAATCCCTTTCAGGGATTGAAACTCGATATCTTGATACGCTTGTGCGGCCCATAAAATATGGTTGAAATCACCTATAATCCCTTTCAGGGATTGAAACCGGTAACTTTATCAAGTATAAAGACAACTAACGTATGTTGAAATCACCTATAATCCCTTTCAGGGATTGAAACTTTAGACACCACGGTACTCCGTGGTATAATCGTTTCCGTTGAAATCACCTATAATCCCTTTCAGGGATTGAAACACTGTAGGCTCTGCGAAAGGAATCCCTGACAAATGTTGAAATCACCTATAATCCCTTTCAGGGATTGAAACATGAAAAAAGGGATTATGAAGCTCTTTTAAAAAAGGAGTTGAAATCACCTATAATCCCTTTCAGGGATTGAAACTGAAGATATTTAAAGAAATCTTTGGCTCTACTTGGGAAGGTTGAAATCACCTATAATCCCTTTCAGGGATTGAAACTCACTAAAGGCAACTCCTTTATGTATTTTCCACTGCTCGTTGAAATCACCTATAATCCCTTTCAGGGATTGAAACTTCAGTTCGTAAAGAGGAAAGTGCATAGGTAACTGTTGAAATCACCTATAATCCCTTTCAGGGATTGAAACCTATTGCGTTATTGCTCGTCCCGGAAATTTTGAGGTTGAAATCACCTATAATCCCTTTCAGGGATTGAAACACCAAAAGCACATTCAAGTCCGTTGTCAGCTTGCTAGGGTTGAAATCACCTATAATCCCTTTCAGGGATTGAAACTTGGCTTCTGCTGTGTCCGCGATTCGCCCTAAGTGGTTGAAATCACCTATAATCCCTTTCAGGGATTGAAACATAGAAAAGGTTCGGCTTGTTTATGTGCAACAGCCTCAGGTTGAAATCACCTATAATCCCTTTCAGGGATTGAAACCTTTTTCGTCGTCGCCGAATCCAACAGCCTCAGGTTGAAATCACCTATAATCCCTTTCAGGGATTGAAACTTCAAGAACTTTGCTCCCCCGCTCTTTCTGAGAAGGTTGAAATCACCTATAATCCCTTTCAGGGATTGAAACGCTTTGGTCTTGGAGGCGCTAGAAGCTGGGCAAAGTTGAAATCACCTATAATCCCTTTCAGGGATTGAAACTTTTAGTTGGCATCCTATTTTTAGATGCCTATCAAGGTTGAAATCACCTATAATCCCTTTCAGGGATTGAAACATACACAATGGGCGCAGCAAAAGGTAGCAGAAATGGTGTTGAAATCACCTATAATCCCTTTCAGGGATTGAAACTGCGCCATTGAGATCAGCGCACCTGAAGTCTGCTGTTGAAATCACCTATAATCCCTTTCAGGGATTGAAACAATTATTATCCAAACTACGCCAATGATGAACTTGGGTTGAAATCACCTATAATCCCTTTCAGGGATTGAAACAGTAACGGATCTGCTCCCTTGGACATTGCTTCATCGGCTTGAGTTGAAATCACCTATAATCCCTTTCAGGGATTGAAACTTAGATAATGTAGAAATGCGCCGAAAACGGATAATGTTGAAATCACCTATAATCCCTTTCAGGGATTGAAACAGATTTATGGGTTGAGTGTGTAATCTTCGTCGATAAGTTGAAATCACCTATAATCCCTTTCAGGGATTGAAACGGGGAAATCCTCTCGCCTAGATGAGTTCAAGCAAGTTGAAATCACCTATAATCCCTTTCAGGGATTGAAACAGTCCAGAACTTACCCGATCAACATTACTCAAAAGGGTTGAAATCACCTATAATCCCTTTCAGGGATTGAAACGGTCTGACCGCTGCTTTAGGTGGGCTTAAAAAAAGTTGAAATCACCTATAATCCCTTTCAGGGATTGAAACGCAAAACATCCCCAGGTTCGAGAGCTTTTGAATCGTTGAAATCACCTATAATCCCTTTCAGGGATTGAAACTTATTTCTGTGGTTCAATAACTTAACTAAAAATCACCCATCTCAATCAAAGATGGGAATCTTTTTTTACTGAATTATCCAAACTTGGCACCGGATCGTAACCGCCGGGATGGAAGGGATGACAGCGCAAGATCCGCAGAATCGTCATCCAACTGCCGCGCAAAGGGCCAAATCGCTCGATCGCCTGCATACCGTACTGAGAACAAGTAGGAGTATAGCGACAGCTAGGCGGAAACAACGGCGAAACAAACATCCGATAGCCGCGAATCAGCCAAATCAGTAACGTTTTCATATTCGTAACCAGATCTAATAAAGTGTAAATAAGGATTCACTTAAATCTTTCCATAACACAGTGCCACCTTTCGGTCAAATTCCCCCTCTCTGGTTCCATATTGCGATCGCAGCAATCTGGGTAGGCGGCGTCGTTTTAACCGCCGAATTGCTGCATCGCTACACCAACACCGATCCCGAAAAAATTCGCAAAGTAGTCCACATTGGCACCGGACAAGTCATTCTGCTGGCATGGTGGCTGCAAATCCCCGCTTGGGTAGGCATTACCGCTTCAATTCTAGCCAGTGCAGTTACCCTATTGTCCTACAAATTTCCCATCTTACCCGGTGTCAACAGCATCGGGCGCAAAAGCTTAGGAACATTCTTTTACGCAATCAGTATAGGTATCTTAACCGCCTGGTTTTGGCCTTTGCAACAACCTCAGTACGCCGCCTTGGGGATTTTGGTCATGACTTGGGGGGATGGACTCGCAGCCCTGATCGGACAGCGATTTGGCAAACATCCCTACAAAGTTTGGGACATTCAAAAAAGTTGGGAAGGTTCCCTGACAATGTTACTCGTCAGCTATCTGGTCAGCAGTCTGATTTTGCTAGTGGCGCAAGGTAATATCTGGCAAACCTGGCTAATACCAATACCCGTAGCCATAATTGCTACCGTTTTGGAAGCTTTCTCCAAGTTAGGTATCGATAATCTCACAGTTCCGATCGGCAGTGCTGCGATCGCTTTTTTCTTAAGCCAGATCCTACTTAGCTGAGTCTGCGCCTAGCTATTACAGGACTTACGCAAAATCACGAAAAATCAAGCATTGTAGGGGCGGGTTTTGTATTAGGGATATCTGTGAAATGCTTAATTTATCGGCTAAACCCGCCCCTACGCAAAAAATGGGTGCGTAAGTCCTGACACAGAAACCCGGTTTCTGGGGTGTACTTCATGCGACTGAAACCGTTGGTAGGGTTTGCAGTCGCAAAACCTACCATGACTCATGTAAATTTTTATACCATAATTTAAAATTTAAAATTAAGACGGGATTATAAAGTACTTAATATTTCTTAATGTTACAATAAATTAATAATACTTCTAAAAACCTTTTTACTTCGGTCTTGATGCGCCTGTGTCGTTTGTGGCTGAGGTTAACCGCCTTTCGCTACCTGTGTGGCGAGAATGCTTGAGCAAGCTCAAAAGCTTCTGCTTTTGGCTCAAGAACAGCATCAGATCCGTCAAACCACCATCTAGAGTCGAGATCTCACCCTAAACCCCCAATGTCTAAAACTAAAGATGCAGCCAATAATTTAATAATTATTTCGATTGAGAGACTTAAACACAAGTTAGCTCATTTCTTCCGGTAGATAAAAGCACAAACCTTTCTGAGCGAGTATAAAGCATTAGTAAATAACAACAGTACTTTTCTAACAAAGTCTAAATTTATGACTTTTTTCAACACCACCATACCCCCCCTGCGTCGCAAACCAAAAAATGTCAATTTTCAGGATTTCCCAGGTGCGTGGCGCGTCAATTTACAGATTGGAAACATTACGTTATATTCAAGCTTTTATACCAAATTGGATCAAGCTTGTATCTTGTGGGCTGCGATCTCGGTAGCAATTTTTGCCACGGCACAATTTTTTCCGATCGACTGGACGCTGCAAGCCATTCTGTGGTCAGTTCTCACCCTTTTCGGCACAGTAGCGATGTGGAAGTTAACGCTAGGTTGGATGAACGAGGAGCCTTTTAAGTCAATTATTTATTGCTGGGCAATTTTGATGCTGGGCGGTCTTCTGATAACTGACTTGAGTATCTTCTTTAATTGGGGGGAAGTTTTGATGGGGCTGTGTCCTTTGTGGTTGGGGTTGAGTGCTTTGGGTTACGCTTATACTGGGTTCGCAATGCGATCGCGCACTTTCCTACTCACCAGTTTAATTCACCTCTTAGGTATATTGATTCTGCCTTACGTTGGCACTTGGCAGTTTCTCACCACTGGAATTGTAATTGGGTTTAGCGTATTTCTATTGGCTGAGTTTGAATGGGATACCACCGCCTCATGCAACGGGAACCCAGCTAATTACGATTTAGTGAACTCCCAAGCGCAACAGTTCAACCAGCAGGAACCGCAACACCTGTAACTATTGTGATTTTTTAGGGTATAAGCATTCACCAAAAAATACAAGCTCAACATTGTAGAGACGTTTCATGAAACGTCTCTACAACAGATAAATATAAGGGGGATTGTTAAAGCAGATTCCGTATGACACTTACCTCCAATCAAAAGTACTGTTTGCACTCAACTACCAATCTGATGTATTCGATTCCTTGAAGCTGTCCCCATCAAAGGGTTGCACGCCTATTTCTGGATAAGCATCGTCAGTCGGGCCAAAAATCCGAGCTACTGCTGAGAAAAATTGGGTAACGCTGTCCAACATCTGGTAAATAGTCATATAATTTTTCCTTCCGTTCTAGTATTGCTGGGCGAGATAATCTCTATATTTAAATTATCGATAATTTTAGATGTTGGGATCGTCTTTGCAATAATTATTTGACTATGTTTGCAATACTTTGTTTAAATTTCCAGTAGCTATGGGGTTTACGCTCAAAACGCGATACTTTCTTAACGTTTCTTTATATTTCCAGCCTTTGTGAGGTGAGTGAGGTACAGAGAAACCGGGTTTCTGGGGTGTATAGCAACTGCCAAGGCGGTTAGGACATTCTTAATTCCACCAAACCCTTGATTCTCAACCCTTGTTCCCCTAGTCCCTAGCTGTACTTCAGGCGATCGCATCATTTAAAGTAAAAATACCATTAAGAAAATTGTATAAATAGCTGCAATCAGCAAAAATATCCCATAACGTCTAGCTTTACAAAATCTTTAATCAAAATCCCTTGACACTATTATGGTAAAAGCTACTATAATCGTAGCAACCAACCACGCTAGGAACCTGGGCCATGAAAATTGCCCCTGACCGTAACCGCCTGCACCTTGTCAATCTCGATCTAACTGAAACGGCACAAGACAAAGAACTCACCGTCTGTTCTGAAGATTACAGCCTTTTGACCGACCTGTATCAGCTGACAATGGCAGCTTGCTACGTAGGTGAAGGTCTAGATCGACGACAGGCCAGCTTTGAGCTATTTGTGCGCCGATTGCCGGAAAACTTTGGCTATTTAATCGCGATGGGCTTGCAACAAGCCGTGGACTACCTAGAGAAATTCCGGTTTAGCCCAAGCCAGATAGAAGCGTTGCAGGCGACAGGGATTTTCGATCGCGTACCCGATCGATTTTGGTCGCTTTTAGCAGAAACCCGCTTTACTGGCGATGTATGGGCTGTACCAGAGGGCACGGCGGTGTTTGCCAACGAACCGCTGCTGCGAGTGGAAGCCCCCCTGTGGCAGGCTCAGCTGGTGGAAACATACCTGCTCAATACAATTAACTACCAAACTTTGATTGCTACAAAAGCGGCGAGGGTGCGAGATGTGGCAGGCCCAGAAGCGATGTTGCTGGAATTCGGCACCAGACGTGCGTTTAGTCCCCAGGCTTCTGTGTGGGCAGCTCGTGCGGCGTTGGCAGCTGGATTGGATGCGACATCAAATGTACTGGCTGCTGTTAAGCTCGATCGCAAGCCTAGCGGTACGATGGCTCATTCTTTAGTGATGGCGTTAGCGGCGACATCTGGTAGCGAGGCGGAGGCATTTACTGCGTTTCACCGATATTTTCCGGGATCGCCCTTGTTGATTGACACTTATGATGCGATCGCAGCTGCCCAAATGTTAGCAGAACGGGTAAACTCAGGCGAGATGAAATTGTCTGGTGTGAGGTTAGATTCTGGCGATTTAGTTGCCTTATCCCAAAAAGTGCGATCGCTCTTACCCAACGTTCCCATCTTTGCCAGCGGCGATTTGGACGAGTGGGAAATTACTCGATTAAAGAATGCGGGTGCTTGCATCGACGGTTATGGATTGGGAACTCGATTGGTGACTGGTTCGCCTGTAAATGGAGTCTATAAACTTGTAGAAATTGATGACATTCCTACCATGAAACAGTCGCTCAATAAAACTACTTATCCCGGTCGCAAGCAAATCTTTCGTCGTTTAGAAAACGGCCTTATTCAATCAGATAGATTGGGACTCGCCACAGAAATTTCAGAGGAAGAACAGCCTTTGTTACAGTTAGCGTTCCAAGATGGTAAGCGCTTGTGGGATGAAACTTTAGAGCAAATACGCGATCGCACTGCCGCCTCGATTGCCAGTCTACCACCCCAAACTCGTCAGATCGATCGCCCCATCCCGCCACCAATAGAAATCTCTGATGCGCTGCTTAAATTGACTCAACAAACAAAACGCTAAGAAAGTCAAAAGTCAAAAGTCAAAACCTTGACATTTTTACTAGCTTCATCCCCAATCCCCAGTCCCCAATCCCCAATCCCCAGTCCCTAATGCACAAAATTGCTCTTTTTGGTACAAGCGCCGATCCGCCGACAGCCGGACATCAAGCAATTCTGAGTTGGCTATCGCAAAACTATGACTGGGTGGCAGTCTGGGCATCTAACAATCCTTTTAAATCTCACCAGACGCCCCTAGAACACCGAGCCGCAATGTTAAACTTATTGATTGAGGATATTAACCCTCCCCGGTACAACATCGGTTTGCCTCAAGAACTCAGCAGCCCCAGAACTTTGGAGACAGTCGAGAAAGCAAAGGCAAAATGGCCCTTTGCAGAACTGACGCTAGTGATTGGTGCCGATCTCGTTACTCAGCTGCCGCGTTGGTATCGAGTTGAAGATTTGTTGCAACAAGTACGGCTGCTGGTGGTGCCTAGACCAGGATCTACCATAGAAGATGCAGCTTTAGTGCGGCTTAGGGAGATCGGAGCCTCTGTTGCGATCGCATCTCTCACCGGCCTAGATGTTTCCTCTACAGCTTATCGTGAAAATGGAGACACAGAAGCATTGACGCCTCCAATTGAGGCATATATTTATCGAGAGCATTTATACGCATGGCAGGACGCGGCACAAAAAAGGTTGCAAATACGTTAAAAAAACAGGCATTAGCCGACTTCAAAGTCGGTGTTGATAACGTAATTTTCTCAGTCGATACCGAGCAAAATCGACTGCTGGTTCTATTAGTAATGCGAGATGATGAACCATACTTAGGCCAGTGGTGTTTACCGGGAACGCTAGTAAGAAAAGGGGAATCTTTAGAAGATGCAGCCGATCGGATTCTCGCCGAAAAAATCAAAGTAAAAAATCTATACTTGGAGCAATTGTATAGCTTCGGAGGGCCTGGTCGCGATCCTAGAGAAGCACCAGATAGTTTTGGAGTTCGTTATTTAGCAGTAAGCTATTTTGCGTTAGTACGATTTGCGGAAGCCGAACTAATTGCCGATGGCGTTAGCGGTATTGCTTGGTATCCCATTGAGCAGATACCGCCGTTAGCCTTCGATCACAATCAAATTTTGGAGTATGGCTATCGACGCTTGCGGAATAAATTAGAGTATAGTCCCGTTGCTTTTGATGTATTACCTGAAGTCTTTACTTTGAGCGATCTTTATCAATTTTACACAACTGTTTTAGGAGAAAACTTTTCCGACTATTCCAATTTTCGGGCTCGTCTGCTCAAGTTGGGATTTTTGTGCGACACGGGTATAAAAGTATCGCGTGGTGCAGGTCGTCCTGCTAGTTTGTATCGCTTTGATGCCGAAGCTTTTGCACCGTTAAAGGATAAACCTTTGGTTTTTATTTAGCTTTTTGGTCAGTTGTCAGTTGTTAGTTGTCAGTGGTCAGTTGTCAGTGGTCAGTTGTCAGTTGTCAGTTGTCAGTTGTCAGTTGTCAGTTGTCAGTTGTCAGTTGTCAGTTGTTAGTGTATATTCGTGTCGTGCTGGTGATTAGTCATGAAAATTGCGATCGCTCAACTCAATCCTATAATTGGTGCTATCACCGATAACGCCCAACAAATTCTCAATGCTGCCAAACAAGCATCTGATTTGGGTGTTCGTTTATTACTGACTCCAGAACTTTCCCTCTGTGGATATCCGCCACGGGACTTGTTGCTAGACCCCAGTTTTGTCGAGGCGATGGCGACTACTTTGCAACAGCTAGCCAAAGATTTGCCACCCAATTTAGCCGTGTTGGTAGGAACAGTAGAACCAAATCCAAAAGCATACACCACTGGCGGTAAATCTCTATTCAACAGCATCGCTTGGTTAGAACAGGGTAAAGTGCAGCAAATCTTCCACAAACGGTTACTTCCTACTTATGATGTATTTGATGAAGACCGCTATTTTGAACCCGGACTTCAGCCTAATTTCTTTACCCTCACTCTGGAAAAAGGGGAATCGCTAAATAAAGTTAAAATTGGTGTAACAATCTGCGAAGATTTGTGGAATGATGAAGAATTTTGGGGTAAGCTCAGTTATAACGTTAATCCTATTACTGACTTAGCCCGGTTGGGTGTAGATTTGGTTGTGAATTTGTCGGCATCGCCTTATAGTGTTGGCAAACAATTATTGCGGGAAGCGATGCTGCGGCACTCAGCTACACGCTTCAGTCAACCTATTATCTATGCTAATCAGGTGGGCGGCAACGATGATTTAATTTTTGATGGCAACAGTTTTGCCTTGAATCGTACAGGCGAAGTAGTGTGTCGCGCCTGTGGGTTCGAGACAGATTTAGTGTTGGTAGATTTTGATGCAGAAACAGGAGATTTCGCATCTGTACAACCGACAACTGTGACACCGCGACCCGATTGTGAAGAGGAGGAAATTTGGTCAGCGTTGGTGTTGGGAGTGCGAGATTATGCCCAGAAATGCGGGTTTTCTAAAGTTGCGATCGGATTGAGTGGAGGAGTAGATTCGGCATTAGTTGCAGCCATTGCAGCGTCAGCTTTGGGTGCAGAAAATGTTTTGGGCGTCCTCATGCCTTCTCCTTACAGTTCCGATCATTCAGTTACGGATGCTTTGGCATTAGCCGATCGTATTGGCATCAAAACTCACACACTGCCGATCGGCCCTTTGATGCAAGCTTACGACAAAAATTTGGAAGATTTGTTTGCTGGGACAGAGTTCGGTATTGCCGAGGAGAACATTCAATCGCGGATTCGCGGGAACTTGTTAATGGCGATTGCTAACAAATTCGGCTATCTCCTCCTCTCCACTGGCAACAAATCAGAAATGGCCGTTGGATACTGTACCCTTTACGGCGATATGAATGGCGGATTAGCTGCGATCGCAGATGTACCCAAAACCCGCGTTTACTCTTTGTGCAAGTGGCTGAATCGCAACGGCGAAATTATACCCGATCGTATTCTCACCAAAGCACCCAGCGCCGAACTCAAACCCGGTCAAGTAGACCAAGATTCTCTGCCACCTTATGATATATTAGATGATATTTTGCAGCGCTTGATTCACGATCGTCAATTACCCGCACAAATTGTTGCCGCCGGACACGATCCCGATGTGGTGAAACGAGTGATAAAGATGGTATCGCGGGCCGAATTTAAACGACGACAAGCACCGCCGGGATTAAAAATAACCGATCGCGCTTTTGGTACTGGTTGGCGAATGCCGATCGCTAGTAAGTGGGTTTCTGCAAATTAGCTTCTCATCTTGATATGCCCAAAGATTGGACTTCGATCGAACAACGCTTAACCCCTTACCTATTCCTACTCCCCGCCCTTTTCATCTTATTGTTAACGGTATTTTGGCCTACCCTCCAAGCCTTTTACCTCAGTTTCACTCAGTATGACCTCATCAACCCACCCCAATGGGTGGGATTTGCCAACTTTCGCCGCTTGTGGGCAGATCCAGTATTCTGGAAGACGCTGTGGAATACCCTGTTGTATCTCCTTGGTGTCGTGCCAATTTTGGTTGTTGCACCCTTGGGGCTGGCCATCGCAGTTAACCAAAAATTGCGTGGAATCAGTTGGTTTAGAGCATTTTATTATACCCCGGTTGTCATTTCAATGGTGGTTGCCGGAATTGCCTGGAAGTGGCTTTATGCCGAAAACGGTTTGCTCAATCAATTTCTGGCACATATTGGCTTTAAAGACGGTATTCCCTGGCTCACCAGTCCCAAATGGGCGATTTTCAGCGTCATGGCGGTAACGATTTGGAAGGGGTTGGGCTACTACATGGTCATTTACCTAGCTGGGTTGCAATCTATACCAATAGACTTGTATGAAGCGGCTGCGATCGATGGTTCTGATGGTATTAGCAAACATTGGAATATCACAGTACCGTTGATGAAACCGTATCTATTGTTAGTTGCGGTGATTTCGGCAATTTCTGCTACCAAAGTCTTTGAAGAAGTTTATATCATGACGCAGGGAGGGCCGAGAAATAGTTCCAAAACTATTGTTTATTATCTTTACGAACAAGCTTTTGATAATTTGGAAATCAGCTATGCTTGTACAATTGGGTTGGTGCTGTTTTTGTTGATATTGGGGTTATCGATTTTGAATTTAAAGTTTTCCCTAGCCCCTAGTGGAGGATGGCGAAAATAATTCACCAGTAAAAATTGCCTTTTTTCCCTCCAAATCTTGATTTTTCCGACTGACAACTGACAACTGACAACTGACAACTGACCACTGACAACTGACAACTGACAACTGACAACTGACAACTGACAACTGACAACTGACAACTGACAACTGACAACTGACCACTGACCCCTTTTTTGTCAGTCGGAGCGAACCATCCACACCAGAAAGCCCAAAATTTGCTCGATTGGGGGAAGCGGATAATCGAGCGGATCGATCGTCACCTTCTCCTCTTCTAATTTGAGGAACCGCCACTGCGTTCCGCTGCTTACGCAGCCGTAGATTGTTGAGATGGCTTTTCCCTTTTTTGAATTGAATCGCTGTGCAGCTACCATTTCAGCAACACATTGACCGTATCCTGTTTTCAAATCAGCTTTTTTGGCTTCTACGATCGCTACAGCCGGAGCAAAAATGGCGATCTCTTGTGGGGATCTGCTGATGAGGAAGTCAACAACGCCGTTGAGTCCAACGCTTTCATCTACAGTAAAATCCTCACCGGAGAACACAGAGACTTGTTTGTTGAGGATGCGCCTGACCTCTATCAAAACTGGATAAATAATGCCTTCAGAGCGAGCTTTATCACTACCAAAAGCCACTACTGGCAAGGTATCTTCTAGATAGCCTGCGAGGATTGCTGAAGGCGCGATCGTGTCAACATTTGGGAAAAATCGGCTTTCTTCAATGGTGAGATTGAAGGTTTCGATAGCTTTAACGATCGTTGTGAATTCGCTATAGGGCATTTTTGCGCTCCAAACTATAACTAGGGGCTAGGGAAAGAGGGGAGTGGGGGAGTGGGAGAGTGGGAGAGTGGGGGAAAGAGAATGACAACTGACAAATGACAACTGACAACTGACAAATGACAACTGACAAATAGCCAATTCAAAATCTAAAATCTCCTTTCAAACTCAATTGCCCCTCTACTTTCACCTGTCAAATCCGTGGAACCTCGCAGTAGAATATTGTTATTTACCCGATACCGCAAGTTGTATTGTAAGGGTTGATCTGTGGTGAGAACTTTGGACACAGAAGCCGAAAGTTGACGAGTAATATCAACGACCGCTTCTGCTGCCAAACCTAGCGTTGAACTGCGAGATCTGTCTTCTCTGTTTGTGGTGATAGCTGTGGGAAATAAGCGCAATTCACTCAGACCAAATGCCTGTCCGATCGCAGTAATTGTCCCTTGAATTTGCTGATTGGATAGCACCGCAGAACCTGCCAAATTAGCAAGCCCTAAAGTACTGTCGCCCCGGCCCAAATTCTGTGCAAATCCACCCCCAATTAAGCCCACAATTTCCGCCTCTGTGCGCGGCGGATTGCTTGTCAGCACTAGGTTATCACCCAATTGACTGGCTGGCCCTTGAACTCTGGCTATAACGCGAACTGTTTCCACGCTACCAAAAAAGCCTGTAGTGGGAACATCAGCAACCTCAGAAGTGATAGAAGAAGTTGGCAACCGACTTCCAGTCACCTCCGGTACAGTAGTGACTAAGCGGACATCTAAAATCGGGTCGAGTCCTCGATCTGGTACAAACACAGCAGTTTGCGTATAGTCGCGGTCTAAAGTCATCTGGGTAGTAAACAAATTCACTTGACCTCGCCGCAATCGGATTGTACCTTTTGGTTCCAGATTTCCTAACAACCCATTCACTGTTAAGTCACCTGTAGCGCGGAAACTAAATAGCGGCTGTCGGGTAACATTGACATTGTTGGCTAGGGTTAATTGCAAATTGTTGAATTCTGGAACTATGGGACGGGAACCGGGGATTGGGGATTGGGGAGTAGGAGTTCCCGTTTCCGCCACAGTTTGAGCGTTTTGTTGTTGCTGTCCTAAAAACACTTCACCATTAGCCAGTTCAACTTTACCGGCAATTTGGGGTGTAAAAGCAGTGCCAGTAATTACTACATTGCCGTTCACGCCACCCCGATATAGCCCTTTGAGATTGATTGTCAGATTGTTCAGAGTAACATTGAGGGGATTGGCCCGATCGGGATCTTGTGAGGGAAGTCGTCTCGAAATCGCGATCGTACCTTGTGCTGCGACAGCGCCTTTACTGAAGCTACCGGCAAGATTTTCTACGACAATGCGATCGCGATCGAACCTTGCAGTTCCCGCCACATTTGTCAGCGGTGCAGGTAGCACCACAGCTGCAATAGTAGCATCCTGCACGATCGCAATTCCCGTGATCTGCGGCGCGGATAAAGTACCCCGCACCTGTAGCTGTACTTTACCTTGACCCCCTTGCCACGAAACTTGTCCGCGACTTAACAAGTTTAACAGCGCTAGCCCTTCATTTTCGACATTCACATCCAGGCTGATGCGATCGCTATCAGGTTTAACTGAAGAGAAAGGTAACTGATACGGTATACTACCAGAAATTAAAATTGGTTGTGGCGGTTGTACAACTGCCTCAGAATTAAAATTCAACCTCGCATTGTCATATCTGAAAATTGCTTTCGCCGACTGTACTGGCGTTCCGCTCAAAGTTCCCTGCACTAAAGTCAGGTCGCCGATCACCTGCGGATTTTCTAAAGTACCTGCCAAGTTAGCTGTACCATTCAGCTTACCTGTAATCTCAACTGGTAAAGGTACAAAGTTCTTGATTGCATCGACAGGAAAATTTTGTAACTGGAGTTGACCGGATTGTTGCTGTAACCCAAGATTTCCAGTAAAAGCTAATAGGGCATCGTTATACTTAATTTGTAAAGGATTTACCCGCAAAACTCCATTTACAAAACTACCTTGCGCGGTCACTTGATTGAATTTATAATCACCGAGTTCCCAATCTTTCCCGTTTAAATCGAAACTCACCTCCAAACCAGTCGGTAAAGAATTAATCCCTGAAGTTAAAGATCCAGAAACTCCGATACTACCGCTAAAATTCCCCGTTAACTCTGTTATATCAGGTATTCGATTTGTCTCGCGGCGGCGAGTACGCTGCTGTTGCAGCAAAGCTTCTATTTCTGAGAAACGACGCAATTGCGTCAGCAGAGGAGCCTCTGGTATGCCAACAGGTACTGTTTGAACATTAGCTGCCCTACCATTGTTGGGTCGCCCTCGTCCGGCTTGCAAATTTAACAAATTGAAGGCAGTTAAAACGTTCTGAATTTTTCCTTGTTCGACTTGAACCCTAGCTTGAAAATCGGTTGGAGTGATCCGACCAGTAACTCCGTAGCTACTCTCGCCTTGTCGTAACACAGCATTAGTAATTTCTCCTATTCCATTGGCGTAACGGAAATCTCCACTCAACGAATCTGCTTTGAAATTACCAATTCCCGGTTGTGCGATCGCAACATTATTCGCAACAACACTTCTCTCATTTAAATTAACAACAAAATTACCAGAAAGTTGTCCATTTACTCGTTCTCTAGCAACTTGTGGCGGTAGTGTTGCTACATTGGTAGCCAAATCTTTCAAAGTTGCGATCGGGAAATTTTGCAAATTCACCTGTAACAAATCGCCCTGTTTTGTGCCTTCTGCCACCGTATCATCGCGACGGATAGAAAATGTTACTGGGTTATAATTACGATCCAACTCAACGGCAATTCTATCTTGTGTACCTACTACATCTAATTTTACTCCTCGACCCGCTATTACTTCTACATCACCAGTTAAAATTGGATCGAAATCGAAGCCATTGATAACAAAGTTTTGCAGTCGCAGATTACCAGCCACATTTGGAGATGTAGGCGTTCCCGATATCCGACCTTTGAAATCAGCACTACCAGCTAAAGCTATATTATTAGGAAGCTGGATAGGTAAAGTTTGTAAGTTTAAATTGTTTGCATCTACATTAAGATCTACTGCGGTAATATTTGGGCGATTATTTCTATCAAAATTAGCTGCAATTACTCCACTAGCATTTAATCGCGGAGAAGTTAAATTTTCGATCAGCAACTGTTGTCCATTCCACTTAAATGTAGCTGCGATCGGCCCTTGAATAGAAGCAATACCTTCAGAAAAGTTTACCTGTCCGGCGGCTTGGATAGCTGACAAAGGCAAACTATTTGTTGCGGTAAGAGAAGCTAAATTTCCAGCTAACTTAAGGTCGCCATTAAACCGTCCTCGCAACTGATTAGAAAAGCGATCGAGTTGAACTTGTGCGAGGGAAACATCAGCTTGAAAATTACCTCTATCTATCTGTACCTGGCGAATAGTAACACTACCACCAGCAACATTCTGAAGATTTCCCTGTCCTCTTCCTTGAATCAGCGATAAAGGCGATTTATCGTTAAGGTTATCCAAATTTCCTGCCAATTGCAGTTCACCGCTAAAAGAAGAACCCCGTAATTGGGTTGGTACTTGCGGAAAACGACTTAGTTGTACCGCCGAAGCAACGAGATCGGCTTGAAAATTCCCTTTATTTAGCTGTGCATCTCGAATTTGAACGCTACCATTTGCAAGCTGAAGATTTCCCTGAACTCTTGCTTGAATTTGGGATAAAGGTGATTTATTCGACTTATCGGTAAGGTTATCTAAATTTCCGGCTAATTGCACTTTACCGCTAAAAGAAGAACCCCTTAATTGCGGCAGTACTTGCGGGAAACGACTTAGTTGTAACGCCGAAGCGACGACATCGGCTTGAAAATTACCTTTATTTAGTTCGGCTTGACGAATTTGCAAATTACCATCAGCAAATTGAAGATTTCCCTGACCTCTTGCTTGAATCTGCGATAAAGGTGATTTATTAGATTTATCGGTAAGCGTATCCAAGTTTGCTGCTAATTGCAGTTCACCGCTAAAAGAACTTTGTAATTGTTTTGGTACTTGCGGGAAACGATTAAGTTGTACGCCAGACGCAACGATATCTGCTTGGAAATTCCCTTCATTTAGCTGTGCTTGACGAATTCGGACATTCCCACCAGCAACTTGCAGATTTCCTTGACCTCTTGCTTGAATCTGCGATAAAGGTGATTTATCAGATTGTGTTGTAAGTTTATCTAAGTTTCCTGCTAATTGCAGTTCACCGCTAAAAGAACTTTGTAACTGTTTTGGTACTTGCGGGAAACGATTAAGTTGTACGCCAGACGCAACTACATCAGCTTGGAAATTACCTTCATTTAGCTGTGCTTGACGAATTCTGACATTACCACCAGCAACTTGAAGATTTCCTTGACCTCTTGCTTGAATAAGAGATAGCGGCGATTTATTAGAATCTGCTGTAAGCCTATCCAAGTTTGCTGCTAATTGCAGTTCACCGCTAAAAGAACTTTGTAATTGTTTTGGTACTTGCGGAAAACGATTGAGTTGTACGCCAGAAGCAACGACATCAGCTTGGAAATTCCCTTCATTTAGCTGTGCTTGACGAATTCGGACATTCCCACCAGCAACTTGCAGATTTCCTTGACCTTTTGCTTGAATCTGCGATAAAGGTGATTTATCGGATTGTGTTGTCAGTGTATCCAGGTTTCCTGCTAATTGGAATTGACCGCTAAAAGAACTTTGGAATTGCGGGGGTACTTGCGGGAAACGATTGAGTTGTACGCCAGACGCAATTACATCAGCTACAAAATTACCTTTATTGAGTTCGGCTTTACGAATTTGAACATTACCACCAGCAACTTGAAGATTTCCTTGTGCAATAGCTTGAATTTGCGATAATGGTGATTTAGATTGATCGGTTTGCGCTGTCAGGGAGTCCAAGTTTCCTGCTAATACCACTTGTCCGTTAAAAGCAGAACCCTGTAACTGCGGTGGTACTTGTGTCAAACGCCCCAACTGCACGCCAGAAGCGGCAATATTCGCTCGCCAATTACCCTGATTCAACTGTAATTCCCGAATTTGCAGATTGCCTCCAGCAAACCCCAGATTTCCTTGTCCGACGGCTTGAATTGTTCCCAATTCGCTTGAGTTTAGGTTTCCTCCTACGCGGAATTGACCGCTAAACGGCCCTTGGACTTGTGCTGGTACTTGTGCCAATTGTCCTAGATTGACGCCTGTAGCTTTGACGATCGCATCCCACGCACCATTCTGAAGTCCACCTCGCACAATTTCCACAGTCCCACCAGCAAGATTCAGACTTGCTTGACCGATCGATTGAATGTCTGTAAGTTGAAATGATTCAATGTTTCCAGCTAATTTAAACTGACCGTTGCTCAAAGTCGATCGCTGCAACTGGGTTGGCACTTGTTCAAAACGTCCTAATTGGACACCAGTAGCGCCCACTAATGCTTGCCAGCGGCCTTTTTCCAATAAACCTTGGCGCAATTGGACAGTGCCTCCAGCAACTTGCAGGCTTCCTTCTGCGATCGCTTGAATATCGGCAATTTTAAATGAAGCTAAACTTCCCGAAAGCTTTGCCCTACCGCTAACTACACCCTGCTGTATGGGAGTGGGGATTGGGGACTGGGGATTGGGGACTGGGGATTGGGAATTTCTCCTCTGTTCCTGTGCCGGGATACTTTCTGGTAGAACTGCCAAAATATCCTTGACTGGTAACTGAGAACCTTCTACAAGGGCTTCCCAGCGACCGTCGGCAATGCGAGCTGCTGCTTTCAGGGTGTTACCGGCCACTTTGAAAGTGGCATCGCGCAAGACTGTCTGACCCTTAGCTATAATCACTTCTCCAGCTGCGGGATAAGTAGCTTGTGGAGCTTGCCACCGCGCCGCTACCCGAATATCGTTTAGAGGGCCGAATACTTGTGCCTTTGCGGAAACATTGCCAATTTTGATAGATGGAGATAGAGTTACACCGTACTGTTGCGCGATCGCATCTCCTGGCACGTTCTGAACTTCGGCATCGAATACCATCCCGCCGCCTTGACCTAGTTTGACATTGCCTTTGCCGATAATTTGACCGCCAACAGTAGGTTTGGCTTGCAAGTTTGCGATCGCAAATTCATTTGTCGCTGGTGCAAAGGCAAAGCGACCGCTTATTGAGGAGAATTGCAGTTTATCAACTTGGGCTGGCTTAGTGGTGGTAAATTCACCTAACAGAACGGGCGCTTGATTTGGGCCTGTTAACCTTACTTGCGATCGCACCTCGGCGCTTATCGGTACTGGTGTTTTCAGATTGAGAGTCTGAGTGATGTTCCCTATTGGTACATTCGGAACTTGTGCGGAAATGTCATAGCCATTTTGGGTATGGAAAGTTCCATTAGCTTGCAGCGGAATCTGACCCAAGCGAGTTGCTACATTATCGAGCTTAATTTCCTGACCGCTGAAGTTTAGTACTCCATTCGTATTACTAAATGGTGCTGGCAGTTGTTGGAATTTAGCAGTAACATCGTTCAGGCGTGCCATCCCCAACAAAAAGAGTGGCTGTGCTGGGTTATATCTAACGGTCAAGTTGCCATCCACCCGACCTGCACTTAAATTAAGCGGAAGTTTGACTAATCGATCGAGGTCGGTAATTAAGAGATTTTGACCTTGCAGCTGCAAGTTCGTCTGCTGGCTGGGAGGCAGATGTTCGCCTGAAACGTTAAAATTTCCCCCGGTAGCTAGTTGTCCGCCCATATCGAACCGAATGCGCTGACCTTTATCTACAAATTCGGCTTTGCCATTCAGTTGAGGAATACCTACCGGGACTCTCGGATTAGCAGGTTTTGGATTGGGGACTAAAACGACCTTAGCGTTACTCACCTTGACCGATCGCACTTCGGTTTTGATTGGCCCGCTGCCTGACGCTACGCTAATTTCACCTGCAATCCAGCGATTGTTATTGTCTTGTTCGATATAAACATCTGGATTGACGAGGGTAAGGTCTAACTGTAAAGTGCGGTTGAGGAGCATCTGGGGTATATTAAACCCCACATCGATCGCCCCCACCGAGGCCCGATCTGGATCTGTGGGCGTCGCCGGTATTTGTGACGCGCCAAACCGCAGTCCGTTAACCGAAAAACGTTCCACTTTGCCCAGTTTTACTGGTCGTTTCAGACTCTGACTGAGATTTTTCTCGACTAATGGGGCTAACTGTTCCTGGACAAATATCCAAGCCCACCAAGCCCCAGCCGCTATGCCAACTAAGACGATCGCGCCAAAGGCAAATCCGCTGCGGCTCAACCACAGCAGCCATATACGGCGGTTCGCACTATTCTGGGGTTCGTTATTTGGATTCGGGGTGTTTGTCATTTCTTGATTTTAGATTTTAGATTTTAGATTTTAGATTGGGAAGGGGCATTGGAGATTGGTGATTCTCTCCCCCACTCTCCCACTCTCCCACTCCCCCACTCCCCTCTTTCCCTAGCCCCTAGTCCCTTAAAATAAATAACGACGATCGAAATAAAGTGGCTCTCATGCGTGTGTTTGTACTGTTATATAACGCTCGGAAGGAAAATGAGGGTATTCACAGCCTTCAGATTGGCGATCGCAACGTAGTCTTGATGTTTGAGTCAGAGGACGACGCCACTCGCTATGCGCTGCTGCTGGAAGCTCAAGATTTTATGGTTCCGACGGTTGAGGGAATGGAGAAAGAGGACATCCAAGAACTTGATTATGAGTGGGTGTTTGTCCCGGCAGGTTTTGTTCCCGAAGAAACATTCGATCGTTTATTATTAGCACCACCGGAAACCAATTTGGAAAAAACCGATTGGCAACCGGAGGAGACTAAAGCTGACCTCGCCGAGTCGGAACTCGATCGCATTCGCCGCCAATTAGAAGGACTACTTTGATAAGGATAAATGATGAGTAATCTCCAGGAACGCGGTCATCTTCTCACAGAACAGATTAATCCTAACAGTCATAATTTAGACCAGCTAAGTTCTCTGGAGTTGGTGGAACTGTTTAATCGCGAAGATGCCCAAACTATTGCTGCGATCGCGAAATCCCGGTTTGAGTTGGCTAAGACAATCGATATCGCAGCCGAGTCATTACGTCAAGGGGGACGCCTTTTTTATGTGGGAGCGGGTACTAGCGGGCGTCTGGGGGTCTTGGATGCAGCCGAGTGTCCGCCCACGTTTTGCAGTCCGCCGGAACTGGTACAGGGGATTATAGCGGGTGGTGCTGGTGCTTTAATCCGCAGTTCGGAAGATTTGGAAGACTTAGCTGAGGATGGGGCAAGTGCGATCGCGATTCGACATATCACTCAGCTAGATGTGGTAGTAGGAATTACTGCGGGAGGAACGACTCCTTTTGTTCAAGGCGCTTTGCAGGCGGCTCAAGCTAGGGGCGCTACGACTATTTTCATGGCTTGCGTCCCAGCGGAACAAGTTAGCACTAATGCCGATATCGATATCCGCCTGGTGGTTGGCCCGGAAATTTTAGCAGGTTCCACGCGGCTCAAAGCTGGGACGGTGACAAAGATGGCTTTGAACATCATATCTACCGGCGTGATGGTAAAGTTGGGTAAAGTATACGGCAATCGCATGGTGGATGTGGCGGTTACGAATACTAAGCTACGCGATCGCGCTTTGCGTATCCTCCAAGATCTTACCGATCTCAGTCGCGAAGCCGCCGGATATCTGTTAGAACAGAGTGGGCGATCGGTCAAACTAGCCCTGCTGATGCACTGGACGGATTTAGACAAGGAAGAAGCAGAAAGTCTCCTTACCGAAAATCAAGGCAATCTCAGACAAGCCGTACAAAGTCACCAAAAACAGTAGGGTGGGCATTTTCCAGCATAGCCTTAACTATAATTAGACGTAAAACTGCCAGGCCCTTAGAAACCCGGTTTCTTGGAGAAACCGGGTTTCTAAGAGTTCAATATTTGGTTAATCATCCATTCATACGGAATAGGCACTAATAACAGTACATCTACTGATAACTGCTAGAGTGAAGAAATATTAAGCATTGGCAGCGAAAGCTGGAAATTCCGTAAATTTTACTATGAGGAGTGCGGCGATCGCCGCTTGACTCGATCGGGCCGTTTGTCTGACTAGCACAGGTTTGGAAATGTTGACTGGATCGGAGACTTCTGTAATAGCACTAATTCTGCTAGCCACTTTAGGTATATTGGGCTGGGGATTGTACCGTGCCAAGCCTTTTGGGAAACTGGGAATCTTAGCCTGGTTGCAGTCGGTGGCGCTGATGACTCCCTGGCTGTTGTTTTTTGGCTTGTTTGCCATAGGCATTTACCTCAACTTGGTCAGTATTATATTGATGTTGGTGGTTTCGGCTGGGCTGTATATCTACCTGGGTAGGCTACTGCGATCGGCAGGTAACGATATCATCCGGCAAGAACGTGCCGAGAAGATGGCGAATGTCGATCGCCAAGCAAGCCCCACAGAAGAGACCGATCGATCGGCCCAGATAGCAAATCAAACGGCACAACCTGAATCAGCGCAGTTGAAAATGGAGATGATCCCGATTCCCCAAGAAGATCTCAAGACGATTCAAGGGATTTTTGGCATCGATACCTACTTTGCCACAGAAACGATTCCCTACCAGGAAGGCGCTGTCTTCAAAGGTAACCTGCGCGGAGAAGCTCAAGCAGTCCATACGCGATTGTCAGCGGCTTTGCAGGAACGACTGGGCGATCGCTATCGGCTATTTTTGATCGAAAATCCAGAAGGTAAGCCGACAGTTGTCATCTTACCCAGCCGGAATGACCCTAAACCAGCCAGTTTAAACCAAAAAATCTTGGCGATCGTCCTCATGGTGGCGACAATTGCCACCTGTTTAGGCACTTCTGGGATGCTGCTGGGCTTCGATTTATACCAAAATCCAAGCCGGGTTACGGAAACTTTGCCGATCGCTGTGGGAATCATAGCTGTTTTGGCAGCTCATGAAATCGGTCACTGGCTTCTAGCAAGGCGTCACCAAATCCGCTTAAGTCTGCCTTATTTTCTACCCACTTTACAAATAGGCTCCTTTGGTGCCATCACCCGCTTTGAATCTATCCTGCTCAACAGAAACGTCTTGTTTGATATCTCTTTAGCAGGGCCTGCTGCTGGTGGAATTCTATCCCTACTGATGCTGATCTCAGGCTTGTTGCTTTCTCATCAAGGCAGTTTGTTTCAAGTTCCAGCTGAATTTTTCTCTGGCTCGATTCTGGTGGGAACCCTGGCGCGAGTTGTCCTGGGTTCTGCCTTGCAACAGCCTTTGGTGGATGTTCACCCCCTGACAATCATTGGTTGGTTGGGATTGGTAATTACAGCGCTAAACTTGATGCCAGCCGGACAGTTGGATGGCGGTCGAATTGTGATGGCTATCTACGGACGCAAAGTGGCTGGCAGAACGACGATCGCAACTTTAATCCTACTGGCGCTTGTATCTCTGGGAAATCCCCTTGCCATGTACTGGGCAATTGTAATAGTGTTCCTACAAAGGGATTTAGAGCGTCCCAGCCTAAATGAGATTACCGAACCCGATGATGCGCGAGCCGCCTTGGCTTTGTTAGCTCTGTTCCTCGCTCTAGCAACTCTCATCCCCTTATCGCCGGGATTGGCAGGGCGTCTGGGAATTGGAGTTAATAATGTATTTTAGATTTCAGATTTAAAATTTCAGATTTCAATTCTCAAATCTAAGTAGGTAGGGATGAAAAAACGAAGGTGGATTTGTAGGGGCGGGTTTAGCCAAAGTGCTTGATCTAAAACAGTTTAACTCCAGTCAAAACCCGCCCTAGCCATCTGCGTTTATCAATACCGTCCTACTTAAAATCTCAAATCTAAAATCTAAAATTGACAATTTTTTAGTAACGGTTATGCCTACACCACCGCCCGTTCTAGTTCTTCTAGACCACAGCGCCTTGATGGGCAAAAGCACCCGCGAATGGCAGGAGTACTCGCGCATAGGAGCCTGCTATCTACCTCAAGTGGTCCATGAAGAGATTGAATTTCTCTCCGGTCGCGCCCCAGAACCCGAAGCGGAGAAAACCGCTAGAGAGTTTTTGCGCTTTTTCCCAAATAGCGGTTGGCAACTGACTAATGCTCATGCCACCCATCCCGCCTTCACTCCACCCGGCGGTTCAAACATGAGCAAACAAGCCAGATTGGTAGTGGCGGTTGCCCAATGTACTTACGGTTTCGCCCTGGAAAATAACGATAATCTGGTTGTTTTCGTATCTAACACTCAGCCCATACTGCAACGGATTCCATCTTTGGGTATGCCCAATCTTTGCGGCATCACGGCGGCGGCACTTTTGCAGTGGGTGCGAACTGGACAGCGACCGCCAGCTGTTACTCAGCAATTGCAAATCTTCAGCAGTTCGGAGGGAGTGCAGGGAAACGGACAAGTAAAAGCTGCTGGAAATAGGCAGAGTTCCGATCCAACAAGTCCTGCACCGACGATGGCAGGGCCTGCATCAGCCGATCGCGCCACGCCTTCCTCATCTGGCAGAAGAGGCCCTGGAGGTGGTTTGCTGTCTCGTCTGATTGGCGGTGCGGTGGCGTTGGTTCTAATTGCAGGACTGGGTTTAGTGGCATGGCGTTTTGTTCAAAAAGCCAGTTTCGATCAATTTTGGCACCAAATGGGTTTGCCTGCTTTACCCGGTCAGCAATCAAAACCTGTCAAAAAATAAAATAATTTCAAATTTTGAATTTCAGACACGAAGGTAAAATTCCCAGGAACAGAGATTGGCGTTTTTAATTTATTTGGATGTTTGTTGCCTGAATCGCCCTTTCGATGACCAGACGCAGGAACGAATTCGTCTCGAAGCCGAGGCTGTGCGGCTGATTTTAACTCGTTGCCAAAGCGGTGAGTGGCAGCTACTTGGAAGTGAAGCTATTGATGACGAGCTTGAGAACACCCCCGCCGGGGAAAGAAAACTACAGATGACGATTTGGGCTGCTTTAGAGCTGACCAAAGTCACTTTAAACGAACAGGTCGAATATCGTACTATGGAACTCGTCAATCTGGGCTTTAAAGGTCAGGATGCCTTCCATATCGCTTGTGCAGAAGCAGGAAATGCCCACATCCTCTTAACAACTGATGATAGAATGTTGCGTTTGGCTGCAAGGCACAGCGCTATGCTACAAGTGAGAGTAGAAAATCCATTTCAGTGGGTAAGGTCGGTAACAAATGATAGACGTGAGTAAGCTGACTCTAGAGGACATTAGATTACTGGGAATAGACGCGCTCAGTCAAGCTCTTGGCCCTGCGGGAATGGCGCAATTCATGCACCAATTCGAGATGGGTAGTGGGGATTACACGCGAGACAGAGATAAATTGCTGGGAAATCCCACGTTCGAGGAGATTGCTGGCAGAATCAAAGAGCGTCGGCGACAACAGGCTGAAAGTTCAAATGCGGCTCCTCCTAAATTCACAAAAATGATAGATGTGACCAAGCTGACTCAAGCACAGATTAGACAAATGGGAACAGAGGCGCTGACGAAAGCCCTTGGTATTGAGGGAATGAAGCAATTCATGCAAAAATCCGAAATGGAGAGCGGGGATTACAGGCAAGACAGGGATGAAAACAACAGGAATCCATCATGTAGCGATCGTTTGCTCTGACTACGAAAAATCTAAAAAGTTCTATGTAGAAGTTTTAGGATTTTCCATTATTGAAGAAACTTTCAGATCCGCAAGAAATTCGTACAAATTAGATTTGAGAGTCGGTAACGGCGATCGAATTGAACTTTTTTCATTTCCTAACCCTCCTAAACGACCGAATACCCCTGAAGCTTGCGGTCTGAGACACTTATCTTTTGAAGTTGATGATATCGATGAATCTGTCGCTTATTTAACATCCCACGGCGTACAGGTTGAAAATATCAGAATTGATGAGATTACAGGCAAGCGATTTACTTTTTTTAAAGATCCAGACGATCTACCTCTGGAGATATATGAAAAGTAAAGCTTAGTGTGGTAAATAGTTTGTTAAACTACTGCTGGTGAGCAGATGCTGAGGATATTTATACTTAGTAACCCGTTCAGGCAGTTCGTGCGATCGCAACTTATGCGGGACTTACGATGATATAGCTTGTAGCAAAATTTACAATTTGTAATAAATTCAGTATCATATATAACATTAAATTCAGTATTTTCTGGGTTTGAAAAAGAGCATTTATGTAGGAAATTAGTATTTAAGAAGACTTATAGAGAATGGCGCTAAGTTAAGGGAGGCTTTGCCTCCTGCGTCCCAGCTAAACTTAGCGCCATTCGACTTATAGAAGCGTAGCAAATAAAAATTATTTGCATTAATAACTCGCAGGGTGCAAGTGTCTGGTTCTAATAAAGCTGTGTGCGTTTGGGTAAAGCGAGACGAGGAAAATCTTTTTCCGTCATAGGTAAAGGCATTGTGCAAAAGCATTTCAAGCTCAACCTTTGAAGAAAGATTTCAAGTTTTCCGGAGTCTTTAAGGATCGGAGTGTAGTAGCACATCTGAGTACCCTTTCCGCTGACAGCATCCACTTGCGAGGCTAGCTATGGAAGAAATTACCACCACAGGATCTCCCGCAGCCACCTTAAATAAAACAGCTAAGCAGCCACGTCCTTTTTTCTTAGCTTTGCTGTTGACTAGCGCCTTGTACTTCGGCGTTAGACAGCCGGTGTCCCATACCGCTGTTGCTGTCTCTGAGTCATCACAAACTAACACAAGTTTGTCAGTATCCGTGAAGGATGCTGTTATACAGGACTTGTCCCACCGTGAGGCGTTGCCAAAATCTGCGCTGCGGATAGTGGAGGCTAAACAGCTGACTTGGTTCGATCGCTGTCTGAATATCGCTGACTCTGACGTCTGGTGTTCCCAGGCGCTAGTCCCCGGTTGGCAAGTAACGGTAGCCAGCACACAAAAACGCTGGATTTATTTGACAAATACTTCTGGTTCTGTAGTCAAGTTGGATAATACAATTCCTTCATCAAGTACAAAGATTCAAGAAGTGGCGATCGCTATGAATTTCAGAATTAAAATTTGAGATTTTTAATTTAAAATTAAAAATCTCAAATCTGAAATTATATTAATCCTTCATTACTGCTAGGCGGCTGACCACCTTGCAAAATATTGGGTCTTGACACTGGCACAGAGAAAAGGGATTTCAATCCATTTTCTCGCTCTGCCGGTGTTTCTTTAGCCCAATTCCAAAGACTTTCATAGAAGAAAAACGACACTCCAGTCAAACCGCGATCGCGAACTGCCTGAACTTGAGTTTGAATTTGTTCGATGGGAGTAGAATTATTTTTGAGGCCAGTCATAATCCCAACAGCAACCGGGATATGAGTTTGAGCCAACTGCACTTCTGCGCGTTCCAATTCAGTAATAAAACGTTTGAGGTCGTCTCGATACACTTGCAAGACAATTTCTTCCACTAAACCGCGTCTTTCCCAGGTAAACCAGTCCTGTAAGTGCGCCGGTAAAGAGAAATGTAGCGGATTAGGAGACACAGAAACAATACAGTTTGATTTACTGGCTTTAATAGCACGGAATAGCTTGGCCATGAAGTCGTTGAGTTTATCCGCTCGCCAGCGTACCCAATAGGTTTCGCTGGGATTATCGTCAGGAGAAAAACCAGGGAGTTCTTTCTTGTATAGCCCGACTGTAAAATTGTCGTAACCGAATTCAATTGGCAAGCTGAAATGATCATCAAATTGAATCCCATCTACATCGTAGTTGCTGACAATTTCGGTAATTAAATTTATGATGAATTGCTGTACTTCTGGGTGAAAAGGATTGAGCCAAACCCGATCTTCTATTCCTTCTTTCCAAACCTTTGTGCCATCGCGACGCTGAGTTAGCCAGTCGGGGTGACGTTTAGCTAATTCGGAATTAGCTGGTGCCATGAAGCCAAATTCAAACCAGGGAATGACGGTTAAACCGTTTTTATGCCCTAATTCGACAATTTCTTTGAGCATATCTCGCCCTTGCAAACCGGGTTCAGGGCCGATCGATCGCCCGAAAGTTCGTTGTGCTACGCGGCTGGGATAGAGGGTATAACCGCCGTTCCAAACTGTGGGATATATCGTATTGAAGTTTAGATCTCGCAAGCGCTGCATGGCAGTAGTGAGGCGATCGCGCGAAAACAGCACATCGCTATCTATATTTGTCAGCCAAACGCCTCGGATCTCGGCAGTCGATGTACTCAGCGATGTTTTTAGCAGTGATGTTGTCGGTGATGTTGTTGATGGCGTTGTCGGTAATGTTGGCGTTTCAATTACAGCAATATATTCCTCTGGCACTAATCCAAAATACCCTAATGCTTGACATAAGGAAGCGGAGACTTCTCCTCGCGTCGCTAACAGATTGGGGTTGAGTGTGCTGACTTCAGGGTAATTGACGACTAGCTGTTTTTCGGTTGCAGCGGCTATTGCCTGACGGGCATAATTGGAAATTGCCTGGGCATCTGTAAAAACTGCATTCAAAGTTTCATCTACTGGCTGGGTGGGCGAATACTTTAAGCCACTCACCAAAGCCACCAGCAGTTGTTCTCGCGAAATCTTTTTGAGTGGGTTTAAAATTTCACTAAGATAACCGGAAAGAAATCCGGCTTGATAAGTTCGGCGAATTGCACCAGCTGCCCAATAATTTGAAGGAATATCGGCAAATTGAACAGCGTTGCGGACTTTAGGTGCATTGGGAAAAGCTTTGTCAAGCATCCTTGCAAATTCAGCCCTCTTGACTGGCAAACTGGGTCGAAAGCTTCTATCCTCGTAGCTAGTGATGATATCCTGCCGGATTAGCTTTTCAATGCAAGGTTGTGCCCAATGTCCTTGGATATCCCTAGATGTCGTCTGAGAGTAAGAGATCCGGGGTGTTATTGCTGCAATTATGATGCAAAAAGCGATCGAAAGGGCAAACCATCTGCGCTTGTGAGGCTGTAGCTGATGACTCAAGTGGTGGCTATAGGAGGAAAGCCTGACTGTAGAGGCTATAAGAAGGCGTTTGACAAAACTTCTTACCATATTTGTGGATAACAATATTAGACGTACTAACTTTGGCCGATCGGCTGTTCCGCATCTAAATTGTATTTCTTGGGCGGGCGGGACGCCCAACCCACAAAAATTTCATCAAACTTGACTATAAAATTTAAATGCGCCTCAGCTTATCATGTCCTTACACATCATTACCTAAAAAATTCATGTTCTTCTTCTGCATCTGCGTTCATCTGCGTTCATCTGTCTACATCTGCGGTAAAAATTTAACCAACGATGAAAACAAACAATTAGACGATATCACTCATGCACTACCGATGCAACCGGACGCGATATGATACAGCGGGAACCGCTGTAATGAAGTACATTTTAAGTAGGGGCGAAGCATTCCGGCAGATAATTTATTGGTAATCAGCAAAGATGAAATACGGTCATGCTTCCCCCTTCCCCTTCGCATACTGTACCTCTTAACAGCGAGAACCGCTGTATAAAGTGCGATCGCTCAGCTTACCACAGGCGATCGCACTTTCTTGACAGATTATTAAAGGAGCGCAAGCCCACCAGATGGACGGGGTGGGTAAGCGGAAGCACCTAATGGTGCATTGTAGTGAATCCAATTTGTGCTACAATTAAAAATGTCAGTATAAGACATTAAAACCTGCCCTCGGACTGAGGGGAAGTCACGCTTGAGGAGCGTGGCTGTTAGGCAAGGATAGCAGACCGCCTTATGGCAAAAGGATTGCGCCCAAGAACCCTAGCAATAGGGATATTAAGACTGAAATGTCTTAAGAATCCCACCTCCTTTAGGGGTGGGAGTGTCAAAAAACTCAATATTAAGGTTACCAGCCCAAAGCCTCTGCTATTTGGATCGCTAGTTTGAGAGGATCGAAAGGCTTAGGAATGATGGCCTTTACCCCCAACTGTGCAAACTGCGATCGATCGTTAATTTGCACCTTAGCACTCAGCAAAATCACCGGAATGTCATGAGTGGCGCTATTGGCTTGCAGGGCAGCTAAAGTAGCGGTTCCGTCCATATCGGGCATCATCACGTCTAAAAGAATAGCATCTGGTTGCTGTACCTGGGCCTGTAACAAGCCTTCTCTGCCAGAACTAGCCGTCAGCACTTCCCATCCAGCCATCATCTCCAAAGCGATCTTTGTCACCTCCCGAATGCGATATTCATCATCAACTAACAGAATGCGCTTAATGTTCATCAACACATATAAACTTTAGCTTTCTGCTAAGTATAAAATTAAAATGTGAAGATCTTGTGCAGAAAGACAATCATAATTATTTATTCATATTCACCATTTAGCTTATGGCTGCATCGGTAGATCGAAACTGAAGGTGCTGCCGAGTTCCACGGTACTTTCTACCCAAAGGTGTCCCTCATGCTGCGCCACGATGCTGCGGCAGATAGTTAAACCTAAACCAGTACCTCCCTTTTGGCGGGAGTCGGAGGCATCTACTTGTTGAAAGGGTTCAAAAATTTTTTGCAGATGTTCTGTCGGTATACCCCGTCCAGTGTCTTTAACCTGAAATAGGATGCGATTTTCTTGCGGGTGGGCACTTAAGAAAACTGTACTACTTGGAGGAGAAAATTTGATGGCATTACTGACTAAATTAGTTAAAACTTGGATGATGCGATCGCAATCCGCCCACACCTTAACTGAATCAGCAATAACTGATAAAGTTACTTCGGCTTTTTGAGCTAGAGGCTGCATGAGATTTACCACTGACCTCATCAAGTCTGCCGCATCGCAAATTTGTCGGCTTAGAGTCATTTTTCCCAACTTCAGACGCTCCAGATCGAGAATATCATTGACTAAACGCACCAAACGGTCTGTATCCTCCATAGCAAATTCCAACAAACGCTGACCTTGCTCGTTCATAGCACCCATACGCCCAGTTGAAAGCAATCCCAAAGCACCCCGCAGCGAAGTCAGTGGAGTGCGGAGTTCGTGGCTAACTATGGAAATAAACTCGTCTTTCATCCGTTCTATTTCTTTGCGCTCTGTAATGTCCTCAATCATCGTCAATCCATAATTAATATCCCGATCTGGATCGCTAATTACCCCACCGATAAGATTAGTCCACAAAAGGTCGCCACTTTTTTTGATATAACGTTTTTCTAACTGATAGCTGGCCATCTCTCCTTTCAGACACTGTTCAAGATAGGGCAGTTCTTTTTCCAGATCGGCTGGATAGGAAATCTCCCTTAAATTGAGAGTTTTCATTTCTGATTCTGTATATCCCAAGATCTGGCAGAAGGTTTTATTTACTTGAAACAATTGTCCATCTATAGTATTGAGAGCTATGCCAATAGGTGCTTGGGTAAAAATTTTCCGGAAACGCTCCTCACTCTCCCGCAATGCTGCTTCTGACCGTTTGCGATCGCTGATGTCTTGCCCAATACCGATATTGCTGCCATCAGAAAGCCTAACGTTAGCCCAAGAAGTGTCCAGAATTCGTCCGGATCGAACTCTAGTTTTGAAGTCTCCCCATTGATGAGAAGCTGAGGCGATGAAGTTTAAGACTTCTTGGCGATATTCAGGATCTGGATATAATTCAGAGATAGTGTCAAGGTTTTGTAACTCTAAAAGAGACCAGCCCAGAACCTTTTCCCACTCCCGATTAACCATTTTGATTTTACCGTTGATATCAAATAAGGCCACCATTACCGGGATATGGTCGAAGATTTTTTGCAAGAGTTCTTTCTGTTGTTTTAATTCTGCTTCTGCTTGTTTGCGATCGCTAATTTCCTGTCTTAGCTGTTCGTTGGCTCTTCTGAGTTCGCTGGTGCGTAACTCAACCAATTCCTCTAGGCGATCGCGGTATTGGCTCAATTGCGCCTCTGTCTGCTTGCGATCGGTGAGGTCATTGGCAACGCTGACAGCAGTCAGTTTTTGTTGGGATAATGGCTGCTGCAATACTTGATTTAATGCTACTACGAGTTCTTGAAATCTGGAAGCGCTTGAGGCATCTTGAGGGTCTGCATTACGCAACAAGTGTTCTATTTGGCGAGATAGCTCTGAGCCGTCGGGAAAACCGATTGTACCCAACAAACCGGACAGTTTATGAGCTTCTACTGTTGCCTGCTTCAGCAGTCGATCGCTTAAAGTCTTATTCTCAGCTGCTCTAGCACACTGTTGTAGGATTTCTACCTGATTCATGACGCTTTTCTTGAACCGTTCCCACACCCCAGCTAATGCCGCCAGAGTCGCTTCGCTTCGGAATTGGGCATTGGGAACTGGGGACTGGATAATCTCCCCCACTCCCCCCCTCTCCCACTCCCCCCTGCTCTTTTCAGAGGATGACGACTTGAGGCGATAACCCAAGCCGTAAACCGTCTCGACTAGATCCGCAGGCACTCCGGTAGCCCGAAGCTTCATCCGCAAGCCTTTAATATGAGACCTAACTGTCTCTTCGCTAGGAGGGTTATCAAAAGACCACAGGTGTTCTATCAGGTCGCCACAACTGAAAACCCGCCGATTGTTACGCAAAAAAAGCTCTAGAAGACGATATTCTGTTGGCGTTAGATTCAAAAGTTGGTTTTTGTAAGTAACTTGACAGGTACTCGGTGCTAGCCGCAAATCGTTCCATTCTAAGACAGGGAGTAAAGGAGAACTTCCCCGACGCAGTAAAGTGCGAATCCTCGCCAACAATTCTTGTCTATCAAAGGGTTTGATCAGATAATCATCAGCTCCGGCATCCAAACCTCTGACTTTATCTGTACTACTGTCCCGCGCTGTCAGTAGCAGGATTGGCACTCTGAAGCCACCGCCTCGTAACTGTTGACAAAGAGTAATACCATCTAGTTTGGGTAACATTACGTCTAGCAGGAGCAAATCGTAGGGGAAGGCATCCACAAGTTCTAATGCTTTTTCTCCATCGTTAGCTACATCGACGACATAGTGTTGCGATTCTAAGGCGGTAGCTAGTGCAACAGCAATAGCTTTGTCATCGTCTACTAGGAGAATCCTCATGCTGCTTCTGCCATATCTTTATTTATGCACTTGGGAAATAGGAACTAAAGAATAGGGTTTGAGCGTCTAGCCTCTGTATCTACCCTGGTGCATTTGCTTGCGTAGCGTGCCTTAGTTGATATGACTCCGGCAACGCTGGCGCTAAGTTTGCGTAGCATTACGTAGCAATATCGCAAATTGCATAGCAACACAGGGACAATTATATTGTTCGCTCTCTTAAGTTGCCATGAAACCGATCGCTTATCATTCCACATCAAGCCAAACAGCTACTCAGGGTCAGCGGATTTTCTCTGCCTTGGTTCTAGCCGGAATCTTATCTTTAGGCTCCAGCTTCACAATATTAGAAACTGCCGTTGCTAACCCTCAAACTCTTCCTCAATCCAGCACCGAGACTGTTAAGAGTATAGGCGATGCGATCGCGCGATCGCCAGATCTAGGTCTTACCGAGATCGCGCAAACTCCCCAAGATACTCGTACCAACCGCCTACCCGCTCAGGTAGCTCGTGCTGTTCGCCAAGATTTGTCTGCTAGAACTAGAATTGCGCCTGGAAAACTGAGAATTACTCAGTCTAGTCGGCAAACTTGGCCCGATGGTTGCCTGGGTATCGCCGAACGCGATCGAATCTGCACCCAAGCTTTAGTCCCAGGTTGGCGCGTTGTCGTGTCTGACGGTAACAAAACCTGGGTTTATCGCACCAATAACACAGGAGGAACCTTACGTCTAGAAGATCGCTCTGTCTCCATTAATTTGCCAAAATCAATTGAGGAAGTAGTTAGCCAGAGAACCGCTACTGGTAATCTCAAAAATATGCCAATTCCAGCGAGTGAATTACCACCCCCTTTAGATAGAGGTGTGGTCTTTCAGACTACTTCCAGCGGTGGAATTGCCGGTCGCACCTATCAAACCACTCTACTAAATGACGGGCGATTGATGCGAATCCGGATTGGAGATGCGAACGACTCAGAACGCAGTGTTCGTCAGATTTCTCCTCAACAACTTCGACAGTTTCAGCGTTTACTACAACGTCAGTCATTGGCTAGGTTTAATGCTCTGAGTTATCCTGCACCTAGCGGTGCTGCTGATTTCATTACTGTTACAATGACGAGTTCTGCTGGTACTATCCGCTACGCCGATATCGTTCAAAATCGCCTACCTCAACCTTTGCAGCAGGTTATCCAAAGTTGGAATCAGATCTCTAGGGGATAGAGAGTGGGGGAATCGAAATAGCTAAAACTATTGCTGTATCTATGTTTGGGGTTAATTGAGGATTTGGGGCGATCGCGATCGCCCCATTCCAACTTATTTCAAAGGCCACAATTTCTGAAACATCCTTTGTTCCGATTCCAGATACTTCACAAACTCATTTGAATCTGCCGAATTATCGGGAAACAAAGTTACTAATTCCATGAATTGATTCGTCTTCCTAATAATCGGTTTCTTCGCATCTTCGGGATTTTTCTTCAGTTGCACCACCGGATACATTCGATGCCATAATCTGCCAATATTGCCGATTTCACCAGTCACCGAAGTGCGGTAAATCGAACCTTCCCGAATCCGCGCTTGGGGGATCGCTTGGCGGTAAGGCCCATGCAGCCAACGTACCGCCTCGCAATCTTCCGCGCCTTCCTTCGTCAGTCGTCCCCAAACTTGCACTGTATCGGGGTGCCATGCTTCCCGCCAGTCGGCATAATCGCGGGGATTCGGGGTGATTCCCTGCAACTGCATCCAATCTGCGGCAGCTTGTCGCACTTCATCGATAAATTCCCCCACTTTCTCCAAATTGCGAACCCGCACATCTTTAATTAAAGAACGATCGCCACTCCATTGCCAATGACAACCGATGAGCGGTTTTGGTTCTTCAATATCATAATATTCAGGATAAAATAGCCGATGGTCGGCGCGTCGCCAAGACTTACCGAAACCGCCTAATATCATAGCGAATTGGGTTAAAGATTGCAGCAACTTTTGCAAAGCGTCTCGGTGATTTTCCGGGATATTTCGGGTGAGTAACCAGCTTAATTGTCCTTCCACTTCGTAAGTCGGAACAGCATAAGAACCTTCGCCAAATTCATCCAATTTCAAGGCAGTTTCCCGGAAAGTCATCGCCACCAAACCCACCTTCCCATCACCTTGCACGCCGCCAAACAAAGTTTCGATTAAACTATCACTATTAGCCGCATTTGTCAAGCCACCAAAGATTCGCAAACCATGCCCGCGCAAAGCAGCTTTAAACATATTCGGGCGAAATTCTCCCGTTTTATCCAGTAACTTAGCCGCCGCACCTTTGCCTTGCAATTGCACGCGATAGATTACCTCGCCGCTGTGGTTTTTCGGTTGTCCGTAGCCAGCACTAACGCGACAACCAATGCCAGTAGAAAGCGCTTTTTCCCAGATATTCCAGATGTTTTCCCATTCAGTTTGATCTAAATTAACGCTACTGGAAATACCGAATTGCAATTTGGGTTTGAAGAGGGAAATTTGCACGAACGCACCCGCAGATTTACGATCGGTTTTCACTTGCCAATCTTGCTGGGGATGGACGATATCAACTAACTTTTCTTGCCAGGAATTATCGACAGGATAGCCGCCATGAAAACGCAGAATTCCGGGTTTAAAATCTCCCCCATTTAACAATTCACCGCAGTAGCGATTAGCTTCTTCCGGCGTACAAGCGTGGCGGAAAATTCCCTTCATACTGCTACCGGGATAAAATGGCCAACCAAACGCACCAATAGTAGGGCGAATAATGCCATCATCTTGACCCGCATTAGTAACAAATCGCCAGTTAATCGCATAAGTGCGAGTTTGCACGTCGGCGTCGAATGCGGGGGGATGGGGATAAGCTTTTTCCACCCATTCCGATGTCCAGAGTTCGGCATCTTGTTGCGATACATCTTTTTTAATGTATTGCAATTGGCAACGTCCAGCAGTTTGCGCTTGGAACATTAAGGGTACTTTTTTAGCTGCGTCGGGGATATTCGTCATATTGATTAATTTTGAGAGAATTTATCCAAAAGGTACGTTGTTGCGCTTTAGCGCTAAAGCGCAACAACGTACCTAAAACACCTAACCTTTATATCGCTGTGTCCACCAAACTATACAATCGCACAACTGAGTTAACACCGCCATAGCAACACGCTGATCTTCTAAGGGTATTTTCCATAATTTTTCGCTCATTTTCTGCACTGCTTTGATATCATCAGGACTAACTTTATCGTTAGGTAATTCAACGCCAGCTTTTTTCATCACTTCCACCAGAGTATCCCAGGTTTCTTTCCAATATTTTGACTTCTCCTCCTCTTTTTTCTTTAACCGCAAGTGTTCACCCCAAAATCTTTCCAATCCGTAAGCAACTGCCATTCGCATTTTATAGGATTGATTGAGAGAATCTTTGCTGCGCGATTTGGCATTTAATACCAGTTTTTGCGCTTCTCGATCTAAGCCGTAAGAATTCCATGCCATAATTAATAATCTCCTCCTAATGTGACTTTACAACGACCAAAACCAATGGATTCCAAACCACCAAAATAGAGGTTTTCGGATTCGGAATTACCAAAAGGTTGCCATCCGGTTTCTTTCAATGCGATCGGGAAAATTAAGATGCTTCCTTCTGGTAGCGCTTCTACGTTGAAAAATGCACCTTTTTCTGTATCTACTTTTTTCACTTCATCGAGCAATTTTACTCGACTTTGGCGATAAAGTGCCATATCGTGCAGCATGGAAATATCGTTATCGTCAACAACTACTAAGTTAGATGCAGATAAATCTATACCTTTGGGAATCCATTTAGTTAAGTCTTCCTCATGTTCGATTTCGAGAAATCCCAAGTTGAAAAATAGCACTTTGCGATCGACTCCCACTTGTCGTCCTTGCAGCGTTTTCGATGCGGTGTAAGGTTTGGGAATAGTGGCGTTGATTTTTGCGATCGCACTATATCTTTTCAGCAATCTCGGACAACTAATCCACACCACAGGTTGACCGGGACAAAATACTGGCAACCATACCAAAGACGCATATTCAAACTTTACTTTTGCTTCCGTTGTACCGCCATCTTTGGGTTTATCTGGCGTATCAATTACCTCATGTCCATACCAATCTTGTTCCATTCCTGGTTTTTTCTTTCGCATATCAGCGCGAAACCTTCCGCGAATTGAACTACCAGGAATAATCGCTGTTTTGGTGAATTGGTCGCGAAAAATTAGGTTTAAGTTTCCCGTTTCTTCGCCTGCGCTTGCACCAACATGAAGAGGTGCTAAAGTTTCGATGATTCCGAATGCTTGATGATACATTTATTCCACTCCTTTGGCAAAAATTCCTAAAATTTGATTGACATCTTTCAGATAATACTCTGTCGCGTCAATGCTGAGTTGTTTATCCGACAATTGCAAAAACTTCCAAATATTTCCCGAAGTAACTACTCCTAAAATAACCGGAATTTGATTACCCTCCCGTTTGTTAAAAATTTGAGCGGCTAACATTTCAGAAGCACATTGACCCAACCCCCCTACAATATTTTCCTTTTTAGCCTCTACCAGAATAACAACCGGAGATTTGAGAAACAACTGTTCGGTAGAATTACTAATGATATAGTCGCAGGTTCCGTTTAATCCTCGTTCAAAATCCACATTAAAATCCACTCCCGAAAACAAGCTGATTTTGGAGGCTATCTGTTTTCGCAAATCCAGTAATATCGGCGCGATAATCATTTCCGATCGCGCTTTTTCCGTATTGATTTTTAAAGCCAATTGTGCATTGTCTTGTAAAAATTCCGTGAGTAATGGACTAGGTTCTAATTGAGGAACGTTGGCGAAAAGGTCTACATCTTCTGAAATAGTTAAATCAAAAGCTTTTTGCACTTTTTCTAAGGTAAAATCACTGTAAGACATTTGATTTTTCTCCCTATTTTACAGTTTTCGTAGGTTGGGTTGAACGATAGCGAAACCCAACAAAGCGTTGGGTTTCCTAGCGTCAACCCAACCGACAATTCTAAAGGTAGGGATAAACCACATCCCCAACGTTGGAAGGAATAACCTTCAGTAGGAAACCAAGTTTTTGGCCAATTATGCCAAGGTTCTTTGAGGGGATTTTTTAATAGGTAAACTGTTCCTGCGGGGACGGCGTATCGACCGCGAAATAAGCGTTTGGTTTTGCCTTTTCCTCCTAGTCGATAGCGATAGGGTATAGGTCTTTCGGTTAAGAAGGTTTCTGTTTCCCAAGCTGTCTCCCATTTGGCATTTTGAAATATCATTGGTTCGCGGTATGATAGACGATTGGAACCCCAAACTGCTGGGGTAATTAAGGCGAATTTTTGGCCGACTGGTTGGTTGAGTAATTGTTTGGTTTTTTCGTCTATTTTCAAGCATTTTATATCTACGAGATGTCCTTCGCCGCCGAAACGATACCAACCTGCTGCTAGTTCGATATTACTGAGGTAAATTAAGCAGGTGTCGGGGTTCATTTGCACGGCATTTTCTAGGAAGAGACTACCGCGATCGCTATTTACATCCACTTTGCGTTGTTCTAATTCCAAACGCGGGTGTAAATGCGGTAAATATTCCCAAGGATTGACGAAAACCTGTTGCGGTTTCTGCCATTCTTTAATCGCAATCCAACTACCTTTTTTATCAAATTTTCCAATCGGTGACGAACCTGTTTCTGTTTGCCACTCTTCTCGATCGGGATACCAATTTAGCTGATGTTTTATTTTACTATCTGTTATTAGAAAAGTAAAGGGAACGGGAACGTGAAAGTTTTGCAAATTATTGCTAAACGCCCAAAAAGGGCCAGCAATTCGCAATGTTTGCAATTCATTTTGCTGGTAAGTAGTAGCATATAACCCGGAAACAGTAGCAGCAGAAGCGGGAAAACTACTACCGGAACGACCGACTAAGTTTTCTGGCGAAAGAAATCGTCCGGCGCTACCATAGAGGAAACCTAAAGGTTCGATCGTAATCAGATACTCGAAAGTTATTGACATAAGTGAAAACCTATTTTAGCAAGGTTAGCGATCCAATCATTCAAAGCAGTATCAACATTTTTGCAATCCTCTTGTCGATTGCCAAAAATTCCGGTTTTATCTTCAAAATCCCAGAGATGTTGGTATAATTTCTCGCGATTCTTTTTACCGAAATAAACTTCAAACAAACCTAAAGCTACTTCTGATTGATTTTCCTTAAAGGCGTGACTGGATGCCAAAACTGCGACATCATTATATATATGCGTCCAATTTTTCCCATCATTGCGATCGCGATATCCCGTCAACACATCTGGCAAAAACCACCAAGGACAAACCCATTTCAAATAGTTACCGCCATTGAACAATACCCGCAACGCAAGGCGATCGCGTCCGCCTTTTTTCGCTGACTGTTCCGTTTCCCGACAGTGTTGCAAAATATCTCGCTGCGGTACGCCTCCCGCCGCCCAAACAAAACCAACGCTGACGGTAAGTTTTCGTTGGTGTTTTTGCCAAACTTGGAGAAATTGATAAAACCAATCAAGGCATTCTTGCGATGACAATTTGCCATCATTGCGATAAAATACACCTAGAAAATCATCGCCACCTGCATAAATAATTCGACCTAAATCTTTGGGAAGAGAAGGTTTTAAATGGTTTTCTCCCCATTTCAGCATCGCGTGACTGAATTCGTTTAATTTTTCTGATTTTTCTGCTTCGTTACCAGTTTGATCAAGTTCTTGCAGATAATCACTGATGCGATCGCCATCTCCTTGAAACCATCCCGTCCAAAGATTTTCTTTATGGCGATCGAGATCGGTAAATTTTTTCGGTATTTCGACATCAGGAAGTTCGTCAGAGTTAAGATTTAGTTGACGGGCGATCGCATGATAAGTAATCAGTCGCTTAATTAGTTCGGGAAGACTCAATTGTTCGCTTTCTTCTACGAAAGCTTCTCCTAATGGTTTCAATTCACTAAGTTGGCGATAAAATTCGCGAATTTCCCGATCTTCAGCGCTAAGATCGCGATCGCGTGGATCGATAGCGCGGCCCATACCCGGATATGCGATCGCATCCGTACCCGATAGAGTGGAACTTTCGCCCATCCAATTAATGCCGATCCAATCCCGTTTTTGCTTAATTTTGCCGAGATTTTTACGCGCTTCGCCAATAGTTTGACCTTGCGCCCAAAAGAACTCCCAAGCGTGATTCGTCCATAAATCCCACTCCCCGCCGCCACTGATAATCTTGAGGAATCTGGTTTTCGATCCACTCCTGACAACTGCGGGTAAGTGTATTCCAAGCGCGATCGAATACCGCAATTGCTTCTTGGCGCGGGAAATCTCCATCGATGATAATCTGGTTAGGCGTTCCCTGCACTACGTTAATGATGGCAGGAGAAATTACTTTATATCCTTGTTTTTCGGCAGTTTGGCATAAAGCGTAGGCGAGATAGGAAAGGATAAAGGAACTACCGTATAAGTCGCGCAGTTTGCGGGATTTTTCGATAAAACCTTGCACTGGGGCAAAGGTGATAGCGGTGTACATAGGTTTTGGGTGGTGGGTGGAGGTGCGATCGATAATTTAGCAGTGGGGTGGAAAAGGGGTTTTCCAAAGCCGATCGGCCTTAATTGTGGTTATAAGTGGTTGGTAGAGAACGACAGTGGAAGCAGAGGAAAGAGACTTTTCAACCAACCAGTTTTAATCACGTCTGACGCGAATTGAGACATTTAATTATAAATTTGGCACTTTTAGCGGTTGATTTTTTGATTTGGTAATGTTTTTTTGCGAAGCTGACGCAGAATTCCTGAAATGCCGATGCTGTCGTTGTGAGCCTCGATAGCTGATGGAGAGAGGGTTTCAGCGATTTTCGATCGGTGTTTTTGTTTGGTTTTGGCTTAAAAATCTGTTACCCTCGCAAATCGGTGTTGGATGGTATGCTGGGTAAGGGTTTCAAAAGAAGCTCTCCCGGCGACTGGGTTAAGTCGCTTTGTTGGAAACCCTACTCTAGCTATGAAAAGCATTGCATTGACGATCGCCTCCCGGCGACTGGGTTAAGTCGCTTTGTTCAAAAGAGAGATTGCACCAATTGCGATCGCCCATCAAAAAAATAAATAATGATGTTGGCGTTCTCGATCGGTGCAACTCTCATCAACCACTAAATATTTAAAACCCCAGCTAATAACGCAATTCTGTTAAAATTTAACCGTAGCTCTCAAGACAATCCCAATTATTATTAATTTTGCTCCCTAGCTTGAGTGACTCCACCTAAATGATAGGTACTCCAAAATTCCCCGTAATTCTTGTCAGCCAAGAAGCTTATGAACTCTCCAGTCAGGAAACGATGGGAAGTAAATATAAGTTTTGGTTTGAGCATGAAGAATTGGGTATTTGTCTGTACAAGCAAGCGCGAGAAAACTTAGGCGAAGATTGGGCTGAAAAAGTGGTATAGCAACCGCCAAGGCGGTTAAGCCATAAATCTGGGGAGGGGGCTAGGGGTAGGGGCGAAGCATTCGGGCATATAATTTATTGGTTAAAACCGAAGATTTACTACCCGAATGCTAATGCCTCCGGCACGCTACGCGAACGCCCCTACTGCCAAGAGTCGCCTTGGCGGTTGCTATATTTCTGAGATTTTCGCACATTAAGTACGGAAGAACCAACTGTTCTCTTCTGGACTTCTTTAGCCTCCATATTGCAAAAAATCAAACAACCGATGCGCCATTTCTAATTTAGAACAAGGTGCAATTTCTAACTGTCGTCCTTTTGTATCTATAAATATCGCCTGATTATTATCGCTGCCAAAACCACTATCAGATTTATCAATAGGATTGGCAACAATGGCATCCAATTTCTTACCCCACAATTTCTCCAATGCAGGCTTGACAATATCCCCAGTTTGTGCAGCAAATCCGATTAAGCGTTGATGGGGTTGCTTCAATTTTCCCAACTCTGCCACAATATCTGGTACTTGTTCTAAAGGTAAAGAAGTTGGTAGCAATTTTTTCGGCAATTTCTCGTCAGCGTAATTAGCTGGTTTCACATCCGCCACTGCTGCTGACATGATAATTAAATCAGCATTAGGAAAACATTCCCACATCGCTTTTTGCATTTCTGCTGCACTGGTAACTGAAACATCTCGGACACCAAGAGGCGTTTCCCAGGTAGCTGGTGCGTGTACCAGCGTTACCGATGCACCTCGATGCAGTGCTGCTTGTGAAACGGCTAATCCCATTTTGCCAGTGGAAGGATTGCCGATAAAGCGCACGGGATCTAAGTGTTCTCTCGTTCCGCCAGCACTAATTAATACTCGTTTTCCTACTAGATCTCGTTTACCGCCAGTTTGCAATAAAGATTGAATGTGTGGGAAAATTTCTTGAGGTTCGGCCATGCGACCATAACCGATGCGATCGCACGCCAAAATCCCCGCACCCGGCCCGACACCGTGATATCTTCTATCTGTGAGAACTTGTTGCCAATTCCTTTGCACCGTCGCCTGTGACCACATATCCGTATTCATCGCCGGTGCTAGTAAAATTGGACAAGTAGAAGCTAGAACCGTATTAGTCAGCAGGTTATCGGCAAAACCGTAAGCGAGTTTCGCTAAAGTGTTAGCAGTTAAGGGAGCGATCGCAAAAACCTCTGCCCATTCTCCCAATTCTATATGCAGCGGTCTTCCGTGTACTGGTTGCCAAAAATCTTTATCTGTGTAAGCTGGATGACGAGAAAGCGTGGCTAGAGTCAAAGGCGTAATAAATTCACAAGCAGCATCTGTCAAGATGACTCGCACCTCAACTCCTGATTTTGCCAGCGCAGAAACGACCTCACAGACTTTATAAGCGGCAATACCGCCACATAAGCCAATTAGTACCCGTCTGAAGAGAGGATTTTGGATTTTAGATTTTGGATGAATGAGTTGCGCGTCAATTTCGGCCATTTGCGATCGTGACTCGTCTACTCTAATCTAAAATCTAAAATCTAAAATGGTTATGCTTCATCGTAGGCTTCTAAGTCGAGCAGGTGGATGTAAGGCTCAACTAAATCGGGACGCTGAAAGCCGATCGATCGTAGCAAATGCCAATCGTCCAAACCCTCAAAGGCATTAGCATAATCATCTTGTTCCAGACGTGCAGCCAATTCAGCTACATCTGCTGCCGTCAAAACAGAAATATCCCGCTTAGAAATGTTTACAGTTTTCATCCTGAGCTACTCCCTCAAGCAGTATTTGCATTCAGCGTGGAGTCTACTGGTATAGATGCAGCCACCGCTACTATATTAGACCAGTCCAGGATAAGTATTTATATTTGCAGCAAAACAGCGAGATGGTTTCTCTAAAGGACTTTGGGGCTTGTGGATGACATAACCTGCAACACAAAACTTCGCATTACATTTAAAACTGCCGGTGTAACTTCATGCCCCATATCAAATTCTTGATATTGCACTGCTACCCCCAAGCTGGATAAAGTATCCCGTGCCTTCACAGCAGCACTCAGAGGCACGATCGAGTCTTGTCTGCCATGAACGATCAAAACAGGGGGAAAGGAACGATTTGTCGCCTCCTCAGAAACCGTATGCAAATAGCCGCTTAAACACACTAAGCCTGCCAGGGGCAAATTTAGCCCCACATCAAGAGTCATCGCCCCACCTTGAGAAAATCCACTTAAAATTGTGCGATCGAGTGGAATGCCAGTGCGACTCTCTAAGGAGGTAAGCCAGTCCGTCAGCAGTTGCCGACTTTCTGCTAAACCGTCATTTGCCTGAAAGTCATACCACGCCTTTCCCTCTGACGTATGGGGGTGAGGAAAAGGAGCATTGGGAAACAGAAATTCGTAATCTGATAAATTCAATAAAGGTGTTACGGATGCCAAATCTTGAGCGTTGGCACCCCAGCCGTGCAAACAGACGATCGCACCTACTGGAGGTTTACCGCTTTTCGCTGGAATGGTAATGACTTCTAAAGACAGAGGTTTACTCCCGAAATTGATTTGCTGTATCTATATTTTCCAGTTTACAGCCAGGAACCCCACCCCCAACCCCTCCCCGTTGACGGGGAGGGGGGAAATTTACTCACCCCCTCGCCAAATCTTTCTCCCGCCTCTCTAAATCTTTCTCCCGCCCTCTCTAAATCTTTCTCCCGCCCTCTCTCCAAATCTTTCTCCCCCCCCACGCCAAATCTTTCTCCCCCCGCCTCTCCAAATCTTTCTCCCCCCGCCTCTCCAAATCTTTCT
>Ga0335394_10000183_pt1 | contig 62873 bp, 57 predicted proteins | sample MAT03_FD_205741 | JGI IMG/M metagenome (GOLD analysis project Ga0335394, IMG submission 205741) | Freshwater microbial communities from Lake Fryxell liftoff mats and glacier meltwater in Antarctica - MAT-03 (spades assembly) (version 2) ... | reverse complement strand
ACACTTGTAATTTCGCTTTCGAGCCTTTGGTTCATGGGAAGTGAGAAGTTTTGGAGCTTGGTAACTACAAAACTCTTACTTCCTTCTTATTTTACCTAATTTGACCCTTTTTTAGTAGGGTATAGTATCTGAAAACAATTCGTCTAACTGCTAAAATATGCATTTTACCAAGCTTTTTTTTTAAAATTCGTTCTTGCGTACAAATACATAGTAGCATTGTTTAAGTCTTTGGGGGCATCTACGAAATCACTGACTAACAACTAATTTCCTTCATTTGGACTACCTATACCAATGCATTTTACGGAAAATTATTTTTTATTGGTCAATCTACTGACAGCTTCTTTGATGACCTGTTTAGATTGAAGAATGAACATATCCGAATACCATTAAGTGTGCTTACCTGCTTTTGCTTCAACTGTTTCGTTGGCTGCCAACAGGTAGGTTTGACCTTGCTGCACTGGTTGTTCAACACAGCAATCAATTCTTCTATAATTTGCTCTTTTAGGAGTTGTTTGGTCTGTTGTTCAAACCTAATAACACTTTGTGGAAGTGCTTTTATTGTTTTAACCGCCTATTGTGGTCAACATATTGACTGGTAGCTACTACTCAATAAGTTGGCGAGTATGCTGGAAAGTTCAAAAGCCCAATGCGCTGGCCACCCCGTGGTTTTCGACAAAAAGATGTAAATTTGCTCCTTGCAAAGACTGGTCATGTCGGCAACGAACAAATTTACATCAAATAGAACTTTCAGTAATGATTAAAATTACCCTGCCCGACGGAAGCGTTCGGGAATTCGACCGCCCCTTTGTATCGGGCTTAGAGATTGCCGCCTCAATCAGCGAAGGATTGGCCCGAGAAGTGATTGCCGCCGACGTAAACGGCCAAATCTGGGACGCAACGCGCCCCATTTTGCAAGATGCCAAAGTGCGCTTACTGACTTGGAAAGACGAAGAAGGCAAAGCTGCCTTTTGGCATACTTCGGCGCACCTGCTCGCTTACGCGCTCGAAGAACTGTACCCCAACGTAAAATTTGGCACGGGGCCAGCCATTGAGCGGGGGTTTTATTACGACGTTGACTTTGGCGACTACAAGTTTTCGGACGCAGATTTTACCAAAGTAGAAGCCAAAATGTTGGAATTGGCCAAGCAGAAGCACACCAATATCCGCAAGGAAGTTTCTAAAAATGAGGCCATTGCGTTTTTTCAAGAGAAAAACGACCCCTACAAACTCGAACTACTGGCGGGGCTGGCCGACGGTACGATTACTTTCTACGAAACCGGTACTTACACCGACCTGTGCGCGGGGCCGCACATTCCTGATACGTCGCCCATCAAAGCCGTCAAAATTACGGCGGTAGCGGGGGCATACTGGCGCGCCAACGAAAACAACAAAATGCTGACGCGGGTGTATGGCGTTACGTTTCCAAAACGTTCAGAATTAGACACTTATCTGCTGGCGCTCGAAGAAGCCAAAAAGCGCGATCACCGCAAGTTGGGCAAAGAATTGGACTTGTTTTATTTCAACGACATGGTGGGCATGGGCTTGCCGTTGTGGGCACCCAAAGGGGCCGCCTTGCGCGAAAATCTCATTCAGTTTCTGCGAAAAGTACAAACCCGTGCGGGCTACCAGCACGTTTCTACCCCACACATTGGCAAAAAAGAGCTCTACATCACGTCGGGGCATTATGCCAAGTACGGCAAAGACTCGTTTCAGCCCATTCATACGCCCGAAGAAGACGAGGAGTTTTTTTTGAAACCCATGAACTGCCCGCACCACTGCGAGATATACAACGCCAAACCGCACAGTTACAAAGAATTACCCATCAAATACGCCGAGTTTGGCACGGTATATCGCTACGAGCAGTCGGGCGAGCTGCACGGCCTCACGCGCGTGCGGGGCTTTACCCAAGACGATGCCCACATTTACTGCCGCCCCGACCAACTCAAAACGGAGTTTTTGAAAGTCGTTGATTTGGTCAATTTTGTTTATACCAAACTGGGATTCAGCGAGTTTCAAACCCAAATTTCGCTGCGCGACCCCAATAACAAGGAAAAATATTTGGGCACCGACGAGATGTGGAACATGGCCGAAAGTGCCATCATAGAAGCGACCCAAGAGCGCGGCATGAAAACCTTTACGAAAGAAGGCGAAGCGGCGTTTTATGGCCCCAAACTCGATTTTATGGTGCGCGATGCCATCGGGCGCAAGTGGCAAATTGGCACGATTCAGGTGGACTACATGATGCCCGAAAACTTTGATTTGAAATACATGGGTACCGACAACGAAAACCACCGCCCCGTCATGATTCACCGCGCGTTGTTTGGGTCTATGGAGCGTTTCATTGCGTTGCTTATCGAAAGCACGGGCGGAAATTTCCCCGCGTGGCTGGCTCCGGAGCCCATTAGAATTTTGCCAATCTCGGACAAATACAATGGCTACGCGCAGGAAGTGATGCAGCAAATTATGGAAGAAACCGACTTAATGGTGGCCATTGACGAGCGCGACGAGAAAATAAGCCGCAAAGTACGCGATGCAGAAACCCAAAAAGTGCCGTTTATGCTCATCGTGGGCGAGCAAGAAATGACCAAAAACGCGGTGTCGGTGCGCAAACACGGCACCGGAGCCACTGGCGAAATGTCTTTGCTCGATTTTTTGGCATTGTACCGCACAGAAACCAAACTTGACCTGTCGAGTATTCATGCTTAATTGCCTGTTTTCCAGACTTTTAATTGGAATTGTTCAGTTTTACCAACTGGCTTTGTCGCCGTATTTGCCCAACTCGTGCCGCTACACGCCCACTTGCTCGCAGTACATGGTGGAAGCCATACGCGAGTGGGGGCCGCTCAAAGGCACGTGGTTGGGTCTAAAACGCCTATCGACTTGCCACCCTTGGGGCGGCCACGGCCACGACCCCGTGCCTAAACGCGATTGTTGTCATTAAGAAATAAAACGCAAATGATTGATTTTGAACCAGTAAGCATCGAAGAGTTGGAAGAATCCAACCAGCTTCATTTGCAGTTTGCCAAGCGTGGCGGTCTGCTGCCCGTGGCGGTGCAAGAAACCAGCACGGGGCAAATTTTGATGTTGGCATCGGTCAATGAAGCGGCCTTTGAACATACCCTCAAAAGCGGCAGGGCCACTTTTTTTAGTACCTCGCGCCAAAAATTGTGGACCAAAGGCGAAACTTCGGGCGATTTTCTGCGCATTGACGAAATATTGGTGGACTGCGACCAAGACGCAATCGTGTATCGTGTTACGCTCGAAGGCCAGGGCGTTTGCCACACTTTTGGCCCCGACGGGCAACACCGGAAGGCGTGTTTTTATCGAAAAGTAGCGGGAGAGCAATTGGCATTTTTGACGGGTACGAAGTGAATTTTGGTGACCACTTATTTTTTTACTTTTAGTTCAAACATAAATGAAAAGAAGAGATTTTTTCAGAAATGGTTCGTTGGCCGCTTTGGGGACGCAGCTATTCAATCCTTTTGATGTAGCAGCAAAACCGCCCAAAAAAGGCGTACAGGCCAAAAATATCATTTTTATGGTCAGCGATGGCATGAGTGCTGGTACACTCAATATGGCCGACATGATGCTGCAACGCCAGCAAAGCCGCAAGAGCCATTGGCTGCAACTCTACCAAGACAACCGCATTAAACGGGCGCTTATGGATACTGCCTCGGCCAATTCGCCCATCACCGACTCGGCGGCGGCAAGCTCGGCTTGGGGCGGTGGCGTGCGGGTCAATAACGGCGTGCTAAACATGGGGCCGAATGGCGAAGAATACCGCCCGATTTTGCACAAATTCAAAGAAGCCCGCAAGGCCGTGGGCTGCATTACCACCGTACCCATCACCCACGCCACGCCCGCTGGTTTTTGTGTCAATTCCAAAAGCCGCAGCATGGACCCGATTGCCTTGCAGTACTTGCCGTTGCGCTTCGACGTGCTGATGGGCGGCGGCACGGAGGTATTCTCAAAAGAAGGCCGTAATGATAAACGTGACTTATTTCAAGATTTTCGAGCGGCGGGTTATCAAGTAGCCACCAACCGCACCGAGATGATGGCCGTGCAAGCGGGAAGTCCCATTTTAGGCGTATTTTATGAGAGCGGCTTGCCCTACGCCCTCGACCGCGCCCAAAGCGAAGCCCTCAAAAGCAAGGTACCAACGTTGGCCGAAATGACCCAAACGGCTATTGACACCATGAAAAGCAATCCCAATGGCTTTGTGTTGCAAGTTGAATCGGGCAAGGTGGACTGGGCGGCGCACGCCAACGACATTGGCGGGCTGCTGGGCGATCAAATTCAGTTTGACGATGCCATCAAGGTGGCCATTGATTTTGCCGAAAAAGACAAAAATACGCTCGTGGTCATCACCACCGACCACGGCAACGCCAGCCCCACTTTGTTGTACGGGGCCAATGCCAACAAGAATTTTGACAGAATAGCTACTTTCAAGCAAACCAACGATTGGATTTTAAACGGCATCAACAAAAACTTCACCCCCGCCCAAATCATTGAGCGCATTGAGGCCGCGCAAGGCATTGTTATCAAGCCCGATGAAGCCATTGCGTTGCTGAGCAATTACTACGCGCTGGGCGAAGATGGCGTTTATAACGCCCGAAAACTGCCTTTCCAGAAGTTTGCCCAAATCCAAACGGCCCATACGTCCATCAGTTGGGCAAGTACCGAGCATACGTCTGAGTATGTCGAACTGGCCCTATTTGGGCCAGGTAGCGAATTGCTAAATCCGTTCGTAAAAAATACTGATTTGCATAACTTTATGCTCAAAGTTACGGGAGTAATAGTTTAAACAAAACAAACATGGCCAAAGCAGTAACCATACTTACGGGCTTTTTGGGCACGGGAAAGACCACTTTTTTGAATGCTACTTTGGCCCAAAAGAGCAACACCAAGTTTGCCATTATCGAAAACGAATTTGGCGAAGAAGGCATTGACGGTGAGCTGATTGTGCAAGTCAAAGATGACCTCGTGGAGTTGAGCAACGGCTGCTTGTGCTGCACCCTCAACGACAACTTGTACGACATCTTGACCGAATTGCACGAGCGGCAAGATACATTCGACGAACTCATCATCGAAACTACGGGCATAGCCGACCCTGCTGGCGTGGCGGTGCCTTTTATGGCCAATCCTGCCGTGGCCAAAGCCTTTGATTTGAAGCGTGTGGTGTGTTTGATAGACTGTGAACTCGTGGAAGACCAACTGCGCGACACCAACGAGGCCATCAAACAAATTTCGTTTAGCGACCTGGTGCTGCTCAACAAAACCGAAAACGTATCGCCCGAATATGTGCAGCAACTCAAAACCATGCTCGAAGGGCTCAATCCGTTTGCCAAAATTTTGGTGGGCAACAAAAACCAGTATCCCATTGACGAAATATTTGCCCTCGAACGCGACCAAGACTTCAAAAACGAACCAAAGAAAGCCGAACACCACGACCACAAACACGACCATACTTGCAAACACGACCACGCGCAAGACCATCATCAGCACCACCACCACGCCCACAGTGATATTGTATCGTTGAGTTTTCGGTTTGACGAGCCTTTCGATTTGCACGAACTGCACCACCGCTTGACGGCTTTCTTGCTGTTTCAGGCCAAAGACGTGTACCGTGTCAAAGGCATTGTGTGGGGCCACGACAAAACCCAAAAAGCCATTGTGCAGTCGGTAGGCAAGGGTTTGTCCATCGAAGGTGGCCGCGAGTGGGCCGCCGACGAAGCCCGCATCAGCCGCGTGGTTTTTATTGGAAAAATGCTCAAACCAGCAGGTTTTGAAAAGATGCTGCGGCAGTGTTTGAGCAAAGAACTAGCTACTTAGAAGATGTTGAGTCCCGTTATAGCGAAGAAAAAAGAGTGGTTTGGCGAGTGGTTCGACAGTCCGTATTACCACGTGTTGTACCAACACCGCGACAATAAAGAAGCCCGACAATTTATTGATAATCTGGTAGATAGACTCCAAATAAAGCCCAACGCCCCACTGCTTGATTTGTGCTGCGGGCGCGGGCGGCACGCCATTTATCTCAACCAAAAAGGCTTTGACGTAACGGGTCTTGACTTATCGCCGCAAAATATTCGTTTTGCCCATCGGGCGGCCCGCACGAACCTGCGCTTTGCCGTTCACGACATGCGCGAGGTGTATGCCCAAGCCAAGTTTGAGGTAGTGCTTAATCTTTTTACGAGTTTCGGGTATTTTGACGACCAAGCCGACAACCTGCGGGCCTTGGCGGCCATGAAAGCCGCCCTCAAACCCAACGGGTACATTGTGTTGGATTTTTTGAACCCCGATTTGGTACGCCAAAATATGGTTACCCAAACCACCAAACGCGTCAGTGGCATTACGTTTGATATTAAAAAATACCTCGAAAACGATTGGATTGTGAAGCAAATTTCGTTTGAAGTTGAAGGGCAGTTCTCCCAATTTTTTGAGAAAGTAAGACTCATTTCCGAAGCTGATTTTGGTCGTTATTTTACCCAAACTGGCCTAAAAATCGTTGACTGTTGGGGCGACTACCAGTTGAAACCGTTTGAAAAGTACAAATCCGAAAGAATGATTTTTTTACTACAAACCACTTAAAATCAATTTATTATGAAACGAATTTTGTTTGTTTTGACCTTTTGCATTGCCCATACTACCTTTGCCCAAAACCGCACCGCCGAGCTGCGCCAAGAACTGGTGGACGCTTTTGAAATGTCCGAAAAATATACGCTGACCATCTGCGAGCAAATGCCCGCCGAGCATTATACCTACAAAACGGTGGATTCGGTGATGACCTTTACCGAGCAGTTTCGGCATTGTGTGGTTTATACGTTGAACCAAATAGCGGGGCGTACGGGCGTAAAAAACCCCAACGAAGGCCGCAAATTACCCGTACAGGGTCTTTTGGCACCAACTGCGTTGTTAATGGCTTGCTCGTGCTCCCCAAAAATACATTGCTACTATTTTCAGTTTTAAATATTGATTTATCTTCCCTATTTTTGTGGTACCTCACAAACCAACAAGATAGTTACGGGGCAGTTATTTCCGTAAAATTTACCGTTAAAAATAATTTGTTAATCTAAAAAAAAAAGAGAATTCAATTGGAAAACATGACATTACAGAACGGCAACGGAGCGGCCAAATGCCCGTTTTCGAGTGGCGCAATCAAGCAAAGTGCGGGCAATAGCCCACGAAATACAGATTGGTGGCCCAATCAGTTGAAGTTGCAAATCCTCCGTCAGCATTCTTCCTTGTCTAATCCAATGGGCGAGGCTTTCAACTATGCCGAAGCCTTCAAAACGCTTGATTTGGCTACTGTCAAGAATGACATCTTCGATTTGATGACTACTTCGCAAGACTGGTGGCCCGCCGATTATGGCCATTATGGCCCATTTTTCATTCGCATGGCTTGGCACAGCGCGGGTACTTACCGCATTCAAGATGGCCGTGGCGGCGGCGGCTCAGGCACCCAACGCTTTGCCCCGCTCAACAGTTGGCCCGACAATGCCAACCTCGATAAGGCACGCTTGCTGCTTTGGCCCGTTAAACAAAAATACGGACAGCGACTTTCGTGGGCAGACTTGATGATTTTGGCAGGCAACTGTGCTTTGGAGTCAATGGGCTTCAAAACTTTCGGTTTTGCGGGCGGACGCGAAGATGTTTGGGAACCTGCCGAAGACATTTACTGGGGTTCTGAAAAGGAATGGTTGGGCGACAATCGTTACACGGGCGACCGTGAGCTGGAAAATCCGCTCGGGGCGGTTCAGATGGGACTGATGTACGTGAATCCACAAGGCCCCAACGGCAATCCTGACCCATTTGCGGCAGCCCGCGACATTCGGGAAACTTTTGCGCGTATGGCAATGAACGACGAGGAAACGGTGGCACTCATTGCGGGCGGACACAGTTTCGGCAAGACCCACGGCGCGGCTGACCCCGATAAATACGTGGGCAAAGAACCCGAAGGAGCCAGCATCGAAGAGCAAAACCTTGGTTGGAAAAACTCCTATGGAAGCGGACATTCGGGCGACACCATCACCAGTGGCCTTGAAGGTGCGTGGACGACAACACCCACAAAATGGAGCAACAACTACTTCGAAAACCTGTTTGGCTTTGAATGGGAACTTACCAAAAGCCCAGGAGGGGCGCATCAGTGGCAGCCCAAAAATGGCGCCGGTGCGGGCACTGTACCCGATGCCCACGACCCCTCAAAAACGCACGCGCCATTTATGCTCACTACCGATCTTTCGATGCGCATTGACCCCGCTTACGAGAAGATTTCACGCCGTTTTCACGAAAACCCCGATGAATTTGCCGACGCTTTCGCCCGTGCTTGGTTCAAACTCACGCACCGCGACATGGGGCCGCGCGCGCGCTACCTCGGCCCAGAAGTGCCAGCAGAAGTGCTAATTTGGCAAGACCCAATCCCGACAGTTACGCATCAACTAATTGACAGCCAGCATATTGAAGCACTCAAAAGCTGGATACTGGCTTCGGGACTGTCGGTTGCTGAGCTCGTCGCTACTGCTTGGGCATCGGCTTCAACCTTCCGTGGTTCTGACAAACGCGGGGGGGCAAATGGCGCGCGCATCAGACTTGCGCCCATGAAATATTGGCAAGCCAATAACCCCGCCCAATTATCCAAAGTGTTGGACGTACTCGAAGGCATTCAAAAAGAATTTAACACTGGAGATAAGTACGTTTCGCTTGCCGACCTCATCGTTTTGGGCGGTTGTGCAGGCGTTGAAAAGGCAGCGCACGATGCCGGTCATGCTGTGGTGGTGCCGTTTACGCCAGGTCGTGCCGATGCCGCGCAAGCGCAAACCGATGTGGCCTCTTTTGCCGCTCTCGAACCTGCCGCCGATGGTTTTCGCAACTACTTGAAACCCCAACACAAGGCTTCGGCAGAGGAAATGCTCATTGACAAAGCGCAACTTTTAACGCTGACTGCCCCCGAATTGACGGTGCTTGTTGGCGGCTTACGCGTACTCAACACCAACTTTGACCACTCTGAGTACGGCCTTTTCACCCGCCGGCCAGAGGTACTCACCAACGACTTCTTTGTGAATTTGCTTGACTTGGGTACAACTTGGCACGCTGCCTCTGAGCTCCAAGACGTGTTTAAGGGCCGCGACCGTAAAAGTGGTGAAGTGAAATGGACAGCAACGCGGGTTGATCTTATTTTTGGGTCAAACTCCGAACTGCGAAGCATCGCCGAGGTGTATGGTTGCCAAGATGCAAAAGACAAGTTTGTGCATGACTTCGTGGCGGCATGGAACAAGGTGATGAACCTTGACCGCTTCGACCTGGTTTGATTTTGTACCAACGAAACAACATAAAAAAAGTGGCTCACAAACGAGCCACTTTTTTTATGCCCCTACGGGCGTTTTTCGACCAAATTAATGCCTCCAAAACCCGCTGCAACGGTCGTTGCCAAAAAAGCCCAATTATGCTGGTACAACCCGACGGCATTGGGTGCCAAAAACTGGACACCGAAATAGCGTGAACAAATAGATAAAGCGTTTGCACAAATCATTTACAAAAAGTAATTTTGTTCTTTATAAAATCCCTTCAATGATTAGAACTGTTATCATAGACGACGAGCCACACGCAACCAAAAGTCTCGAAATTCTATTGGCCGAAGACTGCCCACAAGTTCAGGTTGTAGCGTCGTTCAATCATCCGGCCGAAGCGGTGCTTTTCTTGCGTTCTAATCAAGTTGACTTAATTTTTTTGGATATTGATATGCCATTTATAAATGGCTTTGAACTGCTCAATAGGCTTGCTCCCATTAATTTCGACATCATTTTTGTTACCGCCTACGACCAATACGCCATCAAGGCTTTCAAATTCAGTGCTTTTGATTATTTATTGAAACCTGTTGATGAAATCGAACTTATAAATAGCGTTCGTAAACTGGAGAACAAAAGTAAAAGTAGCGCTCAAAACAGCCACTTTGAGCATTTATTAGAAATTTTCAAATCTGGGCAAGTAGCCGTCAAACGCATCGCTTTGCCTACTTTTGAAGGATTTGAGTTCGTGGAAGTCGATAAAATTATTCGTTGCGAATCAGACAGCAATTATGCCAAAATTTACCTGCAAAATATGCCAATGATGCTCGTGAGCCGCACTTTGAAAGAAATCGAAGAAGTTTTATCGGGACTTCCTTTCATTAGGGTACATAATTCGCACATTATTGCCAAAAATCACATAAAAAAATACGTAAAAGCCGACGGTGGCTATATATTGATGATCGACAATTCCGAAATTCCGATTTCGAGAGCCCGAAAAGAAGAGGTTATCTTTCAACTTACCAAATAAACCATTTACTAACTCATAGCTACCGTTTACTGCCCCTGCGTGCAATCTACTCATTGACGCTTTTACTGCATTTATCGCTACCCTAATTTTGACTTATCAACCACAAAGTAAGTCAGAAAAATGAACACCATTTATTTTGCTCGCCTTTGGCATTTCAATAGGTTCTTGCTCAAACCTACTGCCTTATCGAACGTAATACCTCGTCATAGGGCAAAGCAAACAATCGTAGCGTGTAATTTAAGAAACTTACTGGAACAACTGGGGCATCGCAGGGAAGCCTAACTTCTATGGCACACGGAGTTAATCCAGCCAAAATTTTAAGCATTTCAGTCATGGTAGATTACAATACAAATGATTATATCCATGCTTCTTACACGCTAAACCCTGGTTATAATTTCAACTGGTACTTGGGAAACACCACAATAAATGTTGAAAATATTGCAGGCAATAGCGTTTCTATTCTATCCAAGCCCATAAGAATCTTAATTACTTACGAAGAATAAAAAATACATAAAATGCTCACTATTAAAACTTTACGTTCTTTATGAAAAACTTAATTCTAATTTTCGCAGTCGCTACCATTTTCTCTTCGTGTGGCAAAAGCACTGCCGAACCCGATGATAATACTTCGAGCGGCAGCAATTCAAAAGTATCAGGCTCCATGAAAGTCTCCCTCAATGGCAAGGATTGGGAGGCCAAAACCGTAAGTTTTGGTGGGCTTTTTGCACTGATTGAGGTGGTAGGAAAAACTGACGATAATAATTTCGTTTCCTTACAATTTACTGATACCAAACTTGAAGTCAATAAAACCTACAACCTAATCATTCCAGCTTTGGATGAAAACCTCGGTGGAAATTTAGTGGTAATGATAAATGGTGCACCACTTTTTGCTGGAAGCGGGACTTTTAAGATAACTAAATATACCCGAAACAAAGTGATAGAGGGTGAGATAAATGCTGAACTTACCGACTTTATTGACAAAAAAGGCAGTATAAAAAACGGCACTTTTAGCATGAAATACTAAAATGTGCTAAATCAACCCAAAAAACGTCATGAAAAAACCAATCATTCTAGCATGCCTTTTGGCAATCCTTTCTTGTGGCAAAAAGAATGCCATTGACCCCACTTCATCTGACAGGTGCGAAAAAAATCTCGAAGAATACAACAAAGTTCTCGAAGCGTGGAGTATTGACATTACGAATAAAGCCAAATGCGAAGCCGTCAAAAAATCGCTTAGTGCAATCATCAAAGATTGCAGTATTTATACGGCTGCCCAACGAAAAGTTTACGAAGACCAAATCAAAGATATTACTTGTGATTAAGCAAACAAATTGGAAACTCATGAAAGTAAAAGTCGCCCTTGAAAGCCCCGTCATTGTCGCTTTGGGCATTGAAAAGAACAAAGTCTTGAAGTAGAATGGAAATTTTAGCTACGTTTTGACCCAATAAACCTTTTTTTATTGTTTAACAACCGAAATAACCATGAAAAATTTTGTTATCCTTACCTTACTTATTGTCGTAAATTTATCAAGTTTTGCCCAAATTGTGCGACCCAAGGAGGTGTTTAGACGAAAAACCGAGCAAAGAGTAAACGATAAAGTAGATCAAGGTGCCGATAAAGTGTTGGATGCTATTTTTAGTCCCAAAAAAAGAACCAAGACCGATAAGCCTAAAAATGAAGAAGCGACCGAAGATACCGATGTTTCAGAAACAACTACTTCGACCGACCAAGCACCAGATATAAGTACAATTGTGGGTAATTTGAACATGGGCGGCAAACCAAGCGGACAGTATAATTTTGTTTCTTCGATAACGGTTCAAATGAAAATGACCGACCCCAAAAAAAAGAAGCAAAATTTTAGCATGAAGTATAAGTATGCGTTTGCCGACAATTTAAAGGCCCTCAGTGTTAAATTTTTAGAATCAGACAACCCCGATATGCAAAAAGCCAGCGGCATGATGGACGCTATGGTGATGGATTTTGAACAAGAAAAAATGTTTACTTTTATGAATAACGACGGCAAAAAAACCGTCATGGGCATGGGCTTTAAATCTGACCCAACGGCAGACCGTGTACAAGAAAACAGCGATAAAATTACGGTTAAAAAACTACCCGAAACCAAAACGATTGCGGGCTATAAGTGCGATGCCTACCTGGTAGAAGACTCGAAAGAAAAGAGTAAGATTATTATGTGGGTAAGCCAAAAAAGCGTGGGCGAAATGGCGGCATTTGCCACTAAACTATCCAGAAATTCACCGTCATTTGGCTCAAAAAATGCTTCTTCCAATAATTATATGGCCTACAATACGCAGCCCGAATTTTTGAAAATGGCACGAGAAGGCCGTATGTGTATGGGTTTTACGTCCGAAGGCGAAAAGGGCGAAGTTTCTGAAATGGAAGTGATCGAGATTTCGCCCTCCGATAAGAGCGCATTCAATACAACAGCTTATAAATCAATGTTTTAGTAAAAATAGTAATGGTTTTTAATTTTTATTGCTAAAAGATGCGTAGCCAACTCATTGTATTATTTTTGGTGCCGCTTTATTGGGTACACGCCCAAAAAACAACCAATTTTAGCCAACAAGTTACCTTTGAGTATCAGAAAGAAGGCAAAAAACAGGAATTCAGTGCCTTTGTCGAACCCAAAACGGGTACCTGGCTACTTACCCGCGACGACACCTTTGGCGGACAACCCGACGACATAAATTATTGGGTACTGAAACCCAACGGGCAGATCATTATTGTTGGCATGAGTGATACGGATAAAAAACAGCAAATAGTGCTCCAAAACCATGCCTTCAAGTTTGGCACAAAAACCCTAAATGCCAAAGCTACGGGCAAAAAGCAACGTTTCGGACAAAATATTTATGGCTGGAAAACCTATTTGGCATCGGAGTATCAGACAATTAATGGCAGAAGTCAAACCCAATTTTTTGCTACCCAGCTGCCTTTCGATTGCAGGGCATTGTTGGCATACAACTCCTGCGTGGATATCGAAAATCATTTGCCGAATTTTGGCGGCATGGAATACTACAAGATACTCCCGCCCAACTATTTGATACTGCAAGACCGTGGTATAAAACTCGTTTCTATTTCACCTACGGAGTATTTCGTGGAACTTGGAGCCAATAAGTAGTTATCAAAAATCACGCAATATTACTCCATAAAACACAGTTAGTCAGGAATTTATAATACAATTTCTTCTTAATCAATCGCTCTATTTTATTGCCAAACAAACATTTTTTCTATGAAAACTTTGTCTTTTATCTTACTTCCGATTTTGTTTTTTTCGTGCGGAAATTCTACTGGAAGCACCAGCAATGAGCAAGAAGTTTTATCAGCGCTTGGTGCAGGAGTCCCCGAATGTATTTTGAGCTACCAAACCAAATACGACCAACTACTACCACTCGAAGTTATAAAAAAGCACTACAATGTTCCTGCTCAAGCAAAGAAAAAATATGATTTTAGCCCCCAAGCAAAAAGACACGACAGTGATACCTACGAGTACAATTGGCCCAGCGACCGCATACAAAAAATGAAAGTGATGGAGCAAGAAATAAAAATACCAATGCCGAATCGCATAGCGTTGCAATGGATTGGCAGCAATTTATTTATGATTACTGGCAAAGCCACTCCACTCGAAAGTTTTAAGGCTTTTTATCGCAATGCAAGTGCTGCCGAAAAGGAAGCAGCGCTCAAAAAAGCTGGCGAGGTGCTAAAAGAAAAAGGGTATGACGAAAAAACGACCAAAACTGCTACCGATATGGCCAAAGACCTATCAACCGATACTATTATTTTCAAGGACATTTCGGGTGTTGGTGAAGCGGCTTCTTGGCGAATCAAAGATAAATACCTAACCGTTTTGGTGGGAAAAATCACCTTTCAGATTGCGGCTGACGTTGGTACCAACGACGAAGAAAATGTTGCCTTAGCCAAGAAATTGGCGTTAGAAGTTTTGAATAAATGCAAGTAATTTGAGCCTCATCTGAATTTGTAAAAAAAATATTGCTTAGGTTTTTTAAGTTTGCCATTGTAGCCGACCAAATTTCAGGAAATACCTTTATTTTTAGCAAGTAAATTTTACAAAAAATCACAAATGGGCCCTAAATTTATTGAATGAAATTGTATTTAAAAACACTCATTTTACTATGTTTGAGTCAACAAATCAGTGCTCAAATAAATGGCTATTTCAAAAATTTAGGGCCCGATGATGGGCTGCCTACCGATCGAGTTTTGTGCACTGCCCAAGATAAAAATGGCTTTATGTGGATTGGCACAAACGATGGCTTAGTTCGTTTTGATGGGTATAGAATGACCATTTTAAGGCATATTGAAGGCGACTCTACAACAATTTCGGGCAATATCATTACACAATTGTTGCTTGACTCAAAAGGTTTACTGTGGATTGGCACTTATGAATCAGGGCTTTGCTTGTTAGACCCCCAAACCCAAAAAACTGTTTTACATTTTAGCGAAAAATCAAAACGCTTTCCTATTAAAGACAATAAAATTCAAGCACTTTGGGAAGATACGCGCAACCAAAAATTATGGATTGGCACTAATCTAAAATTGGCAGATTGTTTCGATTTGAAAACCCGTAAAATCCTTACTACCAATTTTTTAAATAAAAACACTTCAAATTTTAAATCAAAACGGGATAAAACAGCTTGGTCGTTTGGGGAATTTAAAGGCAACAAAAATAAGGTTTGGCTCGCTACAAATGATGGTTTATTGTTGTACGAATACAATACCGATAGCTACGAATGGTTTAAATATGGAGCCAACGAAAAGCCAGAAAATGAAACTAAAAACCGTATTCGCAATATCGTTGTAGAAGACAGTAATCAAGTTTGGATGGCTTGCCGTGGCGGCGGAATTGTACGTTTTGATTATGATTCAAAAATTTGGAAAAGCTATCAGTATATTCCCGAAAATATTAAATCTGATAGTAAAAATTTGGTTGTTTTTCTTTTGCCTAATCGCCGTGCAAAAGATGAGTTTTGGGTAGCAACATTAGATAATTCTTTGGGAATATTCAATAAAAAAACGGGCATTTTTCGTTTTTTTAAAAATGACCCTATTAATCGTTACTCAATCCTATCAAATGAAATAAATCGAATTTTCTACGACAAAACCAACACCCTTTGGTCAGCAACCAATAAAGGAATTAGCCTATATACTGAAAAATTTCAACGTTTTTTGTTCAAAAATATACCACAAAATACCAGTATTGAAAACAAGTTCTTTGGTCCAATGAGCTATTCCGAAAATGGCAATCAACTTTTCTTTGGAATGACCAATGGTAGTGGCTTGTACACCATGAATAAATCGAAAAATACCTTTGAAGTAGTCAAACCAAAGGGCAGTAAACCAACTGATTTTTATAGTTTTGTGCGCATGTCGAAAGACCGTGAAAACAATATTTGGTTGGTGAGTTTATCGGGTTTATTCAAATATGACATCAACACGAAGGAACTATCCAAAGTTAACTTACCAAATCCTTATAGTTTAGATTCATTGAAATCTCAATCACTCGGATTTGATAAAAATGGCTTACTTTACGTGGGTACTCGACGACGTGGAATGTTGCGAATAAATACCAAAACGCTCGAAATTAAGCAATTTTCGGTGCAAAAAAACAGCAACTCGATTGCTTCAAATGGCTATATTCAAGAAATTTTATGTGATAGAAGTGGCATTTTATGGATTGCTACCGAGCGTGGTCTGAGTAGATTTGACCCCAAAACTGAAATATTTGCCAATTTTTTTGAAGGTGATAATACCGCCCCGAAAGGTGTAAAAACCATTTATCGACTCGTAGAAGATAAAAAAGGATTAATTTGGCTCACAACTGAATCTGAGGGTGCGTATGCGATAGACCCTACCACGCTTAAATTTGTCAAGAATATCAACCAAAAAGATGGACTCGCCAGCAACGCTGTCAACGGTTTGGCTTGCGATGTTTTTAATAGAATTTGGCTTGCTACCACAAAAGGGCTTTGCTGCTATGACCAAAACACGAAGGAAGTCTATATTTTTGACAAAAAAAATGGACTTTACCAAGAAAACTTAGACTTAGGTATCGCTACTCTTCAAAATCAGCAAATTATTTTAGGCTACAAAAATGGCTATACTATTTTTAGTCCTGCCAATTTTACACCCAATCGTAGCCTATTGGTACCCAAAGTAACCAATTTTTATGTTTTTGAAAAACCCCACGAATTCCACAAAAACCAAGAAATCAACCTTCTTTACAATCAAAATTTCTTTGGATTTGAGTTTTCAGCATTGGATTTTTTATCTCCCGAAAAAATCCAATATAGCTATCAATTAGCTGGCATTGATAAAGATTGGATTGACATAAAAGGGGCTGAAAAAGCCAATTATACCAACTTAGCGGCGGGCAATTATACCCTAAAAGTAAGAGCGACCGAACAAAATAGCCAATGGCCTGCAAAATTCACCAGCTTAGCAGTTAATATATCTCCCCCGTTTTGGCTTACTTGGTGGTTTATCTTACTTTGCTTGACGAGTGCCACTTTGGCAGGACTTGTTGTTTATAACAAAAAAATAGAAACCATCAATAAAGAAGCTAAAATCAAAGAGCAAATCATAAATCTTCAAATGACCGTTCTACGGAGTCAGATGAACCCCCATTTTATGTTTAATTCGCTCAATACGGTGCGGTATTTTGTGCTTTCTGACCAAAAAGAAAAAGCGAAAAATTACCTCGCTAAATTCTCGAAATTACTCCGCACGATTTTGAGTTATTCCAGAGAAAACACCATTTCACTCAGCAACGAACTCGAAGCCATTGGGCTTTATTTGGAGATAGAATTGGGCAGATTTGAATCAAATTTCTTTTATTCTATCAAAATTGATGATGAAATTGACCTCGATTTTATCATGATTCCGCCGCTCATGCTACAACCTTTCGTAGAAAATGCCATCATTCACGGCTTACGAAACAGCGAAAAAGCAGAAAAAACGCTCCATATTGAAGTAGCACAACCCAATGAAACCGCCCTCGAAATAAGCATCATTGACAATGGTATTGGTCGTGCAAAAGCCAACCAAATGCACCATCAACGCGATAACCTGTACAAATCTTTTGGTACGGCCATTACCAACCAACGCATCGAACTATTCAACCAGAGCTACCCAAATAAAATCAAAGTCGAGACCCACGATTTAGAAAATGAGTCGGGTACACGGGTGTTTATCACTATCCAACTTTGAGTGTCTTTGCTGGCCAACACCTCTTTCGGCTGCTGCGGCGATGTTTGTTGGCGAAAAACGCCAGACCTACTACCCTCTTCTTACGCATAGCCCCGTGCTTGCAACTGAAATAATTCTGCGTAGCGGCCATTTTGAGCCATGAGTTCTTGGTGGCTGCCCGATTCCAGAAGCTGGCCGCTTTCGATGACCACGATGCGGTCGGCCATGCGAACGGTGGAGAAACGGTGCGAAATAAGCAAGGCCATTTTGCCGTGGGTCAAATCGGAAAAACGACGAAAAACTTCGTATTCGGTGCGGGCATCTAATGCCGCCGTAGGCTCGTCCAAAATGAGCAATTGTGCGTCGCGCATGTAAGCACGTGCGAGGGCTATTTTTTGCCATTCTCCACCCGAAAGCTCCGTGCCGCCGCTAAAATGCCGGCCCAATATCTGCCCCAATCCATCAGGAAAACGTTGAATAAGCTGATCGGCCAAGCTACGCTCGGTGGCCGTAGCAATACGTGCAAGGTTATCGATTTCGTCAATATCACCTACTGCAATGTTGGCTTGGGCTGTCATCATTAGCTTGATATAATCTTGAAAAATAACGCCCATGTGTTGTTGTAATTCCGCCAAATCGTAGTCGCGCAAATCGTGTCCTTCGAGCAAAATACGACCTTCCGTGGGGTCATAAAGGCGTGTAAGTAGTTTGACAAGGGTGGTCTTTCCTGCGCCATTTTCTCCGACAATGGCTAATTTTTCGTTCGCATTGAGCGTAAAATTTAGGTTTTTAAACACCCATTTTTCGGCATTTGGATAGCGAAACCCCATATTTTCAAACGTAAAACCTTGTTTGATAGGCACTGGAAAAGGACGTGCTCGGGCTGGTGAAGTAATTTGGGCGCGTAGTTCAAAAAATTGAAAGAAGTCTTTGAGATACATTGCTCCTTGCGAAATACTCGTAAAACGGTTCAAAATCCCTTCCAAAGACGTTTTTAATTGCCGAAAAGACCCCGCCAAAAATGTCAAACTACCAATGGTAATTGCCCCTTTGACGGTTTCAAACGCAATAAAAGCAAACGCCCCATAGTAGCCTGCCGTACCAATAGCCGTCAGCAGTGCGCCCCAAACAGCCCGTCGAATGACCAATTGTTTATTTTGTTGGTAGTAGGCACTGGATAACTCTCGAAAACGCGCTGTCAAAAAACCCGACAGATGAAACAACTTTACTTCCTTGGCGTTTACATTGCTGGCTCCCACGTAGCGTAAGTAGTCTAACTCACGGCGTTGGGGTGTCCACTGATACGACAGCGCGTAGCTCGCTGCATTGAAATAAAATTCGCCCAAAAAACCAGGAATGATTGTCAGCACTAAAATCAAGATGAGCCACGGACTAAAAACCACCAAGCCCGCTGCCAAGAATCCAATCGTTACAAGGTCTTGCACTTGCCCCAACGACTGTGCCAGCAAGGCCGTTCGGCCTACGGTCTGCTGACGAGCGCGTTCGAGTTTGTCATAAAATACGGGTTCTTCAAACTGCGCCAAATCCAACTGCGCTGCATGTTCCATGATCTTAATAGATGACCGATTGGCGTGTAAATCGCCCAGTAGTGTATCCAATAACCCCGTAGCACGGTTTAGTAAGTCCGACAGCAACGCCAACGACAATTCCAATACCACCAAAATCGTTAGTTGTCGCAGATTAGCTGCCGGCTGATTGATAAGTCCTACGACTTCATCAATGATAAGTTTTCCCACGTACAAGGTCAGAAACGGAATCGCCGAGCGAATCAGCCTTAAACCGACATTGGCCGCGGTCATCCATGGTTGGGCTTGCCAAATTTCATTTAAAAATGGACCCAAATATTGCAATGCCTGAAAACGGTCTTTGAGTGTAGTTTGTGATTTTGGGGAACGAGGAGGCATAAATAAATCTAAAATTTGTATTTGTACGGATTGTATATACCTAACCATCAGCAAGAAGGATTCCGTTCCATTATACCCGCGAAAGAATCTTCAAGGTGTTTTGAATAATGAACTAAGTAGTCGCTTATACACGCTCCAAGCGGCCACACAGCCAGCTACATCGCTAAGGTTGATTTGGGTTTAGGCCCAATTAATTTGTCCAAATTAAAAATAGCGATTGTATCCTAAAACCCTCCCAAAACCCGAAGCTACAGGGGAGCGTTTCTTAAGTAAATTGCTGGTTAAATTTTGACGACTTCTTTGAGCGCGAAACTGGCACGAAGACTCCACGTGTTTTTTCTAAATTTCGTGAAATCAGAAAATAGCGTTATTCTGCCAAGCCTCCTTATATTTGCTCAATACTTTTGGTATTTCAAAAAAACGCTAATTGTAAAACCCCTAAACAAATGACAACCCCACACATTCTTTTGGTAGAAGACGAAATCAAAGTAGCTGCTTTTATAAAAAAAGGGCTTGAAAAACAGGGCTTTACGGTAGAAGCTGCCGCCGATGGCCGCGAAGCGAAACAGTTTTTTGAGGCAAATACCTATAACTTGGCAATCTTGGACGTAAACCTGCCGTACATAAGCGGAATTGAACTGGCAGCGTACATTCGCAGTACAAATACCCAAATACCTATCTTGATGCTCACAGCCCTAGGAACCACCGCCGACAAACTCAATGGCTTTGATGCAGGAGTGGACGATTATTTGGTCAAACCGTTTGATTTTATGGAGCTAATAGCCCGATTGAGGGCTTTGCTCAAACGCGCCGCAAAAGATACTGAGCCTGCCCACGTTTTGCGCGTGGCCGACTTAGAATTGGATTTGGACCAAAAAATAGCGCATCGCGGCGGTAAGACCAGCGACCTAACCGCCAAAGAGTTTGCGTTGCTCGAATACCTCATGCGCAACCGCAACCGCGTGGTGTCGAAAGTAGATATAGCCGAGCAAGTTTGGGACATTGGATTTGACACAGGCACCAATTTTATTGAGGTTTATATCAATTATTTACGCAAGAAAATAGACAAAGATGCTCCTACCAAGCTCATTCATACGGTAGTAGGAATGGGCTACATGCTCAAAGAAAAATGACCATTCGCACGCGCCTTACTTTGCTTTTTGCGGCCGTAGTAACCACCCTGTTGCTGGTGCTTTTTTTGCTGATTTACCTAGTAGCCGAGCAATACCGCCAAAGCGAGTTTTACGACCAACTACGTGGCGAGGCCCTTGCCTCGGCAGAGCTTATGTTTGGCAAAGAAACCATTAGCCCCAAATTGTTCAAGCTCCTCGACAAAAACCACGTAACGGTTTTGAACGACGAAGAAATTATTATCTACGACTATCTCAACAAATTGGTCTTTGAAAGCGGCACCGACTACCTCAACGTAGCCAAGACTACCCTCGACCGCGTGCGCCTTGAAAAAGAAGTAAAATGGCGCGAAGCCAACCGCGAAATAGTTGGCGTTTTGTTTACCAATCGCTACAATCATTTTGTGGTATTTGCCTCTGCCATTGACAAATACGGTTTTAGCAAGCAGCGTAACTTGGCCTTAATTTTGTCGTTGGGCTGGCTACTGGCCACACTCGTGGTGCTGTGGGTAGGCTGGATTTACGCAGGCAGGGCCTTGGCCCCCACCAAGCGCATTATCAAGCAAGTAGATGCCATCACGGCTTCGCGGCTCGATTTGCGGGTGGCAGTATCAAACGAAAAAGATGAAATAGGGCAATTGGCCGCCCGATTTAACCAAATGCTCGACCGCTTAGAGGAGGCATTTCGTACCCAAAAGGCATTTGTGTCAAACGCCTCGCATGAGCTGCGAACGCCCCTGACGGCTATAAGGGGGCAAATACAGGTAGCACTCATGGACAACGACCCCGCCGAGTGGAAACAAACGCTCGAATCGGTACTCGAAGATACCCAAAACTTAACCCAACTTGCAAACGGTCTGCTTACTTTGGCAAGCATCAGTGTCGAAGAAAACACCGTTGCGGTGGCTCCTATTTCGTTTCTAAAACTACACACCGAAGTTTGCCAAGAACTCCAAAAAGCACATCCCGATTATACCATCAATTTGAGTCCAACGCCCCAAAATGAGGCAATGCTAATCGGAAACGAAGCACTGCTGCGTATTCTTATCTTGAATCTCATCGAAAACGGCTGCAAGTACTCGCCCGACCACACCGCCAATGTAACCTTTGCCCAAAACGGCAACAGCCAACAAATTAGCTTCCAAAATGGCGGGCTGCCCATTCCAGCCCAAGAGCTACCCCATATTTTCAAGCCTTTCAAGCGTGGCATCAATGCCCTCAAAATTTCGGGACATGGCATCGGCCTTTCGCTCGCGGCCCGCATTGTTCGGCTGCACAGTGGCACACTACTCGTAGATTCGGAGGCCTCAGAAGGCACTACTTTCACCGTAACACTGCCCAAAATTTCTAAGTAAATTCTAATTTGAGATTAATTTGGCTCTAATAATGCCCCCTTAACTTTGTGCCACACAAAACACAAAAGGGACATGGCACATTACAAATTAAACTACGCCCCGCAAGACATCAACACCAATAAAGCGCGGGTCAATAGAAGCCAGTGGGCAATAACAATGGTATGGGGATTGGGGTTTCTGGTATTTGGATTGGCCTTTTTTGGGGTAGTTGATATGGCCTTCAATCACCGTGCTACGCAACTTAGCTTACGCAAAGAATACAACCAACTCGCCTTGAAATACGACTCACTCTACGCCGTAAAATTGAATGCGGACAAAAAAATAGCACACCTACAAACTGCAGTAAAAGATTTAACCAATAAAGAAACCCCCAAATAAAGGCCCGCAAAAGCCGAATTTATAAGCCAATTTTAATATCGCTCTAAGTTGTATCTAATATTGGCATCGCAACTTTGCAACATCAAAAACGAGGCCGCAAAGACCAAGTAAAAACATTAGAACAGCCGTATTTTTTTTGGCAACAATTAACAACCAAAAACCAATCAATCATGAAACGTTCATTGAATTTAATAGCCGTGTTTGCCTTATTAGGCTTATTGAGTAGCTGCACCGTAGTGCGCCAAGGAGAAGTAGGCGTAAAGCGCACACTGGGAAAAATAAAACCCGAAACCTTGCAAGAAGGACCCAAAGTTTTCAATCCGTTTTTGACTACAATTATCCGCGTGCCAACGCGCACCATGAACATGGAGGTGCGTTCGCCGTTGCCTTCCAAAGAAGGACTTACGGTGCAGTCTGACATTTCGATATTGTACCGGGTAGAGGCCAGTTTTGCCCCAAAAATAGTGGAAAAACTGGGCCGAAATTACGATCAAGTGGTGATTTTGCCCGTGTTTCGGTCGGCGGTGGCTGACATTTCGGCCCGTTATTATGCCAAAGACATGCACACCGGCCAACGCGCTGACATCGAAAAAGCCATTAAAGATTTGATGACGACCCAGCTAAAAGAACGCGGTTTTGTGGTAGAGTCGGTGCTGCTCAAGAGTATAGTGTTGCCTCCTGGCCTCACCAAAGCCATCGAAGAAAAACTCGAAGCCGAGCAAGAATCGCAACGCATGCAATTTGTGCTTGATAAAGAACGCCAAGAAGCCCAACGCCGTGTGATTGAAGCCTCTGGAACGCGCGATGCCCAAAAAATTATCAACGAAGGCTTAACGCCCATGCTGATTCAGTTTAAAGCCATTGAAGCGTTCAATAAGTTGTCCAATTCGCCCAATACCAAGGTTATAATCACCAGCGGCGGCTCAATGCCCTTGATGATTTCGCCCGACAAAATGGAATAGCAGCCGCTCAACACACACAATTGGGGCAAATGCGCGTTCATTGTATTTGTCCCAATTACTTCCTCTTTTTACTTTAAAAGCTATTTCCAAACCCTCTTTTTTTATCAAAAATGATAACTACTCCCAACTTATACATCGGCCTTGGTAGTGCAGTATATGCCTTGGTAAAATCTGACGGGCACCTGCACAATATAGCATCGCTCAAAGCCCGAATGATTCTGATGGACGAGCCCCACGGCGAGTTGGCCATGCAGTCGTTTATCATGCGCGAACACTACAACATACCCGCCGACGAAGCCTACAGCTTTGCCATGCGTTGTTTTGTGGAAGAAAAAAAAGCCCTTAAAAATTCCCTCAAAAAATACTTTATAACATTGATTCAAAAAGTAGCCGAAGCCGACCAACAGGTTTCTGACCAAGAAGCTGCTTTTATCCAGCATTTCCGCCGTGATATACACCAAATCTGACATTACATTTAGTTCGGTAGTTCATTTCAAAGCCCACTACTTTTGTGGGCTTTGACTTTTTTTAAACTCTAATGACATTTTAATCTAAGCCTAACTTCAATCTAATACCAGTGTCGTAATTTTGTTTCATCAAGAAAGTAGTACTTGAATTCCAAAAAATCAACTTTAACAAATTACAAATCATGAAAAAGTTCATGCAATCGCTTTTGGTGGTATCGGCTTTGAGCAGCGCTACCGCAGTATTGGCCCAAAACGTGGGACTCAATTCGCCCCACAACTATAAACGTCCGGTGTTTCAACAAAATCAAAATGCACAAAGTGGCGTATCAGTGCAAAGGGGGCAGTTTCAGAATAATATTGGCTCGGTACACAACTACAAACGGCAAAAAACGGGCGTTAATATGGCTTCGGAGTCGTCTTTGGTATTGAATGTACCTCTTTTGCCACCTCCAACCCTCAACCCACTGCTGTCGCCTGGGCATTATAAAGTACACTTTAAGTCATTCGATGCCGTTCAAGAGCTGGCGCAGCGCAACAAGCCACGTAGCTCTGCCGCCAAAATTGACTCAACAAAATAAAAAGTTCCCAATGGCTATCAGGATACTTTCAATGATAGTTTAGGCTGAATTGAATCGCACGGGAGGGGGGTATGTGCCGCTCGGCGATTCAATTTTCTTATTTTGGTAAGATTTAAAAACGCTGTAATACCTGAAAAATAAATTATCAACGTTTGTTACTATTTCAATCATGTGATTTTTTACCCGTTACTTAACTTTCAATCAACCTACTTAAATGAATAAAATTGCATTGCAATTGAGTTTGCTCGCTCTGTTTTTTTTAGCAGCTTGCTCAACCAAAGAAACCAAGGAAAAAGAAGAAAAATATTTGGTGGCACATCCAATAATCATAGATACCTCTTTTAGCAAAGAATACGTAGCAGACATCCATGCCATGCACGATGTAGAAATAAGAGCCCGAGTAAAAGGATTTATAGAGCAAATCTACGTAGATGAGGGCAAGCCTGTCAAAGCAGGGCAAATATTATTTTCTATCAGCAACCACCACTACGTGGAAGAGCTCAGCAAATCAAAAGCGTTGCTGAATAGTGCCATTGCCGAGGCAAAGGGAGCGGAATTTGAAGTAAAAAACATACAAATCTTAGTAGCTAAAAATATAGTTTCAAATGCCGAACTTCAAATGGCAGAAGCCAAATTAGAAGTTGGAAAAGCAAAGATAGAAGAAGCAAAGGCTAATCAAGCAACTGCCTTGCTAAACCTTTCTTTAACTAAAATAAAAGCTCCGTTTGATGGTGTTATCAACCGCATTCCAAACAAAATTGGAAGTTTGATAGACGAGGGTACCTTGCTCACTGATTTTTCTAATAGCACAGAAGTATTGGCTTATTTCCATGTTTCCGAAAGTGAGTATTTGAATATTACCACAAACAGTATATCAACAAATAAAAATGACGTTGAGCTGTTGATGGCCAACAATCAACTTTTTCCTGGCAAAGGAAGAATAGAAACTGTAGAAAGTGAAATCGACAAAGCAACTGGAAACATTGCTTTTAGAGTAAGATTTTACAATCCTAATGAATTGCTTAAGCATGGCTCAAGTGGAAAAATCATTATTAAAAAGGAGCTAAAAAGGGCAATGCTAATACCTCAAAAATCTACTTTCGAAATTCAAGACAATATCTACGTTTTTGTGGTGGACAATAACAACATTGTCCAGACACGAAGAATATTTCCAAAACTCAGAATGCAAAATGTATATGTATTGGAATCGGGCTTAAATGGCAACGAAAAAATTGTGGTAGAAGGAATTCAACTGGTCAAAGCAGGCGACAAAATTTCAACGCGTCTTATCTCTTCAAAGCAAGCAATTAGCAGTATTAATTAGTAGATTTAAACCAACAAAATGATTTCCAAATTTATTCATAGACCGATATTATCCATCGTAATTTCTTTATTTATTACGCTTTTGGGAGGTCTTGCTTTGACGCAATTGCCGATGACCCAATTTCCGGATATTGCACCACCTGAAGTAAATGTTACCACAAAATACACCGGAGCCAATGCCGAAGCCTGTGTAAAGGCGGTAGTAACCCCACTGGAAAGGGCAATCAATGGCGTGCCCGGCATGGCTTATATGTCTTCTGTTTCTGGCAATGACGGTTCCAGTGTGATACAAATTATTTTTAAGTCGGGTACCAACCCTGAAATTGCCGCAGTAAATGTTCAAAACAGGGTAGCATCTACCCTCGATGAGCTTCCTGAAGAAGCGATAAAAGCAGGGGTAATTGTTGAAAAAGTCCAAAACAGTATGTTGTTGTACTTAAACATACTCAGCAACAGCGACCAAATGGACGAAAAGTTTTTATACAATTATACCGACATCAATTTATTGGCCGAACTAAAACGGATTGACGGCGTTGGTTTTGCTGATATCATGGGTTCCCGGGATTACGCCATGAGAATATGGCTAAACCCAACAAAATTGACCACCTACTCTATTTCTACAGAAGATGTAATTAAGTGTTTAAAACAACAAAATATTGAAGCAGCTCCCGGTAAAGTTGGTGAAAGTTCGGGCCGAAAAGCGCAACAGCTTCAATATGTATTAAAATATACCGGCAAATTTAACACCCCGCAAGAATACGAAAACATCATTATAAAAAGCAATGCCGATGGTGAAGTTTTAAAACTCAAAGACATTGCTCAAGTTGAGTTTGGCTCTCAAGAATACGATGTTATTTCTAAAGAAAACGGCAAGCCCTCTGCCGCTATTTTAATAAAACAAAGGCCAGGAAGCAATGCCAGCGAAGTAATCCAGAACATAAAAAAACGAATGGATGAACTAAAAGTAAATTTTCCTGCTGGCATGGATTATACGGTTAGCTATGATGTCTCCACGTTTTTGGATGCCTCGATACACGAAGTGCTTAAAACCTTGCTTGAAGCCTTTATATTGGTATCGTTGGTAGTGTTTATCTTTTTGCAAGATTGGCGTTCAACTATAATTCCAGTTCTAACCGTTCCCGTTTCGTTAGTTGGCACTTTCTTTTTCATGCAATTAATGGGCTTCTCGCTAAATTTAATTACGCTTTTTGCCCTCGTACTCGCCATTGGCATTGTGGTAGATAACGCCATTGTAGTGGTAGAAGCGGTGCATTACAAAATGGTTAAATTGGGCATTGGGGCCAAAAAAGCCACTGAGGAGGCCATGGCAGAAATCAGTGGTGCCATTATTGCTATTACGCTCGTAATGTCAGCGGTGTTTATTCCAGTTTCATTTATTTCGGGCCCAACTGGCGTATTTTACAGGGAGTTTTCACTGACGATGGCGGTGTCCATTGTGCTCTCTGGTGTCATAGCGCTCACCTTAACGCCGGCATTGTGTGCCATTATGCTCAAAAACAACCACAATGAAAGTGCTACTCATAAAAAGAATTGGTTAGAAAAGTTTTTTGGTGCTTTCAATCGCAAGTACGAAGCTTTAGAAACTAACTATCAAAAACTAATTTCACTCATTGCCAATAGACGGGTTGTTACATTTATTGTCTTGCTAATATTTATAGTCAGCACGGGTTTGCTCGGAAAATTCATCGCTTCTGGTTTTATACCCAACGAAGACCAAGGCACCATCTACGCAAATATATTAACCCCCGCTGGAGCTACCCTGGAACGTACAGAAAAAATTTCGGACGAAATACAAACAGTAGCTAAAAAAATAGATGGAGTAGCATCTGTATCTACACTGGCAGGTTATAGTGTACTTTCGGAGGGTGTAGGGGCAACGTATGGCATGAATCTAATAAGTTTAAAATCATGGAAAGAAAGAAAGTATTCTGACAAAGAAATTATTCAACAATTAAACGAAAAATCCAATCACATTAAGGACGCAGAAATTGAGTTTTTTACGCCTCCTCCCGTACCCGGCTACGGAAATTCGAGTGGGTTTGAATTGAGATTATTGGATAAAACTGGAAAAAGTGATTTAAAAAAGCTGGAAAAAGTAACCAATGATTTTGTAAATGAATTAAACAAACAACCAGAAATCGTTAACGCATTTACTACTTTTAATGCCAGCTTCCCACAGCTATTGGTTAGTATTGATTATTTAAAAGCAGCCCAGAAAAAAGTAGTGATTGATGATGTATTAAGCACCCTACAAACCTATCTGGGAAGTGAGTATGCCACCAATTTCATACGATTTGGTCAATTGTATAGAGTAATGGTGCAAGCCTCGCCAGAATACAGGGCAATGCCAGAAGATATTTTAAAGATGTACGTAAAAAACAGAGATGATGAAATGGTGCCTATTTCTGAATTTGTAAGCATTACAAAAACCTACGGGCCCGAGCAAATTACCCGCTACAACATGTACACCTCTGCCATGCTTACTGGCGAACCCGCAAAAGGGTTTAGTAGTGGCGATGCCATTACCGCAATAAAAAGAACCGCCAAAGAGAAATTGCCCAAGGGTTTTGATTACGATTGGGCAGGCTCTTCCAGAGACCAAGCCAACGCTGGCAGCGAATCCATCATCATTTTTGCTGTTTGCCTATTATTTGTTTATTTATTGTTATCGGCACAGTACGAAAGTTTTTTATTGCCAATGCCTGTCATATTGTCGTTGCCAACTGGAATTTTTGGGGCGTTTTTATTCTTGCTCATGATGGGATTGGAAAACAATATTTATGCGCAAATTGCCATGATTATGCTAATTGGACTTTTAGCCAAAAATGCCATTCTTATAGTAGAGTTTGCAACACTTAAACACCAAGAAGGCTACACGCCATTGCAAGCAGCAGTAGAAGGAGCAACCATGCGATTACGGCCCATCTTAATGACTTCTTTTGCTTTTGTAGCAGGCCTTATACCATTAATGCTCGCAAGCGGAGCCGGAGCAATTGGCAACCGAACAATTGGTTCAGCGTCAGCAGGCGGTATGCTATTCGGAACCATTTTTGGCATTATTATTATTCCGGGCTTGTATGTTGTGTTTGCAACTCTACAGGATAAACTAAAAAGATAGAAATACGTCCTACAATTGCAATCTAACCAGTATTTAAGCAGCATTAAGAGGTATTTTAATATATCTTAAATTATTGACAATGAAGCAATTGACTACTTATTCAAAAGAAAAATAAGCTATTTCAATATTAGAAAACAAAGCGTTGATTATGGGAATAAAAAGTAAAATAATACAAATAGAAAAAAGAATTCGGCAGTTTAAAAGGCATAAAATCAAGTTAATTTATTGCTTTTTTCTTGTTATCTTAAGCAGCTGTGCTTCCCAATTTAAGCGCGTAACAGTACCAGAAAAGACCCTGCCTGCCACCTACAAAAACGCAACAGACAGTTCAAGCATTGCTGACATTAATTGGAGACAATATTTTTCAGATACGCTATTGGTGCAATTAATTGATACGGCACTGATACATAACCTCGATTTGCGAATTGCCCTTCAGAAAATTGAACTTTCTCGGTCAAGTGTTTTGATGGCGAAGGGTGCTTTGCTCCCCCAGGTTGGTCTAAGTTTGGGCGGAGGTGTTCGTAAATTTGGCTTGTACACCATGGACGGGGCAGGCAACATTTCAACCGAAATTACGCCTGAAAGAACGGTTCCCATAAACTTGCCCGATATGTATCTTGGCTTGCAAGCATCTTGGGAAATCGACATTTGGGACAAGTTAAAAAATCAACGTAGGTCGGCAATTTCCAATTACTTGTCAAGCATTGAAGGAACTAATTTTGTGGTCTCTAATTTGGTGGCAGAAGTCGCAATTGCCTATTACGAATTGTTGGCCTTAGACAATGAATTGGACCTTGTGCAAAAAACCATTTTAAAGCAACAAGATGCCTTAGAAATTGTAAAAATACAAAAGGAAACGGGTAGAACAAACGAATTGGCCGTGCAACAATTTGCTGCCAATTTACTTCATTCAAAAATACTGGAAAAAGAAACTTTGCAGCAAATTGTACACTACGAAAACAAAATAAACTTTTTGTTGGGGCGGTTTCCTCAAACATTTAAAAGAAACAAAGATGTGTTGTTGAATCAACCAATGCCAACTTTCAACGCAGGAATTCCCTCCCAGCTATTAAAAAACAGACCAGACATTCGCAGGGCAGAATTTTTGGTGCAGGCAAGCGAGTTCGATTTAATGTCGGCCAAAGCTGCGTTTTATCCTAACTTAAACATTACCGCAACATTTGGACTACAAGCATTTAACCCGGCGTTTTTTTTTAACATGCCCGCGTCTCTGGCCTATGGTGCCCTTGGAAATGTTGTCGCCCCAGTTATCAATAGAAATGCCTTAAAAGCTCGTTTTAATTTGGTAAAAGCATCTCAGGTATCGGCCATTTATGAATATCAAAAAACAATTTTAAACGGTTTTATTGAAGTGTATGTCGAGCTTTCAAACGTTCAAAATTTGAGAGAAATGAATGCATTAAAAACGCAGCAGACCAATATGCTCAACCAAGCTGTAGAAACCTCCAATCAATTGTTTAAGGTAGGAAAAGCGTCTTATTTGGAAGTGTTGATAGCACAGCAAAGTTCATTGCAAACAGAGTTGGAATTGATTATTAATACCAAACAACAACGAATAGCCGCCGTTAATATTTATAAGGCGTTGGGAGGAGGATGGAGATAAACAAAACCCTGCCTTAATGCGGGCAAAGGCATTGGTATCACAAAACTTGTGCGATGCTGCGTTTGCGAAACAGTTAGTTTTCGTTTACTTTTACCTCGAAAATTAACCAAACCGATGAAACGATTTTTAGCTTTCAGTGCCTTTCTGCTTTTTATTTCGGGTTCAATTTTTGCCCAAATCCAGGCGGGGCCAATCCAGGCGGGGCCAATCCAGGCGGGGCCAATGTTGGGGTATTCTGAAATGCGCGAAGTGTTGCTGTGGGTGCAAACCAAGCAAGCCGCCAAGGTAAAATTTGTGTATTGGGAGCAGGGCAATTTGACGCAAAAAATGACTACCGACGAAGTAATTACTGCCAAAAACACCGCTTTCGTGGCCCGCCTTATTGCCGACCAAGTGCAACCGAGCAAAAAGTATGACTATGAAGTGTGGATTGACGGCAAAAAAATAAACGTAAACTATCCGTTGCGTTTTCAAACCCAAACCCTTTGGCAATGGCGTACCGACCCACCGGCGTTTAAGTTTGCTTTTGGCAGTTGTGCTTTTGTGAACGACCCGCCCTACGACCGCCCGAGTGCCTACGGAGCCGAATACGAAATTTTTGGCGCTATTGCCGCCCAAAACCCCGATTTTATGGTTTGGGGTGGCGACAACAACTACCTGCGCGAACCCGACTGGAACACCCGTACTGGTATTTTGTACCGCAATACGCACACCCGCTCGCTACCCGAAATGCAGCCGCTTTTGGGAGCCACACACCACTATGCCATCTGGGACGACCACGACTTTGGCCCCAACGATTCTGACCGTGGTTTTTCGCTCAAAAATATAACTTCTGAGGCGTTTAGACTCTTTTGGGGCAATCCAAACTATGTTTTTGAAGGTGCCTGCACGGGAACTTTCGAGTGGGGAGATGCCCAGTTTTTTTTGTTGGACGACCGCTGGTTTCGCGCGCCAAACGACCGCAACGACGACCGAACTTACTTTGGGAAAGCCCAAATGCAGTGGCTGATTGATGCCCTGATTTTTAGCAAAGCCAACTTCAAATTTATTGTAACGGGCGGCCAAATTGTCAATGCGGCTTCATTGTTTGAAAACTATGCCATATTTGCCGAAGAACGGGCCTATTTGCTCCAACGAATTGCCGAAGAAAAAATCCCGGGCGTTATTTTTCTGTCGGGCGACCGACACCACACCGTACTACACCGACTCAATCGTTTTGGAACGTACCCACTTTATGATTTTACGGTGTCGCCGCTTACTTCGGGGCCAGCGAAGCCCAACGAAAAAGAAAAAACAACCGATAGTTTTGTAGAAGGAACATTGACCGAAAACAAGCGCAATTTCGGCACTTTTGAAATAACAGGAAAAGCCGCTGAGCGGGTTTTGAAAGTTACTATTTTTGACTCAAAAGGTATCCAACAATGGGTGCGCGAAATAAAAGCCAGTGAATTGAAATAAGCATTTATGTCTTGGAATTGAATTCTAAGATTACAAAAAATACCCCCCACCGACAGACTAAATAGCTGATAAATTCTGTTCAAGGCGAAAGATAAATAGCCCTAAAACAAGAAAACGAACGCTCACGTTTTGAAGCTTGCCAAAGAATAAGTTTTTGCCTTCCCGTTTCACCCATTGCTATTCTAAGTCTTTTGGCTTGGAATCCTTAATAATTTCCAGACTGAGTATGGGAATTTCTGCCATTATTGGTAAAAACACCACCAACAACGGCATAATCCGTGATGGCAGTATCACACCTTTCTCGATAATTATACCTATATGGGTTCTTGGGTGCTAAGCGAAAGTAACGGTGAAATTATTAATGCAAAAATTACTACTTTTTGATACTTTTCAAACCCAACATTATCAATCCGTAAAAGATGGCTATTAACACCAATCCAGAAGTAGTCCATTTCAACATTTTAATGATTTCGCAAATAATAGCCACCATTTCGGAAGAATTGGGAAACGATTTGAGTAAAGTTACGATAGTAATATTTTCTAATAAATCGAATATCAATACTCCTAAAGGCAGCAAATTGATGAATGCGTAAGGTTTATAGGATTTATTTCGGAATAATAAAGTCAGAATAATGCAGAACAGTAAGGTATATACGATGGGGTAAACAACGTCAGTGGTCATCTCGGTATTGGCATAATATGCGCGACCAGCATCGCCATATTCAGCAACCATTGCAAGCGTTCTTTGCGGATTAAAGCCAAAAGTTAAGTCAATTACGCCAACCGTTTTTTGAGCTAATTCATTGATTTTACTTTCTGCATTTTTGAGCAAAACAAGATTGAAAACCATATAGATGGCTAAAGTAATGATTAACGTCTTCCAGTTTGAAAAGCGATCTAGTAAGTCGGAGAGTTTTTTCATGGTTTGGGAATTATGATATTGAATTTGCTTTTCGCTAAATTACAATGATACACGGAAAACCCCTAATAATCTCAATGATTCGTGTTCATTAATGACTTAACGGTCTTTTTTTACGAATCCTCCTTTAACATTTTTTACGCTGTTCAGTACGATAAAAGCGTCCCGCCGTTGTTGGTGTTTTATCAACCACAACCACATAAACAACCTCAAATTTTCAACGCGCTAATTGTGAAAGAGGTTTAGTATTTTGCGTTGTCATTTTGGTTAAAAATAAAGTTTAAAGGTAACATTTCATTTGACGTTTACTGTCGTCAAAAAATATTAGTTTCATGCGCTGAAGTTTAAAGTTAGCAGTGTTCTCAAAACTTGCCTATAACAACAATATAACCGAAGGATTTATTCGCTATAACTTATTGATTATCAGTGATTTATGAGGTAAATATGGCTCGTAAAAAATAGCACATCCTCATAAATTCCCTTTTCGCATTTCTTTTACAGCATAATCTACGGCCCGTGCCGTGAGGGCCATGTAGGTAAGCGAGGGGTTTTGGGTAGCCGTAGAAGTCATGCTTCCGCCGTCGGTTACAAACACGTTTTTGCAAGCGTGCATTTGATTCCACTTGTTGAGCATTGAGGTTTTGGGGTCTTTGCCCATTCTAATTCCCCCCATTTCGTGGTTTTCGTTGCCTGGCACTCGTTTGGTATCGGTAGTTTTGATATTTGTAAAACCCGCTTTCGTAAACATTTCGCTAAACTGCTCGTAAAAATCTTGCATCATTTTCAGGTCGTTGTCGTCAAAGTCCACCGACATGCTCAACTGCGGAATCCCCCAATCGTCCTTCAAGGTGGGGTCGAGTCTTACCATGTTGGTTGCTTTGGGTAGCACTTCGCCCATCATGCCCGCACTGATATTCCAGCCCCCCGCAGGGGGTTTGGCGAGTTGCTGTTTTAGGTCTTGTCCCCACATATTTTCGGTAGTATTGCCCAATTTCGATGAGTGTAGCGAGGCCGCGTAGCCGCGCAAAAAGTCGGTTTCTTGTTTGGCTACATTTCTAAAGCGTGGCACGTAGCTACCATTGGGTCGTCGGCCTTCGGTGGTGGTGTCATAAAAGCCTTCAAACTGCGCCGATACCCGCCCTCGGTAGTTATGAAAACCAATGTACTTGCCCAGCACGCCGCTGTCGTTGCCCAGCCCATTGGGAAAACGATGCGAAGTAGAATTGAGCAAAATCAAATTGGAGTTCAATGCCGAGGCGTTCAAGAAGATAATTTTGGCGTAGTATTCGGTTGTTTCTTTGGTGTTGGTATCAATCACGCGCACGCCCGTTGCCCGCCCAGTTTTTTGAGCGTCATAAATAATAGAATATACCACCGAATGCGGCCGCAACGTCATTTTTCCCGTTTTGGCTGCCCACGGCAAAGTAGAAGCGTTGCTGCTAAAATAGCCGCCGTACGGGCAACCTCGCTCGCACAACACCCTATTTTGACATTTGGCGCGGCCTTGGGCGTAGTGAATCGGCTGCGGGTCGGTGAGGTTGGCGCAGCGGCCAATAATCACCTGGCGGTCTTGGTATTGTTGGGCTACTTGCTGGCTAAAATGCTTTTCGACGCAGCTCATTTCGTGTGGGGTCTGAAACTCGCCATCGGGGAGATTGGGCAGCCCGTCTTTGTTGCCCGAGATGCCCACAAATTTTTCTACGTAGCTGTACCAAGGAGCAATATCGCCGTAGCGAATGGGCCAATCTACCGCAAAACCATCGCGGGCGGGGCCTTCAAAGTCAAAGTCGCTCCAACGCTGCGTTTGCCGCGCCCACAACAGCGACCGCCCCCCCACTTGGTAGCCCCGCATCCACGAAAAGGGCTTTTCTTGCACAAACGGGTGTTCGTAGTCTTTCACTAAAAAATGCAGCGTATCTTCTCTAAAAATATAATGGCCACTCGAAACCGGGCTTTTTTGTTTTGTTTCCAACGGTACTTGTCCCAAATGAGGCAACTCCCAAGGGTTTTTGTTGGCCGTAGGATAATCTACCACGTGCTTCACGTCGCGTCCACGCTCCAGCACGAGTGTTCGCAATCCTTTGGCTGTCAGTTCTTTGGCAGCCCATCCGCCACTAATACCCGTACCGACGACGATGGCATCGAACGTACGCTCTTTGATTGAATCTATGTTGAAATAAGACATGAAATTGCGTTGTATTATTTCAAAAGAACAAATACAGCCAACTTACTGCCTCATTTTTACGATTTTCGATAGTTGGGCGGCCATTACTTGCTACCTTTGGTGTATGATTACCATTGATTCTTTTGGAATAACCCAAATAGCCGAAACTGCCCGCCAAGTGGTTGAGGCTTGCGAATGGACTTCGGTTTGGTTGTTTGAAGGGCCCATGGGCGCGGGCAAAACCACTCTTATCAAGGCCATTTGCCACGAGCTGGGCGTGCAAAACAACGTGCAAAGCCCCACGTTTTCGATTGTAAACGAGTACATTACCCAAAACGGGCGCGTAATTTACCACTTCGATTGCTACCGCCTCAAAAGCCAAGTTGAAGCCCTCGACATTGGCTTAGAAGAATACCTCGACTCGGGCCAATTGTGCCTCATCGAATGGCCCAACAAAATTGAGTCCCTGCTGCCAAAAGGCTGCGCCAAAATTCAGATAACGGCCCTTGCCAACCAGCAACGCCGCATTGAGATGATGAACCTTGTCTAACATATTAAATTATTATTATCAAAGAACTTAAACATTGCATGGTACAAAGTGTGTTGTGTAATTTGTAGTGCGTTTAATAATCCCGTATGAATCATCACAATTCTATTTCTGTTAGCGTATTAATGACGGTTTTCAATACGCCTTTTGAAATGGTAAAAAGAGCCATCAACTCGGTGTTGCAGCAAGACTTTCAGGACTTTGAACTGCTCATCATTGACGACGGCAGCGAGCTGGATTTGGGCTTGCAAATTAGCCAATATGTCCAAAAATCACAAGACAAAATCACGTATATCAGGCACCAAAACTGCGGGCAGTCGGAGTCTATCAATCGCGGGGTGAAAATCAGCAAAGGGGCGTATATTTCAATCATTGATTCTGACGACGAATACAAGCCCAACCACTTGGCGGCTTGCCTCCAAGAGGTGCTACACACTGACCTCATTTCGTCGTTTACCGAAACCATCGTAAACAACGAAGAAGACTACTACGTGCCAGACCGCCACGACTACCGAAAGAGTATCCACGTGGACGATTGCATTCTTTTTGCCACTCTTTTTGGCAAAAAAGAGGTTTTTCAGCGGCTGTCTTTCAAAAGTATGTACGCCGCCGATGCCGACTTTTACGCCCAGGCCAAACTACACTACCGCGTCAAAAAAGTGGACATGCGCACCTACATATACTACCGCAATATTGCCAATAGCACATCTGCCAGGCTAAAAGAAGCGCAGCAACTTGCCCTATGACTTTTGAGCAATCTGGCAACTTGATTTGTGCCACCTTATTGACGGGCGTTTATGACGTAAACAGAAATGAGCTTTTGGCCCACGACGATTTTGGGCGCATCAAAGACTGGTACGATTCGGTGCAAAAACTTGGTCTGCGGGCGGTAATTTTTCACAATACTTTTTCTAAAAAAACGGTTGAAACCTACCAAAATGAGCAAATATCGTTTGTGGCAGTACCCCACGACAAACGCTTCAATGCCAACGTATTTCGGTATTTGGTTTACCAAGATTTTGCAAAAACGTACTCCGGCAAAATAGCCAACCTGTTTGTTACCGACATTGCCGATGTGGTAGTGGTGCAGAATCCCTTCGAGCAACCGTTTTTTATGGAAAACCCCAACGCGCTATTTTGCGGCGATGAGCCAACGACGCTCAACAACGAATGGATGCAAAACCATTCGACGCATCTACGCAACAAGATTCCTGATTTTGCCGATTATGAACACCAAAATCAGCATAAAACGCTGCTAAACTGCGGAATTATCGGCGGTAATATCCACATTATGAGTCATTTACTAGATACTCTGGCGCATATTCACCGCACTTATACCATTCACAACCAAACGGCTTATACGCTCGATATGGGGGCGTTCAATTTTGTGGCACGCACTCAATTTGGCCAAAACCTGCGGCACGGTGCGCCCATCAATACGCAATTTAAGCACTACGAATCTAAGCGACTCGACTGCTGGTTTAGACATAAATAGCCAGCCTGTTGGCACTCAAATTTACTGCTTTTCTATTCTTTGGCGTTGAGCCTATTTTGATTCAATTTTTTGAGCAGCATTGAGGTAAAAAGCTGTTCGGCTTTGTAGAGTTCGGCCAATTGGCGCACGTTGATTACTTTCAAGAACTTAGCCATGTATTCGCGCTCCAAGTCCACTTCTTTTTGTTGCAGGTTGAGACCTTCGCGCAAATTTGCCAGTATTTTATCGTCCGAAGTAGTGAGGGTATTGGTTTCTATTACTAGTTTTCGCAGCGACTTTCTGATGTCTTTTTTCTTGGCATCAAAATCATTGTAAACTGGCCAGAATTGAGCGGCCTGCTCGGCAGAAAGGTTCAGGCGATTGGTAATTAGTCCAATTTTGGCACTTTCTAATTTTGGGTTGCCACCGTCTTGGGCGTTGGCATTGGCGATAAACACCGTCACCAAAATGGCTACCCAAAGGTTCATTTTTATTGCGTGCATTGTCTGTTTTATTGGGTGTTTATATTACTGCTGATATGTCTTCTTCTTGAAGTGCATTTTGAAGGGCTTCTTCGTCAATACTCAGATTTTGCAGAAGCAAATCATCGTTTTTATATAGGTCTTCAATGGGTATTTGGTCGGCCAGGTCTTGGTGTGTTATGTTGGTTTCTTTCAAGTAATTAACAATAGATTCATTGCTTATTTGGCTCAGGTTTTCTTCGCCGAGCGAGTATTGTTTTTCGGGGTATGTTACCCATACCAAAGCTACAATTACGCAAATGGCGGTGGCCCAAATGGCCGTTCTACGCCACGACCAGCTCAACCTAAACCGTTCTTGGGGCAATTTTGACGCAGCTACCCGCGCTTGTACGCGCATGGGCAATTTGTCAAAATAGCCTTCTGGTGTTTTAAATAAATGGTTGTTTGGACTGATGTCCTCTAATTGAATGTGTTTCATTTTTCGTAAACGCAATAACTCATTGTTGCTTATTAGTATTGTTTTGACAAACTTAACCCGGTAAAGTTTAATCTGGGTCGTTCAAAAACTTTTCTACCTTGGTTACTGCGTGGTGGTAGCTGGCTTTCAAAGCGCCCACTGATGTCCCCGTTATGTTGGCAATCTCTTCGTATTTAAGGTCGTCAAAGTATTTCATGTTGAACACCAAGCGTTGTTTGTCGGGTAGTTTCAAAAGGGCTTTTTGGAGTCTTAGCTGAATTTCATCTCCTCCCAGACTGGGTTCGTTGTAAGTAATTTGGCTTTCGAGTTTTTCTAACAACTCGCCTTCAATGTCGTGGATAGACACAAAAAAACGCCGCCGTTTTTTATTCAAAAAATTCAGACATTCGTTGGTAGCAATGCGATATAGCCACGTAAAAAGTTGGGCATCGCCCCGAAAATTTTCGAGTGCTTGCCAAACTTTGATAAAAGTTTCTTGCACCAAATCATCGGTATCGTCGTGGTCAATCACCATCTTACGAATGTGCCAATAGACTTTCTGCTGATACTTTCGCACCAGTTGGTTGAAAGCAAAATTGCGGCTTTCGGGGTTGGCAAATTTTTCAAGAATGGCTTGATCGGTCATTTTATAGCTTTATAGCAATATAGCAATACCACTATTTCCGCGCCATTGCTTTTTTAGCTGCCGCCACAATGTCCTTGGCTGTTAGGCCGTATTTTTCCATCAATTGCGCGGGCGTGCCGCTTTCGCCGAAGCTGTCTTTTACGGCCACAAACTCTTGCGGATAAGGCTTATTTTGGGCAAGTGTTTCGGCAATGGCACTCCCCAAGCCGCCTGCCACTTGGTGTTCTTCGGCACTTACGAGGCATTTTGTTTTGGCCACCGACTTTAAGATGGCTTTCGTGTCCAGAGGTTTAATGGTATGGATGTTGATAATCTCGGCACTAATGCCTTCGGCTTCGAGCAGCTCGCCCGCCTGAATAGCCTCCCACACCAAGTGCCCCGTGGCAAAAATGCTCACGTCGCTGCCTTCGCTCACCATCCACGCCTTGCCAATCTCAAATTTTTGGTCGGCGTCGGTAAAAATAGGCACTACGGGCCGCCCAAAGCGTAGGTAAACGGGGCCGTGGTGTTCGGCTACGGCAATGGTGGCCGCCTTGGTTTGGTTATAATCGCAAGGATTAATGACCGTCATGTTGGGCATGGCGCGCATCATGGCCAAGTCTTCCAAGATTTGGTGCGTGGCACCGTCTTCGCCCAGCGTCAAGCCTGCGTGCGACACCGCGATTTTTACGTTTTTGTCAGAATAGGCCACACTCTGCCGCACTTGGTCATAGACGCGACCCGAGCCAAAATTGGCAAAAGTAGTAGCAAACGGAATTTTGCCGCCGATGGTCAGCCCTGCGGCCATGCCTATCATATTGGCCTCCGAAATGCCGCACTGAATAAAGCGGTCGGGGTTTTCTTTGATGAACGCATCAAGTTTGAGCGAACCCACCAAATCGGCGCACATGGCCACTACGTTGGGGTTGGTTTGGCCCAACACTTGCATTCCCGCGCCAAAGCCTGAGCGGGTGTCTTTTTTCTCGGTAAAAGTGTATTTTTTCATTTATACTATGTGGTGATTGAGTGATTGGAGTTTATTTAAAAAGTAAGCTGCACTGGGGCAATTGGGGTGCGCTGCTGCACGAGTGAGGGAGAAACCATTCCGTAAAATATTTTTAGCAAATTTTGGCTTACTACCGCCAATTCCACGCCCTGTTTTATCGTAAATTAATGCTGAAATAGTATCATAGGGAATGTTTTCTTGTTCAGGATATTTGAAAATATAATCTTCTTTGAGCAAATATGACATGGTTTGGCTATCGGCCAAAAACCACGCTTCTATTTTTTTTACTGCTACAATGATCATTTGATTCTCACGTTCCGAAACCCTTTGGCGCGTGAGCGTGATGCAAGCAGCAGCATCTTTATCTGTCAAAATGATAATGTGTTCTGCTCCTTTGTCCTTTAGTGTTTCTCTAAATGGAGTAATGTTATGCGGCAATAGATTCCCATTTCCTTGAGCATCAATGGCTTCACTGACACATTCTAATTGCAACTCCAATAATAACGCCTGAAATACATCAGAATCAATGAGTAATTTCTCGGTTTCACCTTCTACAATAAATCCAACTTTTACCACGGTAGGCCTCCTCCCAAGGCTGCCGTCAACCACGCTTCATCCATGCTTAAACCGTGGAGGTTGTGGTTGGTAAGTTGTTTGATTGCTGTTTCTCCTTTCTTTTTATTGACCAAAATAATCTCTTCTGGTTTCAGTTCTGACACCAATGTTTGGGAATGGGTGTTGAGCCAAATATAATGCCCTTTTTCTTGACAAGCCTCTCTGAAAAAATGAACTAGCTCTTTGATTACCTTCGGATGCAGCCCATTTTCTGGTTCTTCAATACACAAAAACTGTGGCTCATCGGACTGGTAAACGGCTGTTAGCAAGGCAAGTATGTTATAAGTGCCATCAGAAAGGAGGTCTTTGGTAAAAGGTTTTTCAATGCCTTTCTCATATATTACCAAAGTGTCTGTATTACTCAATTCGCTTGACACAACTTGTATATCTCGAAAACCTGGGATAAACAACTCCAACCATTCTTTGATTTCTTCTCGTTTGGTTTCGTCTTGAAGTATTCGTTTGAGGACTTTTTCGAGGTTGGAAGATTTAGCATTTAATTTAATATTACCTTCAAAACTGATTTTTAACTCTTTTTGGGAATGAAGAAAGACCTTAGTAAAGTTATGTAATGTGTTTAAAAATTTAGTCAGATTATCAACTAATCCCTCATTATCAGTATCAAAGTCATCTTCAGTTAATGATAAATCTTTGAAATTTGTCTTTATCCAAAATTCCCCAATCACAAACTTTGCAAAAGATTCAATCTGACTATTTTTTCTGTTTAAATAAGTATCTGGCCCTCCAAAAAGTGAGCTGATATCTGCGCTATTATCAACGGTTTTTTGGTTAGTAAAAGCAGAAATAAAATAAAAAAACTCCAATGCCTCAAAAATATTCGATTTGCCCGAGCCATTTGGGCCTACAAAGACCGTAAACGGGTTGGGTTCAACGATTGCTAAGTCCACGATAGACTTAAAGTTTTTGATATGGAGGCTTTGAAGTTTCATTCGCTCAGACGCTCTTTGGCGGTCATAAAATTGGTTTTGGGATTTTTGGCAAAATTCCGAATCAACTCAAAAGTGTTCGGAATTTGCTTCCGCAGGCGGTCGCGCACGTCGGCAGGAATGTTGGCGGTAGAAAAAGGCACTACCTTCACGTATTCTTGCAACTGCCCTGCCGTGCGTCCATACTTATAATCGTAGGTAAAACGTCCGTCGGCTTCGGTTTTTACGTTGGTATTCAGGGCATTTGGCACGCTGATATAAAACTCGCTTTGGGTGGTCATGTTTGCCGCTGGGTTGAAGGTCTGGCTGCCATAAAGGTAGTCGTAGAGTTCTTTGGCGGTATTGATGGCGGGGTCAATCAAATTCACTTTTTCGGCCAACAAGTGCCGATAGCGCGGCTGGTTGTTTTCGGTAAAGTTACGCAGCTCGGCCAAAACTTGCTCGATGCTTTGGGCCATGTATGGGTAGTGCGTGCAGCCCAAAATAAGCGTTTTTAGTGGGTGAGCGTTGGGGTTTTGGCGCATTTTTTCGAGCAACGTTACCAGGTGAAACCGCACGTAATTCTCTGCCGAATTGATTTGCAACTGGCCACAATCGTCAACTTTGGCGGCATCACAAAGCATTTGTTGGCCTTCAAAATTAAAATTATAAATTTTCAATAACTGCTTTTCAATCAGCAAGTTAGACCCTGTTACGTTTGGCCCACGGTATTCGGTGCGGGGCTTTGCTGCCGCGCGATTGATGTAGTTGGGGTCTTCGTCAATGGCTTCGGCCAGCCCTACGCCACCTTGCCCAAAAAGCTGGATATGGCCTGTGTAGTGTTGCGCTTGCTGAAATTTTCTAATGGCCCGTTCGTAGCCCTGCGAGGTAATGGTGGCTGCGGTGGCAAAAATACCGATGCTGCCGTTTTCGTCTTTGGCGAAGGTTTGCAGCGCACCCCGTGCGCCCGCGTCAATTACGCCAATGACCTTGACGGGCAGCGGTGCGTCTTTCAAGAACGCTTCGATTTTGGCTTGCCCAAAGGCGGTGGCCGTGTTGCAGGCAATTACCAAAACCTTTACTTGTTGTTTATTGATCTGAAAATCAGTTGATTGTGCTGTTTGATAATACCTGTTGCCCAACAAAAATTGTACGTCTTTAAAAATGTTTTCTTCCAGCAAATCGGCCTTGCCCACGGCGGCGTAGTTGCCATAGGGCATATTGGCTTGGTCGGCCAGATATACAAATTTTTCGTTGGCAAAATCGGGTTTTCCGTCGGGCGTGTTGGTATTGGTTTGGTTGGCAAAGCGGTCAAAATTAACAATGGCGTTCAAGACTGTCAGGCCGCCCGTTCCCGAGTCAAACACCCCAACGGGCAGGGTTTCGTCGTGAATGGGGTATTTTTTGAAATCAACGTAATAAAACCCGTCGCGGTTGTGCATGGAGGTGGCCATGTCTTGCGCCCAAAGCGATGCAGCAGCCAAAGTATTCAAAAGTAAAAACGTTATTTTTTTCATCAAAACCAAGCACGTTTAATCTTTAAAAACATCGGGTAGGTTTATTTTCAGTTCGGGAAAAATGAAAGAATGCATGGTTTCGTCTTCGGTAAAAGGCCGGTGCCCAATAAAAACGCCTTGCTCATTGAGGGTATATACCAGCACGTTTTTGTCGGTAGATTGTACTATCCAATATTCGCGTACACCTGCTTCTTCATACACCTCAAACTTATCTTTCATTTCCTTCTTGGTGTTGCCTGGCGACAATATCTCAATGACCAAATCGGGTGCACCAATGCAGCCGCGTTTGTCCAATTTAGATTTGTCGCAAATCACGCAAATATCGGGTTGAACCACCGTAAATACTTGCTTATCAGCTTTTTCGGACTGGCGAGGCAGTCGTACGTCAAAAGGTGCATGATAGACCTGACAATGATACCCTTCAAAATAGTCGTACATCTTATAACTTAACGTCATAGAGATACGTTGGTGCCTGCGGGCGGGTGCAGGCGACATCTTGAAAATGTAGCCTCGTATCAACTCTACGCGCTCTTGAAACTGCCATTTGAGGTAATCGGCGTAGGTGTATTGTTCAGAAAAATCTAACTGGTCAAGGCGAGTTATCATGCTTCCGTTGGTTTTTAAATTTCAATAATCGCCCAGCGTTTCGGGCAATTGCGCCAGTGCGGTGGCCAGTTGCTCGTCGTTGGGGGCCACGCCGTGCCATTTGTGGCTGTGCATCATAAAATCCACGCCTTGGCCCATTTCGGTTTTCATCATTACGGCAATGGGCTGTCCTTTGCCCACCAACCGCTTGATTTTTTTTAGGAGCGTTGTGAGCTCGTCCATGTTGTTGCCGTCCACGCTCAACACGCGCCAGCCAAAGGCTTTGTATTTGGCACCGAGGTCGCGGTTGTTGTTTACTTTGTGGGTCGAGCCGTCAATTTGTTGGCCGTTTACGTCTATAAAAGCCACGAGATTATCTACGGCGTTGTTGGGGGCAAACTGCGCGGCTTCCCACACTTGGCCTTCTTGCTGCTCGCCGTCGCCCATGAGGCAATACACGAGTGTCTTGTCATTGTTGAGTTTTTTGGCCAAAGCCGCGCCAATAGCCACCGAGAGCCCTTGCCCCAACGACCCCGAAGCCACGCGAATACCTGGCAGGTGTTCGTGGGTGGTGGGGTGGCCCTGCAAGCGCGCATTGAGCTTGCGGAAGGTCGCCATTTCGGCGGGGTCAAAGTAGCCACGACGCGCCAAAACGCTGTAAAAAACGGGCGAAATATGACCATTGGATAAGAAAAAGAGGTCTTCGTTGTGGCCGTCCATGTTGAACGACAGGTAGCCGCCTTTCCCTTTTCGGTTGTTGATTTTCATTTGCTGAAAATACAGGGCTACCAATAAATCGGCACAGCCCAACGACCCGCCTGGGTGGCCCGACTGGCAGCCGTGAACCATGCGAAGAATGTCGCGGCGAACTTGGGAAGCGTTGTTTTGGAGTTCTTGGGTTGTCATGTTTTGATGTATGATGTATGATGTATGATGTATGATGTATGATGTATGATGTATGATGCGGGGCGCGTAGCCTATGATGCGGGGCGTCGGCAGCTTAACCGTCGCCCGTTTACGATGTTATTTCATATTTTTCTTTTTTGTTAAAATAATACTTTTTATGATTTTTAGAAGTTCTTGACAGTCGGTGTGAATAGATTCAAAGTCTTGTTGTGTTAGAAAATGGGTCGTTTTTGATAATTCAAGCCAATAAGCAGTTTCGTCACATTCTTTTTGAGCAATACCAAACTTATGAATAAAATCGCGGTCTGATTCTGCGTTGTACGCCTCTCGAATATTGGCTCCAACGGAAGTTCCCGCCCTCAACAATTGTTTACTAATAACAAACTCCTTTTTTTGATCCTTTAAATATTGGTACAAATGAATAATACGAACTGCAAAGTCAAAGCTTTTTTGTAAAGTAACATTGGGCTGCTTCATATTAAAAACCGAACATTCAAAGGATGTATGAGCCGAAATGAAAGAAAATATATACCTCATATATCATACATAAATTACCTGTTCCGCGTGGTTCTTGGTATCTACTTTTGAAATTATTTCTTGAATAACGCCTTTTTCATCAATCACAAACGTAGTACGGGCAGTGCCCATGTAAGTACGTCCGTACACAGATTTTTCTATCCATACGCCGTAGGCTTCCACCAGTGCGTGGTCGGTGTCGGCCAAAAGCGAGAAGGGCAGGTTGTATTTTTTGATAAATTTTTGATGGGCTTTTTCGTCGTCCACGCTCACACCCAGCACCACGTAGCCCCGTGCCAGCATGGCCTCGTAGCTGTCGCGGAGGCTGCAGGCTTGGGCGGTGCAGCCTGGCGTGTCGTCTTTGGGATAAAAATACAACACTACTTTTTTGCCCTGAAAATCAGTTAGTTTGACGGCGTTCCCGTTTTGGTCTTTTGCTTCAAATTGAGGAGCTATTTCGCCTACTTGCAGGGCCATTGGGTATTTTTTTAAAATTGGCGTGCAATTTAGCAAGAAATCGGCTATTTTAAGTCTTTATGGGTAAGCAAACCACTAAATCGCTATTTTTTTCGACATTTTACCGATTTTTTGGCTTTCGTTTTGGTAGCTTTTTTGCTTTTTTGCTTTTCTTGCCAACCGCTGCCCGCTTTCGTTCTACTTCCTTGATTTCGCTTTCTACTACGGCCACGTTGCCCGCGCGGTCGGTGATTTCAAGGCGAAGATTACCCGCAAAATCGGTAGAATCTACCATTTTCTCCGACCAAATCAGCGCACGTTTGTAGTCATAGTTCATCAAAACCCACTCACCATTGACATACACATTGAATTTTTCAATGCCCGACATTCCATCGGAAATACGGGCCGAAATGGTTTTTTTGTTGGAATTAAGCAACTGAACGCTGGGCGGAAGCACGTCGGTAGCCAATAAAAAACTACCCAACTCGCGGGTCGTGAAGTCTATTTTATCATTTTGCCATTTACCGCCCAAAAACCGCAACCGACCATTGTCTGAGCGATAGGCGTGCGTTTTTTCGAGGTTTTCGGGCAGTACATCGGGTCGAAAACCAACTCCAATGGCATCGCGCAGCGGGATTTCTTCGCTGTTGATAATCAAGCCATTGGGGCGCGACTGAACCGTTAGATAGAGCGTATCGAAGATACTTTGGTTGCCAAATCGCAGGGTATATTTGTCGCCCGCGTACGTTTGGGTTTGGTTGGGCAAAATACGCCGCTGGTAGTCTGTTCTTAAGATTTTTTTGCCAATTTGAATGGAGTCGGGTAAGTATTGGCGCAAATCAAGCAAATAGACCGTTTCGCCCGACACTTGGTAGGCGGGGTCTAATTGATGCACATTGTTTTTAACAAAAATGCTGGCTTTTACCAATTTCGACAAACCCAACGCGCTGATTTTTAGCACATTTTCGGTTACATCGGTTTTGATATAAGACCAGCTCGGCAGTGCTTCTGACTCCGAAAGTGGCATCATTGGCACAAGGGGCGGCTCGCCTGTGATGGTAAAGTTGAGGGTAGTGGCATTTTCAAAAGAATCAAAAAGCGTAACTTGGATTTGGTGCGATAGCGTATCTTGAATGTGGATTTTGCCCTTAAAAGCACTGGTTTTGGACAAGTTGAGCTGGTTGCCGTCGGGGTTGTAGCATTTGAGGTAGCGCGCGCCCGTGCGCTGCTCGGTGGCGTAGTCAATGAGGTTGTTGTAGTCGCGGGTAGTCCAGCTCGGAAAACTGGTCATGTTGTAGGCAAATATTTCTTGGCCGTCCATTTTTATTTCAATGCAGTTGATACCATTCCTGAAAGTCACGCCGTTCATGGCATCAAAAGCCACGAGTTCAAGCCCCACTTCCCCCCATGCTTTTAGGGGCCGCGAAAGGGTATAGCTGCCGTCTTTTTGGCGAATGGGCCGAAAACTCACCCGCTCAAACTCGCCATCAACCTGGCTTTGAAGCGACATTGGCCTGAAAGCCAACGAACTAAAGTAGGGTGGAAGATCGTCTTCTACTTCGGTAAAACCAAAAAACAAAGGGTTCAAATAGTTGTCTTTCGAGTCCCGAATCTCAAAATGTAGGTGTGGCCCCCCAGAGCCGCCCGTGTTGCCCGAAAGCCCAACCAACTGTCCTTTTTGAACAGGGAAATCATTGGGAGCCGGGTTGAGTTCTATTTCAAAAGTGCGGCGGTCGTATTGTTTTTGGCGTAGATAGCTGGCCATTGGCTCGGCAAACGACAGTAAATGCCCGTAAACGGTGGTCATGCCGTTGGGGTGTTTTATGAAAACTACGTTGCCGTAGCCACCTGTTTGTACCTTAATTTTGGAAACATAACCCTCGGCACTGGCCAAAACTTCCAAGCCTTCGCGTTGCTGCGTGCGCACGTCAATGCCCGCGTGGAAGTGGTTGCTGCGCAAGTCGCCCAGCGCACCCGAGAGGGTATTTTTTTGACCCGGGCTAATGGGAAACAAAAAATAGTTTTTTGGAAAAGACGCGCGCTGTGCGAACGAAACGCCCAATAACCCCCAACAGGGCAGCAGACTATGTAAAATAAGAACTGAACACTGAAAAACAAGCAATAACTGGGCGGTGCGTTTGAGTTGGAACACTACGGGTATCTTTTGGTGATGGCCACAAAAGTACCAAATTTAACGGCGTGTCAAAAATGCCAAGGCAGATTTCGGGATTTGTTGGCCTTATTCTACCAACAACACCAAGCCTTTTAAGTAGCTACCTTCGGGGTGAAAAAAATTGACGGGGTGGTCGGGGGCTTGGGTGAGTTGGTGCAAAACCCGTACTTGGCGGCCTACTTCCAATGCTGCCGCCACCACTGTATTGTAAAACAAGGCTTGATCTACCACCTGCGAACACGAAAACGTAAAGAGTAGCCCGTTGGGTTTTAGGTGCTTCATTCCTTCGGCGTTGAGGCGTTTGTAGCCCTGCACGGCCTGGTGGCGTTTAGCAATGCTTTTGGCGTAGGCGGGCGGGTCGAGTATTATCACCTCGTAGGGTTCGGTGGTATTTCTCAAAAAGGCCATTACGTCTTCGGCGTAGGCGTGGTGGCGGGGTTCGTCGGGCCCAAAATTGGCAACAATGTTGCGCACTACCAACTCCACCGCTTTTTTGGACGCATCTACCGAATCTACAACTGCCGCGCCCGCTGCCAGTGCATACACCGAAAACCCGCCCGAATAACAAAAGGCGTTGAGTATGCGCTTGCCAGCGGCATAGTGTCCCAGCAGCGCACGGTTGTCGCGTTGGTCAATAAAAAAACCTGTCTTTTGGCCCGTTTCCCAGTCAATCAAAAAGGTATTGCCATTTTCCAATACGGGGTGCGGCACGGGGCAAGTGCCCCAGAGATAGCCGTTTTGCACGTTTTTGGCAAACTCTTCGGGTAATGTTTCGTGGCTTTTGTTGTAAATGGCCCTTAACTCATCGCCATAAACGGCTTGCAGTGCCAGCACCAGTTGGGGCAAGCAGCGGTACATTCCAATGGCGTGCGCTTGCACTACGGCTACGCCATCGTACAGATCTATTACCAAGCCAGGCAGCCCGTCGCCCTCGCCATGTACCAGGCGGTAGCAGTTGGTGGCTTGCGGCTGGTGGCGAATCCCACGGGCCGTGCGGGCATTTTGGAGTTTTTGTTGCCAAAAAGCCGCGTCGGGTGTTGTGGGTTCGTAGCTAAATATCTTGACGGCAATAGAGCCGTTGTAAAAATGCCCCAGCGCCAAAAAGTCGCCTTTATGGGTGCAAACCTGCACCAAGTCGCCATCAGCGGGAGTGCCTTCAATATGGCCAATAGCTCCCGAAAACACCCACGGATGCCGCCGCAGCACGGCTTCTTGGCGATTGGGTTTTAAAAAAATCGAACTACTATTTGGAATACCCACGGCAAGATTGAGGACGAATTTTTATGATTTAACAAGCGGGCTTTGATAGTTTATGGCTGTTTCTTGGCAGAATTGCTCCCTTATTTTTTGATAAATTTTACGTAAATCTCGCGCAGCGGCGTTCGGTTTCGGCGCGTGCTATCTTTGAGTACTACGCCATTGCCCAGCCCTTCGGCATCTACGCGCAGAAAGCCAATACCCGCGTCAATGAGCTTTTGTTTGAGTGCATATACGCGCTTCACAGATAGCATTTTGTTGGTCATGGGTGGCAGGGCATCGTTGGCATACCCAATCAATTTAATCTGCGCGTTCGGGTTTTCTTTCAGCAATGCCGCCAAGCCCTGCACGGGTGCTTGCGCCGTAGATTTGAATTGGAGGGTATTGTCTTCAAAATCAACGCTTTGCAACTTAAAGGTTTCTCCCAGTTTGGCCCCAGCGTCGGTCAAATAGGCGCGCATTGGGTGCAAAGAGTCTGTTGTGATTGTGGTAGGAATCGTTTTTGCTACTGAATCTTGTACCAGCGGTTCGGGTATAGTTCGGACTTCGCCAATGCTTGAGCTATCTACTTCTATTGCGGTAGTGGGGTTGTCTTGGCTGTGTTGGTTCCAGAAATAAACGCCTCCCGCCGCTATTCCCGTTAGCACGGCCACTATTCCAAGCCATTTCAGGTAGGGCTTCAAGTCAGTAGGCGCTGATTTTTTCTGGTTATCGGCCAAAAAGGCTTGGGTAGGTTTTACTTCAAATGGCCTCACTGCTGCCGACGGCCCTACTTGCGGCACCACAAAATTTTCTAACAACGACTGAATCCCCAATGTTTCGATGAGCGTGGGGTTGAGCTCTGGGGCTACTTGGAGCAATGCCTCGCGCTGGTCGCCAAGGTAGGCGGCCAAACCGTTGGCATCTAACGTTTGATTGTTGGTGTGTTTGTGGAGTGCCGAAAGCACCACTGGGGCTATCAAGCCGCAAAGCGACGACACCAGCGAGTTGCGGGTGCTTGCATACTTGGCCACAATGCCCGCAATGGGGCTTTTGACACCCGGCAGCAGGGTATGAAAAACCTTGTCGCCGCTGGCCAAGAAGCTGGCCCATTCCGTGGGATTTTGGAGAAGGGTTTTCAGCTGGTCTACTTGCAGGTCAGCTTTGTTTACCTGCCCAAACACCAAGGTCATACCATATTCGCTTGAAACACGTTTTATTAAGCCTCCCGTCAACGCTACGCCCAGCGCATCTACTATTTTTTGGATATTTTCAGGTTTTTCGTTGTTCAATTTCGCAATTTCTTGTACCACCGATTCGTCCAGAATCTCTTTTAACGATGCAAATAGGCTCATGATAAAATATCGTTTGTTGTTAAGCTATACCCGTTGGGGCTTCTTGATTTGGGGGCGAAAGTTACCCAATAAATAACTATTCTTTCAATCTGCTTTGTTCATTCTTTGGCTTTGGGGGAGTTTCGCTTACCTTTACTCGAACAAAACGCGCTCAACCTTAACGTTATATACCCAAACTTAGTACAAAATTTATTCTCCAACGCGACATTACGACTTTTCTAATCAATGATTTTAATTACTGGCTGCAACGGACTGATTGGGCAAGCAATAGCGCACCTTTTACTACAAAACCAACCCGCCATTCGCGCGCTCAAAAGAAAAAACAGCGATTTGGGTTTGCTGTGCAATGTAGCAAATCAAATTGAGTGGATAGAAGGCGACCTATTGGACATTTCGGTACTTGAAAATGCCCTCGAAGGCGTTGAGTACGTTATTCATGCGGCGGCTGTGGTATCGTTTGCGCCAAGCCAACGCGCCGAAATGTACCAAGTCAATGTGCAAGGCACGGCCAATGTGGTCAATGCCTGCTTACGGGCAAAAGTAAAAAAAATGCTCTTTGTGAGTTCGGTTGCGGCACTTGGGCGGCCTTCACCGCAGGGACTAGCGCCAGACGCGCCCATTTTTATTGATGAAAACCAAAAATGGGAAGATTCGCCCCTCAACTCGCACTATGCCAAGAGCAAGTATTTGGCCGAACTCGAAGTATGGCGCGGCATGGCCGAAGGGCTCGCGGCGGTGGTCGTAAATCCCAGTATTGTACTGGGCGAAGGCGACTGGACGCGCAGCAGCACGCAATTGTTCAAGTATGCCCACGACCAAAAGCCCTTCTATACCGAAGGTTTCGTCAATTATGTGGACGTGCAAGACGTGGCCAAAGCGGTGGTGGCGTTGCTGTTTTCGGACATTAAAAATGAGCGTTTTGTACTCAATGCGGGCCACACTACCTACCAAAAACTGTTTTCGACAATAGCCAATGCTTTTGGCAAAAAAGCACCTTCTTGGCGCGTGCCGTTGGCACTTTTTCCGTTTATTTGGCGGTTTGAGGCCGTGCGCTCGTGGCTCACGGGCAAGGCACCGCTCATTACCCGCGAAACCGCCAAAACGGCCCGCTCAAAATTTGTTTTTGATGCTTCTAAGCTCGAAAACCAATTGGCTTTTAAGTTTAATACGCTCGAAGCCACGGTGGAACGGGTATGTAAAAATCTGCCGCGAGAATGATAAGCGACGAATGATTAATTTCTTAAACGTATAATAGTCAAACGCTTACAATTTAAAATTTATTGATTTATTTTAAAATCGTTCCTATTAGACAGTAAAAATGAGCTATTTTTCGCCGTCAATTTTCGCCTTCTGAGCGCACATTGAAAAGTCTTTTGAGCCAACTCCGCTTCTCGGTGTCTTCTTCGTTTTTGTCGGTGTCGGTCAGGGCAAAATTGGCCAACGCCCCCAAGTCGGGTTGGCCCGCGTCCACCCAGCACGTAAACCAAAAATCACCGACCATTTTGGCCGATGTTCTAAACTGCCGCTCCACCTGTTGCGCCAGCATTTGGTGGTAGCGTTGTGCAAACTCCCGCGAGTACGTTTTCATTATCACGCCGTTGCGGTCTTCCAAGACGTATTTTTGGTTGGGCGGCATGCGCTCCGAAAGTTCTCTTTCAAAACGCAACACGCTGTCGAGGGCGGCATTGGCTTGCTGTATGGCTTGCCAAGCCCGCCGCGCCACTTTGGGTTCGTAGGTGGCTGCGCCCACAAAGCCATCGTAATCTTGGGCAAACAACTCGGGCAACCGCGACTCCCAAAAAGCGTGGATTCCTTGCTGGTTGGTGAGTTGGCCGTTGTAGTTTCGGGTGGTGTGGAGCGGCACGTTGGCATCGGCAATATAATGCCCCAAGTCGGCGGAGAGCCGCAAGATGCGCCGCGCATTTTTTTGTCTGAAAGCCTCCGTAAGCATTGATTTATACTGCTGAATGGCCCACGGCACTACGCCGTGCATGGCCAGCGTATCTTGGCCATATTTTTGCACGGCCTCGTTCCAGTAAAGCGGCAACTTGTAGGCCGCGCTATCGCCGTAGTTTTCGAGGTCAATGTAGTGGCGGGGTGCTTCTCCAACCACGGCGTAGCGTCGCTTATCGGGATTTACGGCGTTATCGGTGAGGTAGTCGGCGTGCTTTTTAAAGAAAACCAGTAGCTCGGGCGGTAGCGTAAAAATGGCCAACCGGTTGATGCGTTGGTGCGCCCAAAAACCCCACATTGGGCGGGTATTAGCGGGGCTGGCTCCCAAAATTTGGGGAACTAAGCAAAAAATAAGTAATTTTTTTCTAAAAAAAGGCCTTATTTTAAACCTAAAATCGGTGCTAATGCCAAATTTAATTTGGTTTAAACACTTTTGTATTTTTTGTAAAATCATTGTATTTACCATTCAAAACAAGGGCAGTTAAGTATTATTTTGAAAAAATAGCCATAAACCACATTGGTAGAGATGTGTTTTTGATAAAAATGACTCAAAATAGCTGGTTTTAGGCCATAAACAACCCAATGCGGCTTGTTTATACATTTTGCTACACCATTATTTTACCTAATTCTATTTGGCAAAAGGGCAATTTTATAGAATTAGTTAAATTTTTTATAAAAAATGTACAATTATTTAAAACAATGTGTTACCTTTGTAGCGTATTCCAACAATCAGTATCATTGTAACGTTTTATCATTAAAGTCATGAACACAAAAAAAATAATCGGCTATACCAAACCAGTCTTTGCGATGTGCTTATTTATGCTCATCATTTACGGTGCTTATACGCCCAGCCAAAAAGCCGAAAGACAGCAAATTGTGTGCGTAAAATTCAAAGCCAATACCTCGAGCAGCGAAATGGAGCGATACATGAAAGAGTACGCGCAGTTGCGCCGCGAAATTCCCCAAGTAGTGGCCTATTCGGCGGGTAAAACGTTGGCCATCAACGGCACACCCGACTACGACGTAATGCACTACGTAACCTTCCGTACGGGCGACGACATAATGATTTTCCAGAACCACCCCAAACACCAAGAATTCTTAAAAAATAACGAATCAATTTGTGAGAAAACGTTGGTAATCAATGCCGACATTCAGAAGTAAGACTTGATTGTTTTATTAATCGAATGTCAGAAAAAGTCCCGCAAAATAATTTTGCGGGACTTTTTTGTAAACTAAACGGCACGGTCTAAATGCACGTAGCCACCGTCCACGTGAATAAGTTGCCCAGTGGTGTGGCTTGAGCGTTTGGAGAGTAAAAACACCACCATATTGGCAATTTCTTCGGGGGTAGTCATGCGTTGACCAAGTGGAATACGGCGGGTAATGTCAGCCAATGCTTCGTCGGGATGGGGCAGCGTTTGCAACCATTTTTCATAGAGCGGGGTCCACGATTCGGCCACGATAACGGCATTGACTCTGATGCCGTATGGCAACAGTTCTACGGCCCACTCGCGGGTAAGGGCGTTGCGCCCGCCGTTGGCAGCGGCGTAGGCCGAAGTACCTCCTTGGCCTGTTTCGGCGGTTTTTGAGCCAATATTGACAATAGCGCCTTTAGTTTTTTTGAGTGCAGGTAGCGCGTGCTGGGCCATCAGGTAATAATGCACCAAGTTTTTGTGCAAAGAATCCATAAATGCCTCATAACTACCATTTTCTAAGCCCACTCCGTCGTTTACGCCTGCATTATTGACCAAGCCATCAATACGTCCAAAGCGTTCGAGCGTGCGCCTTACGGCTTTTTCGCACGCTGCGGGGTTGGTGAGTTCGGCTTCAATGGCATAGACCATGCCGCCCACCGAGGCCAGTTTGGTGGCCACGGCCTCGTTGTCGGCCGCATTGCGCCCTACCACCACCGGAATAGCTCCTTCCATGACCAACGCCGTGGTGATACCTTCGCCGATGCCTTTTGCACCGCCCGTTACAATAATGACTTTTTCGTTGAGGTGTAAATTCATGCGCGTTTATGAGGTTTGCTATTAAAAAGTGTCGCATCTGCCGAATATTTTCCTGGGCCAGTGAGCAGCAATGCCACGTATGAAATCAAGTACATTAGGCCATGTTCGAGGTCGCTGAGGGGAGCGTTGGGGTTTAAAATAGTAACAATAACCAACATACAAATAATAAGCGGAATCAATGCCAAGCGCGTTAAAAGCCCCAAAATGAGTAAAATGGAGCAGAAAAACTCGGCAAAGACGGTCAAAAATAGTGAAAAAACGGGGCTCGTACCCAGCGGGTCAGGAAAATCAATTTTGCTGCCGCCCACGAGTGTCTGAAATTTTTCGTAGCCGTGCCCCACCATGAGTAAGCTCAAACCAACGCGCAAAATAAAAACGGCCCAGTTTGCCGAAGCGGGCAATGTCAGCGGTTTCAAAAATTGTTTCATGTTTATTTTTTTGTTCGTTAAGCCCACACTTGGGTACCTTCGGTGCAGTTTTTACACATCTCAATCTCTGACCGCGACCTAATGAGCGACTGCCTAAAATTATGATACAACTCGCTGTGCCAAAGGTCTTTAAAAGAAGTTTGCGACACGTCGCCAAGGCGGTAATGGGCATCTTTGTCGAAGCAGCACGGCACTACCTTGCCGTCCCACGTGATAACGCACGAGTGCCACATTTTCCAGCAGTGTCCATCGAGCGCGTTTTTGATTTGGTACGTGCCGTCGGGTTTTTTGGCGTAGCGCGCATACTTTTCAATGGTAGGTATGAGGGGGCCGCCGTGTTGGTAGTCGTATATTTGGGCGGTTTTGAGGCCCACTTCGTCCACGCCGAGTTCGGCGGCGAGGCGTTTTACGTCTTCGATTTGGTGCTCATTGGGGCGTACTACCAGAAACTGAAAAACCACGTGTGGCGTTTTGGATTTTAGGGCGTTTTTCCACTTCAAAATATTTCTGGTGCCTTCTATTACTTTCTCCAATTTCCCGCCTACTCTATATTGCTCATAAACCTCCTGCGTGGTGCCATCTATCGAAATAATGAGTCGGTCGAGGCCACTTTCTACTGTTCGGCGGGCGTTGGTATCGGTGAGGTAGTGGGCATTGGTGGAGGTAGCAGTATAAATTTTTTTTTGCGCGGCATATTTTACCAAATCCAAAAATTGTGGGTGCAGGTACGGTTCGCCCTGAAAATAAAAAATTAAATAGAGCAGTGAATCGGCTAGTTCGTCAATGGTTTTTTTGAAAACTTGGTCTTGCAACATTCCCGTTGGGCGCGTAAATGAGCGCAAACCGCTGGGGCACTCGGGGCAGCGCAGGTTGCAAGAAGTAGTGGGCTCAAATGATAGGGAGATGGGCAAACCGCGCTGCGTGGCTTTCCCTGTTAGTTTGGATTCGTAATAACTTCCCAAAACTTTCAAAGCGTTCCAAGTACGTTTGGCCGTTAATTTGGAAAAAAAATTGAGTCCGTCGGTTATATTTTTGTTCATTGGCTTCGTTCGCGCTGACGGGGTTCATAGATAGGTTGCAAATTAACGAATAATTAGGCTCAATGGAAATTTTGGCACACAAAAAAGCCCCAACTTTCGTGGAGGCTTTTTTTAACTGCTGTATTTGACCTGCTTTTTTAGTAGCGATACATTTCCGATTTGAACGGTCCTTGCACTGGTACGCCAATATAATCGGCTTGTTCGGTTTCGAGAATTTCCAGTTCAGCACCGATGTGGGCAAGGTGCAGGCGGGCTACTTTTTCGTCGAGGTATTTGGGCAATACATATACTTTTTTCTCGTATTGTCCTGGATTTAGCCACAATTCCAATTGAGCCAAAGTTTGGTTACAAAAAGAATTGGACATTACAAAAGAAGGGTGGCCCATGGCACAACCTAAATTTACCAAACGACCTTCGGCCAAGACAATGATTTGTTTGCCGTCTATTTCGTACAAATCTACTTGGGGTTTGATTTGCATTTTGGTATCGCCATAAGTGCCGTTCAACCAAGCCATGTCAATTTCGTTGTCGAAGTGGCCGATATTACACACCACGGCCTTGTCGCGCATGGCGCGGAAGTGGCGTTCTTTGATGATATTCAAGTTGCCAGTGGCCGTTACAAAAATATTGGCACGCAGCGCGGCTTTGTCCATGGTTACTACCTCGTAGCCGTCCATGGCTGCTTGCAAGGCACATATTGGGTCGGCTTCGGTTACCATTACGCGGCAACCCGCACCCCGCAAGGAGTCGGCAGAGCCTTTGCCTACGTCGCCGTAGCCTGCTACTACGGCTACTTTACCGGCCAACATCAAATCGGTAGCGCGACGAATAGAGTCCACCAATGATTCTTTACAGCCGTATTTGTTGTCAAATTTAGACTTGGTTACCGAGTCGTTTACGTTGATGGCGGGCAAGTACAACGTGCCGTTTTTCAAACGCTCATACAAACGGTGAACGCCCGTGGTGGTTTCTTCAGATAAGCCTTTTATGCCGTCAATCAGTTCGGGATATTGGTCAAAAACCATGTTGGTCAAATCGCCGCCGTCGTCCAGAATCATGTTTAAAGGCTGGTGATTTTCGCCAAAAAACAATGTTTGCTCGATGCACCAGTCAAACTCTTCGGCGGTCATGCCTTTCCAAGCATACACTGAAATACCCGATGCGGCTATGGCTGCTGCGGCGTGGTCTTGGGTTGAGAAGATATTACACGAAGACCAAGTTACTTCTGCACCCAACGCCGTGAGGGTTTCGATGAGTACTGCTGTTTGGATAGTCATGTGCAAGCAACCTGCTATGCGTGCACCTTTGAGCGGTTGCGAGGGGCCATATTCTACCCGAATGGCCATCAAGCCAGGCATTTCGGCCTCGGCCAAGGTAATTTCTTTCCGACCCCAATCGGCCAGCATGATGTCTTTTACTTTGTACGGTACGTACGTTTTGGTTGCAGTTGACATGGTTTATTCAGTTGATTTGGTTAAATAACAAGCCTAAATACTTGCTTAGAATTAGACTTCTAATTTTAATGCAAAAATAACAGGAAGAATAAGAGAATCGTACAAATGAAGCCAACTAATTGGGTGCTATTTATAAAAATAGGATAAATTTTGGCTAAATACCCATAAATTTGTTAATTTTTTGGATAAAATATCTAAAAACAAACACGTACTCTCACCTATTATCTTTTTGAATTAATTCTACCTACCTTATCACCTCTCGAATTACTTTCCTACCCAGCACACTTGGCACACCGCGAATAAAGGCCACGTTCGTTATTAAATAATTGCGCACATCTAACCAAATTTTGTATCTTTCAAGAACTTATCATTACTTTGATGGGCGAGCCAACCAACCCATTTTTTTTGACCCTAAACCAACATGATGAAAACCATCACCTTCGCGTTTTTTAGTGTGTTTTTTGCGGGATTGCTTGCTACTGCGCAAGCGCAAACCCACAACGCTGATTTTATTTATGGCGACCCCCTACCCGATGCCCCCGAACTGGCCGCTCGCGGCAAATATGGCGTGGGCGTACAAACCCTGCAATTGGTTAATAAAAACCAAATAGACGTTGTTGGGTCTAAAAACGGCAAAGATTCGCTCTACGACCGTCTTTTAACGGTGGAGGTGTGGTATCCTGCCCGTATTGATGCCGACAAACAGCAATTGGTAGCATACGACGAAGTGATGGGCACCAGCAATGACCCCAAACGCCCGCTTATTGCCTTCAAGTTTAAAGGCCGCTCCCTGCGCAATGCCCCAGCCGACCAAAGCGACGGGCCGTATCCGTTGGTTATTGTGTCGCACGGCTACGTGGGGTCGCGCTTTTTAATGACCTACCTGACCGAAAACTTAGCGTCGAAGGGATATGTTGTGGTAGCCATCGACCACGCCGAATCTACGTTTAGAGATGCCGCCAGTTTTGCCAGTACCTTGCTCAATCGTTCGTTAGACGACCTTTTTGTGTTGAACGAAATGGCGCGCTTGGGTGCAAAAGGCAATAAAGGGTTTTGGGCAGGCTTGCTCAACGCCGACAATACGGCTTTGATAGGTTACTCAATGGGTGGATATGGCGCGCTCAATGTGGTAGGTGCAGGGTACAGTAGGCAGGCGGCTACGTTTTTTGGGCAAATGACGGGCGGCAGCAAAGCCCTCGAAAAACGCACCGCAGGCACCGCAGCCTATCAAGCCTCGCTCGACCCGCGCATCAAAGCAGTGGTGGCTTTTGCACCCTGGGGAATGCAACGCGCTATTTGGGATACTGCTGCGCTGAAAGGCATTACTGTACCTACGTTTTTTGTGGCGGGCAGTCAAGACGATATTTCGGGCTACGATAAAGGTACCAAGGCCATCTACAACGCCACCACCAACGCCAATCGTTTTTTGCTCACCTACGTTAATGCCCGCCACAATGTAGCCCCCAACCCCCCGCCAGCCGAGGCGCTTGCGCCAGGGTTGCCCCTCGATGAGTACCTAAGATACGCCGAACCCGCCTGGAACGAACGCCGCATCAACAACATCAACCAGCACTTTGTTACGGCATTTTTGGGTATTGAACTCAAAAAATTGGACTACCACCAGTATCTAAACTTGAAAGAAAATGCCAATGAAACCCCCTGGAAAGGTTTCAAGCCGCGTACTTCGGTTGGGCTCGAGCTCAAACATGCCCAGCCATAAACCGGTACTTTCCGCCTTTTTTTGTGGTAGTATCTGTCGAGCAGCGTATTTTAGTTTTGTTTAAGATTTTTAGTTTTTTTTTTAAACAAAATTAAATGTACGTTGTTATAATTTATATACATAACGAAAACACGAAAAAGTATGAAAATTCTAAAAGTCATCTTGCCTTATTTGTACGTCTTGATGGTGGTATTCGTGGTGTTTCACAATACTGGTTATCAAATTGAGCGTATGATTGAAACTCCCTACATACGCTACATATTGATGGCCATTTTGGGCTTTATGGTCATTCGGTCTATTATAAAACAGGAAATTACGGAGTAACAATGCCCGACCAATCGTTGTACAACCCAGAATGCACCCGCCGATTCTTGCTAATTAGAACACTTTACGTTGGAATGTTTCAATGAACCGAGTAATAAAAAAAATGATAAAAAATATTGAATTATTCAAAGAAAAACACAATATTTTTTACAAAAAACTACACTTTTCAATCTTTTGTTGACTTTTTTTTAAAAAAGTTTAAACAAATAATCTCATTTTTTTCTTATTATAATTGTAACTAATCCTTACTTAGTTTTAATTATTTTCAAACCACAAACCCAAGTTTTATGCAAACCCTAAACATTCTTTTGGATGGTATCTTGGCCGCAGGCGATTACATCGGCTTTACCTTCTTTACTGGCTACATGTCAATGTTGGCCGCTTCTATTTTCTTCATTGTCGAGCGCGGCACAGTAGACGACAAGTGGAAAACGTCTTTGCTGGTATCTGCTTTGATTACGTTCATTGCAGCAGTACACTATTTTTACATGAGAGGCGTGTGGCTCGAAACCCACACATCGCCTACGCAATTTCGCTACATTGACTGGACTTTGACCGTACCCCTGATGTGCATTGAGTACTACCTCATTTTGCGCCCCGCAGGTGCGAAAATCGGTATGCTGGTGCGTCTTTTGATTGGTTCAATTGTAATGTTGGTAGCAGGATACATCGGCGAAGCCGTAAGTCCAGAATCAAACATTTTGTGGGGCGTAATTTCTACAATTGGTTGGGGTGCTATCATCTATGAAATCTACATGGGCGAAGCCTCAAAAGTGGCTGCATCGTCAGACAATCAGGCCGTTAAAGATGGTTACAAAGTATTGCGTTGGTTCACATTGGTAGGTTGGGCTATTTACCCAATTGGCTACATGATGTTGCCTGGCAATTTGTTGAGTGGCTTGGTAGATGGTGCCGATTTAACCAAGTCTTCGCCTGTTGATTTGGCCTATAACATTGCCGATGCCATTAATAAGATTGGTTTTGGTTTGGTAGTTTACAGCATCGCCAAGAATGCAACTGAAGCTGCAAGATCAAAAACTGCAATGGCTTAAGTTTTAGTAGCAAATATTGAGTAATCAATAATTTAGTACAAATTAAAATGCTGTTTGATTCTTTAAGTAAAATCAAACAGCATTTTAATTTACCCACGACCCATGACCACTTAAAAATAAAGCAATGAATTTGCAGACCCAAGGCACTCACTATGAATGAATTATAAACTCATCATTCCCTAAGCCAAGCGCTATCTCCTAAACCGATAGGTGGTGGCTACCCGAAAGACAGTGCTTTGATATTGCCAATTCAAAAACGTAGGGACTACCTCTACCCTAAAAAACGGAAAGCCAGGTATGAGGCCGTCGAGGCCATAGCCAAGCTCGGCGTAGTGAGGAGTGCTGGGAGTCCAGAGGTAATGCACCATCAAATTTTCTTTAATACCCGACAGCCGCACCAACGGTATGCGCGTGAGCAAAAACCGCCGCGTGCTGTTGAGGGCGTGGGCTTCTAAGTAGTGCTGGTTGGTGCTGCGGGTATAATAAGGCAACGCCCGAAACGTAGTAAGGACATCGCCATTTTGCAAGAAAAATTCATTGCCCATGAAGTGCTTGAAATCCATGAAGTAAGTCTGGCGGTGGTTCAAAAAAGCCCCCCCCGTGATGGCATAACGAAGCTCGCTTCTGATGCCCGTTTCGAGGCGTTGATTGATGCTCAGTTCGAGGTGGTCAAAATCGGCGGTGCTTTTGCCCACGTTCGGTATTCCTTTGCGGTATCGTAGCGTCAAAGCCGGGTTTCGATTAAAATTATACCGTTTTTGGCCGTTGTAGAGGCGGTATTGCTGGCCTGGTCGCCAGGTCAAAGCCAATTGAAGCGTCAGGGCGTGGTGCAAATCAAAGCCCGCATTGGCTACCTCCACGTTGTCGGGGCGATTGGGCGTAAAGGCATATTGCCCCCAATTGATAAAAGAGCGGGCATTTTCGGCGTTGGCCAGTTCGGTTCGTTGGGCATATTCTACGTTGGCCGAAAGGCTCAACACATCGGCCAAGCGGCTGTAATAAAACGACAATTGGGCAAATTGTTTTTCATAAATCTTCATTAAATTACGCTCAAAAAACAGCGTTGTGATGGTGTTTAGGTCGGGCCCAATGGGGTTGTTGGCGTTGAGCTGCGCCACGTATCGCCCGCCGGTGAGCGCCAGCCCCCGCCGAAGGCCGTTCCAACCTGTGGCTACTGTACCCGAAAACACCTTGCGGGCAAACGAATAGCGCCCCAACGGCTTGATATAAAATCCGTTATCTTTGTTGGGGGCATAATTCAAGTTCAAAGCTGCTTGCAGGGCGGAGCCTTCTACGGTATTGTAGGTAAGATACTGCGGGCGCAACGGCCCCTCAAAAGAAAGGTTGGTTTTTTTGCCCAATTTGAACGTTTGCCCAAAAACAAGCGTCGAAAAACCAAAATGCCCCGATGAATCGCGCTTGGCTTTGGTGCTATCGGTCTTTATTTTTAGTTCTTTTACTACCCTAATGCTGTCAAATTGGCGGTAGCTTTTGGTTTCTATGTCGGTAAGCGGTACCGTGCGGAGGTCTTTCCAGAAGTCGTCGGAGCGTTTGTTGGCCAGCGAATCTATGCTTACGGAGTCGCTGCGCGACATTCTCACCTCTTCTTTTCTGTTTTTTCGGTCTTTAAAATCTTGTTTTTCGTATTGGCGCACCAACTGGCGGAGTTGTTTGGTAGAAAATTCCTTTTGCTGCGCAGCCAGGTCTTCGAGTTTTTTGGTGCGCAGGTCGCTCTTGCTAATTTTGGTAGGTGGTGGCGTAAACTTCTCATCGAGTACTGTTACGCTACTTTCTCTGAAAGCGGGGTTGATTTTTAGGCTTTGATAATTTACCGACACCACGTAGCGAAAGCTACCTGCAAAGCCCATCAAACTACCGCCTATCTTAAACTGCTGATTGACAGGCAGCCACACTTCGTCGCGGGGAGCGTAGAGTTGCTTTATTTCAATATCAAACCCTTGGTTGGTGGTTTGGAGGTTGGCACTGTGAATGGCCCAGGTATCTTCGATGATGTAGATAATGCCCCGATAAATGCCCTCGCCGTACGAGCGCGGAACGACTTTTATCTTGTTTATTTCAACGCCATTTTCTTGAAAAGACCCTTGGTATTCAAATTTATAATAGCCCAAAGCCCTCGGCGAAAGCGGCGAAACCGTGCCAACTGGGCTGGGGTTGTACAGGCTCGTTACTAGGTAAGCATTGGGGCTGGGCGCGCTGTTGTCTAAGCTATTACGGGTTGAGAGTACCCGCATTTTGTAGTTGTTGGGCTGCGTAAAAGTAATCTCATTCACGCTTTCGTTGAAAATAGCTTTGCCTACTTCAATGCCTTCTTTTTTGAGTTCGGAGCGCGCAAAAAACGGAATTTTGGTGGCCGTTCCAGTGCCTTTGATGTAGGCGCGGGCGGTGTAGCTCTGCACCTGCAACTCGTGAAAACGCGCCTTGCCAATGGCGCGCCGCATGATGGTGTAGGCGGGGTCTTCGCTCTTAGAACCCACCCGTACTTCGTTGAGTTTGAGGGCTTGCTCTTCCAAAACAACATCAAGCGTGAGCCACTCTTTTTGTACTTCAACGGCTTTGAGCGCGGTTTTAAAACCCAAATACTGCACCACAATTTCGTAGTTTCCGACTGGCAGCGGCAATTCGTACTTACCTTCGGCGTTGGACATCGTGCCGTTGCTGCCTCCTTTTATGGCCACCGCAGCGTAGGGCAGCGGCTCACCTTTGGCGGTTTTTACTACGCCCCTAATGCCCGTGGCTGACACCATAAAACTGGTAAAGAAAAAAACAATAAACGCGTAAAATCTAAGCATAAAACGGACTGTTGATATCAATTCAATGAAATAAGTAGTTAAGTATAAATAAACGACACTTTTTTTAAAATATGGCTAACTGGGTGCAATTCAAAACTACGCATAAATTTTCATAACTAAGCAACTTGATAAGTAGTTAAGTATAAATAAACGACACTTTTTTTAAAATATGGCTAACTTTGCTTCATGTTACATATATCAGATCTTCCTTTGGAAGAAAAACAGACTTTAGAATCAGGAAAGCAAAATGGG
>Ga0335394_10000182_pt1 | contig 63007 bp, 63 predicted proteins | sample MAT03_FD_205741 | JGI IMG/M metagenome (GOLD analysis project Ga0335394, IMG submission 205741) | Freshwater microbial communities from Lake Fryxell liftoff mats and glacier meltwater in Antarctica - MAT-03 (spades assembly) (version 2) ... | reverse complement strand
CGTCAACATTAATATCAAACTCTGTCAAGTTTATACCTTGATAGTTTTCGTCAATTTCGATATGTCGTTTGGTCTCGAAAGTTGTCATTAAAATGGCTTATAACATCTGTATAAACGCAACTATTGCGTTTATTTATTAAAACTTGCGTTTATTTCCGCTTTATCTGTGGGTGTTCCGTCTGGTTTATCCAACATAATAAAACTCTCCGCAATGATTTCAGTTACGTATTTTTTATTACCTTCCTTATCTTCATAAGAGCGGGTTTTGATTTTACCTTCCAAATAGATACTACTTCCTTTGTGCAAGTATTTTTGTGCCAATTCTGCCAACCCTCGCCACAATACGACGGTGTGCCATTCTGTGTCTGTTTGCGTGATTCCTGCTCTGTCCTTGTACGATTCGGTAGTAGCAAGCGAAAACTTCGCCACGCTGACTCCTCCTTCGAGCGTCTGAATGTCTGGATCTTTGCCCAGATTGCCAATCAAGTTAACTTTGTTTAGTCCTCGCATTTATTGATGAAACTAATTTTTCGAAAAATAGAAATCTTTTTTCAAATATCCAAGCCGTCCAGTGGACTTTTTATTTGGTCAAATCCCTTGGTTGTTACGTGCGTATAAATTTCGGTGGTTTTGCTGCTTTCGTGTCCGAGCAAAACCTGAATATAGCGCAGGTCAGTACCATTTTCCAAGAGATGCGTCGCAAAACTATGACGTAGCGTATGCACACTTACTTTCTTTTTGATGCCCGCTTTTTGGCAGATTACCTGAAAAAATGCCTGGATGCTTCTGGCAGTATAAGCCCCACCTTCTTGCCCCTCAAATAGGTATTCTTTGGGCTGATATTGTTTAAAATACCCCCTCAAGAGTGTCAGCGTTTTGGGTGAAAGTAGGGTATAGCGGTCTTTTTTACCTTTGCCTTGCTCTATTCTAATTTGCTTTCTCTCAGAGTCTATATCTTTGATTTTAAGGTTGATAACTTCGCCAACTCGCAAGCCTGCCGAATATATGGTGGTCAGTATTGCCTTGTGCTTCAGGTTTTCGGTTGCTTTAAGAATACTGGTAATTTCTTCGGTATTTAGTACCGTGGGGAGCGATTTTTCCTTGTTCGGTCTTTCCAAAAAGTAAAACTTGCGTTGCCCGCCCAATACTCTTTCGTAGTAAAACTTGATAGCATTGATGGCTTGGTTTTGGTACGATGCCGACACTTTGCGGTCTATGACCAAATATTGGCAAAAAGCCACAATCTGTGCCTCGTCTATTTTATCAATTTCGTGGGTGGGGTAGTGGTTGATGAGTTCTTCAAATAGGCTTTTGTAGGTCTTTGTGGTTTTGTCGCTGTAGCGCAATTCTTTGAGTTTTAAAATAAATTTTTCGGGGCAATGTCGATAATTTACACTATCGAATGCTGATTTTCGGGCTACTTTGGTAGCTATTTCGTTTTCTTGTTGATAGTGCCAAATAAGGCCTTCTTGTTTGACAACGGCCTGAATTTCGGCCAGGAGTTTGTCAGATAACGGAACGCTCCACCATTTATTTTTAGCATCCCAACTCCAAAAGGGCATCTTCTTGATGGCCACAGTAAGGGCTTTGTTGAACCCAAAAATCAGGCGCAAACGTCCTGTTTTTGTCTGTATTCCCAGTACGTCTTTTTCGGCGAGTTTATACTGCTTGTTTTCGGTTGTTTTTATTTCAACCAATTGATGAACAGTGATTTGTGAAATTCTGTCCTTGAAGTATTCTTTGATAATTTCTAAGTTGCTGGCGTAGTTGGGTACAATCCAAAAACGCTGATTTTTATCCCACGTTGCAAATCGAAACGTGAGGATGAATTTTGTGTCCACTTCATTTTTAGGCAGTTTTAAGATTATTTTTTTGCCAATGACTTCTACCAACACCGACGATACTTGCGGCAAACCCACTTTTTCGATTTTCGTGGCTGCTTCTATTTCGGTCGGTTTGTGGGGCTCGACATGGGGTTTATCAATTTCAATGTCGGGAAACAGGCTTTTCAATTTTTGAAAAGCCTGTTTGGTGTATGGAATGTGCCAAGCGCGGTGGGTTGTGCTCCATGTCGCGTCCTCAATTTGGCGAATCAAGGCGATGCACGCGTGATTGAAAGGAAAATCAACTTTGATTCTATTTTGGCCTCGGTGGATAATCTTAGTGGCTTTTGCCATCAGCTTATGCGTTTATTTTGGTTTTTGGAGGTATAGGCGCAATAAAAATGAACTTGTGCTTCGTTTTGAGTTTTAGATCAGCCCTTTGAAGCGCAATTGTGTAAGGTAGATTTGTGAAATATTTACCCAAATTGGCGAAACTGAATGTGAACGCAATAGTAAGTTTTAAGGTTTTTAAACCGCAGACCAGACCGTTGCATTTAATCATACTTGTCAATAATTAAATTTCAGAAGTAAAGTTTCTGCGTTATGACTTAAATTAGTGCGTATTTTTGTCGGAAAAATAAAAAAATTGCTTTTTAGACCCTCACCTTTCAAATGAACTATATCAAAGCATTTGCGCCCGCTACGGTGGCCAACGTGGCCTGCGGGTTTGACATATTTGGGTTTGCCCTCGACGAGCCTGGCGACATCGTGGAGCTGCGCAAGCGCGATGAGCCAGGCGTGGTTATTAAAGCTATTTTGGGCGACGAAGGCCGCCTGCCGCGCGAGCCTGAGCGCAACGCCGTAACGGTGGTAATGCTCAAATTTTTGGAACACATCGGCTCTAATCAAGGCGTAGAAGTGGTATTGCACAAAAATATGCCGCTTGGCAGTGGCATGGGTTCGAGTTCGGCCAGTTCGGTGGTGGGGGTTTTTGCCATCAATGAGCTTTTGGGTCGGCCGCTTCAACGCCAGCAACTGCTGCCTTTTGCCATGGAGGGCGAGCGTATTGCCTGCGGCGCAGCCCACGCCGACAACGTAGGCCCTGCGCTCTTGGGTGGGTTTGTTGTTATTCGCAGCTATAGCCCGCTCGATGTTTTCAAAATAAAAGTCCCAGACGAGCTTTATTGCACCTTGGTTCACCCTGATATTGAGGTAAATACCAAAGATGCCCGCTATATTTTGCGCAATGAAGTATCGCTAAAAAACACCATTGCGCAGATGGGCAACGTGGCGGGGCTTATCGCAGGGTTGATGCAACAAGACTATGATTTGGTGAGCCGCTCAATGGTGGACGTTATCATTGAGCCAGTGCGCTCTATTTTGATTCCTGAATTTGACCAAGTAAAACAAGCCGCCCTCGACAACGGTGCCATGGGGTGCAGCATTTCTGGAGCTGGGCCTTCGATGTTTGCGCTCAGTCGCGGCCGTCAGACGGCCGAGCGGGTGGCAGTGGCCATGAGCGGGGCTTTTGGCGGCGTGGGCATTACTACCAAGAGTTATGTGTCGCAAATAAACCAAGAAGGGCCAAAAGTATTGGCGGTTGCTTGATATTGAATAATTGACAGATAAAAAATAACCAATTGGCCTTAGTGCCGTTAAACCTTCTATGATTCGTAAAGCCGTTATTCCCGCTGCTGGGCTTGGCACACGTTTTTTGCCCGCCACCAAGGCGCAGCCCAAAGAAATGCTGCCCATCATTGACACGCCTACCATTCAATACGTAGTGCAAGAAGCCGTAGATTCGGGCATTGAAGATATTCTGATTATCACAGGACGCGGCAAGCGCGCCATCGAAGACCACTTTGACCGCAACCTCGAGCTCGAAGCCAAACTTGAAGAAAAACACGATGAGCTGTGGTTTAACGAAATGCGGCGGCTCTCTGACATGGCCAACATTCATTACGTGCGCCAACGCGAAACCAATGGCTTGGGCGATGCCATTTATTATGCCAAACAACACGTTGGCAATGAGCCATTTGCAGTGCTATTGGGCGACACCATCATGGACTCGGTTATTCCTGTTATGCAGCAACTCATAGACACCTACGAGCAATATCAAAGCACCGTAATTGGGGTAGAAATAGTGCCGCGCGAAAAAGTAAACCGCTACGGCATTGTAGGCGGCACGGCCCTCAGCGATACCATCATGCGGCTCGACTCGCTGGTTGAGAAGCCTTCGATAGCAACTGCCCCATCGAATTTGGCCATTGCGGGTCGCTATATTTTGACTCCCGAAATATTCAAAGCCATTGAGCAAACCGAGAAAGGAAAGGGCGGCGAAATTCAGCTTACCGATGCTTTTCTGATTTTGCTACGGCGCGAAGCCATTTATGCCCACCGCGTAGAAGGAGAGCGGTATGATATTGGCAATAAACTCGATTTCCTGAAAACTACCGTCAAGTTTGCCCTCAAACGCCCCGAGTTTGCCGCACCGTTTTTGAAGTTTTTGGAAGAAACAGTAGCACAAAAAAACGCGATTTAGCAATGGCATTGCAAACAACCGTAAAAGTAGGCAACATCACCAACTTGTCAGATGCGCGTTATTGCGCGGGTATGGGTGTTGAGCTATTGGGGTTTTCGATTGACGAAGCCAGTAGTCAATACGTTGATTTGAAAAAATACCAAGAAATAAGGGCGTGGGTGGCAGGTGTGCAAATTGTGGCCGAAACCCGTGAAGATAATACCGAAAACTTACTCGAAAAACTGCGCGCCCATGCGCCTGACGCAGTGCAGGTAAGTCGAGCCAGTTGGTTGCCGTGGCTTAAAAGTGAATTAGACAAGCCCTTGATTTTGAGCATTGAAGCCAGCCAAGATGCCGATACCATAGCCGACTTGATGCACAAAAACGCCCCCTACGTGCAGTACTTTTTGCTCGAATCGACAACAACTACCGGCGGCATGGCACTCGACGGCGACTGGCCTGATTTTTTGGCCGATTTGGCACAAAAGTACCCGATTTTGCTGGGTTTTGGTGTAGAAGCAAGCAGCATCGTTGCCCTTACGCAGGTCATTCAGCTGGCGGGAGTAGCCCTGAACGGCAGCACCGAAATACGCCCGGGATACAGTGAATTTGGCAACCTTATGGACGTATTGGAAGCCTTGGAAGAAGATTAAAGCCCTTCATAAACCAGTTTTAAGATGCCGTCTTTCAGGCCCAAATCGGGTACAATGATGCTTTGGGCCCCCGACCACTCCATGGCCGCAATGTAAATATCGGCGGCAGGAATAATGACATCGGCGCGGTCGGCATTGAGGCGGAGCCTGTGAATACGGTCTTCCAACGAAAACGACGCAATGTAGTTGCGCATTCGTTTTAGCTCGGTGAGGGAGGTCGAAGTGTCGGAGGTTTTGGCTACCAAATTAAACAACTTGCTGATGTTGCCGCCCGTCCCTACGGCGGTCAAGGGTTCGTTGGTGTTTACGTTGTATTCTACCCAATCTTGCATTTTTTTCCAAGCGCCGCGCGTTTCTTTGCCTTCCAACAAGCGCACGGAGCCAATCTTGAAAGACTTTGAAGCCATTTTTTGATGGTCGAAGTACACGTTTAGTTCGGTACTGCCGCCACCCACGTCCACGTGCAGAAACTGTTCTTTGCCCAAAGCCAGCACCACCACGTTGTTGATGAGTTGGGCTTCTTTGGTGCCGTCAATAATTTGGATTTTGATGCCTGTTTTCTTCAAAATTCGCGCCACTACTTCGGCACCGTTGCTCGACTCGCGCATGGCCGAAGTGGCGCAGGCCATGTAGCCTTCTACCTTGTGGAGCTCCATCAAAATTTTGTAGCACTCCATGAGCCGCGTAGTGCGGTCTTCGCTTTCGGGGGTGAGGTGGCCATAGGTAAACACGTCGTGGCCCAGGCGCAATGGAAATCGCACGTATTCTACTTTCTTAAAACTAACAGACCCATTATCGGTCAAAACCGAAGAAATTTGGAGCCGTGCGGCGTTTGAGCCAATGTCAATAGCAGCTATTTTCAATTTATTATGCAAAATTTAGGAGCCAGATCATTTGTTGATCCCGCAAAGGTAGCCAAATTTATTTTGGAGTAACTGCGTGAATCTTGGCTATTTTGTGCCTATTTTTGGGGTTTTAATTGTTACTATGAAAACATTCAGGGTTAAAAAGTCGTAAACAACCGCATGAAGATTTTGTTTTTTACGCCTACGGGAGCACGGACAGGTTCGGAAATGGTACTTTGGTATATCATCAAAAACCTTGCAGGAAGTCATACCAAAACTGCCGTTTATACACGCCAGGCTGGCGAATTATTTGTCCATAATTCGCCAGCAGATGCCACCTACATCCATAAACTTAAAAGAGGCCTTCCTTATTACGTTTTTGAAGCCATTTATCATCGTATTTTTGGACTAACGCCCGAGGAGACCTATATCAAACAGATACATCGCAAATTCAAGCCAGATATTTGGTATTTTAATACCATTACTATGCCGCAACTTACCCATTTGGCCAATAAATTGGGGGTTCGTTATGTTGTGCACGTACATGAGCTGTTGGAAACATTCGATACCATTCGCACCGATTCTTTTACCGAAATGCTTACCAAAGCCCAAATGACGATTGGCTGCTCACGTATTGTGGTAGAACAATTAAAAAAAATGGGTGTCCCCAACGTACACCTTGTGCATTCGTTTATTGATACTCAAAAAATTGTTTTACAAAAAGACCGCTTTGTGTTAAGGCAGGCGCTAAATATTCCTGATGAGGCATTTGTGTGGTTGATGTCTGGCACAATGTGCATGCGCAAAGGCTACGACATGATACCCGATTTACTGAGTCATTTGCCCAAAAGTACTTATTTGGTGTGGTTAGGAAGCCAAAGCCAGTATGGTGTTGCCCACTATTTGAGCGAAAGAGTAAAGCACGAGAACCTAAATTTTATTGCGTTGGGCCCCAAAGGCGGGCAAGACTATTACGACTATCTCAATATTTCTGATGGTTTTGTACTTACCTCGCGCGAAGACCCTTTTCCGTTGGTGATGATTGAGTCGGCGTATTTACAGAAACCAATTGCCGGGTTTAACTCGGGAGGCATTAGCGAGTTTTTGCAAGAAGGAATGGGCGAAGTAGTACCTGCCTTTGACATAGCTCGCTTGGCCGAAAGTATGCAAAAAATAGCAACTGGGCAGTTGAGCATCAATAAAGATAAATTACGACAACGTGCTTTGGAGTTTGACGTAAATCGCCAACTGGTCAATTGGCAAAAACTGTTACAAAAACTTGAATAATAGTCTTCAATGACATTAGCCTTTACGCTCTGTTCAATCAATTATTTGGCGCAAGCCCGCACACTGGGCGACTCGCTGCGCCGCACCAATCCGCACGTTCGGTTTGTGATTGGGCTGGTAGATAGGCTAGACCAAGCCAACCTGCCTGCCGATAAAATGCCCGATTTTGAAATGCTCGAGTTGCACCGAATTGGCGTGGACTGTTTGGGCCAAATGTGCCAACACTACAACATCACGGAGCTAAATACGGCCGTTAAGCCCTATTTTATTCGGTATTTTTTTGAGCGTGTGCCGCAAGTGAACAATGTTATCTATTTTGACCCCGATATTATTGTTTATCAGCCGCTTACCGAGTTGGAAGCTACGCTCCAAACGCACGATTTTGTAGTAACTCCGCACCTCTGTACACCCCTTGACGACCAACTGACCCCCAACGAAACCCACCACCTCAACACGGGCGTTTATAACCTGGGGTTTATTGCGCTCCATAAAAGTCCCCAAACGGCGGCGTTTGTGAAATGGTGGGCGCAAAAACTCTTTGATGAATGTAAAATAGACCTTTGCAATGGACTTTTTGTAGATCAAAATTGGGTCAATTTTTTGCCCGTTTTTTGGGAAAATGTGCACGTAGAAAAACACGTTGGTTATAATGCCGCCCACTGGAACTTGCACGAGCGCAGGTTTTCGATAAAAAATCAAATACATTTGGTGAACGACAGCCAGCCCTTGGTGTTTTTTCATTATAGCGGCTACGACCCGCAAAAGCCCTCGGTCGTTGCTAAGTACCAAAACCGTTTTGAGTTTGGCCAACGCTTAGATTTGAAGCCACTTTTTTTGTTTTATCACCAAGAATTGATTCGCAACGAAAACGCGTATTATCGCCAATTTGCTTGTTTTTATATCAAAAAAGAACCCGTCCATAAATACCAACGGGTAAGGAAATACCTCAAGAAACCGTTTGTGAAACTACTCGCCAAATTGAACTGAGGGTAAGATGTATCGAAATATGGTCTATGTTTTTACAGTTTGTACTGCCGCACAATACCCGTTTGCCAAACTTTTGGGTCAGGGTCTATCTGCCGATGTACGTTTCGGAATAGGGCTGGCAAAAGGCACAATTAAAGCCGAAAATGTGGTGCTGGCGCAAGATCTTGGCGTGCCCCGTTTCAACCAAATGCAGCAACGCTACGACGATGCCGCCCTAGTAGCGGCTTGCAAGCCTTTTTTTGCAACTTACTTTTTGAAGCAGCAAGACGTACAACAGGTCGTTTATTTTGATGCCACCACGCAGCTCTTTGGTGATTTGTTGCCAATCATCAACGCACTAAAAACCGCCGATATTTTACTCACACCGCGCCTTTTACGTCCGATGGGGCGCGTAGATTACGGCGACGAAAAGCTGTTTTTGAACACTGGAATGTACGACGCAGGCTTTTTGGCATTACAAAAGAGCGATAATACGCTGCGCTTTTTGGAGTGGTGGCAAAACCGCCTCGCCGACCGCGCCTTCTTTGACCTTTGCCACGGCATGAATCACGACCAACTTTGGCTCAACTTAGTACCCGTTTATTTTGATAAGGTAAAAATCGTGAAAGAGGAAGGCTGGAATGTGGCATTGCACAACTTGCACGAACGCGTGATGCCAGCCAGCCAGTTGGGTTGGGTTGTCAATGGCCAGTCGCCGCTATTGTTTTTTAATTTTCGCGAATGTCTGAACGTAAGCCCACTTACTGAGGCCATCTTGCAAAAAAGTGGAGCGGCACTATTATTGACCCAATATTTAAAGAAAGCCGCGCCAGTAGCAAAAAGTACGACTTTCTTCTCGCTTCAACGCAGTTTAAACCCCGCCGTGTCGCGCTGGAAACAGTGGATAAAAACCAAGCTAACGGGTATTGTTGCGTACATAGATACATTTTAAAAACAGTTGTGGTGTACTATTAATGGCCACGCACTGGTATTTTTTGTGCAGGATAAACGATATTTGCGCATATATTGACAAAAACACCCGTTTGCTATTTGCAATATATGCTGGTATCAAAAGAATCGTCCATGTTGGTTTGCTGATTAAAAATTTGAAAATCAGCATATTAAAGTTAGGGTATTTGCTAAATGGGCAGGGCGAAGTATAAATAAATTGAATGGCTGATATGTGTAAAATCTCGGTGGCGCTTTGTACTTTCAATGGGGAGCGCTTTATAAAAAAACAATTGGAAAGTATATTGAGTCAAACGCGCCGCATCGACGAGCTTATTGTGTGCGACGACAACTCGACCGATAAAACGCTGGCTATCTTGGCCGAAGTTACTAAAAATGCGCATTTTGCAACCCACATCGAAATAAACGATACGCGCCTTGGCTCAACCAAAAATTTTGAAAAAGCCCTGCAACGTTGCACGGGCGACATTATATTTTTGTGCGACCAAGACGACGAATGGGTGCCCGAAAAAGTGAGCAAGCAAGTAGCGTTTTTGGACGAAAACCCCAACGTAGATGCTGTTTTTACCGATGCCTTGATTATAGACGAAAACTCGCAAGCGACTGGGAGCAAACTGTGGGAAAAAATTGAGTTTGATAGCAACTGCAAGCAAATTTGGCAGTCTGGAAGAGGCTATGTACTTTTGTTTGGAGGCTACGTAGTAACGGGGGCAACTTTGGCCATCAGGCGGCGCGCCTTGCCAAGATTATTGCCCTTCCCGGTTATCAATAAGCAGCTCATTCACGATGGCTGGATAGCCTTGATATTGTCTTTGGATAATAAAATTCAGTTTATAGATGCGTGCCTGTTGCGTTATCGCATTCATAAAAAACAACAAGTAGGACTGGGCCAGCCGCAGCCGATGGTAACACTAACCGACCGCCTAAACCGGCCAAGAGCGGAAAAATTAGAACCGATTCAACTCAAAGCAGACTATCTGTGCCAGCTTTATGAATTGCTCAACACGAGGCAATTTGCTGGCAAAGTAAGCCTTAGTGAATTGAGGGAGATGAAAAACCACTTTGAGGTAAGGGCTAATTTGCCCGCGAATAAAATAGCGAGGGCAAAGCCCATTTGGCAAGAATGGCGACAAAAACGGTACAAATACAGCAGCAAAGACTGGTGGCGTCCGTTGTGGGGAGATTTATTGGAATAATGCCATGATGAACATGAAAACCCAAAATTTGGTTGCCGTTGTTGTTCCCATTTACCAATCGGAGCTTACGCCTGCCGAGCAGATGTCGCTTAGGCAATGCTTGCAGGTGCTGCACCGTTATCCAATAATTATTGCAAAACCGCACGACCTTGATTTGTCTTTACTTGTGGAAAAATACCCGCAACTCGTAGTCAAATCTTTTGAAAACCCGTATTTTAAAAACATTGAAGGTTACAATCGGCTGCTTTCGTCGCTGGTATTTTACGAAGCATTTGCTGATTTTCGTTATATTTTGATTCATCAATTAGATGCTTTTGTATTTACCGATAGGTTGGAAGAATGGTGTAAAAAAAATTATGACTATGTAGGCGCACCTTACCTCAAACCAAACCATTGGCACACTGGTCAGCCACGTTTTTATGACAACTATGACAAAAACTTGCGGCGTACTTTATTAAATGGAGGGCTGTCGTTGCGAAATATCCGCGCTTGCCTGCGCTTTTTGAAAGTTTATCAATTGTTTTTTGGCTCCTGGAAAGGCAATGAAGACATGCTGTTTTCATTGACGGCCACGCGCTTGTTTTGGCTGCGCCCGTGGCTGCGGTTGCCCGGCTACCAAGAGGCGGTGTCGTTTGCTTTTGAAAGAGAACCACAACGCTGCCTTGAACTTAACAATATGCAGCTACCTTTTGGCTGCCACGCTTGGCAGCGTTACGACCATGTATTTTGGCAATCATTTATTCGGGAAAAGATTTGACACCAAGAACGCCCCCTCATTCTCTCGTAACCACGCTCATCTACGACAAAGATGTGAGCGGTCATCACTTGGATTATCTTCAATTTCTGATTGAATACCTGTCTAAAATGCCCGCATCGGTTCGTGCTTTTTTTGTGTTTGTGCTGAACGAAGCCGCCGAGAGTCATTTTGAGCAATATGCCCCATTGTTGCGCTTTCATTACATGGCACCAAGCCAAATAGCTTTTTTTGACAACCAGCCAACAGTGCTAAAACGGGCTGCGGTAGAGTTTAAATACATGCGGCACTTGGGACAGCAATATCAGGCCAAAAGGTTGTTTTTTATGCACATAGACGCATTTCAACTCGAATTAGGCAAGGCGCAATACTGGCATACTGGGGTAAAAATAGCCGGCATTTTGTTTTTACCGTTCCGCAAACAGTACGAAGATGGCACTACGCCCCTGGCTTGGCTCAAACGCGCACTACGCGGCCAACGAAAACACGGGCAAGTGGCGTGGATGCTGGCCAACCCAGAATTGGAGCACATTTTTTTTCTGAACGACCAAGAAGGTGTGGCCCAATACAATCAGCGTTTTGGCGAGCGGTTTGCGTATTTACCCGACCCCATTGACCAAAATCTAACCATTGACCAACCAGTAGAGGCGCTGAAATTGGCTTACGGTGTACCGCCCGCTCGCACCGTATTTTTGATTTATGGGCATTTGTCGGCCCGCAAAAACATGCCCAATATCATGGCTGCGCTTGGGCAATTGCCGGCCCATCAACGCGCAAAAACGTGCGCGCTCATCTGCGGAGAACCCGAAAAGGGCTATGAAAATACGCTCCACGCCGCCATTGAAGCCGCCAAACAGCAATGTCCTGAGGTAGTTTTCGTAACACACTATCGTTTTTTTGACCCCGTGGCCACCAACGAAGTGTTCAAACTAACCAACGTGGTATTGGTGCCTTACATTGATTTTTTTAGTTCGAGCAATATTTTAGGGCTGGCGGCCAAGTACCACAAGCCCCTGATTGCCTCCAAACTCGGGGTAATGGGGCGTTTGGTAAAACAATACCAGCTTGGACAAACCGTAAACCCTGCCAGTAAAACAGAGATAGGGCAAGCCATTGAGGCCCACTTAGCAAACACCGCCCCCACAATAGACGGTACGGCGTATTTAAAAGCGCATACTACGGCTGTATTTTGCCAAAAAATACTCAACTTATAAGAGACCCCGAAACGAATCGTAAATAGGCACAAATTGGTTTCTATTGAGTGGCTGAGGGGTATTGCCGCTTTTGGGGTGTGCGAAATGCACGTCTTTTGCGCACTGGATTTTTTTTCAAAAATATATTTTTCCAATACGTATCGCTGGTAGGGTAGGCGTGAGCGTTTTTTTGTTGGGAGCCACTTTAGCCCCGAGGCAGTGGCGCATTTTTCTAAGTTGCTGGCCAAAAGCGGAGTATTCAAAAATGGAGGCCATTTTTTTTACTTTGTATTACAAAGTAATTTGTGGAGTTTCGTTTCTCCTTTCTATTTTTGGTTATATTTGCAGCATCTTATGGTAAGATGGCCATTTATTAATTCAAGCGCATACTTGTGAAACTTACTATTATTATTCCCGCCTATAATGAGGCCAAGACAATCAAAATGGTGCTCGAAAAAGTGCTTTCGGTTGAGCTTATTGGCGGTTTTACGAAACAAATTATTGTTATAAACGACTGCTCTACCGACCAAACAGAAGCCCAAATACTTGATTTTATTGGTCAATACCCACAGGCAGAAATAACTTATTTTAAGCACCAACACAACCAAGGCAAAGGCGCGGCCTTGCACACGGGCATCAAAAATGCCACTGGCGACTACCTGATTGTGCAAGATGCCGACTTGGAATACGACCCTTGGGAGTTCAATTTATTGTTGAAACCAATCATAGATGGCTACGCCGACGTGGTGTTTGGGTCGCGCTTTATGGGCGGCAACGCCCACCGCATTTTGTTTTTTTGGCATTCTATTGGCAATAAAATTTTAACTTTTTTGAGCAATATGTTTTCCAATCTGAACCTTACAGACATGGAAACGTGCTATAAACTTTTTAAAACAGAGGTGGTTCAAGCCATCAAATTGCACGAAAAACGTTTTGGATTTGAGCCAGAAATCACGGCCAAGATTGCGCGCGTGCCAAACATCAGGATTTATGAGGTAGGAGTGTCGTATTATGGACGGACGTATGCCGAGGGCAAGAAGATAAATTGGAAAGATGGCTTTAGGGCTATTTATTGTATTTTAAGGTACGGTCTGTTTAAATAAACTTTTCGCGCATGCTAAATGATTTAAAATATTACCGCCAAGCACTGGGAATCAATATGTTGTGGAATGCTTTCCCAATCATATTTTTTGTGAGAGACGGGCTCGGCATAGGCCCACAGGACAGTGTATTTACTTTTACCTACTGGATTATAGGCCTGCTGCTGATGTGGCCTGGCAGTCTTTTCTCGCGGCTTTATGCTCCCAATAAGCTCTTGTTGTTTTTTTGGGGAGGCTTCTTGATGTTGTGTTTGATATACTGGAGGTATTACTCTCCGGGTGGCGTGGCCAGTGGCAGCCGCGAATTAATGACCTATATATTGCCCTTCGTATTTTTATTTTTGTTGATGTATTATCCAGACGACAAGGTAGATTGCATTCTTATAGTAATGGTGGGCTACACGTTAATTGCCAGCTCGGGTTTAATTTATTCGATTGCAACAAGTCCAAACTGGCATTTTGGCGAACGAGCCGGTATTAATTATAGGGCCATGCAAGGGCATAGCAACCCCCATAGCTATGCCAATAGCGCCTTGGCTACCATCGCGGCATCTGTCATATTGTTGTGGAAAACCCGTAGTACTTTAAAGAAAATATTATACACTTTTGCCATTATTTTTTCGTTGGCTGTCATCGTTTTGTGCCGTACCAATACCAGTTTTATTGGCTTGGCCATGATGATCGTAATCGCCTTCGTTTTCAATAGCCGGTCTATTATTGTAGCCATTTTTAGCGCCAAATCTCTTAAAATTAGCTTTTGGGTTTACGCAATTGTGGCGTTTGTGTTGGCTCAGTTCAGCTTTATTGGATATACGCTTACGGTTTACTCAGCGATTTTTGCGCAGCGGTTCAATCGAGTCATTTATACCATTTCGGGTATGCAAATAGACAAAACACAAGGGGCTTCGATAGATGAATCTTCTTCTTATCGCCTTGCCAGTATTGAGCGCACCAAAGAATTTGTTTTTGGCGACAAAACGCCCATTGGCCAAGTACTATTTGGCCAGGGTTACAAATCGGTGTTTTTGGACATGCCTTCGTTAGATGCCATGGTAAATCAAGGAATATTGGGTTTTATCTTTTTCAATTTCTTTTGGATAAGTGTGATTTTCACGACGATTCAGCAGTATTTTAGACCCGCCAACAACGTTTCTTTGCTTATTGCATACCTTGTTCCCTTGCAAGTACTTTATATTTTTTCTGGTGGTCAGACCATTGACTTAAGCGCGTGGTTGTGGCAGGCTTTCTATATTCGGTTTTTGGGGGTTTATGCCACCAGACCTGCCTTGTCGCTTCAAACGGCTTGATAATTGCTGTTTATTTTGCCAACACAAATGCGGCTCACTTCCCAGAAGTGAGCCGCATTTGTGTCGAAGGCTTATGAGTACCTTGGCCTCGGAATGGGCGGGCGCGGCACAGTACCACACTTTTCAAAGTCTTCGACCAGCCCAGCGGCTACACCTCTTGCAATGCCAGTGGCAATGCCTTTCAAGGCCACATTAAAATCTTTGCTGCTGGTAAGACCCGAAAATTGGGTCAAAATGTGCGCCAGCTCAATCTGTTCGGCCACTTTAACCGTTTTCCAGGGCTCTGGCTGGGGGGCCACTACGTCTGTCCACCAAGGCCCTGGCCGGGCCCATGGCCAGGGCCTTGGTGGGCAGAGGTCGTCGCCTGGTTCCCAACCTGCGACCAACGATGCTGAGGCACTCTCGGCCATTTTTCGGGAGAGTTCAAAAGCATCTTTTGCCAGTTTTTTGTCAGTAATGAACGTACTGGCTTCTTTGACGGCATCGGCCACAAAAAGCTCGATAGTCGCATTTTTGAAGGGGAAATCGTGCTTTGGCTTGAGCGCGTCCCAAGCCTGTGGGTTGAGCATTCCGATGAGGTCTGCTTTTGACCGGATTTTTGCGAATCTTGACATAGTTTTAAAAATAACGTTGAGTAAAGAAATTAACGCAACAAAATTCTATGTTTTTTTTACTGTTTTTTAGCGTAAAAATACTGTTTTTAATTGCGTAGAAATACGGTATTTGAAACCCCAAAAATAAAAAACCAAAGACAATAATCGTGCAAACGAGGTTTAGTTCGTACCTTGCGGCCTGTATTCCCAAAAACCGATACGCTTATTATGGAGAAGAAAATTCGCCGCGAAGATGCGCTACACTACCACGCCAAGGGCCGCCCTGGCAAAATCCAAGTAGTACCTACCAAAGAATACGACACCCAGTTTGATCTCTCGCTGGCCTATTCGCCAGGGGTGGCCGAGCCTTGTCTGGAAATTGCCAAAAACCCCGAAGATGTCTATAAATACACTGCCAAAGGCAACTTGGTGGCGGTAATCAGCAACGGTACTGCCGTGCTGGGTCTGGGCGACATTGGCCCCGAAGCGGGCAAGCCCGTCATGGAAGGCAAAGGCCTACTGTTTAAGATTTATGCCGATATTGACGTGTTTGACATCGAACTCAACACCAAAGACGTAGATGAGTTTGTGCGCACTGTCAAAATTTTGGAACCCACTTTTGGCGGCGTAAACCTGGAAGACATCAAAGCCCCTGAGTGTTTTGAAATAGAACGCCGCTTGCGCCAAGAAATGAATATTCCGGTAATGCACGACGACCAGCACGGCACAGCTATTATCAGTGCGGCGGCCTTGCTGAACGCGCTCGAACTGGTCAATAAAAAAATTGAAGACATCAGAATTGTGGTATCGGGTGCGGGTGCGTCGGCTATTTCTTGTACCAAACTCTACAAATCGCTGGGAGTGCGTGCCGACATGATTGATATGTTTGACAGCAAAGGCCACATTAACCAAACCCGCACCGACCTCGACGACATGAAAACTGAGTTTGTGTCGCCGCGCAACTACGCCTCACTGGCCGATGCCATGGTAGATGCCGACTTGTTTTTGGGGCTTTCAAAGGCCAACTTGGTGTCGCAAGACATGGTACGAAGCATGGCCAACGACCCGATGGTGTTTGCAATGGCCAACCCCGACCCCGAAATAACTTACCCCGATGCCATTGCCGCACGACCAGACGTAATCATGGCCACGGGCCGCTCTGACTACCCCAACCAGGTCAATAACGTACTGGGCTTTCCGTATATTTTTCGGGGAGCTTTGGATGTGCGCGCCCGCGAAATCAACGAAGCCATGAAACTGGCCGCCGTACGCGCGCTGGCCGACTTGACCAAAAAACCCGTCCCCGACATTGTAAATTTGGCCTACAATACCAACAATTTGGCTTTTGGCCGCTACTACATTATTCCCAAACCCGTTGATCCGCGCTTGCTTATGACCGTTGCGCCTGCCGTGGCCAAAGCGGCCATGGACAGCGGCGTGGCCAAATTTGAAATTACCGATTGGGACGCTTACGCCGCGCAATTGGAAAAACGCCTTGGCCAAGACAACCAGATTTCGCGGGTTATCATCACCAAAGCCCGCAAAAACCCCAAGAAGGTGGTTTTTGCCGATGCCGAAAACGTGCAAGTACTTCGCGCTGCCCAGCAAGTGCGCGACGAAGGCATAGCTACACCCATTCTCTTGGGCGACTCAACCAAAATACAGCCCATCATCGCAATCAACCAGCTTGATTTGGAAGGCGTGCTGATCATAGACCCTAAATCGCCCGAGCAAGCCGATAATATCAAAAATTTCACCGATTTGTTTTTTCAAAAACGCCAACGCAAGGGTGTGAGCTGGAAAGAAGCCAACAAATCGATGTATTACCGCAATTACTTTGGGGCCATGATGGTAGAAACGGGCGGTGCCGACGCGCTTATCTCGGGTCTCACGCGCAACTACCCAGACACCATTCGGCCCGCTTTACAGGTGATTGGCACCGAGCCAGGTATCAGCAAAGTGGCAGGCATGTATATGCTACTCACGCGCCGAGGACCCGTTTTTTTGGCCGACACCACCGTAAATTTCAACCCCAGCGTAGAAGATTTGGTAGAAATAACGCTACTTACGGCCAAAGCCGTCGAGAACTTTAACATCAAACCGCGCATTGCGCTGGTAACGTATTCTAACTTTGGCTCGGCCCGCAACGGCGAAGATGCCCAAAAGATGGGGAAAGCAGTGCAGTATTTGCAAAAAAACCATCCTGAATTAACCGTAGATGGCGAAATGCAAGCCCACTTGGCCTTTGATACGACACTACTGCGCGAGAATTATCCATTCTCAAAACTGGCCGAAGACGGTGCCAACGTGCTTATTTTCCCCAATTTATCGGCCAGCAATATTGCTTATAATTTGCTCAAAGAAGTGGGCGAATACGAGGCCATTGGCCCCGTATTGTTGGGTATTCGTAAGCCCGTACACGTGTTACAGTTGGGCAGCTCAGTGCGCGAAATTGTGAACATGGTGGCTATTGCGGTGGTAGAAGCCCAGATGAAAGAATAATTTATTTTGGTAATAATCTAAAATTTATCTCCCTGCGTATATCTGCCATAGCAAACAATCAACAAGGTGTTTATTGAGTGCATACGAGATATAGTAGGAGTGGTTTGGAAAGGGGTTGGTCTTTGACTGGCCCCTTTTTTTGTTAATATTTTACAATTTTGAGCACCTCTGTTTGGGCGCGACTCGTTATTTGTAAAAAATAAAGTCCCGTGGGCAATGACTCGGTCAAACTGAGCGAAATGGCATTGCTGGGCCCCCGAAACTGGCTTTGCCCGTAGTTGCGCCCTGTCAGGTCGGTTAGGCTTATTTCTACTTGGTCTCCCACCATCTGTGGCGACACCCGCAAACTTGGTACCTGCGAAAAAGGATTGGGATATACTACGCTATTGGCTGGTAGTGGAGCTTGGAGCCCGACACCCGTAACAAGATACTCACGGCGCGCTACTTCGGCGGCTTTGTCAAAAGTAGGAATTCCGTAGCCAAACTGGGCGTTTGGCATGGTGTAAATATGCCCCGCTTTTTTGATGCAGTCTATTACTTGTAGGGCAGTGAGCTGCGGGAAGGCTTGCCAAAAACCCGCCACCAGCCCTGCTATCAAAGGAGCAGAGTAAGAAGTGCCATTGCCCGTTACGACACTACTCGACGGGTTAGCAAGTACTGTGGCTACGCCCTGCGCGCACACGTCGGGCTTGATGCGCCCGTCGGCACTGGGGCCAAGAGAACTAAACGCCCCCAAGGTGCGGTTGCTGGCCACTGCGCCCACGGCCAGTACCGAGTCAGCATCGGCGGGTGCAACAATAAACTTCCAGGGCCTGTTGCCCTCGTTGCCCGCTGACACCACTACCACTATTCCCGCAGCGGCGGCCCAGTCGGCGGCGCGGGTAATGAGCGTTGTGCGCCCGTTCATGTCGGCGTAGGTATAGTCTTCGTTGGGGTCGTCAAATTGGTTGTAGCCCAATGAACTATTGATAACGTCCACGCCAATGCTGTCGGCGTATTCGGCACCAAAGAGCCAATTGGCTTCTTCCAGTCGGGTTTCGGAGGCTGCATCTTCGGTGCGCAGTAGTACGTAAGCGGCACGGTAGGCAGGTCCCACCAAAAAGCCTTCACGAGAACCCGCCATGATGCTAAATACATTGTTGCCGTGCGAGTTATCTTCGTAAACGCTCGTTTCTTTTTTTACAAAATCAAAGGTTGACAGTACGCGCTTGTCGGCAAAAAGCGGTGCGAGGGAGGTGTTTTTGTCTGAATTTTGAAATCCTGCGTCCAAAATGCCAACCAGCATACCTTCTCCTCGAAAGCCTTGGTCGTGCATTTTTTCCACGCCCAGCATCTGAATTTGGTTTTGGGAGGCACCATAATCAAGCGCTTCGCTGCCAAATTTTTGGTTGGTTTGGCGTTCAGCCGAAACCCGCGCGCCCGACAAGGCGCGGCCAAATTCAAGTCCTCGATAAAAAGGCAACGCTCTGATGGCCGCCAACTGGGTGTCTTTGGCTTCTACCAGTACAGCGTTGAGCCAGCGCGAGCTGTACCACACTTTGGCCCCAGTTTGGCGAATTTGCGCAACGTAATTTTCATTAACGGGCAAATCGCGCGGAAGCACTGCGAGGCCTTGGCGCGCGCGCCGCTCAATGGCGCGTTTGCTCAAAAACGCTTCGGGCTTGCTTGTCGAATACGTCGAGCCATTTTTGTCTTTCAAGAGCACCAAATACTTCTGGGCTTGGGCACTGGCCGAAAGCAATGAAATGACGATAAGGGTAAAAAAAAGATTTTTCATGGTTTGTATGCTTTCATGCGTTGGTATTGAAAAAAACTTATTCGATTCCCCTTTTTTTGAAGCGCACATATTGCCGCAGGCCAAAATCGACTTGCCCCTTGCCCACGCAACCAGGCGACGACGAGCAGAACTGAACCTTGGTGTTTTCGCGGTAAATCAGGCCTACGTCGGCAGCATACACCTCAATGCGGCGGTCTTGATCTACCAGCGTCGAGTCGTTTTGCTGAACTACGGTGGTGGTGCGTTCAAACGATTGCGTGCCTACTTTAAAGGGGATGCCCACATTTCTGAGTTCGTAGTTGTCTTCGCCGAGGGCATTGTAAGCGTTGCCGTTCCAAGCCGATTTTTCGTACACTGGAAACAGCATCTTAACGTAGTCGCGGCCATTTTCGTTGCGAATGGCCTGATCTATGCCCAGCCGTATGGTTATTGTCGAGTCAGCTTGCCAGCGTTGGGTGTCGTTGGCGCGCCTAAAACGTGCGATTCTATAGGCCGTTTGCCCAGTTATATCTTGGTATTTTTCGGCAACAAGTTCTTTCCATTGGTAGCTGCGCACAACAGCCGCTTGACCCAAGGCAAATGCTTGCTCTTGCACGTCGTATTCGATAAAAGCACCTTCTTTCAACGGAAAAAACTCCGTTCCCGTGGCCGCAGGGGCGCAGTCGTTGCATTGGCTCGTACACCCCAAAAGCAGCACCGCCAAAAACAGCCATACCAGAAGCCAACCAGCGTATAATTTAAAAGCATGAATCTGAAACATATTGTAAATTAGTTAGTTGTAAAAATCAATCGGCATAAAGTAAGTATTTTTTTCGCATGGTTTTAAACGTTCTTAAATCTTTATCCCAGGTTGCACAAATCTGTTTTTCGGTTTTTCCTGCCAAAATCTGTAAACGAACTCGGTCGGTGCCAGCCAGTTTGTCAAAGAACGACGGACTGGTAAAAAAGTTTTCTTTTTCGCCCGATTTTTGGTAAAAATCCAGCACATATTTGAGCGTAAATCCTTCTTTTTGGGCATTTATTTTGCGTAAATCCAGCCCATAACACGTTTTTCCTTCATTGGGTGGATTGGCCGCCCCAGGTTTGTCAACGGGTGTAAACACGTAGCTGCCAAAAGCCGAATTGAGCCCACCCACGACCTGAAACTGGGCATCGGTGCCGCGCCCTACGCTGATGTTGGTGCCTTCAAAAAGACAAATAGACGGGTAGAGCAATATGGCTTGGCGGTTGGGCAAATTGGGCGAAGGGGCAATGGGTAAATCATACGGCATTTGGTGGTTATAATTTTGGCAGGCCACCACCTCCAAATCCGCTTTTTTGTTGCCACTCAGCCAGCCTTCTTGGTTTATCATGCTGGCCAACTCGCCCGAGGTCAAGCCGTGAACCACTGGCACGGGGTTCATGCCCACAAACGAGGCAAACTTTCGCGCTAAAACGGGGCCTGCTACGTAGTGGCCATTGGGGTTGGGGCGGTCTATAACGAGGCATTTTTTGTTGTTTTCGGCGCAGGCCTCCATCACGTAGTGCATCGTACTGGGGTAAGTGTAGTAGCGCACGCCCACGTCTTGAATGTCGAATATCACCACGTCCACGTCTTTAAGCTGCTCGGCAGATGGTTTTTTGTTTTTGCCGTACAGCGATGCAATCGGCAGGCCCGTTTTGGCATCGAGGCCGTTGGCAATGGTTTCGCCCGCGCTGGCATTGCCCCTGAAGCCGTGCTCTGGGGCAAAGATTATTTTGATTTTTACGCCCAATTGCAGCAAACTGTCGGCCAGGTGGCGGCCATTGGCAAAAATGGTAGTATGATTGACCACCAACGCCACGTTTTTGCCTTTTATGAGCGGCAAGTAGGTTTCGGTACGCTCGCAGCCGAGCACAAGGGCGGGTTTTTGGGCCGCAAGCGTCAGCGAAAAAACGAACAAAAGACACAATGACGCGATAAAAGATTTGGCATTTTGGAAACCCAAACCCCAAAAACTGCCAAAAGAAGGAGCGGTGATAGAAGGCGTTTGCATATTTGTTGGTGATATAAATAATTTGTTCGTATATTCTATTAACTTGTTGATTATGAAAATTTTATAAATTTATCAATAATTTTACAAAACATTGCAATTAATTGCCAAGCTACATTTGCCATTGCTGGTTTATTTCTAATGTTCTAAGTATTGTCATTTTGGTTTTGTTCTTTGTGAAAATTTTTACCGCCAATGTTTTGGTATTGGGCGAAGCGACGGATTTAAAAGAACTAGACGGGGAGTAATGGCGGTTCAATTTAGCAAATAAATAGGTTTCCAAATGTTGAAGTTAGCATTCTGCTGGCACGGGCTGCTCCGTCAATTTTGGCAAACCCTTATTGGCAGATAGTCCATTTTCATGTTAGCTTAATCTCACTTTTGTATTCTATTGCTGGCTCTTTACCCCAAAATAGTTCAAGTTCTTTTTTGTCGATGAAACCACCAATTTTTTGTCGGTATGTCGCTGAAATCGTATTGTTTTCAATTTCAAGTTTTCTATTCTTGCTTATTGTCAAAAAATCTTCTTCTTGGTCAATTCCTAAAAATCGTCTGTTTGCAAGATTGGCCGCAATTCCCGTCGTACTGCTTCCTGTAAACGGGTCTAAAATCCAAGCATTGGGTTTTGTCGAAGCCAAAATTAACCGTGTCAAAACAGAAAGAGGTTTTTGCGTTGGGTGTTTGCCACACGATTTTTCCCACGGTGCAACGGCTGGAAGTTTCCAAACGTCTTTCATTTGTTTGTCATCGTTCAATTGTTTCATTAGTTCGTAGTTGAAATAATGAGGCATTTTTTCGCTTTTTCTTGCCCAAATGATTTGCTCGGTTGAATAGGTAAAATATCGGCAAGAAAAATTTGGTGGTGGATTTGGCTTTTCCCAAGTTATTACGTTGAGGATTTTAAAACCCAATTCGTTCAGTATTTGTCCAACCGAAAAAATATTGTGCATTGTGCCACTTATCCAAATGGTTGCCTCGTCTGTCATTTTCTCACGAGCCAACGTAAGCCATTGTCTATTGAAATCGTTAATATATTCAAAGCCTTCTGATTTGTCCCACTTTCCTTTATTTACACTTACAATTTTTCCGCTTTTAATAGACAAACCATTGTTTGATAAAAAATAAGGTGGGTCAGCAAAAATCATATCAAATTTGTGTTCAAACTGAGGCAAAAAGTAGTAATTTATTTGGTAGTTCTCTAAAAGTGTTGATGGGTAAAAACTAAGCATTAGATAAATTGTATTTTTGTGGTCTCGAATCATAAAAACCAATGAATCAAAATGCTTAGTATTACAAAAATAGAAAAATGTCCTTGTTGTTCAAGCGAAAATATTCGGGGCTGCCCGTGCGGTTAAAAATGGATTTACCAAAGAAGGAAATCAGCGTGTTCTGTGTCATGATTGCGGTAAAAGTCGTGTTCTTCATCGAAAATTCTCGCATAATTTTGACTTTGAAGCCGTGAGGCGTTCATTTTTAGAAAGAATGAGTTTATGTGGTGTTTCAAGAGTATTTTTAATCAGCTATTATCAAGTGTATAAAGAGTTAAACTTATGCTTTTTATTACTTCCAAATTTAAAAATCACAAGTATCTGAAAATAAAAAACTTACAGATGTTATGGAATTTGATGAGCTATGTGATTTCTGTCAAAAAAAGAAAAATAAACAGTGGCTTTGGGCGGCTCTAAGCCGAAATACAAGGCAAATTATAGCTTATGTAATCGGGGATAGAAGCGAATTAACTTTTAAATGACTTATTCGGAAAATACCCATAGAATATCTGAAATGTCAAACTTACAGTGACTATTGGAAGTCCTATGCAATACTCAAAGTAAAGGGAAACCATCTGCAAGTAGGTAAAGAAAGTGGACAAACCAATCATATTGAACGATATTAGGCTACATTAAGAGTCAGAATAACACGATATGTTCGCAAAAGTTTATCATTCTCTCGTAGTCTTAGATACCACCACCTTGTAACCAAAATGTTTATGGTTGATTATAACCAAAATTGTCTATCAACACTTTTTAAATAACTACCATTTCTTTTAATCTTGTTAATTTTAAAAAAAATATGATTTTCTGGTTCGTTTAATTCTTCAAAATGCTTTTTCTCATCAGTGAATAGATAATCGATAACTTCATTTATCAATTTATTTTTCTCATCATTTTTGATTTGACTATTCATGTCAATAAAATCCACTTCTACAAAATCGTTGTAATCTAAAACAATTTCAGATTTCTTGTATTTTTCATTAACTTTTAAAAAAGCATCATTAATATTATCTGCTTCAATTTCTACAACTCTTGATAGAAATTCTTGAATTTCGATTTTAAATGTTTTCATAATATAAATTCAAATTTTTGTTGTTCAATTATACTTTCATATTGTTTATTTAGTGCTTCATAATCCATAAAAGAAACTCTATTGCTATTTAATAAATTTTTGAATGAGGAATAATTTAATTTGTTCAAATACTCTGCTTTCCGTTTTGAATTTGCAACAATGACCATTCTCGAATAAAAATCTTGTAAATCATTAAATTTCAATAACGAATTTTGAATATCAGTTGAATGTTCTACTTCAAAAAATGAATGAGGCATTTCCCTTTCATTAAACCAAATAACATCAACAGTTGAACTTCTTTGAACTGTTGATGGATATGAATAAACGGGTAGCTCATTCAAAGTTCTAATATCATTTAATTTTGTATTTAAAAATAAACGGTTTTTATCTTGATTAGGCACAAATGTTTTTAATCCCTTTAAATTTCCAATTGTTAAAAGCAATCCTTGAAAATAGGAATGATTAAATTCTATGATTTCAATTGAATTTTTATTTTCTTTTGTTTCAACAATAATACCTTTGCCTTCGTTTTTGCTTTTAAAACTAATTAAACCATAAAGACCAGGTTTAATTTTATAGATTTTTTTATCCATTTGAACTATTCTCCTAACACTCGCAAATGGTGTTTTTGTTTTCCAATTACATTCTGTGAATTTGAAAACTTCTTGATTGAGTTGCCCTAGTGTTGCAACACCTCCTAATAATTCTATTGTGCGAATTACCGCCTCATTTTGTTTCATTTTATGCTGCCGTTTTTGCGTTAGGGATTGAAGTGGAAATCCTTTTGTGAGGAACGAGCAAAAGATTGTAACGGAAAGCCCGACCCGATAGGGGAACGCCCAAAAACTTATTTTCTGGATTTGCATTTATACTTCTTCTTGCGCCAACTCTTGAAATTGAGAAGTTAGCATACAAATCATCAAAAAAATTATCGTTTATATCTTTCCCCTTTACATCTGAATTACTCAAAATTCAATTGTAATCTAATATGTCAAGTTTGGTGCAAAAATCTTTTAACCTAATTTGTTCTGCATCATCAAAACTATCTTTTGTATAGGTGTTAAAACTGGAAGTTTCACTCAATGGTTTGTATGGTGGGTCGAAATAAAATAATGAATTTTTGTTTGCTGAATTTAACGTATTTTCAAAATCGCCACATAGGATTTCTACTTTCCGCAAAGCATTGCTGACTGCTAAAATATTTTGAATGTCGCAAATTGTTGGCTTTTTGTAACCGCCCATTGGCACATTGTACAAATTCTTGCTATTCACTCTATATAAACCATTAAAACAAGTACAATACAAGAAAAACAGAACAAAGCGGACAAGCAGCTTTGTTCTGTTTTTCTTGTATTGTACAAGTCTCTTTTTTGGTAGTAATATAATTTTTTATTGTCTTCGTTTCCCTCCAATGAGTGAAACTCATTTTGAAGAATTTCAAGAATCGAAATCAATTCTTTTGGATTTGAAGCAACGGTTTTATAGGTGTTTATCAAGTCTTCATTGATGTCGTTAATAAGGGCTTTTTCCATTTTTGGAAAATTGTGGAGCATCCAAAAAAGTACTGCACCACTACCCACAAACGGTTCAATGTAAGTAAATTTTGATTTTCTCAACTCGTTTGGCAATGATTTTTCAATGTCATTTAGAAGTTGAGTTTTACCTCCTGCCCACTTTAAAAAGGGTTTTGCTATTTTCTGTGTCATTACTTTTGTATTTGTCATACTATTGGCTTGAAGTTACTATTTTGATTTTCGTGAGCTTGCTACCAACTTACTTATAAACGCCTGCTCGTTTTTGCATTTTTGCTTGGAAGGCTTCTGTTAGGTCGTCGGAGAGCAGCATGGCGGCGTTCCAAGTAGCTATGTATTGCAGGCCGTCGGCTACTGAATGGTCGCGGGTGTGGTTCAATATGGCCTTCGTGCCGCGAATGGAAAGCGGTGATTTTTTTGCAATCTGGTCGGCTATTTGCTGTACTTCGGCCATCATCGTGGCGCGGTCGGGGTAGCTGCGGTTGGCCAAGCCCACGCGCTCGGCCTCGGGGCCGTACATATTGCGGCCCGTATAGGCCATTTCGCGTGCAATACCTGCCGCGATGAGCTTTGGGAGGCGTTGCAACGTGCCCAAATCGGCCACCATACCCATGTCTATCTCGCGAATACAAAAATAGCCTTCGTTGGTGCAGTAGCGCATGTCGCAGGCACTTACCACATCAACTGCCCCGCCAATGCACCCCCCGTGAATGGCCGCCAAAACGGGCTTGCTGCACGCTTCGATGGCGTTGATAGGTGCTTGCAATTCAAGTATTTGTCGGTAAATTTTTTCGCGTTTTCGCCCTTCGCACGCATCGTTCATGCCGCCAGTGCCCATCAGCAATTCCAAATCAATACCTGCGGAAAAATGTTTGCCTTCGCCGCTCAACACCACCACGCGCACGTCGTCGTTTTGGTCTAATTGCTCAAAAATAGCCTTCATTTCTTCCCAAGCCGTTTTGTTGAGGGCATTGGCACGTTCGGGACGGTTGAGTACAACCTGCGCCACGTAGTTTTCGATGGTAACTTGGAACGTTTGGTGCATTTTTGGTTTTGAGTTTTGGGCTTCGAGTTGCTGTATATATTAAAGACTCAAAACCAACGAGTTATGGGCGTTTATTGTTCAATGATTCGTAGTTTGGCAAAGCTCAACAGCAAGGTTTTTTCGCCTGCGGTATCAAATTTAACAGTGGCTTTGCGGTCGGTGCCGTTGATGTCGAGTTTGGTGGTGGTGCCAAAGCCAAACTTGGGGTGCTCTACCCGCATGCCTTCTGTCAAGTTGCTGGTATTGCTGGCCACAAAGCCCTCGGAAGGCACGTGAATAGGGGCGGCGGCGGCGGGTTTGTTGGCAAGATTGCGCGTGATAGCACTATTTTTGGTTGCGTTGCTTGCTGTTTCTGTTTGATTGTTGAGCAGTGGCCGAGGGGCGGCTTTTCTAATAAAGCCCATTGAAGCGGGTTCGTTTTCGCGCTCGCGGGCAGATGTTGCATCAAAACCACCCGAGCGGCGACCTTGCACCATTTGCAAAAATCGCTGGTCTATTTCAAACAAAAAGCGGCTGGGTTCGCAGTTGTTCAAGCGTCCCCAGTTGTAGCGCGTTTCGGCGTAAGACAGCGTCAGTTTTACTTCGGCGCGGGTAATGGCCACGTAAAACAGCCGTCGTTCTTCTTCCAAGTCTTCGCGTTTTTCGAGCATCATCTGGCTCGGAAACAGCCCTTCTTCGAGCCCCACGATGTGTACATTTCTGAATTCCAGCCCCTTGGCTCCGTGAATGGTCATCAGCGTTACGCGGTCATTGTCGTCGTCGTCGTCGGCTTCGTCGGCGTTGGTCAGCAGCGATACGGTTTGCAAAAACGTAGCCAAATTTTTGTCTTCGTTTTCGGGATTGTCCACAAATTCTTTGACAGCGTTCAGGAGTTCTTGCACGTTTTCGTAACGCGAGAGTCCTTCTACGGTTTTGTCTTCGTAGAGGTCTTTCAGCAAGCCCGAGTTTTTGGCTACGTGAGCGGCTACTTCGTAGGCATTTTTGCCCTGCTCAGTGAGTAGTTTAAAACTTTTGATGAGAATAGAAAACTGCTCAATTGGCACCGCAGCGCGGCCCGAAATGTAGTGGTTGATGTCGGCCACAACCTCCCAAACCGTCACGTTGTGTTCGTCGGCAGTAACGGCTATTTTGGCCACGGTGGTGTCGCCAATGCCTCTTTTGGGCAAGTTGATGATGCGCTTAAAAGCCTCTTCGTCGGCCTGATTGACCACAAATCGCAAGTACGCCAGCAGGTCTTTGATTTCTTTGCGCTGATAAAACGACAGCCCACCTACAATGCGGTATTTGATATTGAGTTTGCGCAGGGCCTCTTCAAAAGCCCGCGACTGGGCGTTGGTGCGGTACAGAATGGCGAAGTCGGTATTTCGGAGGCTACCGTTCATTTTTTCTTCAAAAATAGCACTGGCCACCAGCCGCCCTTCCTCGTTGTCGGAGCTTGCCTTCATTACTTCGATGAGCGTGCCTTCGTGGTTTTGGGTAAAAACATTTTTGCGGAGCTGCGCTTTGTTGCGGGCTATTACCGAGTTGGCGGCGTTCACAATATTTTGCGTAGAGCGGTAGTTTTGTTCGAGCCGCACTACTTTTACTTCGGGGAAATCTCTCTCAAAATTAAGGATATTTTCGATATTGGCTCCGCGAAAGGCGTAGATGCTTTGCGCGTCGTCGCCTACGATGCCAATGTTGCGGTGTACTGCTGCCAACTTTCTGGTAATCAGGTATTGAGCTACGTTGGTGTCTTGAAATTCGTCCACCAAAACGTACTTAAATTTGTGTTGGTATTTGTTTAAAACTTCGGGAAAATCGCGAAATAAGACGTTGGTATTAAACAGCAGGTCGTCAAAATCCATGGCATTGGCCTGAAAGCAGCGGGTGGTATATGCCTTGTAGAGTCGGCCTATTTCGGGCATTCGGGCGGCCTCGTCGTCGGCGTGGTTGAGGGGATTGGCCAAGTAGTCGTCGGCGGAAACAAGTCGGTTTTTGGCACTCGAAATGCGGTTAAAGACGGCGGTTGCTTTGTAGGTTTTATCGTCCAAATTGAGTTCTTTGATGATGCTTCGCAGCAGCGATTTGGAGTCGTCGGTGTCATAAATTGAAAAGTTGCTGGTGTATCCTAAAAAGCGGGCTTCGATGCGGAGAATTTTGGCAAAAACGGCGTGAAAAGTGCCCATCCAAACATTACGCGCTTCTGTGCCAATTACTTTTTCGATGCGGGCGCGCATTTCGCCCGCTGCTTTGTTGGTAAAAGTCAATGACAAGATCCGAAACGGGTCTGTGCCATTTTCGATGAGGTGGGCTATTCTAAAAGTCAGCACGCGGGTTTTGCCAGAGCCCGCGCCCGCAATAATCATCAGCGGGCCTTCGCCGTGCAGCACCGCTTCTTTTTGGGGTTCGTTTAGCCCGCTTAAATAATCTATCATGCGTTGTGTTACTTTTTTGCCAACTAAGGCAAAAAACCAGTTTTAATTCAACAACAAAGGTAGGCAAAAAAGCCGCTCCCTACTCGGGTCTTGATTCATGCTTTTTGATAAAAAATCTGTGCGTCAATAAAAGCATATAAACTTACTTTTACTGCTGTTTTGCACTGGGGGGCCGCTGTCAAAAAAATCAGGATTCGTGCAAAGCCCCCTTTGGTTGCTGGAGACAAAAGGAAAAACCCCACCATCAAATCAAAATAGTTGTTAGTTTTGTGCTTCAAGACAAAAATCGCAGATGCAACTTTTCTTTCGTCAATTGGGCCACGGCCAGCCAATGGTAATATTGCACGGCCTGTTTGGCTCGTCCGATAATTGGCTCACCATTTCTAAAACCATTGCCGATGAAGGCTTTGCGGTTTATGCACTCGACCAGCGCAATCATGGCCGTTCGCCGCATGGTTCGGAGTTTAATTATAACCTGATGGCGGCAGATTTGCACGAATTTTTGGCCCAACACAACTTGCAAAAACCAATTTTGGTTGGGCACTCTATGGGCGGCAAAACGGTGATGCAATATGCCATGAACTACCCCGATACTTTCGATAAATTGGTAATAGTAGATATCGCGCCCAAGTTGTATGCTGTGCACCACGCCGAAATATTAAAAGGATTGGCGGCTATTCCGTTGGCAACGCTGGCGAGCCGCAGCGAAGCCGAGGCATTTTTGAGCCATTACGAACCCGACAGCGGCGTGCGGCAGTTTTTGCTCAAAAATCTCTACCGAAACCAGGCGGGGGCATTTGCGTGGCGTATCAACCTACCCGTTGTTGCCGAAAACATTTACGCAATAGGCGGCGATTTAGAAAACCAGCACGTTGTAACAGATCCTGTTTTGTTTGTGCGTGGCCAAAAATCAAACTACGTGCTTGATACCGATATTCCCGCCATTATGAAGTGGTTTCCCAACGCCACCATCGCCACCATAGCAGGTGCGGGGCATTGGGTGCAAGCCGAGCAGCCCGAGGCGTTCGTAGCGGCACTGGTAGGGTTTGCGTAGAAACAAACATGCGCTCAACTGTGCATAACAGTTGAGCGCATGTTAAACTTTGCAAAAAGCGACTTACAAAGCAGGAATCCGCAATACTTGACCTGGATAAATCAAGTCGGGGTCTTTCAACATTGGTTTGTTGGCTTCAAAAATAACGGGGTATTTCATGGGGTTGCCATAAACAGTTTTGGCGATTTTAGAAAGCGTATCGCCTTTTTCTACGGTATGGTAAGTAGCAGCAGGAGCTGGCTCATTGACCACCATGTTGTTGTCCACTTCTTCTACGCCTTCTACGTTGCCTACTGCCAACGCAATTTTTTCGGCATCTTCTTGCTTATCTACCTCACCTTCCAAAAGAACAGTGTGGCCTGCTACTTTTACCACTATTTTGTTGTAAGAAAGCCCAAGATCTTTTACGTGTTGCAGCAAAGCGCCTGCTTTCAAGTCGGCAACTTTTTCGGGAGCTGCGGTTTCGGTTTCTTTGCCAAATAGCTTGGCACCTACTCCTTTGAAAAATGACATTAAACCCATGATAATAAAATTGTTTTGGTTGATAAAAGTGACACTTGTCGGGCCAAAAGTATGCGTTTTTGTGTTCTATACAAACAATCGTTGCATTATTTTTGGGCCAATTGGCCGCCGCTTTGCATTTGGAGAGCCAATTGGCAAGTACGAACAAAAAAAGCCAGTCGAGTAGACTGGCTTTTTTGCGTTGATGAAGCACCGATATTGTTCTATCGGTCGGCTACTTTTTTGATTTCTACGTTTGCTTTTTCCTCTACTTTATTGGTTTTGTGGTTGTTTACGTCGGCAGCGGCTACTTCCATTGCTGGAGCAGCAGGAGCTTCGGCTTGCAAGTCCACGGTAGGCATCAAAGCCAAAACTATTTTATCTTTTGCCGACCACACAGTGGCTACTGGCTCTATGCTGTGGTCTTCGGTGGGCAATGAAGCCAAGATGATGGCCGCAATTTGTTGTTGTGTTTTGGCTGTTTTTGGCAATTGCGCCTCGGCAATATGGTTGAAAGCAAGGATACTTACGGCTGCGGTAATGATGAACGATTTCATGATTGTAATTTTTAAAATTGTGCTGAAATACACTTTTTGGTTGTTGTTTGTCTTAATTGACGATGCAAAGGTGGGGAATGGCAGCCACAACAAAAACCGAAAAATGACGAACTGCATTATTTTAAGGATAAACGGTTATATTATTTAACTAAAACGGAATTTAATTCTGTTTTAGTTAAATAATATAACCGTTAAATTGAATTAATTATATGATTAATTTGATAAATACAATTATTACCCAAATTAAATTTGGATAATAAAAAATTGAATTTATCCAATTAAAAAAATAGTAGGCTTCTTATGCAAGTTTATTTGAAGACTTTGCCAAGCGCGTACGGGCATTGTTTTGACAAAACCGTCGGGGGCCGTTAGGTTGCAGGCCACGCACAGGCGGGTGTTGGGAGCGCAAGTTTGGAGCAAATCTTCGAAAAGTTGCTGGTTGCGGTAGGGGGTTTCGATAAATAGTTGCGTTTGTTGGCGGGCGGTAGCTTCTTTTTCCAATTTGCGGAGAGAAGCAGCGCGTTGTTGGCGGTCTATGGGCAGGTAGCCGTGAAACACAAACGACTGCCCGCTCATACCCGATGCCATCAATGCCAATAAAATAGAAGAAGGCCCCACCAATGGCACTACTTCAAGGCCCAGCTGGTGCGCTATTTTGACAGCCACTGCGCCAGGGTCGGCAATGCCTGGGCAACCTGCCTCCGATAGCACGCCCGCCGACTGGCCATTTTTGTAAATGGCAGTAAGTTGGGTGCGTGTTTGTGCTTCGGGCGTGTCTTTGCTGAGTTCAAAAAAAGTCAAGTTGTCAATCACTTTTCCCAACTTGAGGCTACTGATAAAACGCCGTGCTGTACGGGCGTTTTCTACAAAAAAAATGTCTAAATCGGCCACAACCGACTTGATTTGGGCAGGCAACACCTGCTCGGCGGTGTGGTCGGCAAGCGGAACGGGAATGAGATAAAGCGGCATCAGGGCATTACATAATCCACTTAAATTCGTATTCTAAGGTGGGTGATTTCATGCGTTCGGCTACGCGCAGGAGGCGGTCGGGGAGGCGCAACAGATATTCTTGGGCTTTGGCGGCCTCGTGGGTAAGGTTCATTTGGTTGGCAATCTTCCAGCGGTCGAGCAGTATTTTCAAAATATCGATATAATCTAATACGGTATAAACTTTCAAACGCTCGGCGGCATCGGTAAAATGACCGTAAAGTTGGCCTGCGTTGAGGCCTGTCTCGCGCATGAAGTGGGCGGGCATCACTATTTTCTTTTTCATCATGTCTTCAAATGCCAGTAGCATTTCGCTGGTATCTACGGCCATTATGCGCTCAATAAAAGTACTGTATGCGTCGTGGTGGCGGGCTTCGTCGGAGGCTACCAAGCCGCAGATTTTTGCCAGCACGGCGTCCCCGCCTTTTTTGGCAAGCGTAGCCACGCGGCGGTGCGATATTTGCGTGGCCAATTCTTGAAAACTGGTATAAATAAAATTGCGATACGGGTCGTCGCCCGTTTGAATATCAAAACCATCGGCTATCAAATATTGCGTTGAGGTTTCCATTTCGTGCATATTGACGCGCCCCGAGAGGTACAAATACTTGTTTAGCACGTCGCCATGGCGGTTTTCTTCGGCAGTCCAAGCTCTCACCCAGCGCAACCAGCCGTTTTCGAGGCCGCTTTCTTGCGGGCGAATACCCCGCACCGTATAAAGCCACGACTCGTAGGTAGGCAAGGCTTCTTCGGTGATGGTGTCGCCTACCAAAACGGCCATGAGGTCATAAGGAAGTCCTTTGGCGCGTTCTTGAAGTTGCTTTACTTCTTCAAAAAAGTTTTCGCTTGCGGCATCGGGCAGCAAGTCGGCGGGTTGCCAGTTGGTATCTATGGGTTTCAAAAAAGTGTAAAATGTATCCGATACCTCCTGTTCAAGGGAGTGCATTACTTCTGTGCGGGTAACTGCCGAAAATTTCATTTTTTATTTATTAACGGTAAAAACTTAAATTTGATGGTAGGTTTGCAATGCAAATTAACGTCTTTTAGTTTATAAACACATTTTTATTTGATATTGTTATTCAAATAGTGCTAATAAAAAAATAAATATTTAAAAACAATCATTAATTTATATATTTCGGTTCATGTATTTTTCGCTTTCGGCGGTCATTATTACGCACAACCAAGCGGCCAAAATTGGCCGCACCATTGATGCCCTGCACCATTTGACCGACGACGTGGTTGTGGTAGATTCGGGCAGCACCGACCACACCGTAACCGTGGCCCAGACGCACGGGGCGCGGGTATTTGAAAAAACCTGGGCGGGGTATTCAGAACAAAAAAACTACGGCAATCAACAAGCCAAACACAACTGGATATTGTCGGTGGACGACGACGAGGTGGTATCTGATGAATTGGCCCAAAGTATCCAGGAAGTATTTGACAATAAACCCGATTTTGATGCGCTTGATTTGCCTTTTCGGACGGTATTTTGTGGGAAACTGATTCGGTTTGGCGGCTGGAACCCCGAGCGCCACGTTAGGATTTTTGACAAACAAAAAATAAGTTGGAATACCGACGCTGTTCACGAAGGGCTGACGCTCAGGCCAGTGCACCGCATCAAAAAGTTGAAAGGCTGCGTGTATCATTATACGGTTGATACGCTCCCGCAGTTTTATGCCAAAACCGACCGTTATAGCACACTTTTTGCCGAAAAAGCGGCCAAAATGGGCAAAAAAGCGGGCTGGGTAAAACAATACCTCAGCCCGCTGGTGCGTTTCTTGCGCGAATATATTCTCAAATTGGGCTTTTTGGACGGCTACTACGGCTTTGTTATTGCCAAAGAAAATGCCCGATATACCTATCTTAAATACAAAAAAATGGATTAAATCTTAACAACCCAACCAAAAGGGTCGGCTGTGTGGCCCGTACGAATGTCGGTCAAGAAGGCTTTGGCCCGCATGGCAAACGAATTTTCTGATATGTCGGGGAGTTGGTACTCAATGCCGTCGTAGGCAATGGCCGCAAACGGCGACACCACCACGGCCGTGCCTGCGCCAAAGGCGGCTTCGAGCGTACCTTTTTGCATTGCTTCGACTATTTCTTGCACCGACACGCGCCGTTCTTCCACTGGAACGTCCCAATAGCGGGCAATTTCAACGATGCTTTTGCGGGTTACTCCGTTTAGAATCGTATCAGAAATGGCGGGTGTAATGAGCTTACCGTCAATCGAAAACATGACGTTCATGGTGCCAGATTCTTCAATGTAGGCGTGGTCGCGGGCATCGGTCCAGATGAGTTGGTCGTAGCCTTGTTCTTGGGCCAATTTGGCGGGTTGCAACGAAGCGGCGTAGTTGCCAGCGCATTTGGCACCACCCACGCCGCCCTCCGCTGCCCTGATATATTGGGTTTCAATTTTGACTTTGGGGGGCTTGGCATAATACTTGCCAACGGGGCTGGTAAATATGATGAACGAATACGTATCTGACGGGCGCACCCCGATATAAGGGTCGGTAGCAAACATGTAAGGACGCACGTAAAGCGAGCAATCTTCTTTGGTAGGCACCCAAGCGGCATCAATACGAAGCAAAGTTTCGAGCCCGGCCATAAAAATTTCTTCGGGCAAGGTAGGCATGCACATTCGCTCGGCCGAGCGATTTAGGCGGCGCAGGTTGTCTAATGGCCGAAACAACAGCACCTCGTCGGCTTCATTTTTATAGGCTTTCATGCCCTCAAAAATAGACTGCCCATAATGAAGCGCCGCCGTAGCTGGACTCAGGCTCAGATGGCCGTAAGGCACTACCCGTAGGTTTTGCCACTCGCCGTTTGCGTAGTCGGCCACAAACATGTGGTCGGCGTGGTGTTTGCCAAATACCAAATTGTCAAAATCAACTTCGTGGAGGCGCGATTGAGCCAGTTGTTGAATCTCAATATTGAGGGTTTCTGTGGTCATAATTGTAAGCGTTTAAGACGAGCGGCGGAATACGGTGCCAGTAAAATTAGTTGTCAATGCAAATATTTTAATTTTAAAACAGAATCACAAACAATGAGGGCTTTTTAATTTGGCAATTTGCCAAATTGAGCACCAAACCGCTCAATGAAAGTGCTAAATGCGCGGTTTCCAGGTTACTTCTTCGGTGTCAAGCTCTTGGGTCATTTTGCGAGAAAGCATAAACAAAAAATCGGACAACCGATTGAGGTATTTGATTACCAAATCAGCTACTGGTTCGAGGCTGTCGAGGGCAATGGCAAGCCGCTCGGCGCGGCGGCACACCGTGCGGGCCACGTGCGCAAACGACACCGACTGGTGGCCTCCTGGCAATACAAACGCGCGCAGGGGCGGTAATGTTTCGTCCATTTTGTCCATTTCTTTTTCGAGAACTACAATATCAGATTCGTGCAAGTCGGGCAATTGTTTTTTGGTCTGTACTGGTTCGGAAGCCAAAATCGCGCCAATTGTGAACAAACGGTCCTGAATTTCTTTGAGCAAGTCGCGGCGGGTGGTGTTGATGGGCTGGTCGCGCAGCAAGCCTACGTAGGCATTGAGCTCATCTACGGTGCCGTAAACGTCAATGCGCAGGTCAGATTTACGAACGCGCGTGCCGCCCACGAGCGAGGTTTGGCCTTTGTCGCCAGTTTTGGTATAAATTTTCATCTCAATTAAACGGTATTCTATTGTTACCTTTGCAAAATTAATACTTAAAAGTGGTAAGTAGCCAGTCTTATGCGTATCAAATCAGCCGTTTTTGTAAAAAGTTCATCGAGCCACCAGCAAGCGCCCGCGCCCAGTTTGCCCGAATATGCGTTTATTGGTCGGTCTAACGTGGGTAAGTCGTCGCTTATCAACGCGTTGACGGGCCGCCTCGACCTGGCCAAAACTTCCGTAAAACCTGGAAAAACGCAGCTAATCAACCATTTTTTAATCAATGATGAGTGGTTTTTGGTAGATTTGCCAGGCTACGGCTACGCCAAGGTGTCGCAGACGGAGCGCGAAAAATGGCGCAAAATGATTGACAATTATTTATTTGAACGCCCCAATTTAATCTGTACTTTTGTGCTGGTTGATAGCCGCATTGAGCCGCAAAAAGCCGACTTAGAATTTATGGAAAAGCTCGGCAGCAACGGCGTTCCGTTCTGCATGGTTTTTACCAAAACCGACAAACTTACCAAAGCCAAATTGCAAATTCAAATAGCGGCTTATGAGCAAAAATTGCTCGAAACGTGGGAAGAATTACCCCAAACTTTCGTTACTTCGTCGGTATCCAAAACGGGTTGCAACGAAGTATTGACCCAAATAATTGACTGGATTCCAACTTTCAAATCATGAACATAGTTACGCTCACCGTCAATCCTTCGGTTGATAAAAGCTCCTCTATTGACCGCCTCGTGGCCGAGCAAAAACTCCGCTGTGAGCCACCGCAATTTGACGCGGGCGGCGGTGGTATTAATGTTTCAAAAGCCCTCAAAAAGCTCGGGGGCGAGTCGCTGGCCATTTTTACGGCGGGGGGGTATTCGGGGCAAATGCTGCGCGAACTCGTCAAGAAAGACGAAATACCGTGCCAAATTGTGCCAACTCAGCAGTGGACGCGCGAAAATTTTATTGTAACCGATACTTCTACCAATGCCCAATACCGCTTTGGAATGCCAGGGGCAACCCTTGCCGATATTGAGGTGGAGGCCATTTTTGAGCTTTTGCAAAATGTACAACCAACGCCACAATATCTGGTAGCCAGCGGTAGTTTGCCAACGGGTGTGGGCGTTGATTTTTACGAAAAAGTAGCTGCCTTGGCCAACAAAAACAACATTCGGCTCATCTTAGACACCTCGGGCGCGGCCCTGCAAGCGGCCTGCGACGAAGGCGTGTATTTGCTCAAACCCAATTTGCAAGAATTGGGGGCGTTGGTGGGCGTAGAAAACCTCGAAACCGACGACGTGGACGATGCTGCCCGGACGCTCATTGGCCACGGTAAGTGCGAAATCGTAGTGGTGTCTTTGGGGCCAAATGGAGCCATTTTGGTTACCAAAGACCTCTGTCAGCACGTACCCGCACCGCCCGTGCAGAAGCGCAGCACCGTGGGCGCAGGCGATAGCATGGTAGCGGGCATGACCTGGGCTTTGGCCGAGGGCAAATCTCCGCTGGACATGATTCGCTGGGGCGTGGCTTGTGGCTCGGCGGCTACCATGAATCCTGGTACGCAACTTTTCAACCTCGCCGATGCACAACGGCTTTTTGGCTGGATTGAACGGTTTAAATAAATAGGAAATGAACGCTTATTTTGAAGACATAAAAGCGGGAATTCGTACGACTGTAGTAGGTATGAAGCTCACAATGAGGCATTTGTGGGCAGCTCGCTACCGCCGCCGCGAACATAATGTGCGCGAAAGCGACTACTTTTTTGAGGATACAGGCATGGTAACGCTCCAATACCCGTTTGAAACCATGCCCATTCCTGACAATGGACGCTACCGCCTGCACAACGAAATGGACGACTGCATTGTGTGCGACAAATGCGCCAAAATATGCCCCGTTGATTGCATCGAAATCGAACCTATTCGCGCCACTGGCGAAATTGGCCAAGCCTCCGATGGCTCGTCTATCAGGCTATACGCGGCCAAATTTGACATTGACATGGCCAAATGCTGCTACTGCGGCCTTTGCACTACCGTTTGCCCCACAGAGTGCCTGACCATGACAAAGACCTTCGATTACAGCGAGTTTGATATTCGTGAAATGCTTTATCATTATACCAACCTCACACCCGAGCAGGCCGAAGACAAAAAACTACTTTGGGAGCAGTACCAGCTTGAAAAAGAGGAGTTTAAAAAACTGAAAACTGAAACTGAAAAAGGGGCAGTAGCAGCTGAAACCGAAGTTGTAGAGGTGGCCAAGCGGCCTGCCTTTAAGCCCAAGGCCAAGCCTGCACTGGCCGCTGCCGCACCGTTGGACACAACGCCGGAGGAGGTAACACCTGAAAAAAATACTGAAATTGTAAAAACGGACGACTTGGCCACAAAAACGCCCAAGCCAAAACCTGTTTTTCGGCCTACCAAAAAGTCGGCGGATATTGTTGTAAACGCTGCGTCAGCATACAAAATAGAGGTAACAACAGAACCCGCAGAACAAAAAAAGCCGGACGAAGGACCTGCTCCCGCGCTTGCGCGCCCGAAGCCAGTTTTTCGCCCGACAATCAAACCCAAAGAATAGCTTATTCGGCAGTTTCGGTTGGCGTTGCAACTTCAGCTGGCAATTCTACGGCTACGGGTGCTTTTTTGACATAAGGCCGCTTGGTGGCTGGTGCGGCGGCTTTTTTAACAATCTTCTTGGTTTTGGCAGCGGGTTTTGGCTTTGGCGTGGGCTTTATTTCAACCTTGGCAACCTCTGCTGGCGCTGGCGCGGCTACTGTTTTTGGCGCTTTTGGCGCTTTCTTTTCGCTCTTAGGTGCTTTGTCGGCTTCTTTTTCTGCTTTTTCGGAAGTTTTCTTTACCTTTTTACCTTCTTTTTCTGCTAATTTCTCGGCCTTTTTCTGGGCTTTTTCAGCTTCTTCTTCCTGCTCTTTGGCAGATTTTTTCTTGATTTTGGCAATCTTTTTGGCTAATTTTCCAGATGCTTTTTCAATGGCTTTAGCAATTTTCTTGAAAGAATTGTCGCCCACGGCTTCGGTTAAGTTTTTGGCAATGTCGCTTGCCAACTGTTTTTTCTGCGATTTCATTGTGAATGGAGAGTTAATAAATAAAAAAATTTGCAAATAGATACCATTATTTCTGCAAAAACAAAATTAATGTGTTATTTTAATATTAAATTTTTGTTTGACTTTGCCAAAAACTGCCACGCTACGATGCCCGCACTCACGGCTACGTTGAGCGAGTGTTTGGTGCCAAATTGGGGAATTTCCAGGCACATATCGCAGCGTGCTATTACTGTTTCATTTACACCAAATACTTCATTGCCAAGCACAAAGGCGTATTTTTTATGGAGAATTGGTTCAAAATCTTGAAGCAAGGTGCTGCCCTCCACTTGCTCAATGGCCACAATTTGGTAGCCTTCTATCCTTAGATTTTGTACCAATTGTACCACGTCGGGGGCATATTGCCAAGCCACCGCGTCTTCGGCACCCAGGGCCGTCTTGGTGATATCGCGGTGGGGTGGCGTGCCAGTAATACCGCACAAATAAATTTTCTCGACCCTGAACGCATCGGCAGTACGAAATATGGAGCCCACGTTGTTGAGGCTTCTAATGTCGTCGAGTAGGAGTACAAATGAATTTTTGGCCGCGCCTTGAAAATCCTCGACCGACAAGCGGTTGAGATCGTCCATTGAAAGTTTTTTCACTGCTTTTGGGTTTGCGTGTGTATTTTGAACGCAAAAATGGGGTTTAAGGTTATTATTTTAGCAAAAGTTGTGTTTATTTGTGAATAAGTGAAAAATCAAAGCATGGAAGAATATCAATTGCATACGTTGCCAAATGGCATTAGGGTGGCACACAAGCAGGTGCTGCACACGCAAATTGCCCACTGGGGTATTATGCTCGACATAGGCAGCCGCGACGAAGAGCCACACCAACAAGGGCTGGCGCATTTTTGGGAACACATGGCTTTTAAAGGCACCGAAAAGCGCAAATCGTACCACATTCTCAACCGCTTAGAAACCGTTGGCGGCGAGCTAAACGCCTACACTACCAAAGAAAAAGTGTGTTTTCATGCGTCGCTCTTGGAAACCCACAGCGACAAGGCCATTGAACTACTGGCCGATATTGCCTTTCATTCGGTGTTTCCTGAGAAGCAAATTGAAAAAGAACGCGGGGTGATTTTGGAAGAAATGGCCATGTACCACGACTCGCCCGAAGATGCCATTCAAGATGATTTTGATGAGGTGATTTTTCAGCAGCACCAGTTGGGTAAAAATATTTTGGGCAATGCCGATAGCGTGAGATCGTTTGTACGTGCTGATTTTCAGCAGTTTATATCCGAAAACTTAGACACTGAGCGCATCGTTATTTCGTCGGTGAGCAAGCTGCCATTTGGCAAAGTGTTGAAGCAAGCCGAAAAATACGTGGCCGACATTGCCCACCGCACTACTGGGCGCGTGCGCACCGCTCCAACGACTTATCAGCCGCAAATGCTCCAAATGCCGCGCGGCCTGACCCAGGCGCAAGTAGCCATGGGCCGGCCCGCCTATGCCCTCGCTGATGAGCGGCGGCTGCCATTTTTTATGCTCATCAATTTGTTGGGTGGCCCAGGCATGAACTCGCGCTTCAACATGAGCCTTCGCGAAAAATACGGCCTGGTGTATGCCATTGATGCCAGCTATACGCCTTATCTTGACACCGGTTTTTTGGGGGTTTATTTTGGTACAGAGCCAAAAAACTTAGAAAAAGCCACCTCGCTCGTTAGCCGTGAGTTACGACTGCTGCGCGAAAATACGCTCACTACCAAGCAATTGCACGATTTGAAACAGCAGCTCATGGGGCAGTTGGCCATGTCAGAAGAGAGTAACCAAGGATTTATGCTGATGATGGGCAAAAGCCTGCTGGACACGGGCCGCGTAGAATCGCTGAAAGAAATTTTTGCCGAAATTGAGGCCGTATCGGCAGCGCAATTGCAGGACATTGCCAACGAGCTTTTTGACGAAAAAACGTGGAGTACGCTCACTTTTTTGCCCGAAGATTAAAAAAAACATGAAGCCCAACTTTGCCCACATACAAATTGACGCTGGGCCATGCGCCCAAACGCCCGAAAATAAGCCTTTTAATACCGCCGAAGGTATAAAGATAAAGCCACGGTTTACCAAAGCTGACCTTGAAAATGCCGAGCACCTGGACTTTGGTGCTGGAATAGCGCCTTATTTGCGGGGGCCATACAGCACTATGTACGTGCAACAACCCTGGACGGTGCGGCAGTATGCAGGTTTTAGCACCGCCGAAGAGTCGAACGCTTTTTATCGGCGCAACTTGGCTGGTGGGCAAAAAGGGCTGTCGGTGGCTTTCGATTTGGCCACCCACCGGGGCTACGACTCCGACCACCCGCGCGTGGTGGGCGACGTGGGCAAAGCAGGCGTAGCCATTGACAGCGTGGAAGACATGAAAATCTTGTTCGACCAAATTCCGCTCGACCAGATGTCGGTTTCGATGACCATGAACGGGGCGGTTTTGCCCATTTTGGCATTTTATATTGTGGCTGCCGAAGAGCAAGGCGTGCCGCCCGAAAAACTATCGGGGACGATTCAGAACGACATTTTAAAAGAATTCATGGTGCGCAATACCTACATTTATCCACCCGCGCCTTCCATGCGCATCATCGGCGATATTTTTGCTTATGCGTCGCGGTTTATGCCCAAGTTCAATTCTATCAGCATCAGTGGCTACCACATGCACGAAGCAGGCGCACCTGCCCACCTCGAACTGGCCTATACGCTGGCCGACGGCCTCGAATACCTCCGCACGGGTTTGGCAGCAGGCATGGACATTGACGATTTTGCCCCGCGCCTGTCGTTTTTTTGGGGAATTGGCATGAATCATTTCATGGAAATAGCCAAAATGCGCGCAGGACGCTTGCTTTGGGCCAAAATTGTGAATCAATTTGCCCCAAAAAACCCAAAATCGTTGGCACTCCGCACGCACTGCCAAACGTCGGGATACAGCCTAACCGAACAAGACCCTTTTAATAATGTAGCCCGCACTTGCGTAGAAGCCATGGCCGCCGTGCTGGGCCACACGCAGAGTTTACATACCAATTCGTTGGACGAAGCCATGGCACTGCCCACCGATTTTTCGGCGCGCATAGCCCGCAATACGCAATTGTATTTGCAACATGAAACCAACATTACCCGCGCCATTGACCCTTGGGGTGGGAGCTATTACGTAGAATATTTGACCAAAGAACTCGCCGAAAAAGCCTGGGCGTTGATTGAAGAAGTAGAAACCCTGGGCGGCATGACCAAGGCCATCGAAACGGGTTTGCCCAAAATGCGCATTGAAGAAGCCGCCGCCCGCAAACAAGCCCGCATAGACGGCGTGAAAGACGTGATTGTGGGCGTAAATAAGTTCAGACCCGACTCTGAGCAGCCGCTCGAAGTGCGCGACATCGACAACCAAGCCGTGCGCGAGTTGCAAATAGCCCGCCTTCAAAAAATAAAAGCCGAGCGCGACAACGAAAACGTAACCCAAATTTTGGCCAAAATAACCGATGCCGCTGGTAAAGAAACTCCCCCGCTGGGACGGAACGCCGCGCGGGTGGAGGGGGCTGGGCTTCTCTCTTTGGCCATTGAAGCCGCCCGCGCCCGCGCCACGCTGGGCGAAATTTCGGACGCAATGGAAAAAAATTTTGGACGATACAAAGCCACTATTCGCTCTATTTCAGGAGTTTATAGCGCGGAGGTGTCTGACGATGAAAACTTCCGTTTGGCCCGCCAAATGGCCGATAAGTTTGCCGAGTTGGAAGGCCGCCGCCCGCGCATCATGGTGGCCAAAATGGGCCAAGACGGCCACGACCGAGGCGCAAAGGTGATTGCAACCAGTTTTGCCGATTTGGGTTTTGACGTGGACATGGGGCCGCTTTTTCAAACGCCCGAAGAAACCGCCCGCCAAGCCGCCGAAAATGACGTACACGTTGTGGGGGCATCGAGCTTAGCGGCGGGCCACAAAACGCTGGTACCGCAGCTCATTGAAGAGCTCAAAAAAATAGGACGCGACGATATAATGGTCATTGCGGGGGGCGTTATTCCCGCCCAAGACTACGATTTTTTGTATAAAGCAGGCGTAAAAGGCGTTTTTGGCCCTGGCACGGTGATTTCGGTGGCAGCGCAAAAGATTTTGGGAGAGTTGATGGGCGCGTAGGTGGAGCGTTATAATTGCCCGCTTCGGGCGTTCGCGTTGCAAGCGCGAAGGAGCAGAAAATTGTCAATTTTGGATAAAAAAATAGCTGATGATTACGAGATTAAAAGTAAAAGGATTTAAGAATTTATACGATGTAGAATTGTATTTTGGCCCTTTTACGTGCGTCGCAGGTTCTAATGGCGTTGGAAAATCTAATTTGTTTGACGCGCTCAAATTTTTGGGAGAATTGGCCAGTAAAACACTTTTAGATGCCGCACTTTCAATCCGAGAAATCGAAACCGATAAACGGTCTAAGTCGTTGGATATTCGTAATATTTTTTTCAACGATGGGGAAAAATACTGCGATACCATTGAATTTGAAGTAGATATGATTTTGCCCAAAAATGCCATTGATGATTTAGGGCAAACGGCCGAGGCAACTACAACTTTTGTAACTTATAGTTTGGAGATAAAATATAATGACGAAAATAATCCAAACGTAAAAAATATTCTTGAAATAACACACGAGAAACTTCGCCAATTAAACCAAACAGAATACAAAAAAGTGTTGCAAAAAATTGGTTTTGGTAAAGAATGGATAAATAGTGTTTCGGGGGGTGTAAAAAGAAGTGCGTCCTCATTTATTTATACCAATGGCCAAAGCGTGTCTATTAGCCAAGACCAAACCAGGGGTCGAAATAAAAGCCTACTGCTAAAAAGTCTTCCGCGCACTATTCTTTCTACGGCAAGTGCCATCGAAATGCCCACCGCGCTGGTCTGTAAACGCGAAATGGAATCGTGGCGTTTTTTGCAATTAGAGCCATCGGCCCTTCGCAGTGCCGACGATGTATCAGAAGCTAACCAACGTATTCAAGCCAATGGCGCGCACTTGCCCGCTACGCTTTATCGGTTGATTTATAACGAGAAAATAGATAATACAGTCCGAACTTCCATTGCTAACCGATTGACAGATTTGATTGATGACATCTTTGAAATTAACGTCGATAAAGATGAAAAACGGGACATTCTTACTTTGATGTTGAAAGGCCGAGATGGTAATTTCTTGCCCGCCAGTTCGCTGTCTGACGGTACGCTGCGCTTTTTGGCGCTATCAATCATCGAAGCCGATTCAACCGAACAAGGACTCATTTGTTTGGAAGAACCCGAAAACGGTATTCATCCTGCCCGTATTGCTGCCATTTTAAAGCTACTCAAAGACATTGCAGCCGACACCTCGCTGCCATTTGGCGAAGACAATTCGCTGCGCCAAGTAATTATCAATACCCACTCGCCGCTGGTAGTGCAGGAAATAGACGAAGGTGATTTGTTGGTGGCCGAATCAATATCTTACAAGGAAGAAAAAAACAACCATCGTTTTGAAGGAGTAACTTTTAAACCACTCTCGGATACTTGGCGAACCAAAAACCAACTGCCAGCTATTGCCCCCATTTCAAAAGCTACTTTGTTGAAATACTTAAATCCGAATGTATTGGACAACGATAAAAGCGTAAACGCTGAAATACAACTTAACCAGAAACGCAAGGTTAAAGAAAGACCAGAAATAATGGGGCAATTGGATCTTTTTGTGTCTTAATGATTCGAAATATGGAAAGAAAAAAATACGCCCTCATTGCCGACGGAAGTTCCGATAAGTGCCTTATCCCTATCATTGATTTTTTGCTTGACAAGCACTTCCCACATCTAATTTTTGAAGGCGAAAAAGCTGATTTTGGTTTTTTACCCCAACCTCCCAAAACTTTATCCCAAAAAATAGAATGTACCATAAAACTCTATGAACCCGACTGGATTTTTATTCATCGAGATGCCGAAAAAGAGGCCAATCCCATAGAAAAGCGTTCGGAAGAAATAGAAATGGCCGTTCGAGAAGTTAAAGAATTTGGCGATAAGCCATATATTAAAATTATTCCAGTCAGAATGACGGAGGCATGGCTATTGATAGACGAAAAAGCCATCAGAAAGGCGGCTAATAATCCAAACGGAGCGGTGGCTGTTCAGTTGCCAGCTATCCGCCAACTTCAAGATTTGGCAGATCCCAAAACGCTACTTTTTGACCTAATCAAAATAGTCAGCGGCTTATCGGGCAGAAAACTAAGTAATTTAAACCTATACAATGCCCGATATTTGGTAGCCCAATACACCAGCGATTATGGTTTGCTGGCCACACTTCCGAGTTTTCAATATTTTGAATCGCAATTGAAACAATATATTTCAAAATGAAATCAGTTGGCATTATTGGCGGAGGTATCAATGGCTTGTTTGCCGCTTATTATCTCCAAAAAGATAGGTTGCGATATAACCATCTTGGAGCAAGGCAATCTGGCCAACGGCTGCTCGTTTGGCAATGCCGGCATGATACTGCTGAGTAAGCTGTTGTTTCAAGGCTTAGCCAAGTCGGGAGAGGTGGCGTGTGCTTGGCAAGAACGCAGACTTTTGATGCTTTTCGAAAATGCCGAAACCGAACCAGAGACGCGTTACGAGGCCACGCAAATGCGGGGACTATGGAAGATATCTGGTACCGACCTTAGCATAAACCCCACCGCGTGCGCGGTATTGTGCAATCTATCGGTCAGTATTACCCTGATATGGCCCCTACCGATGCCCGACATGGCCACCGTTTGGTGTGGCCTGCGGCCTTGTTCGCCCAACGGTTTGCCTTATATTTGGGGTTACAAAACAATTTAAGAACCTAACGCTGGCCACTGGCCACGGCATGATGGGCATTGGTCTTGCCACGGGTAAGTTGGTTTCGGAGTTGATTGCCGATCAAAAAACCAGCATGCACACCTTGGCATTCAACCCATCGCGATTTTCATAAACAACGACTAACCACTAATTATTGATGAATAAAAACAGCCTTTTTTTTATTTTTTTAAGTGTATTATTTTGGCAATGTCAGTCCGAAAAAAAATCGGAGAGCAACCAAGATGCTTTGGCCAAAACACCTGCTTTCAATGCCGATTCGGCATTTGGGTATGTGGCCAAGCAGGTGAGTTTTGGGCCGCGCGTCCCCAACTCGCCCGCCCACACGCGCTGCGGCGATTACTTGGCGGCCGCGCTCAAAAAATGGGGCTGTACCGTGGTAGAGCAGCGTTTTGTGGCTACTACTTACGATGGCAAAAAACTCAACGCGCGCAACATCGTGGGTAGCCTAAACCCGCAGGCCACCAAGCGTATTTTGTTGGCAGCGCACTGGGACAGCCGCCCCGTAGCCGACCAAGACCCCACCAATAAAAAAGGAGCCATTGCAGGAGCCAACGACGGCGCGAGCGGCGTGGGCGTGCTGCTCGAACTCATGCGGACACTTGCCCAAGCCAACCCAAAACCCAACGTCGGGGTTGATGTTATTTTTTTTGATGTTGAAGACGGTGGAAACTCCGATTTGGCCAAAGACAAATACAGCGGTTTTTGCCTTGGTTCGCAGTATTGGGCGGCCAATAAGCACGCGCCAAACTACGCGGCTTATTACGGCATTTTGCTCGATATGGTGGGTGCAAAAGGCGCTACCTTTCCCCGCGAAGGATTCTCTAACCAATACGCAGGCGAAATAACCCGTAATATTTGGAACCTGGCCAGTCGAATGGGCTATAATCAGTATTTTATTGACCAAGACGGCGGAGCCATCACCGACGACCACCTGCCCGTAAACGAGCTGGCCAAAATACCGATGATTGACATCATTCATTTAGAAACCAACAACCCCCAAAAGACATTTTTTGAACACTGGCACACCCACCAAGACGACCTCCGCAACATAGACCGCCAAACCCTCAAAGCGGTAGGGCAGGTGCTGTTGCAGGCGTTGTACCAAGAAAACTGAGCTACGCTGGGGGCAGTAGCCGCAAAAAAAGAGCAGGAATTGACGTTGAATCTTGCTCAAAATCAATTCCTGCTCTTTTCAATCAATTCTGAATGCCCACTACTTTTTAGGTTGGGCTGCCTGCTTCTCTTTGTACTCTTTGTTGAGGCCATCAATCATTTTCTTGGTTACGTCGAGGCTTTGGTCGGCAAATAAAATGCCGCCGCCCTTGCTGTATCCCAGCACCAGCTCATACGCATTTTCTTTGTTGTAACGCTTGATATAATCAAAAATACCGGTGTAAAATTCCTCCGTTTTTTTCAAACGTTCTCCTTCCAATTTACGCAGTTGCCCGTCGCGGTATTGCGTGATTTCCTGCTCTTTTTTTGCCAATTGCGCCTGCACATTCTGCCCTTGCTCTTGGGTTAAGCCACCTTGCTGGGCTTTTTGTTGAAAAAAAGCCACCTCGTTTTGAAACGAGCGCGCCCGATTGCTCAGGTCGCTTTCCAATTGAAAGCCTTTACTTTCAAATTCTTTTTGAAAGTCTTTGTAGTATTCGTAGCCTTTCAGGAGCGAGTCGGCTTGCACATAAACAATTTTTTTTCCTTTTGCGCCGTCGGCTGAAGTAGTAGTTGTTGTGCTGCCAGCGGGGGTATTGTTGAGTTGCAAATAGCCCAAAACCGCTACGGCCAGCGTCAAAATAGCATTCCAAATAATAAGTCCGTTCTTCACTGTTTGTTTTTGTTTTGAAAATGAATAGGTTGTGTTAGCTGGGCAAAAGTAGGGATTATTCGCCAAAAGTTTTGCACCATGTTCAAATGAAAAGCGGCAATGGATTTAAAACCCATTGCCGCTTTTCATTTTTAGGCCAAAATCAAGCGACATTGGTCTATTTTGTCCATTTTAGCGCATTTATGTTGGCGGCTACTTTTTTGCCTTCCGACAAGCCCGTGTTGTTGTCTTGCACGGGATGAATTCCCCCCAAGAAGCGCGAAAGCGCCGACTCTTCGGCGGCTTCGACAAACGACTTGTAGGTGCGGGCTTTAAAATCTACGCCCCGTTTGGCATCGCGCAGACGGCCCACGTGCGAGTTGTCCACAAAGGTGAAGTTGTTGCCAAAAACCGTTGACAGCACCCCACCAGCCGCCGACGACTGCGAAGCATGGCCCGAAGTATAGCCTGGAAAAGGTGGCGCGGGCCAGAAAGGTACCCAAAAAGGGTCAATGGCACGGCGTACAAAAGTGTAAGGGCGCTCGTTGTTGAACATATATTTGCATTTCCAGCAGCTCACAAAAGCATCTGAAACAGCTATGCCCGTGCGTGCAAACGCCTCAACGGCCACATCCAGTTTTGAGTCTGCGGTTTGTACGGCTATTTTGGCAATGTTGTAAGAGTGTCCAGGCGGGGTAAAAGTTTCGCTGGGGTCGTCGGCCCACCATACCGCAATGTCTTTTTCGGTTTGAGTAAGCGATTTGTTCTTGGTATAAACGCTTTGGTATTGCTTAAAGTACTCAGAATTAGGATTGGTAGAAACCACCAACGGAGGCGGCGGCGGCAAAATGCTGTTGTTGACCACAAAAGTACGGTTGCGCCCCCAGTAGGGCTGCATGGGTATTCTTCGACCATTCTCCGTAGGTTGCCACGACCCTGCAAATACGGGCACTACGTAATCGGCAGGAAAATTGCGCTTGTAGCCTTCGTGGCCGCCGTCGGTTTTGGACCATTCAAAGATGGCAGCCGCAACGGCCTTGCCAAACACCACTGACCGACTTACCTCGGCCTTGGTGCTCTCGGTTTCGTAGGCAAACTTAAACACCGCTTCCAGCGAGTCGATTGATTTTTTGGCGGCCTCGGGTGCGTTGGCCCAAATGTTGCGCGCTATATCTGCTTGAGCAGCGTTCACGCTGGCTCCCCAGTTGTAAAGGCTGTCGGCACTGGGTTGAGGCAGGGTTTTGAGTCCGTTGAGTTGGCCAGCCAACGAGCGGCGGTTTTTGATGCCAGGCACGGCAGCTTCATACATAACCAAGCCGGCGTATCCCAGTGCCCGCGCGGCTACTGGTGGCGAAAAGCCCGCGCTAACTCGAATCAATTTTAAGTCCATTTCGGCCCATTTGGTGGCCACCTCGGCGTTTAAGGTGCTGGCATCTTTACTGCCAGTAATATCGGGATTGACCTCTTCTTGCGGGGAGCGACAACCATAAAAACCGATAAACAAAGCCGAAATGGCCAGTTTTAGGCGGTGTCGGTGCAGTGATAAATTTCTAAACATGATGGGTAGTCTAAATTTTTAAGACAATTTGATTAATGTTGAGGAAAACGATTCTGATTTTTACTATCAAAAATAATGCCATTTTTTGATGACAAGTGTTTATTTTTCTACAAGAAAAATAATTGATGCGCCAATGAAGCCAGCACGGGGTTTATAAAAATAAATGTTAAAATATTTTTTTTTATTCCAACGTGCTTCATAAATGGCATAAAATTTGCTACAATTTTGGCAGCATAAAAAGCACACTGTGTCCTGCATTTCCCCGCTGTTCTGAATTTATTCGGCACAGCGGGGAAATTTTGTTTTTAAAATGGGCTATTCAGTTATTCACAATACATAATGTTTGTACTTTTGCACTGTTTATTTTTACAAAACACTTATTTTTACAAAACCAATGTTCAGAAGTTATTTATTATGTTTGACCATTGCCACGACAATGGCCTTGAATGGGTGTAAAACCAAGGCCAAACCCGAAGAATACAACGCCAAAGCTGCCGACGCTGAACTTTACCACCAGTCGGTGGCCAAATTGACCGAAGTAATTATTCACGACATTTTTACGCCCCCCGTGGCAACCCGTATTTATGTGTATGCCAACTTGGCGGGCTACGAAGCCTTGGTGCCAGCGCACCCCGATAAACTGTCGCTGGCGGGTAAATTGAAGGGCTTTAAGGGCGTACCTGCCCCTGTCAAAGATTTGGAATACTGCTTTCCGCTGGCCAGCACGCGGGCCTTATTGAGCGTTGCCCGAACGTTGACTTTTTCGGCGGAGTTTTATGACGAATACGAAAAAACGTTCTATAAAAAATACCAAGAAATGGGCGTACCCAGCGATGTTTTTGACCGCTCAATGGCCTACGGCGACACCGTGGCGGCGCACGTCATGAAATACGCCAGCCAAGACAACTATAAACAAACGCGCGGCTTTCGGCACACCGTTACCAACAAACCAGGTACGTGGGTGCCCACGCCACCGGCCTATTCTGATGCCGTGGAGCCACTCTGGAACACCATTCGCGCTTTGACGATGGACTCGGTTTCGCAGTTTCTTTGTCCGCCGCCTCCGCCTTTTAATCTTGCCAAAAATAGCCCGTTTATGAAAGAAGTAAACGAAGTGTATAAGCTTGTAAATGAGCTTACTGAAGAGCAGAAACGCATTGCTTATTTTTGGGACGATAACGCCTTTGTGCTAAACGTAGCGGGACACGTGTCTTTTGCCAACAAAAAAATGACTCCTGGGGGGCATTGGCTGGGCATCAATGCCACCGTTTGCCGCCAAAAAAAGGCCACGCTCATGCAGAGTGTGGAGGCATATTGTCTTACTTCGATTGCGCTCTTTGATGCCTTCATCAGTTGCTGGGATACCAAATACAAATACGACAAAGTGCGCCCCGAAACCATCATCAACAACAACGTCGATCCCAACTGGAAACCATTTTTGCAAACCCCGCCTTTTCCAGAGTACAGCAGTGGCCACAGCACCATTACCGCTGCCGCTGCTACAGTTTTACAGAATCTGCACGGAGAAGTAGCTTTTACCGACTCGACTGAACACCCTTACGGCCACGGCGTGATGTCTTTTAAATCGTTTGTGGATGCCGCCAAAATGGCCAATATTAGCCGGGTGTACGGTGGTATTCACTTCCGTTCGGCTTGCGAGGAAGGTGCAAAAGCGGGAGAAAAAGTAGGCCAACATGTGCTGAAAGTGGTTGGGAAAATAGGAAAAGAAAAGTGAGGGGATTCAAGAAGTAAAAAGCGAATGATAACAGTCGAAAATTTGCGGAAATCGTACGGGGGCCACTTGGTTTTGCAAGTGGCCAACTTGCATCTATCGGCTGGTATTCACTGGTTTAAGGGCGCAAATGGCTCGGGGAAAACCACTTTTTTTCGGACACTGGTAGGAATGTTGCCCTTTGAAGGCAATATTCAAATGAACGACTGGGACATTCGCAAAGACCACGTGGGCTATCGTCTGCACATCAACTACGGCGAAGCCGAACCCGACTATCCCGAGTTTTTGACCGCCAACGACCTCATTCAGTTTGTGGCCAAAGCCAAACGCGCTACCAAAACGCAAGTAGAAATGCTGATTGAAACGCTCGGTATTGCGCCGTTTTTGTACCAACCAACAGGAACGTATTCGAGCGGAATGTTGAAAAAAACGTCGTTGGTATTGGCGTTTTTGGGGCAGCCCAAGGTGGTTATTTTGGACGAGCCACTCATTACGATTGACGATGATACGGTGCTGAAAGTCTATGAGTTAATACGCCATTATCACGCCCAAGGCACTGCTTTTTTGCTGTCTTCGCACCAAGATTTTAGGTTTGACGCGCTGCCTATCACGTCGCTGTACGTAGTGGCTGGTCAAAGTATTTTGAAACAAAACTAAACGGCAACACCGCAATCATTGACCACATGGCTTGGCGTATTCTTGGCAAAACATTTATCAAGGCGTACTATCGGCTCAACGCAGGGTTTTTCTTCGTTATTTTGATGTTTGCGGGTGGGTTTTTGCGGGCCCAAGACCACATTGCTTTGGCCACCTACATCGTGCAGTCGCCGTTGTTGCTTTCGTTGGTTTTTGGGCTCTGGACCCTCTATCACCTCAAAACGCTCGGATTTGTGCGCCAGCGATTGCTTTGGGACTCGCACCATTTTGTGTACAATTTGGTGCTACTGCGGCCTTGGCGGCGTTGGCTGTTGCTGCTTCAAATGCAATACGCGCTTTGGCTTCCAGTGTTGTTTTACGCGCTGTTTTTGGCTGGTTGTGGGTTGCAAATTGAGCAGCGAGCGGGCGTTTGGACTACGGTGGCTTTTGTGTCGTTGCTGCCCCTGACGGGCGTTTGGGCCTATGAATACCGCCTATTTCGCCCCAATCCCGACCACCGAATTAATGCTTTTAATGTCTATTTTAACCGCCGATTTAGCAAGCCCGCTTGGTCTTATTTTTTGTGGTATTTGTTCAAAACCGAACCCGCTTTGTTGTTTTTGACCAAAATTTTTACGGGCGGTATCGTGGTAGGCTTGTGTTTGCTTTATCCTACCGACCGTTATGACGAGCGGCTACTGTCGTTGGCGGGGCTTTTGGCGGGTATTGGCCACTGCACCATGCTGCTGCACCTGTACGCCTTTGAGCATGTACAATTGCCACTACTTCGCAATTTGCCAGTGCGCCTCCAAACACGTTTTGCGGGCTATTGCCTGCTGTTTTTCGCGCTTATTTTGCCCGAAGTTACGTTGCTTTTGCGCTACCTTCCTGCCACGGTCGGTTGGTGGTACGCACTGCAATGGACGGCCTGGCTGGTTAGTTTATTGGTACTCGTTTTTAGCCGTTTTTTGGTCAAACACTACGTCATGGACTTCCTGTTGCGGCAGGCTTTTTATGCTTTTATTGCTTTTTTCTTTCTGGTTATGTTCAAAGTGCCGCTTTGGCTGCTTTTTTCGTTCAATTTGGGCGTGGCCGCGTGGTGGTTTGGCCAATATTACTACCAGTCAGAGTATATTGTGAAGCAAGAAAATTTTGCAAAACCTGACCAAAATACGTAAATTCGCCGCTCATTATTTATAAATCAACTGCTGCATGAAACGTACCTTAGGAAGTATTTTGTCGGGAATGGGTGTTTTGTTTATTCTTTTTGCCTGTTTCGCTTTTATGTCCGACAAAGCCGTTTTGGGCTTTACGCTCACCAAATGGGAAACCATCGTGCCGTTTTTAGTGGGTGCTTTGTTTTTGTTTGTAGGCGTAGGAATGTTGAACAATGTGGCAGATTAGGGCTTCGACTCTAAACAGAAAATCATTTTACTTTTCGATACTTCAAGAACCGGTATCCGAGATTGAAACCAATGGTTCCGTTCTCAATCCTATCCCTGTTGCCAATAAATTGGTGCTGTTCATCATTCGATTGCCCGCTTGATAATTGAATTTCAGCGGAATATTCACGATTGCCCCAAATAGGGCAAAAGGATAGGTATTTATTTTATTTTTAGGCTTCAAGGCAAATTCAGTACTTAGTCTTACTAATTGGAAGTCGAAATTTTATTTGTCGGAGAATGGCTGGTTGATCTCAAAATGATTATTTTAAAATACAACTCCAGCTTTCCATCTGTGTCAGGAGTAAAATGTGAGCGGTCGGGAATTTGAGGCATGGTAGTACCGATTTGGTGGAAGATTAGGTAGAATTTTCGACCTTTCAGATGGCAGGATTGTTTAGCTTTCGCTACATATTTTTAAAGAACAATTTACTTATCGTGTCATTTACGTTCGCAAACGGGTTTCTACATAACCAATTATTTTTTCTGACAGCGAAATTCCTTCTTGGGCTACTTTTACACTTAAATTCCCATCATAACCCATTGCTAAATGCAAGGTATCGTAGGCTGCGTCAAAAAGCGTTATTAATTTCCCATCTTTGATATTGCGTTGGTAGTGTTCTACACTTTTTCGGCCTTTGGCTGGTTGGGGTACAATCGCATCTAAGGCTACTAAAATACCATTGTAGGCAGTATTACCAGCCATTCTTACGTACTTACGATCTTGATAAACCCGCCTTCTTTGTCGGCTTTGGTAGTCAGAATGGCGCGGGCATTTTCTACGTAGCGTTTCGCTTCTTCTGTTGGGTTGATTTTCATCACTTAACCTTTAATTTTTTACTGCAATGATACAAAATAGTAGAGGTACTCGCAACAAATATTTCATTTATTGATTTTATGGTACAATGGCGGCCATTTCACCCTATTGCCACGCGCTTACCCGTTCTAACGGACTCATAGATAGCTTCTACCACGCGAATGTCGCGCAGGCCTTCTTCGCCTGGCACGAGCAGCGGTTTTGTGGTCATAATGGCCAGCGCATCTTCGTCCATTTGTTTGGCTTGTTGGTTGTCGAGCTTAAACTCAATTGGCCCCAGTGGGCTGCTTCCTTTATTGCCGTTGTAGCTTGAGAATGGCTCCATTTTTATCCAACCTTTTTCGCAGTTCACTTGCAGGTAGTTCATGTTGATGCCGTAGCTGCTGTGGCAAGCCGCCAAGGCTCCGCTCGGAAATGCCAACTGAAACAGCATGGTTTCTTCTACTTCTTTGTAAATATCGGGGCGGGTGGTAGAGGCCGAGGCCAGCACCGACACGGGTTCTTCGCCCGTGGCCAAACGCGCACCTTGCAGCGCGTACACGCCCATATCGCCCATTACGCCGCCGCCGAGGGCTTTTTTCTGTTTCCAGTGGTTGCTGCGCCCGTCAAAATAGCCCGCGCCGCAGGCCACCATCTGCACTTTGCCAAACACCTTTTGGCCACCGCCGAGGCGCATGTATTCTTGGGTGTTGGGGTCGTGTTGGCAGCGGTAGCCAATGGCCAGTTGCACGCCGTTGTCTTTGCAGGCTTTGATCATGGCCACGCAGTCGGCTATGCTGGGAGCCATTGGTTTTTCGCAAAAAACGTGTTTTTTGGCATTGGCGGCGCGCACCGTAAACTCGCGGTGCATACTGGGCGGCAGCACCACATACACCACGTCAATGTCGGGATTGTTGGCTATTTGGTCGAAATTTTGGTAGTTATAAACGTTTTTAGCGGGGATATTATACTTCTTTTTCCAGGTTTCGGCTTTCTCGGGGCTACCCGTAACGATGCCCGCGAGGTAGCAGTTTTTGGTAAGTTGCAAAGCGGGGGCCAAAAGATCGGTGCTGTAATAGCCCAGGCCAACCAGGGCTACGCCCAGTTTTTCTTTGGCCGAAGTTTGGGCCAATAAGTCAGAAAAAGGAAGTGAAATGCTGCCAACGGCGGCTGTTTTGACTAAAAAATCGCGGCGGTTCATGGTAGTAAAGGGTTGGTTTATAAATAGTTGGGGTAACTTAAAAATCTACTTCCAGTCCCAAGAGTTGTTGCAACTGCAAGAGGTGCGGATTGCGCGCTGCCAGCGCGTTGAAACGCTCTTGTGGTGTGTAGGGGCTACGTTTTATATCGCTGGCGGCCACGTGGCTGACAATCTGAATCTGGCTATTTTTCAAGCGGTTGCGCAAATAGCCCAGCAGCTCGTAGCGCACTTCATTGAGCATATTTTCTTGAATCAAGTTGTCGAGCACCAACTGAATGGTGGCACCTTCGAGCGTAAAAGCGCGGTTGAGCATAATTTGCTCACTTACACTTCCGCCGTTGTACGCGCGGTATTGCAAAAAATCTTTCCAAACCTCGCTCAGTTGCTGGGGTGTAAAGTCGCTATCGGCGGTTGTGGCAGCGGGCGTAGTTTGGGTTTCGTGGTTTTCGGGCTTGGGCGGGGCGGTGGCTACGGCGGGCATTGCGCCAATACTAATCGTGGAGCGCAACTTACTGTCTGCGGCTTTGGGCCTTGCGTGTTGGTAGGCTATGGGTGGTTCGGCCGTAAACGACCCCTGGGGCAGCGGAATGGCTGCCAACTGACTGCCTCCCACCGTAACTTGGACTTCGGCGACGGGCGGGTGTACTGCTGCCTGCGGCGCGTTTGTTGCTAAAATATGGGGTAAATACGCCAACTTCATCAGCAGTGTTTCGACGTGCAGACGCTGATTTTTGGTTGATTTGTAATTTGTATCGCATTGACTACCAATGCTCAACGCGGATACCAAAAAGCCGATGGGCGCTTTGCCCGACTGCTCCAAGTACTTGGTTTTGGCCAGTTCTGACACTTCCAGCAGCTGCACCGTGGCGGGGTCTTTGCTGACCAATAAATTGCGCAGGTGTTCCAACAAACCTACCACAAACAAATGCCCGTCGAAGCCTTTTTGCAAGATTTCGTTGAACAACAAAAATGCCTGCGACAAGTCGCCATCAAGAAGTCGGTCGGTGATTTTGAAATAATAATCGTAGTCCAAAATGTGCAGATTTTCAATCACTTCGCGGTAGCGCAGCACGCCGTCGGTCGAGAAGGTAACGTTTAAATCGAACATAGAAAGGGCATCGCGCAGGCCGCCGTCGGCTTTTTGGGCTATGAGTTCGAGGGCTTCGCGCTCGGTTTCGATGCCTTCTTTTTTGGCGATATTGGCCAAGTGGTCGGCCATGTCGCGTACTTGAATGCGGTTGAAATCAAAGTTTTGGCACCGCGACAAGATGGTGGGCAAAATTTTGTGCTTCTCGGTGGTGGCCAAAATAAAAATGGCGTAGCTGGGCGGTTCTTCGAGGGTTTTCAAAAAAGCATTGAAAGCCGATGCCGACAGCATGTGTACCTCGTCAATGATATAAATTTTGTATTTGCCCGTTTGCGGTGGATAGCGCACTTGGTCTATTAGGCTGCGAATATCTTCTACTGAGTTGTTGGAAGCCGCGTCGAGTTCGTGAACATTAAAGGAAGCGTTGTTTTGAAAAGCCACGCAACTGTCGCACACGCCGCAGGCTTCCACATCTTCGCCGAGGTTTTGGCAATTGATGGTTTTGGCCAAAATGCGGGCGGTGGTGGTTTTGCCCACGCCGCGTGGCCCACAAAACAAAAATGCCTGTGCCAAGTGTTTGGTACGGATTGCGTTGCGGAGCGTGGTAGTAATGTGCGACTGCCCTACTACGGTTTCAAACGTAACGGGGCGGTATTTGCGTGCCGATACTACAAAATTGTCTGCCATGATGAGTGCAATTTAGCATTAATTATTTAATGGTAAAAAGGGTTTTAGAAAATGAATTTACATTTGTTTTTTTAAAACCCTCACTTTCAATGGCTATCAATTTCATTTTTTCGACCCGCGCCACCGATCGTGGCCTCGAACACTACGCGCAGGTGCAAGGTGCGGCTGGCTACCAGCGATTTTGTGGCTATTTAACGTCAAATTCCAGCATTTTTCGGTCTTCGATGTAGGCCGTTAGGCGGTCGCCGATTTGGACTGGGCCAACACCTTTGGGCGTACCCGTAAAAATAAGGTCGCCTTTTTTGAGGGTAAAATACTGCGACACAAACGCAATGATGTAGTCCATTTTGAAGAGCATCATAGCCGTATTGCCGTGCTGCCGCGTTTGGCCGTTAATGTCGAGGTGAAAGTCAAGGTTTTGCAAATCGGCAAATTCGGTTTTTGGCACAAACTCCGAAACAGGTGCCGAGCGGTCGAAGGCTTTGGCCAGTTCCCAGGGCAAGCCCTTGGCTTTGAGTTTGGCTTGCAGGTCGCGGGCCGTAAAGTCAATGCCAACGCCGATTTCGTCGTAGTATTTGTGGGCAAATTTTTGGTCAATATGCTTGCCAATTTTGCCAATTTTAAGCACGATTTCTACTTCATGGTGAATGTCTTGCGAAAAATCGGGGTAATAAAAAGCGTCGCCGATGCGCATTAGGGCGGTGTCGGGTTTTGAAAAAATAACGGGTGCGTCGGGTTGCTCGTTGTTAAGTTCGGCGATGTGGTCGGCGTAATTGCGCCCTATACAGATGATTTTCATGGGTTTATATATTTTGTGTGCCACGTCCTAAAAGACGCGGTTTGCAGAATTATCTCCGGCTAATTTTTGGCGGCACGAAGTTACTAAATCTGGAAAAAATTCTCGAAAAAAAGCCAAATACTGGGCTTCGTTCAAGAAAAGTTCTTCGTCGGCATTTTCGATGCCTTTCAAAAATGCAAACCGCCGCGCCATACCTCCAAACGACCGCCTCATGCCTTCGGCGTATTGGTAGTTGGTCAGCCAGTCGTATTTTATCATTGAATCAACCATATTTAGGGCTTCGGGGGGTAATGTGGCGCGGTTTTTTTCTAAAATAGCATACGCATTGGCCGCAAAAAAGCGCAGCGGTACGGGGCTAAATTCGGCAAAATGGTGGGCCAAAAAATAATCAAAATACATGTCTATTACCACGCCGCTGTAATGCCCAAATTGTGGACTCAGCCGTTTTCGGCAAGCCCGCACGACGGCGTGTTCGTCGGTAAATGAGTCTATGTGGCGGTGTAGTTTTATACCCGTTTTGATGTCGTCAGCGTAGCTGGCGTTGCGCGGGTGGTCGATGCGGCCGCGCACAAAATCGCCGAGCAAGTTGCCTACTACGAGCGGTTCTTGCCCAAACGATAAATAAAAATGAGCCAGGTAGTTCATTCTAATTGGCAACAGATGGGGTGTAATGTTCTACTTCTACGCCAAATTTTCTTAAAAACGCAACTCCTTCGTCCACCCCGATGCCTTTATAGGCGGCGTACGAATCCAAGTACAACACTTTTTTGATTTTCATAGTGAAGATAACCCGCGCACAAGCAATGCAGGGCGAAAGCGTAACGTAAAGCGTGGCACCGCTCACGTCGCTGCCATTTTTGAGGGCGTACAAAATGGCATTTTGTTCGGCGTGTAGCGCCAGCGAGCAGCTTCCCTTGGAGTCGCGGGGGCAGCCTGTTTCGCCAAATTCTTCGTCGCAGTTGTGGGTACCTGCGGGTGGGCCGTTGTAGCCCACCGAAATAATGCGGGTATCTTTGGTGAGCACGGCACCCACTTGGGCCTTGATACAATGTGAGCGGCAGGCCAAGTTTTTGGCCAATTCCATAAATATATCGTCAAATTTGGGGCGTAACATCAAGTGATAAGGCAATTTTTTGAGTAGTATTGTGGTAATTTTCAACGGATAATAATAACCGACCCTCTGTCAATGTGGCCGTCGGGTTTGGCTTGTATTACATATACGTACGCACCTTCGGGCAGGGCTTGCCCCTGAAAGGTGCCATCAAATAGCTTTTGATTATTGCCTTTGGCGTGGTAAATCACGTTTCCCCAGCGGTTATAGATGGTTACTACAATGTCGGGATATGCTTCAATGCCTATTATGCGCCAAGTGTCGTTGAGGCCGTCGTCGTTGGGGGTGAATATATCGGGCGTAAAAACCCGTTGCACCACAACAATTTTAATTGAATCTTCTGAAACACAATTGTCGGGGCTGGTGGCCAAAACGGCGTAAGTAATGGTGCTATCGGGGGCCACGCGGGGCTTTGCTGCGGTGGCATCGTCTATTGCGGTGGGGGGTGCCCATTGGTACGTGTAGCCTTTGCCCATTTCGCCGTTGAGTTTGGCAGCAGTACCTCTAAAAATTTCGCGCTCCGCGCCCAAATCCAAGTAGGGGGCGGCCCTGATATAGATGGTGCGCTGGGCTGAGCCGTTCAAGCAGGCCAAGTCGCCGCGCACGGTGTAGGTGATTGTGTGCTGCCCTACGCCCGCCACGCGCGGTGCGAAGTAGTTGTCGGTGGTGCCTTTGCCGCTAAATGTGCCACCCGCCGGGCTGGCTTGTATTTGAATGGGGGCAAAAGCCACGCCGCAGAAGTTGGGCAAAGAGTCTATTTTGACCACCACAGGCTGCACCACTTCTACCCTGAACGGCGACGAGGTAGCCACGCAATCGTTTGGGTCGGTGGCAGTTACGGTATAGCTTCCCGTTTGCGTTATGGCAAACGTATTTTGTCCGCCTAACTTAAAAACTTGCCCGTCTTGGTGCCACTCAAACAATGTAAGGTTGTCGCCGACCGCCAATAATTCGAATTGCGTGCCTTGACAAATGCGACTGGCGGGGGCAGTTATTTTAACTACGGGATTTTTAACTTGCTGAACAATAACGGGTTTTGACGTTAGTGAGCAGCCAAAAGGCGTGGTTACTTTTACGGTATAGCTTCCTGTTTGGCCTACCAAAAGTAAATTGGCTTGCCCCACCAACACGGTTTTTTCATTTTGTTGCCATTCGTAGCTATATTCTGCGGCAAAATTGGCCGTTAGGTTCATGGTTTTACCCGCACAAACAACGTTGCGCGGAGCCCAAATAGTGGCCTCTGGTAACGGATTGACCTTTAAGTTTTTGGGGGGAGATGCGCCTACGCAGCCGTAGGTATCGGTGATGCGCACGGCATAGTTACCCGCGCTCGGGGCACTAAAAGTAGCTTGCGTGGCATTTGGGAGTAGGCTGTTTTCGAGTAGCCACTCGTACTGGGGTTTTTCGGCGGTAGTTTGGGCAGTAAGTGTTAAGTTTTGCCCCTGACAAAACTGACTCGCGGGGGTCAAAATTGCGGCGGTGAGTTTGGGAATTTGCCGTACTAAAAAATTCCCAGACGTGGCCACACAACCAAGTTGGTTGGTAATTTTAACCGAATAATTAGCCGATTCTGAAACAATTGTTTCTGCTTTGCTGGTGCCAATGGGTTGGCCTTCGCGTTGCCATTGGTAAGACTGGCCTGTGGCGGCGGCGACGCTGAGGGTTAGTTGGGTGCCTTCACAGAAATAGCTTTGGGGGGCTTTGATTTCAGTGTTTGGTAATGGCGATACGGTGGTTTTATAAGGGTCTGACGTGTTAGAGCAGCCCTTTGTATCGGTTACGGTTACGGTATATGCCCCCGCTTGGGTAGCTTCAAAGTTTACTTGCGTGGCATTTTTTTGGTCTTTGTTGTCAAAAAACCACTGAAAAGTGCGCACATTGGAGTTGGATTGAGCGGCGAGGGTTAAATTTTGGCCCTCGCAAATCAAATTTTTGGGCGCCAGAATGGCAACAGTGGGCCTTGGTAAAAACGTTATTTTTTGGTCGGCACTAATTATTTCGGGGCATTGGCGGGGCATTTTGATGTTGCAGGTGTAGAGTCCTGTTCTATTTTTTGGTACAATCAACACCGAGTCGGTGGCGTTCAAAATGTCGGTTTTGTCTATTAGCCACTGCAATTTCGCCCAGCTTCTGAAATTTTTTAGGTTGAGTTGTACCAAGCTATCTTGGCACAATTCGGGCGATGCAGCTACGTTGGGCTGTCCTACTTTTGATACCAAAATTCGGGGTTCGGGTGGGGGAGTACAGTCGTTTACTTCGAGCCTAAACTCCTGAAAAACACTACTATACACCTGTCCCGATATGGTGCCATCAATGCGTATTCGATAGACAAAAGTACCTGGTTTTTCGGGTACGCCTATCATCACCATCTGGCCGTTGCGGCGGGGCTCTACCCAAAATCGCGTGTTGCTGTTGCCCGTAAAGTTGTCGGCTGAGTAGTTTTGCCCCCAACTCATGGCTCTGAACGACTGGCTATTTTCGGTGCCTTCCATCACTTCGGCAAAACCGCCAAATTGGGCTGTGATGTTTTCGCGGTTGCCGGCGTACAAAAACACCCGTACAGGCTGATTGACGCAGCCCTTTATGGTAAACGGAATATTTAAATCTACGGTGTGCCCACGCTGGATTGAGGGGTGGGCTTTGACTTGGTTGGCGGGCCCAATTTCGAGGTACGTTACCACTGAGCTGCCATTTTGGGCCATATTGTCGGCGTCGGCGCGGCAGCAAATGGGTTCGGTACTCAAATAGTAGCCTTGCTGGTCGTTGTAGCGGTTGGCCGCAAATTCAATGGAGGCATCATAAGTAACCTGCTGGATGCTGTCTATGCCCTTGTCGCAGAGGCGTTCGAGTAGGTGCGTTTGGTCGGCGAAGGTGTTGCGTTTGAACGTTATTTCGTCCATTCGGGCATTGTCGCTTTTGCGGTAGATGGTGCCTTTCAATAGTTTTGGCATTTTGGCCAAATCGGCCAAAGGAGTGTAGTAAATGGCCCTAAACGAGTGAGAGTTGATGTATCCAGTGGGGGTTGGCCCGGTGGTATTCATCAGGTCGTGGAGGTTGCTACCCAAAATAGCAGCCGAGCCCGTGGTGTTGCAATTGATGGCCACGGCATTGACGGTCGTGGTGGTGCTTTCGCTGCACGCACCTTCTTGCTTGGCTTTTAAGAAATACGAACCTGTTTCTTGTACCACCAGGCTGGGGCCAGTAGCTCCTGCAACGGGTTTTTGGTCTCTGTACCATTGGTAAACAAAACCAGACTCGTTAGAAACAGCGTTGAGCTGAATAGGCTTGTCGCGGCAAAAAGACGCACCTCCTGGGCTGCCCGTAGCAGCTTCGGTGATGCTTAGTCCCACGTAACTCACTTTCTTGCAATCGTTTACTTGGGCGTACATTTCCAGTGAGTTTTCAGCCAATTTTACACCATTTTGACGCTGTTCGGTTACAAAAGCTAAAGAGAACAAGCCATTTTGGACTGGTACGGTCCAAGCCGAGAAATAAGTTATTTCGGAGTTGTTGTCGAATTTGGGCTTAGAATCGGTGATGTAAAACTGCCCTCCATTGGGTTGGTCGGGTGTGAAACCTGCCTGCCAATCTGCGTTTTTGAAGGGCAGCTCGCCGTCGGTGAGCGGGGTACTGGTGCGGGCTGTAAGGTCTAAGGCTTGCGGGTCGAAGACCTTCACCAGCGGCGACGAACTAAGCTGCATTCGCAAGTTTTTTCCTATATCGCGGCACATGAAAGCGTAAACCCCGGAAAGACCCGTGGAGGCGCGTCCTTGGTCGGCATTGTCCAGTTTTTCAAAAAGATATTCGGGCGAAAACCAGTGGTAAAGCACCAAATTGGCCGATTTGATGTTTTCGGTGGCGGCGCGTGGCACGGGTGGTGCGTCGTTGATGAGGTAGTAGCCGTCGCGGTCATTGAATTCGTTGGGGTTCAAAACTACCTCGTGCGCGTACAAAACCGACAGGTATTCAAATTGAGGAGGTACACTGCCCACCGCACATTCGCCAGTTACGACAGATTTGGGCATATCACCACTTTTTGATACCATAAATTCGCGCATCACGGCGGCATCGCGCTTGCGTATGAGCCAAAACCGCAATTGAGTGGGGAGTGCCGCTGCGCCAAGTGCGTCGGCATAAAATGTGCAGGCAAAACGGTAGCCAAACGCCTGTCCGGCCAAAGATTCGGTAGGTTGGCGTTTAAAATCGCCACCGTATAATTTTTGGGCTTTTGCCACAAAAATTGTACCAAAAAATAGCCCCGTTAAGAACAGGACTTTGCGCAAGCCTTGGCAAATGGTGATATGGACGTTTTGGCGTAAAATAATCCAGAATCTTTAACGTTTGTGGTTGGTAAAAGACACCAAAGATAGCAGCTAATTGTTTAGGGGCAAATTTTAGGCCAAACTATTGAATAGGGCGATTTTCTGTTGGTTAAATCAAAACGAATTTTGTGTGCATAAGTTTCGTTAGTGTAAAAAAACTGTGCATTAAGTGCTAAATTTGCGTAAAAAAACTATTACATAAAATGGCACGAGTAGAATTACGTATTATCGCAGATACTGGTGAAGAATTAACAACAAAGACTTATGATTTAGGACAGGATCAGGTATTGAATAAACTATCAAAGATAGAATATTCAGTAGAGAAATTACGTCCCCAAATACTAACGGATATAAGTAGGGAACTACTTG
>Ga0335394_10000179_pt1 | contig 63341 bp, 46 predicted proteins | sample MAT03_FD_205741 | JGI IMG/M metagenome (GOLD analysis project Ga0335394, IMG submission 205741) | Freshwater microbial communities from Lake Fryxell liftoff mats and glacier meltwater in Antarctica - MAT-03 (spades assembly) (version 2) ... | reverse complement strand
GAAAAACGCCAAAATGGCAGACTTCAGCACTGCATGTTGTGTCGCCCGAAAACATCGCCGCAACATTTAGCGTAGTCTTCGGAGTCCGTTTGAGTTTTTCAGCACCCTGCTAGCCGCCGGTGGCCCAGTCGTTTGCGTTCCCCGTCGTTTGCGCCCTTGCTGTTCCGGCGGAGTCACTCCCGGTGCACGAATTCGAGCCGGATACTCGATTGATGTACCACCGGCGGCTAGCCCCCTGCCGCTCACTGCCCGGCACGGCGTTACCACCCGACCAGGCGGATTGGGCGGATTTTTCGGCAATCTTTCGCTGGCATTCCAGAAGCCGGCCGGACGTGCCGATGAAACAGACATCGCAGTGCAATCTCAATGTGCCGACACGGATGCGTCCGGCCAAACATTCCGCAGGGTGCGGCCTCCAGTGACTGGGGCCCCCCGGCCGAAAGGACCATCCATGAAGCGATCTCTCAGCTTGTATTTGTCGGTTGCGCAGGCCTCGCCCGCCCTTAAGGGCCAGGTGGCTGGAGCTCTCGAAATCCTGGCCGAGCTCGACCCCGACTTCGAACTGGTGCTGGTCGACCGCGTCGGCACCGAAGAGACGACCGAGCTGACCCGCTCGCTGGCCGCCACTTATCCGCAAGTCCGCGTGGCCGCTTCGGAGCTTTGCCTGGCCGACGACGCCCTGCCGATGCGCTCGCGCCCCCGTCCTGAAGGCCAGGTCGTGCTGGTGGCCGATGCCTCGGCGGAACTGCGGGCGAGCGACCTGCGTTGGCAGTATTACTCGGCCCAGGTCAGCCCCAAGTTGCCTTCGGGCTGGACCAAGCGTCACGGCAAGAAGCCCGCCCCGGCGATGTAGTTCACCGTAGCAGGCGCACGGAGAGGCTGTGATTCTTTCAACGGCGAGGGAGCAAACGCCGGTGGCCCCGGAACTGAGCGGCATGGCGCTAGCCGCCGGTAGTACTCGGTTCGATCATCCCTTGGGAATTCGCTCTCAGCGGCGGCGGGCTAGAACGTTCAACTCGCAAGCAATTGGGAGAGCGAACCCTGGGGCCACCGGCGGCTAGCGCCGTGCCGCTCAGTTTGCGTCGCAGACCGTTGGAGAGGCTTCGGGCGGACGGCGCACGGAGAGGCCATGATTTTTTGTGGTGCGGGCGTCCCGCCTGCTTGAAGTGGTACCGGTGTTCCAGCAGGCGGGACGCCTGCACCATAATCAGGCGGACGGCACACGGAGAGGCTGTGATTTTTCAACGGCGAGAGAGTAAACGCCGGTGGCCCCGGAACTGAGCGGCATGGCGCTAGCCGCCGGTAGTACTCGGTTCGATCATCCCTTGGGCATTCGCTCTCATCGGCGACGTGCTGGACGTCCAACTCGCAAGCGACTGGGAGAGCGAAACCTGGGGCCACCGGCGGCTAGCGCCGTGCCGCTCAGTTTGCGTCGCGGGCGGTTGAAGAGGCTCCAGGCGGACGGCACACGGAGTGTGACTGCTACTTTACGCGCCCACGTTGAGCGGCACGCGAAGTCCGTCGTAGGCCAGCTCCATGCCGGCCGGCAGCACCGCGCAGGTGGCCGCGTGCTCCAGGCTATGCGCCATGTGCGTAAACAACGTCCTGCGGGCGCCGATCCGCCGGGCGGCTTCGATCGCCTGGTCCAGGCTGAAGTGCGAAATGTGCGGCGTGGGGCGCAGCGCGTCCAGGATCAGCACGTCGAGCCCTTCCAACAGGGCGAAGCTCTCTTCAGGAATGCGGTTCGTATCGGTGCAGTAGGCGATGTTGCCGACACGGAACCCTAGCACGCCCAGCCCTGCGTGCCATAGACGGATCGGCGTGACAGTCGCCCCAAGCACCTGAAACGGCTCGAGGGCGATGCGGCGGAACTCGAGCTGCGGCACGCTTCCAAAGGGCGCGCCTTCGGGCGCCGGCTGGAAGATGTAGCCGAAGCTCTCGCGGATGCGGCGCTCGACCAGCTCTTCGCAGTACACGGGCATCGGCATGCCGGTATAGAAGGGGAAGATCCGCAGGTCGTCCAGGCCGAACAGATGGTCGGCATGCGAATGGGTATAAAGCGTGGCATGCGCGACGCCCAGCCGCTCGCGCAGCATCTGCATCCGCAGGTCAGGCGTGGTGTCGATCAGCAGGTTCCCCAGCGGCAGACCGAGCATCAAGCTGCAGCGGGTCCGCGTGTTGCGAGGGTCGGTGCTGGTGCAGGTCTCGCAGTCGCAGCCGATCATCGGCACGCCGTGCGAGGTGCCGGTTCCCAGAAAAACGAGTTGCCCCGCAATGTCGGTGGTGCGGGGAATCTTGAGCGGCTTGGGGTACATGAGCGACGTCGAACCAGGGAGCGGGCCAGCAGTTGCAGAATCTTACGGAGATTGGCTCGGAAAAGCGACCGAGCGGCCCCGCGTGCCATCCCAAGTCACACCCCCCGGAATGCGGGCGGTAATAAGTTTGACTCTGGCGACGCTTCCATTAAATTCAAAGGGCATTTCAAGCTCGCGCGTTCGTCGCTGTTCGATTACACCTTTCTGCACTTTGCGTCGTGCCGTCGCTCCGCGCCCCCTGGGGACCGAGCCGTCGCGACACCGGGAGTTCTCCCATGCCGGTCGTCCAAGTCTTCACCGCAGCGCAGGCCGCTAAAGTTTCGCCTGAAGGTCCGCCCACGGCACTCGCTCCCACAGCGGCGCCGACTTCGGTCGAGACCTTCCTGGAGCATGTCGTCAACAGCCGCCTCGTGGGGCGCGACAAGGTTTCGGCCTTGCGCAAGCAACTCAATGGCGAGACCGGTAAACCGCTTACTCCGGCGCAGCTTGGCGAACGGTTGGTCGAGCAAGGGCAGCTCACTCGCTGGCAGATGCAGAAGATCCTGGCTGGCAAGCACGAAGGCTTTGTGCTGGGGAACTACCGCCTGCGCGACCACATCGACAACGGTTCGATCGCCGCGGTGTTCGAGGCCGAGCACTGCATGACCCACGAGCGCGTGGCGCTCAAGATCCTGTTGCCGCATCTGGCCGACAAGACCTCGTACCTGGAGCGCTTTCATCGCGAAGCCCGGGCGGCCCAAAAGCTGAACCATCCAAACGTGGTGCAGGTGCTGGATGTGGGGCGCGAGGACTATCCCTCGACCGGTCCGCTGAACTACCTGGTGACCGAGTTCTCGACCGGCAAGACGCTGGACCATCTGGTACAGAAAGACGGTCCGCTGGAGCCGGATACCGCCACCGAGTACATCCGCCAGGCGGCGAAGGGGCTGGCCCGGGCGCATGCCTGCGGAGTGATCCACCGCAATATGAAGCCCTCGAACCTGCTGCTGGACGATGGCGACATCAAGATCATGAACTTGGGCGTGGCTCGCTTCCTGGACGAAGACGACTCGGAATCGCTGACCCTTCGCTACCAGGAGAAGGTCATCGGCACGGCCGGCTTTATGGCTCCTGAGCAGATGCAGAACAGTCACGAGGTCGACGCCCGGACCGATCTGTACAGCTTGGGCTGCGTCTATTACTTCCTGCTCAGCGGCCGGGCGCCGTTTGCCGGCAGCGAAGGGGTGACATTGATGCTGAAGCATCTGACCGAGAACCCGGTCTCGCTGCAGCAACTCCGGCCGGCGATTCCTGCCGAGATGGAAGCGATCTGCAGCAAGATGATGGCCAAGCGTCCCGACGCGCGCTACGCGACCGCCGGCGATCTGGCCAACGATCTGAACACCTGCCTGGTCCGATCGACCATCGGCTGGGCCCGGCCGAAGACCCAGGCTGCTGTGTAAACTGGGGCCGCCGTGGACTCATTTGGTTTTCACCTGGTCAGGCGCAGGCGGGTTGATCTCGCACTTGGGCATCGCCTGCTGAAGTTCGGCAACGCACGCTTCCGTGATGCCGTCGCTCAGCCAGAGTTGCCGCAGGTTCTGCAGTTCGACCAGGTGCTTCGCGCCGGCGTCGGTGACTTGAGTGTGTGCGATGCTGAGCGACTTGAGTCGCGTCAGCTTGGCAAGGCTCTTCATTCCTTCGTCGCCGATCTCGGTCGAATTGACCCAGAGCAGTTCCAGCGAGCCCAGCTTCTCCAACTCGGCGAGTCCGGCGTCCGTCACCTTCGCATGACTGAGCGTCAGATCCTTGAGCGACGTCGACTTACTCAAGTGTCGCAGGCCGGCGTCCGTGACTTTTGAGCTCGCGAGCAGCAGCACTTTGAGCGACGGGAGCGTCGCGAGCGGTTCCATGCCTGCATCGGTCACGTGGGTGGTGTTCAGATGCAGCTCTTCCAGACCCGTCGCTCGGGAAAGCGAGTTGCAGGACGGATCGGATACGGACGTGACGCTGAGCGAAAGCAACTTGAGGGTCGGTAGTGCCACCAGTTGCTCTACTCCGGCATCCGTGACCTGCGAGCCATGCAGGTAGATATTCGCGAGCGCTGGGAAGCTGGCCAACGACGCGACTCCTTGGTCGGTAATCTGGGAATCGTTGAGGTACAGTTCTCTCAGAAACTTCAGATGAGCAAGCTTCTGCAGACCGGCATCAGTGATCTTCGTATCGTTGAGACTAAGATGCGTCAGGATGCGCAAGCCCTTGAGATGTTCCAGGCCTGCGTCCGTGATTTCGGTATCTCCTAACCACAAGAGTTCGATCGCTCTGAGTTTGCCGATGGACTGAAGTCCGGTGTCGCTGATGCGCGTATCCCAGAGACTCGCCCCGCGCATCGACGGCAGATTCTCGAAGTGTTTCACATCCTCGTCCGTTAACTCCGTCTCGCTGGCGTCCACCCCGATCACTCGAACGAAGTAATCGATGCCGAGGAGGTCGCTCATCCAGGGACTTCCCCTTTTCGGGCCGTAGCTGATCTCGTTGACGATCGGTTCCAAGGCCAGCACCGCGGACTCTTGCCGGCGGGAGTCGTAGTGCCATCGAGCCAGATGCACCACGTTCATGAGAAGGAAAACGACAAGGACCCGCCGCCAGGTGAATAGCCCGCGGAATTTCTGCCAAAGAGTCAGCGAGCCTGACGTCGGCGATGCGATGGCAGCGGAGGGTGTCGTCGGCGTCATGTCGGCAAGCGGATGCATGGGTGAAGGGGCCCTGGCCAATCGATATCCTACAGGCCCGTTGGACCTGCTTCAGCAGATTTCCAAGCCTTCGCAAGTTTTCATGCATGCGAACCGAGTGACAGCGACCCTGTTCGCTCCGCCCTTTCACTCTTACAATTGAAGGAAGAATCCTCCCCCTGCTGGCCTTCCCTTAAGGCCGACCGAACATCCTTCCGCCGAGCTTTTCCCATGGTTCGCAAAGTATTGCTCGACAGCGACCCGGGCATCGACGACGCCGTAGCGCTGGCGATGGCGCTGTTCGATCCGCGGTTCGAAGTACAGGCCGTCACGGCCGTGGCCGGCAACGTGAACGCTGAACAGGCCTCGCGCAATGTACAGGCGGTCGTCGATCAACTCGATCCGCCGCGGCTCCCCCGGGTCGGGGCTGCCAGCCCAGCCGAGCGCGAGCTGGCCTCGTCCATCGATCTGTACGGCGCCGACGGGCTGGGGAACGCCAACTTTCCCGTGGCCGAGCTGCATCAGCGGCACGCCTCGGAAAAGGTAATGTTCGACGAGATCCGCCTGTCCCCCGGCAGTGTAACGGTGCTGGCCCTTGGCCCGTTGACCAACGTGGCCGCCGCGCTGCGGCGCGATCCCAACTGGGCGACGCAGGTCGGGCATATCATTTTTGTGGGAGGGACGGTCACCTCCCCTGGCAATGTCACGGCCGCCGCGGAGTTCAACGCCTACTGCGACCCTGCGGCCGCTCGCGAGGTCTTCCAGTCGCCGACCACCAAGACCATGATCCCGCTGGATGTGACCGAGCAGATCGTGCTGACGTACGACCTGTTCGATCAGCTCCCCGACGAACTGAGCCGGGTCGGCCGCTTTCTGCGGAAGATATTGCCTTACGCCTTCCGCTCGTACCGGCAGTATCTGGGCATGGAGGGGATCCCGCTGCACGACGCGGTGGGCGTGGTGGCCGCGCTGCACCCCGAGCTGTTCACCTTTCAGGAGATGTCGGGCGATGTCGAAACGGCCGGCATTCTGACGCTCGGCCAGACGGTCTTTGATCGACGACGACGCCCGGACTGGCGGCCGAACATGGCCGTAGCGGTCGACGTGGATGCGGCCGGCGTGATCGACGCCATTTTGCGGTCGCTGCATGCCGCGGCCGACGCGAGCTGACTCTTCCTTTGGGAAGGCTCAACTGAGCGGCACGGCGCTAGCCGCCGGTGGCGCCAGGCACGGGTCGCCATTCTCTTGGTCCCAGGTTTCGCCTCGCGCGTTTCCTTTGGAAAGGCTCAACTGAGCGGCATGGCGCTAGCCGCCGGTGGCGCCAGGCATAGTTCGCCATTTGCGATCGTTCGGCACGCCTGACATCAACCCGGGCGTGTCGTCCGCGGCGTGCGTGAGCCGCATCAGCCACGAACTGTGCATGATGCCGGTCGCGTCGAAACAGTCGGGCGGGAAGCAGGCCAGCACGCTTGAAGCCAGCTCGGCGTTCAGCGCGCGATGTGCCACGGTGCCGGAGAGCTCGGCCTGAAACGCCCCCCGCAGCGACGCCAGCACCAACGGCCAGGCCCGCTCGAACTGCCGTCGGCCCTGGCCTCCTTCCAGGTCGTCGGCAAAATCGCGGGCCCGCGCGGTATCGACTGCGAACTGCTCGATCAGCGACTCGGCCATGCCGTGCTCCGAGACGATCGGCGCCAGCAGCAGATCGGTCCAGCGCTCGACCCGATGCCGCAGCCGATTGAGCCCGGCCGCTTGATCGAGCCGCACATGATGCCCTTGAATCAGCAGCGACAAAGCCCGATTGTTGGCTTCGATCTGTCCCACCAACACGCGACGCGCGATGGGTTCCAGCTCCTTGGCCCCATGCACCAGATCATGGGCCGCCAGCAATCCGCCCCACACGCGAACCAGCACGTCGCCGGTAAAGATCTCCTGCAGGATCGGACGAACCGCCTGCCAGGGCTCTTCGCAGCGGACCAGATCGGGCTCGCTGGCCACCGCCGCGCGGTAGCGGGCCAGTGCCTCGGCCCAGACTTCGAACCGCCGCCTCGAGTAGGACTCGTAGCGGGCCAGGCTGCCGAGCGAGAACTTGCGGGGCGAGCGGACCAGGATGCCGGAATGGGCCGAAACCAGCGCGGCAAGCTCGATGAGTTGGCAGGCGTCCATGAAGGAAAAGCGTCCCGGGGCTGACGAGGGAAAGGAGTCCTTCACTCCAAAGCAAAGTCGGTGCCGCAGACGACGGACGAAAGATGCGACGCCCGGCCCTGCGAGCCAAACCGTTGCCCTGCCCAGCATTCGGCGGGAAAAGAGTCTTGGGCATCGTCCGCCCCTCGCATGGTCGACGTTGCCTTTTCGCAACATGCCCCGGGCGTGCGTCGACGAACTGCGACCGAAAGCGTGCACATCACGAAGCTGGGCGGAAGGCGTTTCCATCCCCCGAATCTTCCGCGAGGATGCCCAGCGGGAGCGTCACACCAGAAAGACAAGGAAGTTTCACGCGGAGGCGCGGAGACGCGGAGGAAATGCTTCGAATCATTGCGCTGCGTGCATCATCAAGATGCACGACAAGGAACAGTCTTCATGATTCTGTGTTTTCATGATTCTGTCATTCTTCTTTGAACAGGAGGAATCACTGACAATAGAGAAACCCTCTCCGTTTCCTCCCTTCCCTCCTGTTCAAAAAATCTCCTCGCAACCACCCTCAAAATTACATCCCTAGCGCGGCCCACTCCGAATGGCCAACAACGCCACGCACTCTCTTCCTGCTCCCTCCCACTTGTGGGGAGGGCTGGGGAGGGGGGCTTGCAGTTCGTTCAACGCTGGCCCCTGGCCCTTCTTGTTGAATCGCGTCAAGACGCAAAGCTACGGACTCCGCTCCTCAATTAGAAAGACAAGGAAGTTTCACGCGGAGGCGCGGAGGAAATGCTTCGAATTCATGATTCTGTCCTTCTTCCTTTTAATCAGGAGCAATCACTGACAATAGAGAAACCCTCTCCGTTTCCTCCCTTCCTTCCTGTTAAAAAAATCTCCTCGCAACCACCCGCAGAATTACATCCCTAGCGCATGCCCCTCTTCCTTCCCTCTGTGACTCTGTGTCTCTGTGGTTCCACTTCGTTTTTTAGAATCAAGATCAATCCTGCGAAACGAGAGATCTTGCTCAACCATCCCCCGTCCTTCTCGTGGCCACGCCGCGTTGTGATCTTCCACCGAATGGCCACGAGGGTTTCCTTGCCTCGCGCTTCGGGCTAGTCTATCGGTTTCCGCCCATGCCTCCTCCCACGGGACACCCCACCGGAGCCTCTCTCATGAAGCGCACCTTGATGTTTGCGTCGGTTGTCGGCTGCTTGAGCCTGTCTCAGATCGGCTGCGGCGGCGACGCCAAGGCCCCGATGAAAGCGGCTCCCCCCATCAAGACGGCGGAAGACGCCAAAACCAAGCCGGGCGAGACACCGGTCGCTTCAAAGGATCCCGCCCCCAGCACCTCACCGGAGACGAAGACAGCCGTGAAAGCTCCCGAGAAAACTTCGTTCGGCAAACTGGCCGACGGCCAGGAAGTGGATCGCTACACCCTGACCAATGCCAAGGGGATGTCGATCGGCGTCATGGGCTTGGGGGCAACCCTGGTCTCCATCAAGGCGCCCGACCGCGACGGCAAGCCGGGCGAAGTCACGCTGGGCTTCGACACACTCGATGGCTACACCGGCAAGGGCAACCCCTTCTTCGGCTGCACCACCGGCCGCTATGCCAATCGCATCGCCAAAGGCAAGTTCACCCTGGACGGCAAAGAGTACACACTGGCCACCAACAACGGCGAGAACCACCTGCATGGCGGCCTGAAGGGAATCGACAAGGCCGTGTGGAAGGCCGTCCCCAGCGTCGGCCCCGACGGCCCCAGCGTTGCGTTCACGCACTCCAGCCCCGATGGCGACGAAGGCTACCCGGGCAAGCTCGATCTGACGGTCGCCTACACGCTGACCAACGACAACGAGGTGCGGATCGATTACACGGCGACCAGCGACAAGGCCACGCCGATCAACCTGACCAACCACGCCTACTTCAATCTGGCCGGCGCGGGCTCGGGCTCGATCCTGGATCACGAGCTGACACTGCACTGCGATCAGTTCCTGCCGGTCGACCAGGGGGCCATCCCCACCGGCGAGCTGCAGCCCGTCGCCGATACGCCGATGGACTTCACCACCAGCACGGCAATCGGCAAGCGGATCAAGGACGTGGGCGGAGAGCCGGTGGGCTACGACCACTGCTACGTGATCCGCGAGGCCGACAAGTCCCCCGCCCCGTGCGCGGTCGTCTACGAGCCCAAGACCGGCCGCGTAATGGAAGTCTTCACCACCGAGCCCGGCGTGCAGCTTTACACCGGCAACTATCTCAAAGGAGTGGAAGCCAACGGAGGAGCCAAGATCGAGCAGCACCACGGCTTCTGTCTCGAGACGCAGCACTTCCCCGACTCGCCCAACCAGCCGAAGTTCCCCAGCACGATCCTGAAGCCGGGCGAGACCTATCGTCAGGTGACGGTCTATAAGTTCTCGGCCAAGTAACGCGCGCCAGCGTTCACGCTGCGCACCGGTGTTCATCGGGCGAGAGGCTAAAACCTCTCGCCCGCTTTTTTGCCCCTCGCCTCAAGGAACGCCGGATTTCGGGTACAATGGGTGTAGGAGGACGCGCCATGGCGACCGATATACTTTCTACAATCGAGTATCCCGAATCCAATGGGGAACCGATGGGCGAGAGCGATCTGCACCGCGACTGCATGGTCCGGATCATTGAGCTCCTGAAGCACCATTTCCGCGGGACGCGGACCTACGTCACGGGCAATCTGCATCTGTACTATCGCGAAGGGGACCCGCGGCAGATGGTCTGTCCGGACGCGATGGTCGTGAAAGACAGCGACCCGGGACCACGCCGCACCTACAAACTCTGGCTCGAGAAACGAACTCCCTGTTTCGTTCTTGAGACGACCTCGGAATCGACGCGCGATGTCGATCAGGGATTGAAGCGCGACCTGTACGCCATCCTTCGAGTTCCCGAGTATTTTCTTTTCGATCCGACCGGGGACTATCTGCCCGACCGCCTGGCGGGCTTTCGCCTGACCCCTTGCGGCTATCAATCGATCGCGCCCGACGCCGATGGCTCGATCCTGAGCAACGAGTTGGGCTTGAAGGTGCTGGTCGTCGACGACGAGTTGGCGCTGGCCACCGAGACTGGCGAGCTGTTGTTGAGCAGCAGCCAGCGTGCGGAGCGCGAAGCACAGCGAGCCGACTCCGCGGAGCAAGAGATCGCCCGATTGAAGGCCGAATTGGCCAAACGCCCGCCGCTTGAGTAGTGTGCACAGCATCGCATCCATCGTATGGCGCGCTCGTGAAGTAGACCCTTGTCTTGCTGTCGCGGTGTATGCTCGATGAAAGATCTTAGGTTCGAGGTTTCGGACGATTCGGGATTTCTGGCACTCGTGGATCCAGTCGGGTACAAGGGCTTTGTCGACTCGGATTGGAATCTGGACCAACTCTTTCGTCACTTCAAGAAGGCGATCAAGAATAGGCGGCTGGCACTTTGGGGAACTGGCAGGACAGGCATCTGGCGAGTCGAAGTACGATTGCGCAAAACGCCCGTCGCGGGGTTCCGCGAGTTTTCGACGCAGATCCTGGCATCCGGTGGACAACTGCTGCTGACAAACTATGAGTCGCTGACAATGGCCGCTCAGTTTGATGATGTTTCGCTTCCCAAAAAGCACCAGCGAAGCTTGCTCATCCCCGTGACGGCGGGCATGTACGACTGTCGCGTTGTTCAGAAGTTCGATCCCGAAACCCCGGAAACGCCGAGCCGAGCCAGCAAGGCCGACTTCTTCATCGAGCTTTCACCAGCTCCAGAAAGCAGCGGCAAAGCCAAGATTAAGCCGGTGATCCCCTGGAGCCGGTTCTAACTGCATCGTGCCATTCAAGACAGCGAAGAGCCGACGCGCGTTCATGAAACTCAAAGTCGGAGCCACTTCATCCGGGAGTAGCGACATGAAGAAGGCGTTCGGGATCGGTGCGATCTGCTTGGCTTTTATGGTGGTCGCCAGCACGTCGACGGTATTCGCTCAGGACAAGAAGGTGTTGCTCTCCGATTTGCCCAGCAAGCCGGGGGAGCATATCGAGAAGATCAAGGCCTTGGGGGACAACGAGTGGCTGAAGCTCGGTGTGCCGACGCCCGATCCGAAGTGGGGCAAGGCACGGGGCAGTTCGTGGGGAGCGAAAGCCCTGATCCTGGCGCCGGACAAGCGGGGAGCGTTCCTCTACGGCGAAGGGGTCCACGCCTACGTCAAACCAGACGGCCACAGCATGGACGATTTGTGGTTCTACGACCTCAACGCTCATGCCTGGATCTGCCTCTATCCGGGCATGAATACGAAAACTTTCACCCAGCGCGTGAAAGACAAGCAGCTCCTGCTGGACGCGGCGGGCCAGTTGATCGACAGCGAGAAGCAGCCGATTCCTCTGCATCCCCTGGTCCATGCCTGGGGCTATCTCACCTACGATACCGACCGGAAGAAATTCGCCTTCCTGAGTTGGAACGGCATGGGCAACCAGATTCCCCGATACTTCTTGGGGGGCGAGAAGTTGATGGATGAGGGGTTGAAGCTGCTGGAAGAGGAACTGAAGGAGAAGAAGAAGCAGGTCGACGCTCCGTGGTTTTACGACGTGGCATCGGGGCAAGTTCGAGCGATCGCTGACGAGCAACCAATCGGCGGTCAGCGCGGGAGGCTTCCCTCAGTTCCATTACCTCCCGTCCGAGAAGAAGTTCTTCGCCGTGGGGTCCGCAACCGTAGCGATCTACGATCCCGAGAAGAACCAGTGGAGCGATGCTAAACCGAAAGGCCCAAGCCCCCAGGGGTACGACGCCTGCGGTTGCTACGACTCCAAGCGGCGCCGTTTCTATCGCAACGACGGCGACGGCTCCAAGGGGGAAGGTCTGATGGCCTATGACATCGAAAGCAGCACCTGGAGCCACTTGAAAACGACGGGAACCGCCCCGCCAGCTGCGAACACGAATGCTGCGTTCTACGAATACGATGCCCGTCTCGATAACGTGGTGGCGATCCACTTCCGCGGGGCCACCACCGGCATCTTTGTCTACGACCCCAAGACGAATTCCTGGGCCGACCCGATCCCGCTGCCGGCCGATGGCCCCAAGTTTCAATACGCCGGCAACACCTTCTTCGACCGGGAGTTGAACGCCTACATCTGCCACGTCGCCGGTGACAGCAACGACGACGGCGTGATCTGGGTGTATCGGTACAAGAAATGAAGACACGGAGCGGTGATCCCTTGGAGCAGATTCTGGGGCAGAACCACACCTGCCATACTCGCATGTACAAACGAACACTTCTCGCGTAGACTCCTTTCCGTCTCGCACGGAACGCGCAGGAGTTTCGCCCCATGCCACCCGATCCCGCCGATCGATCTGCTATTGGCCGGGGCGCGCGCAGCATCCCCACCGGACGCTTCGAGAAGATCCGCTGCGAAGTTGATGTCGAGCATCTGAGTGAGGACGACGCGCTGGCGCCGCGCCGGCTGGCAACGGAGTTTCTGCCCGACGTCGCGCAGAGCATCGTCAGCGAGAATGACAGCCCCGACATCCCCTTTCGCTACAGCATCAATCCTTATCGCGGCTGCGAGCATGGCTGTGCGTACTGCTATGCCCGGCCGACGCACGAGTACCTGGGCCTGAGCGGCGGGCTGGACTTCGAGACCAAAATCTTCGTGAAGCATCAGGCCCCGCAGTTGCTGCGCGAGTGGCTGATGCGCGGCGGAGGAGGCGGTGAGCGGGTCACGATGTCGGGCGTGACCGACTGCTACCAGCCGGTGGAGCGCGAACTGCAGATCACCCGCAGATGCCTGGAAGTGCTGGCCGAAGCAGGACAGGCCGTGACGATCGTTACCAAGAACGCACTCGTGGCGCGGGACATCGACCTGCTGGCCCCACTGGCTGCACGGCGATTGATCCAGGTGCGGATCAGCCTGACCACGCTCGACGCCGAATTGGCGCGCAGCATGGAACCGCGCACCAGCACCCCGGCCGCCAAGTTGCGGGCGATTCGCCAACTGGTCGACGCGGGCATTCCGACCGGGATCCTGATGGCACCCATCATCCCCGGGCTGACCGACTCGCAGATACCGCAGGTGCTGGAAGCCGCACACCAGGCGGGTGCGCAATCGGCCAGCTACACAATGCTCCGCCTGCCGGGCGTGGTGGAGTCCGTTTTCCTCCAGTGGCTGGAGAGTGAACGTCCCCGCGACGCCAGCCGTATTTTGGCCGGTGTCAAAGCGGTCCGCGGAGGGAAGCTCTACGATGCCCGCTTCGGAAAACGCATGAAGGGAGAGGGGCCGGTGGCCGAGCAGATCCGCGCCACGTTCAAGGTCTTCGCCCGCAAGTACGGGCTGCACCAGCCGCTGGCAGCGCTGGACGAAGGGCAGTTTGAACCGCCAGAAAAAGACCCACGTCAGAAGCGACTGTTTTGACGTTTCGAGGCCCCGGCGCAACAAAAAAGATCATGGTAAGGTCGATCCGTCGACTTACCATGATCTCTATCCTGAAACGGGACTCATCATCCCGCCCTCCCGGTAATTTCGGTATCGACATGCCATTTGTCGGCCCTTCAACCGAATCCCGTGAATTCTCGGGTAAAATCGGTTAAGCGGGCAGACCTGCGGCAAAGATGACCGGATGGGGGGCCTTCGTTGGTTTGACGGACAGGCAACCGCGTGCCGTTCGGCTTTTGTGGTCCAGGCGTAAAGTAGCAGGCACACTCCGTGTGCCGTCCGCCCGAAGCCTTTTCAACCGTCAGCGACGCAAACTGAGCGGCACGGCGCTAGCCGCCGGTAGTACACTGTTCGAGCACCATTGGGCATCCGTTCTCATCGGCGGCGAGCTAGACGTCTAACACCAAGCGATTGGGAGAGCGAAACCTGGGGCGACCGGCGGCTAGCGCCGTGCCGCTCAGTTTGCGTCGCTGACGGTTGAAGAGGCTCCAGGCGGACGGCACACGGAGTGTGCCTGCTACTTTACGCTGCACCACAAACGCTCAATCGCGCTTCCGCTTCAGATTAAACGTCGTGTAGTGGAAACCGGTCTCGTCGTCGGTCAGCACGCCGCCGGCCGGGGCCAGGTACTGCTGCAACACCTTGAACGGAGGCAGCGGGTTCTTCTCCAGCGAGTTCTGTAGCGAGCGGAAGAACTCGTTCCCTTCGGCCTGGTTCTTCAATCCCTGCCGGGCGCCGTCGGAGTTGGCCAGGTCGTACAGGAACTTCATCCCTTCCTCGGGGCGATTGAAGGTGATCATGCCCGGGCGCGCTCCGCCCGGCTGCCGGCCGATCTTGGAAGCGATCAGCTTGAACTCGAGGCTCGAGGAGAGCGCCCCGGACGTGTCGCCCCCCTCGGTGGTGACCGCTTTGCGGAACAGCGAGACCCGGTCCGTCAGCAGCAGGTAGTCCCCGACCATGCCGAAGCAGGGGCGGACGTTCCGCGGGCCGATGCCATCGGCGCCGTCCGCGTTGTTCCGCCCGCCGGTGATCTCCCAATAGGTCTTGCCGCCGAAGCTCTCCATGGTCAGGTTCCCCTCGAAGCGGGCTACGATCTTGTCGAGGACCGCCTGGAACTTCTCAGGGTCCTTCACCTTCAGGCCAATCAGGTTCCCCTGGCTGGTGGCCGTGGCGGGCTGTTCGATCCAGCTCACGTACGAGAACCGACCTCCGTCGAGCGCGGGAAGAATATCCTGCTCCAGGTCCAGCCCAACTCGCTCCAGCGGGCGACGCAGCCCACGAGCCACGGCGCCTTCCCCCTGGAAGCTGTCGACCAGCTTGGCGATGGTCCGAAAGCTCTTATTCACGTCCCAGTAAATGGTGGCATAGCTGGCCGCTTCGCTGGTCACCCAGCGCTCGGGAGTGATGTCGCCTGAGCCGACGGCCAGGGCTTCGATCACACCGTCGCGGGGGTTATCGAGCAGCAAGTGAAAGTGGACGACGCTGTCGAAGGTCTCGGTCGCCAGCGCGACGCTACCCCCTAGTCCCTTGAGTCCGTCGAGTCCGATGGTCGGCAGCAGAGCCAAGCCAATCTGCGCGCCGGCGTTGCCGACCGTGGCGGCCTTGGTGGCGGCGATGGGATCGACAAACCAGGTCAGCTGCGGCTCTTCCCCCTTCTCTCCCTTGCAGCGTTTCATGATGGCAGCGAACGACTCGTTCTGCGCCAGGCTCTCTCCCTCGCCCCCCTTCCAACGATCGAGCATGACCTTGGCCACCTGCAAGCTGCTGCACAGGGCCAGCGCGCCGTCCTTCTCGAAGTAGACGATGCGGGGGCGATTGGGCCGCGCGCCGTCTCCGGGCATTTCGTAAACCGTGACCTTGGTGTCGTCGACGGTCTCGATCGTCTTGTTCGCGCCGTTCTTCTCCAGCGCGGCCGCCCCCTTGTCGATCATCTTCATCAAAATCGGCAGGCTCTCCTTGGCTTCCAAAAAGGCCATCAACCCCAGCACCGGCGGATTCCCCTCTTCGGCCGCGGGGACGGTGATCACCGCCAGGGCCATCTCGCCTTGGGGGATGCTCCATAGATCGTCCAGCGAGGCCCCGACCTGCTCCTGCACACGACCGAAGGCTGCGCCCAGCGTGCCATACAGATCATCGGCCAGCGGTTTGAGTTGCGGATCTTCAAGCATCTGCCCCATCGAGGTCTGCTTGAGCCGCTTCGAGAACTCCTTGGCGTCGGGCACGTTGACGTAGGCCAAGGTCTCTTTGGGGAAGAGCTTAGTGGCGGCAGGGCGCTCGGCCAGGCTGACGCTGGTGAGACAAATGGTCAGCAACAGGGCCAGCGGAAGGATGCGGCTGGATTGGCGAGAAGACACGGCAGACTCCTGGGGGTAGGCATCGAACCCCCGAGCGCAGCTTCGCCCGGGTTGGAGGAGAATACCCCGCGAACGGGGCGGAGGTTTCGCCTGCAATCCTTCAAACCTGCGAGCGGTAGCGAACGTAGGGGTTAATACGTTCGAGCGACTCGTGCCTGTCACCCATGAGGTGGAAAGCCCGCCCGACCAGCGAATCCGCTTTTAGACGACAGGTAGGCTAGGTAAACTTGAAGGGTCGCCAGTGCGCATCCGGCGGCTGGCCCAAGTGTTCGGATCGCCCGGCATCCCGCCCTCCGTCTCGGGGCCGCTCTATTGGGAAAATTCCTTGCACGGCAAGCAGTTATGCCTCGCCGCGGTGCTTGCGGGCCACCTTCTCTTCGGGTGGGCGTGGAGCCTTGCGCAAGAGCCCGCCGGCAAGGCCGACGGACCGAAGTCCACCGACAGCACGACGGCCGCCCCTGCGCCTGAGGGGGAGCCCGCGAAGACTCCCCCGCCCGAACCTCGTCCGCCGGAAGCTCGCCCCGAGCCGCGCCCCAGCAACGCCCGCAGCGATCGCCCGGCCCAGGTCCGCGAGGTTGAGACTCGCATTTATTACGTTCTGGATGACGAAGGGCGGCTCGTCCCGCTGCTAAACCATCGCCTGCAAGAGATCCAGCAGCTTCTGGATCGCGCCAATAAAGTCGCCCCGGCCGCACAGAAGCCCCGGTTCACCCTGGAGCGGTTGGGCGTCGCCGGCAGCGCGCGCTCTGGCCACGCCGAGTTGAAGGTTCAGTTCGAGGTGACCATCGACGACGACGATTGGGTTCGCGTTCCGCTCCGGCTGGGCGAGGCCGTGCTGAAGAAGGCCGCCTTTGAAGGCCCCGGCGAGCATGTGCTGGAACTGGCCGAAGATGGCCACGTCTGTTGGATCAAAGGGGGGCAGGCCAAGGCTCACCGCATCGTGCTCGATACGCTGGTCCGCACCAGCGATGTCGCCGACGAGCGCCGCCTGAAGCTCACCGCACCGCGCGTGAACCGCTCGGAGCTCAAGCTGTTGGTGCCGGCCGCTCCGGTCGTGGCCCGGGTCTCGGAACGGGCCGTGCTGGAAAGCGTTCGCCCCACCAGCCCCAGCGAGAGCGAGCTGACCGCCACCGGGCTCGACAGTGCGTTCGAGCTCGCCTGGCGCAAGGCCGACGCGGCCCCTGGGCCCAGTCCTGTCGCGCTGGAAGCGGTCGGCAACGTGTTGGTCAGCGTCAAGGGACGCAACATCCGCTCCGAGGCCTCGCTGAGCATCACCAGCAGCCAGCCGCAACTGCAAAACTTCCGCATCCGACTGCCCGAAGGGGCCAAGCTGGTGGCCGACAGCCTGCGCACCTCGGACAACGAAAAGCTGGCGTTCGAAACTCTGCCCGGCATGTCGGCCATTGAGGTTCGCCTGGACCCCAACAAGCCGCTCACGGCGACGATCAGCCTGCGACTGGCCACCGAGCGCACGCCTGACGAAGACCAGGCCGAGGTCGATCTCTCGGGCTTTGAAGTGCAAGGGGCTGTGCGGCAGTCGGGACACGTGGCGATTCAAGTCGTCGGCGACTGGCAGCTCTCCTTCCGCCGGCAAGGGGTCTGGCAGATCGACATCGAGGATCTGCCCGAGCGGCTTCGGGCCGACGGAGTGGAATACGGCTTCGAGTACTTCACCCCCAAATGGTCGCTCATTTCGCGGATCGAACTGCGGCAGCCTCAGGTGCTGGTCGAGCCTTACTACACCTTCGACGTCTTTGCCGATCGCGTCGAGATCGAAGCCCGCCTGCGCTACACCATTCGTCGCGCGGCGGTGCGGGCGCTGGAGATCGATCCCAACGGTTGGGAGTTCGACCTGGCGCACATCTCGTCGGATCAGGCCGAGTTGCTGGATCTGGATCGCGTGATCGACACACCCACCAAGCTCGAGATCCCGCTCAAACGCCGGCAACTGGGCCAGTTCGAGGTTACGCTGCGTGGCACTCGCAAGCTGGCCGCTCCCAACCGGCTGGAGCTGCTTCTTCCTCGCCCGCGTTACGACAGCCTGGGTCCCGCCACGCTGGTCGTGCAGCCGGCCGACAATGTCGAGCTGACCCCGCTGACCAGCGAGATGGTCGGCGTGAGCCGCTACCGGGGGGATGCTTCGCTTCCCACGGTCGGCCGCGTGCGCCGTCAGCAAAAGCCGTTGCTCTATCGCACGGCGGTGGCCACCGCGCGGTTCGTGGCCGGGCTGACCATCCATAGCCGGCAGATCTCGGCCGACGTTATCAGTCAGGTCGATCTCACACCGACCGGCGGGCAGGTCCGTCAGCGCATGGTCTACCAGGTGAGCTACGAGCCCGTCTCGGAGCTGATCGTGCTGGTGCCGCGCGTGCTGGAGCGGATGGAAAAGCTCGACGCCCGGCTGGGTCCGACCTCGGTGGCACTGGCCCCCGCGACGGGGCACGTGGCCAACACCCCTGAGATGGCCGCCATGAGGGTGCTGCTGCCGGGGGACCAGATCGGCCCGCTGGAGTTGAACCTGCGGTTCTCACTCCCCGCGATTGATACGGAAGCGGCCGGCAGTGGAGCTTCCTCACAGGAGCGAGAGATCCCGCTGGTCGTGCCAACCGAGACGGTCCTCACCGAGAGCCGCCTGTGGGTCACGGTCGAGCCGGGCTGGAAGGTCGAATCGCGCGGTGATTGGACTCGCGACAAGGGTGCCGTCGAACTCGATGCCAGCGGTTCCGGCGGCACGCTTCGCCTCACAACCCATCGAGCGATGAGTGGCGCGACGCTGCTGGTCTCTCGCCAGGATCGCCCGCAATCGGTCGCCACCGAAGTAACCAAGGCCTGGATTCAATCGCGGCTGAGCAGTCGTCAGCGCCGTGACCGGATTTGCTACGAACTGCGAACCAGCGTCCCGCGACTGGCGCTCGAGCTCCCCAGCGGCGCCGACCCGGCCAGCGTGCATGTAACGGTCGATGGCGGACTGACCCCGCGTCCGACGGAGGACGTCGGCCAAGCGGCCCCCGCTCCCCAGGCCCTGGTCGATACCGAGGCCGAGTGGCGCCGCGCCGTGGCGGCTTCGCGCTCGCTGGCCATCGACCTCGGCCCGGTCCGCCCCGACGTGCTGGTCCGCGTGCAGATCGAGTACGATGCCGAGCCCGTGCCCCTCTCCGCAGGCGAAGTCACGCTCGACGCCCCGAAGCTTGACCCCAGCATCCGCGTGAATCGGCTCTATTGGGAAGTGGTGATGGCCGGCGATCAGTTTCTGATCGATGTTCCGGATGACTTTGCCAGCGAGATGGTCTGGAGCTGGCGCGGCTTCTACTGGGGTCGACAGCCCACGCTGGATCCCGTGCAATTGGGGGAGTGGATGCGGATGGAGGCCGAACCGCTGCCGGCCGGGACCAATCGCTATCTGTTCAGCCGCCTGGGAAGCGCCCCCTCGCTTTCGATCCGCGTCGCCGAGCGCTCGCTCATCGTCCTGTCGGCCTCAGGCGTGGCCCTGATCCTGGGGCTGGTGCTGATCTATGTGCCATTCGTCCGCCGTGCAGGAACACTCTTTGCCTTGGGGTTGGGGCTGGCCACTTTGGGGTTGCTGTACCCGGAGCCCGCCTTGCTGCTGGCGCAGGCTTCGACCTTGGGCGTGTTGCTGGCCGTGATCTCAGCCTGGCTCCGCGAGAGCCATCTGCGTCGTCGCGGCCGTGGCCTGGTCGTGCACGCCGGCAGCGTTCTCGATCGCAAGTCGACTGACATGTTCCTGCCGCCGAATGCGCCCAACGTCGAGAACTCCACGGCCAGCGCCTCCTTGAATGTCGAGTACTCGGCCCCGAAGGAAGGGTGACCCGTGCTCCCGCGCCGTTCACCCACTCGCTGTTCACCGAGAAGCTACGCCGGCGTCGTGCTGACCCTGTTGGCCGCGCTGGCGCTGTTCACTCCGGCCGGAGCCGAACCGCCTGCCGCCGCGCCGCTCCGCTTCTTGCGCGAGTACGTGCCGGCCGATCGCGTGGCGCAGTGGCCCGTCGGGCCGATCCCCTATCGGCCCACCGAAGCGGCCGAGTTCGAACGTCTGATCCACTTGCTCGACGGCGCGCCGCGCGTGGGCGAAGGGACGGCCGAGACCCGGCTCGAAAAGGCCCGTTATCAATCGCGGCTTGTCAGCGACGACCTGGTCGACGGCAGCGCCGAGTTGGAGATCTCGCACAGCGGTTCCAATTCGGTGCTGCTCCCCTTGGTCCCCTGCGACCTGGCAATCATCTCCGCCCATTGGCTTCTTCCGCCTGCTGCCGGCAAGAAGTTGGGCGAAGAAGTCGACGCCGCCTTGGGGCGCGATGCCGAGGGTCGGCTCGCCGTGCTGGTCGAACGCCCGGGCACGCTGCGGCTCACCTGGAGCATTCGCGGCCGCCGCGAGACGGCCGATACCTGGAGCGTCGATCTCGATCTGCCCCGCGCCACGACCAGCACGCTGGAGTTCGATCTGCCGATTGGCCAGGCCCCCAAAGCCAGCGCCGGAGTGCTTTCGGGATCGAGTGTCGGAGCTGATAAGCGTTACCGTCGATGGACGCTGGAACTCGGCGGCGAGCACCGCCTGGGGCTGCGCGTTTCGCCCGACCAGGTGGTCGATGAAAGTCAGGCCCTTAGCTCCGTGCGGCAGAGCTTCACCTACGACTTCTCGCCGCGCGGCGTCGACCTGACGGCCGCGTTGGAACTGGAAGCGGTGCAACAGCCGCTGCGCCGTGTCGAGCTGGCGCTCGATCCGGGACTCGAGATCCTTTCCGCCCGGCTCGACGACATACCTCTGACCTGGACGACTCCGCAAGGTCCCGAAACGGGCGAGCGACGGGTCTTCGTCGATCTGCCCGAGCCCTTGATCGGCGGCCGCAAGCTGCTGCGCGTCACGGCCTGGACTCCGGTCGTGACCCAACAGAAATGGCGATTGCCCGGCCTGCATCCGCGCGGATTGTCGTGGCTCTCGGGCCGCGCCACGCTGCGCGTTCCCGCCCCGCTGGCCATCACCCAGATCGAACCGATCCGGCTCGACGGCCAACTCTGCGGCCGACAGGTCGAGACCAACCCGCTCCCCTTGCCGGCCGCCGGCGAATCGCTCGTCTTCGATTATTACAACGAGCGCGCCGCCTTGATGCTCGAACTGGGCCGGCGTTCGCAACTGATCGAAACCTCCAGCGGCTCGACGCTCGATTGGAGCATCGACGAGATCGCTGGCATGACGATGATCGATGTCGAGCTTTCGCACGACAAACTCTTCCAGCTTGAAGCCGACGTTCCCGCTGCCTGGACCATCGACGCCGTGGCGACCGAGCCCTTTGAAGCGCTGGCCGATTGGAGCCGGCAGTCCTCTGGCGGCGCGACCGATCGACTGACCATCCGGCTCGAGCAATCTCTGGCTCGCGGCCGGCCGTTGCGACTGGCCATCACCGGGCGGTTGCTTCGTCCTCCGCTGGGAGAGCCCGTCAAGCTCTCGGATCTGGAGATGGTCTCGCTGCGTGGCGCCCGCAAGCGCGACCGACTGCTGGCCCTGCGGACCTCGGGGCCGTATCGCTTTCAGGTGCAGGAGGCCGAAGGACTGAAACGCCGCACGCGCGACGAACTCGATGCCGGAGCGCTGGCCCGGCTCAGCGGCCCGTCGTTCGATCTGCTCCTCTCGCCCCCGGCCGGTCCTTCCTCTGCGGCCGTGGCGCTCTTTCAGGAAACGCCTCGCTACCAGGCCGATGTATCGCTCGATCTGATGGCCTCGGATGGCCCTCTCTGGGAGTCGTATCGCATCCGCTGCACCCCCGAAAGCGCCCGCGACCTGGAGCGTGTGCTGGTCTATTTCCCCGAGCCGACTGCGCCCTCGCCCGACAAAGTGGCGCCGGTCACTCCCGCGAAGCCGGCCGGATCCAAGCCCAGCGGTCCGCCGGCCGACGAACTGGCCGGCATGTGGACCCTGGATGATTCGCAGCAGTCCGACGGCTTGACCGCGCGCCGCTTGCCCCCTGAATCGCTGACCTCCGCAGGACTTCGCCCCGGAGGTGAACTGTGGGAACTGAGTCTGCGCGTGCCGCGCCGCGAACCATTCGAACTGCGTGCCGTGCGGCAGATGCCCTGGCCGGGCGAGAGCCAGCGGGCCAGCCTGCCGCAAGTCCCCGAGGCTCGCCGCCTGCGTGGCACAGTCGTGGTTCGCACGCTGGGACGCATGCAGGTCGAAGTCGAAAGCCGTGGGCTGCGGTCCATTCCACTTCCCGCCCGTAATGGTGCGCTGCTTGGGGCGCCTCGCGCGGCGTTCCGCACTCCGCTGTCGGCCGACGACGCCTCGCAAGCCACCGGCGATGTCGTCATCTCGCGACGCACTCCGCCCAAGGAACTGCCGGGGGCGCTCGTCTGGCTGCGCGAGCTGGAAATCCGCTACGTGCGGCAGGTCGATACGCAGTACCTGGCGACGTTCCGCGTTCAAAACACGAACCTGCCCTCGGTCATGGCGCAGCTTCCGGCAAGGAGTCAGTTGCTGGGGGTCTGGGTCGATCGCGAGCCCCTCACCGGCATCGACCTGCTCGGTAAGTCCAACGAAGCTTCATACTTGCTGGAGCATTCGATTCCTCTTCCTGAGGGGAAGCGTTTCGTGACCGTGCGGCTGCACTACCAACTCGCCTATCAAGGCAAGACGCAACTCCATCTGGATGCCGCGCGACTCGACCTGCCCACGCTCGACACGCGGGTCACGCTGTGGCTTCCCCCCGGCTATGAAGTGGTTGACGCCGACCCCAACTGGCGCGTGCATGGCCTGGCCGACTTGACTCTGTCCTCGCGGCTGTTCGGTCCCTTCGGCCGAAGCCGGGACGGGCGGCCGTTCGATCCATTTTCGCGGCAAGCCTGGGAGCATCTGTGGGGAATGGCTGCCAGCGCCGATGTGGCCGTGAATCAGGCGGGCGCACTCCGTCGCCGGTTAAGTGAGTCCTATGAGGCATCACAGTACTCGGGCATGGTCGCCTGGGGGCAGCTTCTTTCCGAAGCCGCCCATGACGCCGATCCTTCCCACGCGGCGCTTCCACTGCTCATCGACGTCCCCTCGCTGGCCCTCGAGGGAATCTATCCCGCGGCGACCGTGATGCCGCATAGTCCGTCCACGCTGTTGGAAGACGCTCGACTGGAACTGCTGGCCCATCCGTCGGCGCTGGTGCTGACCACGCACGCTGCTGCGGCGCGGTATCGCCTGGAGCTCTCGCTCCCCACGACCGACGAGAAGGGGCATCCCGTTTCGCGCACGATCCGGCCGGGCGTGCTGGCCGCGCGGGTGAACGCTGCCGCGTCACTCGGCGGATCGAGCGCGCTGATGAATGTCGCAGCCTGGGGCCTGCAGCTTCAGCCGGTCTGGACGCACGAGGACCCGCCGGTCGAAGTGGCCGATCCCTCCTCGGGATTCGGCTGGAATGCCTATCGCCTGGATGGCAACGCCGACTCGATCACGGTCTCTGTGGTCCGCGCCCCGATGCGCGACACGATCGCCTGGGGCGCTTTCTTGATGGCGCTGGCCGTCGGTTGGTGGTGCGGACGCCGAGCCCGGTTGGCCGCGCTCTTGGGACTGGCGGTCGCCGTGGCCCTGGTCGTTTCGCCGGCCAACAGTCCGATTGCCAGCGCCGTGGTGCTGGGGTTGATGTTCTCGGCCGTCGCGCGGTTTGTCTATTCGCCGCCGCCGGTGCGATCACCACATGCCTCGTCCAGCACCGTTATCCGCTCCAACAAGGTCGCCTTGGGCGCGATCGCCCTGCTGGCGATGGCAACGCTCCTAGCGACACGCCCTCCCGAATCGCGGCAATTGTTGGCAGCCGAGCCCGCCCTGCCGGCCAGGCCCGAGACCATCTATCGCGTGCTGATTCCCATCGACGCCGACCGCAAGCCGGTCCCCGGCGGGCTCTACCAGGTGCCGTTGGATTTCTATCGCGAGTTGCTGGCTCGCGCGCAGCAAGTCGCCGGCCAACCTCGCGGCTGGCTGTTGGGCGCTGCCGAGTACCGCGGCGCGCTGGTCCGCGAAATCGGCGGCACAGGCTTCTCGGTGCCGCTTGTCACGGCCAGCTACGCGCTACGCACGTTCGAGGCCGGCGCGCGTGTCGAGCTGCCACTGGTCAGAAGCGAAGTTGACATTCCGCTGGAATCGATCGAGCTCGATGGCCGCCAGGCCAGCGCGCAGTGGGACGAGTCGGGCAAGAAGTTCTACGTCGACGTTCCCGATCCAGGGCTCTATCGGCTCGAGATGACCCTGCGACCGCGAATGCGCACCGTGGAAGGGGCGGCCGGTTTCGAGTTCGCCATTCCGCCGATTGCGCAAAGCCGGCTCGAGATCGCGCTGCCGATCGAATCCCCCGCCATCGAAGCCCCCGGCGCGCGGGGACCGACGGATCATGATCCCGAATCCCAGGTGCTTACCGCCCCCTTGGGACCGATCTCCACGCTCAGCGTCCGCTGGCGCGAAGACGACCCGGCCGGCGGCGCGGGGCCCAAGGTCGAGGTCGATCAACTAGCCTGGCTCAAGGTGCAGCCCGGCAGCACGCAGATCGATGTGCAGTTGCGTTATCGCGTGGTACACGGCTCGGTCCGCCGGCTCTACGTGGCGGCCGACCCCCGACTCGCCCGACTCCGCGACTGGCAAAGCCCCGGCCTGCGCGATTGGCAGAAGCGCGACCTGGCCGGCCATCCGCGAGCGTATGTGCTGAACTTCTCGCGGCCGATGACGGGGCAATTCACGGTCGAAGCGTCGTTCTCGTGGGAGGGAACTTCCGGGGCTGGGAATCTGCGGCTGCCGCGGCTGGAACCCTTGTGGGCCGAGGTCACCCGGAACTGGTTGGCCGTGTCGGTCCATCCCGATCTCGAGGTGGTCTCTTCGCAAGGAGCCGAGGTGAACCTGGTCGACTTCACGTCGGCCTGGGGGACCACGGACCTCAAGCCTCGCCCTGTAGCCGTCTTCAACCTGGCGGGCGGCGGCAGCAGCGCCTGGCGCATGGCCACCCGCCCCAAAGAGCCAACGCAGACTGCGGAACAGACGCTGGAGCTGACCGTGGGCCGCGACTCGGCCGACATCCGCTTCGAGGCGCACGTGATCACCCGCGATGCCCCCAGCTTTCAGCATCGCATTCAGACACCCGCCAAGATGCAGGTCGAACAGGTCACCGTAGAGGAAGAGGAGTCTGAGCGGCCGGTTCGCTGGACCCGCACCCCGGAGGGCATGCTGACGGTGTTCCTCGATGCGCCGGCCGGCACACAGAATCTGGTGGTCACAGGAACACTCCCGGTCGCGACCCCCGGCACGCTGGTGCTGCCGCAGATGCGGATGCAGAACGCCCGGCTGATCCGCTCGCGGGTGCGAGTCTTCCGTCGCGCCAACGTTTTGATTGCTGGAAGCGATACCCTTCCGGCCGAAGAGCAGTCGAGCGGAGCGGGAGCGCGACTGGTGCTGGATCTGGATGAGCCGCTTACGTCGGCCGTGGCGGGCACTCCGGCCGCACCCGAACGCAAGCTCACGCTCCGCCCCAGCCGCCCTGAAGTGCGGGCCGAGCAAGCCACCACCGTCTTCCGCCGCGACAATCGCTGGTTCGCCCAGCTCGAGTTCCATGTCCGCGATGTCCGCAAAGGGGTGGTCGATGTACTGCGCTTCGACGCGCCCCCCAATTGGCGCGGGCCCATCGAGATTGTCCCCAATGCCCCTTACGAATGGATCGATCTGCCGGGCGAAGGCAAGCGACAGTTGGTGGTCCGCCCCGCGGGGGCCATCGACGGCGCCTACCGGGTGTTGCTGCGGTCTCCCCTGGGTATCGCCGGAGACAGCCGACTCCTGGTGCCGCGGATCGTGCCAAGGAATGTCGAGAGCCTGGAGCAGTACCTGATCCTGCCGACTCAGTTCGAGCAGCATCAGGCCGTGTGGGATCATCACGGCATCGAGCCGGCCGAGTTGCCGCACGACTTTGAAACCCCCGCCAGCAAGAACTATGAAGTGCATCGGGTGGTCGATCCCAACTTCCGAGCCAGCCTGGAGAGCATCGACCTGTCGGCCCCGCAGGCCCGGGTCCGCCTGGCCGACATCACCGCCATATGCGGCCGCGATCGCCGCGCCTGGGGCGTGGCCTCGTTCGATCTGGAACCTGCCGGACAATCGAGCTGCGTGGTAGCGATGCCGGGAGACGGCCGGGTGCCGGCCTTCCAGATTGCCGGCGCGACGGTCGATCCCCTGCCCGAAGGAACCGGGGGATGGCGCGTTCCGCTCGGTCCCGGGCAGTTTCCGCAACGGCTGGAAGTGGCCTTTACGGTCGAACTGCAGACCAGCGAGCAGGGAGGGCCCGACGTCCGCGAACTCCGCGCGCCGCAGATTCTCAACTGGCCCGTCGAACGCACGCTGTGGAATGTGCATGGGCTGCCTCGCGGCGCCCGCCTGGCCGCCGCCAAGGCGTCGGACATCCGTTCGCCGCGCGATCAGGAACTGGAACGGGTGCGAAACCTGATTGGCTTGATCGACGACACGGCCTTGCAGGTTTCCGAAGAACCGGTCGAAGAACTGCGTGATTGGTATGTGCCCTGGTCGACCCGCCTGCGCGACGCCACGCTGCGGTTGCGGCAACAGATCGTGGCCTTCCCTCTGGCAAGCGATAACGAACAGGTGCAGGCCCAGTTGCAGAAGTTGCTGGGCGAACAGCAGTATTGGACGCAACTGCTGGGTGAGTCCGGATCCAGCCGCGAAACGGGCACGCCGAGCGCCAGCCTGGTCTCGCTGGCAGTCCGCACGCGCACCGGAGGGCTGCGGACTTCCGCCGAGGGTTCGCTGGCCAGCCTCGACGTCGAGCTTCCTCAATCGGCGGCAGGAACGCTGGATGGCCGGCTAATGACCGCACTGGCGGTTCTGCTGGCCACGGGCCTGGTCACGCTTGGGCTGGCGCGGCGCTGGGTGGCCGGCTGGTTCCGTCGCTGGTCGCACGGGGCAGTCGCCACAGCGGGCATCTTGTGGTGGATGTTTCTGGAGCCAAGCCTGCTGGGCTGGCTGCTGGTGGCGCTCGCTCTGGTGCGCTTGATGGGCTCGACCGCGCCTCGTCCGATCGAAAGCCCGTCGACCCCCAGCGCGCCCCGCGTGGCGACCTGACGCGCTGGCGCGCCCTCGGTCGGATGTGCGTCGCCCTGATCGCTACGCGCCAACCCGAAAAGCTCTAAATCATTTTGTCCTGCTCCCTCCCACATCGTGGGGAGGGTTGGGGAGGGGGGCTGAAGCTGATTCCGTTTCACCAACTCGAAAGGTACGCGATTACCTCAGCGCAGGTGGGCTGTGCCACTGCTGACCTCAGCAGTGCAAACTACGGACGAGGCGCCAACGGTGCGGGCATGGAAGGTCAAGGATTCCTAGCCTGGCTGAGCGAGTCACCGACGATGCACCCAAGCGAAGGAGTTCGCATGCCCTTGCGTGTCCCACCGTTTGGGTCGCACTCCGAACACGCAAGGGACGGCTCACTCGTTCGGAAGGCCGCGTCGCATCCCACTTCCGCAGGGCACGGCATCGCCATTCAGTGTGGATTCCGCACGAAGAATGGTAAGCTGGCCCTACTTCACACCGCTGGGGTCAGCAGTGGCACAGCCCTCGTTGCAACGGATATTCCCACGCACTGCCTTCTCCCCCGGAACGCCCCATGCCGACAAGTTCGCTCGCCAAGACTCAGAAGGTGACTCGAAAGGCGAAGAGGCCGAAGCTGTCGGGAAAGTTTGGCCCGCGCTGCAAGGCTCTGGCTGCACTGGCGACTAAGGGGGTGGTCATTGGCACGATCGCCCAAATCCAACTGAAAACGGGAATCTGCAAACTCGAATGCGAGTTCACCAACGGGCTCGTGGCGCTGCATGCCGAGGATTCGGGCGGGCGACAATTCCAACGCCAAGACATTTTTCCGGGTTGGCCCAACTTCGTCGCTCGCTGGGGGCACGGGTCGCTGCTCGTGGAATCGATCAAAGCCACCAGCAGTAAGAGCAGGATCAAAGGAAAGGAACTCCACCAATGGGTCGTGGCGGCCTGGTGCGAGTTGTTCGGCGTGCCGATGCCTTCCGGCGCCGGCTCTAAGGGGGCAAAGAAGAGCAGCAAGCAGGAGTCGCAGGCCCTCATCGAAGATCTGCGGTCCGGTCTCGCAGGCGTGAAGCGATTTAACGCCCTGCTTCCCTCGGAGCGGAAGACCGTGCGGGACCTTCGCCGCTTGAACCTGGAGGGCGCCAATCTGGCCGGCATCAACTTGGAGGGAATCAATCTCCAATCGGCTAACTTGACTCGAGCCAAGCTGCCTAACGCGAGACTCAAACGCGCGAACCTAAGCCATGCGACCCTGGCGAAGGCCGATCTGCGAGGTGCGAAAGGGGGCTATGCACGTTTCAACGAAGCCGATCTACGTGGCGCCAACCTGGCCAACTCCGCCTTCCTTGGTGGGCATTTTGCAAACGCCCTCTTGGTCGGCGCCAACTTGCGCAATGTCCGCTTGTATCAGGCCGATCTGCGAGGCGCAGACCTGGACGGTGCGAAGCTGGCCGGCGCGTGGCTCGACAGCGCGCTGCACGATGAAAAGACTCGCTGGCCGAAGGGATTTCCGCTTCCGGCGGGAATGTGCTGGAAAGGGAAGGGGCCCAATCCAGTACGGAAATCCAAGTAAGCATGGCCCGCCATCGCGAAGCGGCCCGTCAAACTCCTGAGAGGAACTCCAACTATAGATGAGAGGAACTCCAACTCTAGCTCCCTAGCTCCAACTCTAGACACCGACGTCGTACACCGCGACTGGCGGTAAAACTTACTGTGCAAACGAACCGGAATTTGGGTGTTGGAGTTAGTCCTCTGCGTTTGGTCCGGCATCTGGAGTTGGTCCGGCAGTGAAGTCTATGGGTGTCTGGAGTTGGCTGTGTCCTTGATGGGCTCGACCGCACCTCGCCCGATCGAAAGCCCGTCGACCCCCAGCGCCCCTCGCGTGGCGACCTGATCGCCGGAGTCGCGATCCTGGTCTGTTGAGCCTCACCGCAGCATGTCTGTAATTATTACAGTCCCTATTATTTCATCAAATAAATCTGATAACAGGTTTTATTTAATGTGATGTTTGATATACTCAGGACTGACGAGCTGTCGAATGGATCAGCTCGCGCCAAGACTCAACACATGAGGTGACGGACTTCGCCCATGCAGACAACCCGAAAACTTGCGCGATCTCAATCGTTCGCGCCTGCCACTCTCGATTTTCAATTCAAATCTCAAATCCTCTCGGCCAACCCGACAACTTGCGCGCTCCCCGGGGCGCCTGCGCCCCGTGTGGCCTCCGCGACCCAACCCGAAAAAAGTTACAACTCACGTTATCCTGCTCCCTCCCACTCCATGTGCCGTCCGACCGTTGTGGTGCAGGCGTCCCGCCTGCTTGAAGCGTTCTCGATGTTCCAGCAGGCGAGACGCCTGCACCACAAAAAGTCACAGCCTCTCCGTGGGGAGGGCTGGGGAGGGCTGGGGAGGGGGGGGCTGAACCTGATTCCGTTTTACCAACTCGAAAAGTTACGCGCTCCCCCCAGCGCGGGCGCTGGCCCCAGCGCGCTCAACCCGAAAAGTTACAAACCTGCCGATGCCTTTTTCCTGCTCCCTCCCACTCCGTGGGGAGGGGGGCTGAACCTGATTCCGTTTTACCAACCCGAAAAGTTACGCGCTTCCCCCAGCGCGGGTGCTGGCCCCAGCGCGCTCAACCCGAAAAGTTACAAACCTGCCGATGCCTTTTTCCTGCTCCCTCCCACTCCGTGGGGAGGGCTGGGGAGGGGGGCTGAACCTGATTCCGTTTTACCAACCCGAAAAGTTACGCGCTTCCCCCAGCGCGGGCGCTGGCCCCAGCGCGCTCAACCCGAAAAGTTAGAGCACCGCTGAGGTTCCCCGGCGCCTCGAACAACACGTGAATTCGCATCCTATTCTCCTCTTCTCCGCGCCTCCGCGTGAGATTCTTCCCCTTTTGCATCTTCCCAAAGCAGGAAGGCCACGCGGAGGCGCGGAGACGCGGAGGAAGAACGCAAGAACGGTTTCTTCCTCGACCGACAGCTATCCCAGGTCGCGACGGAATGTTCATTTACTTCTCCAGTTCTCGCAAGTTACCATGGCCCGCTGGTCCCGAAGTCAGGACGCACCTGCTTGCACTGCTGGGAGCCGCAGATGGCCCAATCCCGAACGAAGAGCGCAAAGAAAAAAGTCCCGCTGAAATCGGCCAGGAACGCTCCCCAGAAAAAGGTGGCGAGCAAGCCCGCCCTTAGGAAGAAAGTCGCCGCAAAGTTTGCCGGCGAAGCCTTCCTCGAGCCCATCCTCAAGGGACGCGTGCAGCAAATCCAAGACCTGTTGGCCAGCGGGGTCAGCCCCAACGCACTGCTCGAGTCGGGCTGGACTCCGCTCCAGTTCCTGGTCGATCGCCGCTCGAAGAAGGCGAACCAGATCGCCAGGCTCTTGCTCGATGCCGGGGCCAAGGTCGACGCACGCCCAAAATGGAAGCGAACCGCCTTGATGATGGCGGCCGAGAACGGTCTGTCCGAGATCGTGCAGGCGCTCTTGGCCGCGGGGGCGGACCCTCACCTGCTGGACAACGACCACACCACGGCGATCTTCTACGCGGTCGGATGCTCCCAACCGGAAGCGGCCAATTGCCTTCGTATGTTATTAGCCGCCGGCCTCGATCCCAATGAGAAATGGATTCCCCGTCCCGGCGTGCTGGGCGGAACCCCGATCCTGAAAGCGGCCGAGAACCTCACGCCCGCGGCCCTGCGCGTGCTGCTCGAAGCCGGCGCCGACCCGAACGTGATCGGCATGTTCAACTGGGCCACGGCGCTCACCTCGGCCATCGGCGAGAAGAAGGTCGAGAACATCGCGTTGCTCCTGGAAGCGGGCGCCGATCCCCATCTGCGGATTCCCGCGACGCATCCCGACCGCGACCTGGCCGGCAAGACCGCGATCGAAATGGCCCGCGAGATGCGAGTGCAGAAGATCGCGGAAATGCTGGAAGCACGACGTGGCAACTCGCATTGATGGCAGTTCGCACATCGATCGACCAATGGCAACCATAGATCCCAGAAAGCCAAAAATGGCCAAGGCCAAGAAGGATGCGACTGGAAAGGCGATCACCGGAGAGGACTTCGAAGGGCCGATTCTGAATGGGCAGCCCGACGTGATCCTGCAGATGCTCGCCGATGGGGCCAGCCCGGATACGCCTTTTCGGCACGGAATGACTCCGCTCCAGTATCTGGTGCAACGTCCCACCAAGAAAGCCGCGGAGATTGCCGAGATCTTGATTAAGGCTGGAGCCAATATCGAAGTCACGCATTCGGGCAGCGTCACTCCGCTCATGAGGGCCGCCAAGAACGGAATTGTGCCCCTCGTGAAGGTGCTGCTGGCATCGGGTGCCGATCCGAAAAGGAAAGACGACACGAACTGCACTGCCATGTTCTATGCCGCAGACTGCGAAAGCTCCACAGGGGCGGAGTGCGTGCGACTTCTGCTCCATGCGGGCTTGGATCCCAACGAGAAATGGATCCACCCCAAAGCCGGCGTCATGGGGGGCACGCCGATCGTGCGCGCGGGCCGCGATGCCAAGCCCGACACGCTTCGTGTGCTGATCGAGGCAGGAGCGGACGTGAACGTGATCGGCTATTGGAGTTGGGCCACCGCATTGACGTCCGCGATCTCCGAGAAGCGAGCCGATAATGTCGCCGTCCTCCTGGAAGCGGGCGCCGATCCGCATTTGCGTATTCCTGCCGACCATCCCAATGAGGCCTTCGCCGGCAAAACGGCCTTCGAGCTAGCCGAGAAAATGAAGCTCAAGAAGATCGTCGAACTGTTGGAAGCGGCCGACTCGTCCAAGCGAGGTTCAACCCAAGGAACGAAGTCCGGATCGAAAAGCCCTAAGCCCCAACCCGCCGACATCCCTTCGGTCTGGAAGCGACTCGAGAAAGCCGTGAAGGCAGTCGCTCCCGAGGTTCATCGGTCGCTTCTCAAGGGAGCTCCCGATGCCAACATCCTGGCGCTCGAAAAGCACCTGAAGGTTGAACTGCCCGACGAACTGAAAGAGTCGTACCGTATTCACAACGGTCAGAAACATGGAGAGGACGGTCTGATTCCGGCCAGCATGATGGAGGACGAATATGTCCTATTGTCGCTGGACGAGCTCAAAACCGAATGGAGCAATTGGAAGAAACTGACCGACGACGGTGAGTTCAAGAACAGCGAGAGCACACCCGACACCGGCATCCGCAACGACTGGTGGAACCCGGGCTGGATCCCTTTCGCTTGGGACGGGGGAGGAAACTCGCTCTGTGTCGATCTGGCCCCGGCGAAAGGGGGCACAGTGGGGCAGGTGATTCTGATGGATCACGAATCGAGCGACCGCCCCAAGATCGCCGCTTCGTTGGCCGCATTTCTGGAAGACGTGGCTGCGGACTGGGAAGAGAAAACGGAGTAACACTTCCGCGGTCCCTTCGCACCGCACCTGTCATCCACAGAAGCCAAACTCCGGACCCTAACTTCAGGCCCCCAATTCGCTCGCTCGTTTCGCCCAGGATCGCGAAGTCTATTTTCGTCATCTCCAAGTCGAACCGGGTAGGATAACGGGTAGGAGCCGCGAAATGACGCTCGCAATCGCACTTCCGAATCGTGAATGACCATCCTGACGATGCCGTCCTCCGCAAATCATCCCGCGACCCTAAGCGACGAGAACCTTCTCGTCGAATGTTCAAGGCAGACCACACGCCGTAGCGGACCGGGTGGACAGCATCGTAATAAGGTCGAAACCGCGGTCGTGCTGACGCATCTTCCGACGGGTATTCGAGCCGAGGCCAATGAAAGTCGCAGCCAATCGCAAAATTTAAAGTCGGCCCTGTTTCGCTTGCGGCAGTCGCTTGCCGAACAGCTCCGTTTTCCCGTCGAACCGCATGCGTCGCCGAGCGACCTTTGGAAGTCCCGATCGCTTCGCCGGACGCTCACAGTCAGTGACGACAACTCCGCTTTTCCCGCCTTGCTGGCGGAAGCGCTCGATCGAGTCGCGCTGCAAGAATTTGATTTAACGAGTGCTGCGGAACACCTGCACGTTTCGACGACGCAGCTTGCTCGCTTCCTGCAACAATCGCCCCGCGCCTGGCAATGGGTCAACGTGCAGCGGAAAGCTCGCTCACTTCGTCCCCTGCGTTAGCAGGCCGTTTCAGAGATTCGTCCTCAGTTCTCTAACTTCTTCAAACCGTTAAACAGCTACAAAAACGGAGTAAGGCGGGCGAGGTCCCCGCGCAACGCACCTGTCATCCACTAGCCTCTCGGCACTTTTCCTGGCAAGATACTCTCCCTGCCTGGGCGGCGTGGTGGACTCCGCCCTTGGCAATCTTCCTTGCAGACGGATCCCTCGAGACTGCCATGCACGAACCTGTAGCCATCGTCATGGCTGCCGGCAAAGGAACGCGGATGAAGAGCGACCTGCCCAAGGTCCTCGTTCCCGTTCTCGGCCGTCCGATGATCGAATACGTCCTCGACGCCCTGCATGCCGGCGGCATCGCCCGCACCATCGTCGTGGTCGGCTACCGCGCCGACCTGGTCCGCCAGACACTGGCCGGCCAATCGCGCGTCGAGTTCGCCACGCAAACCGAGCAACTCGGCACCGGTCACGCCGTGCAAATGTGCCGCGAGGCCCTGATCGGCCACGACGGCCCGGTGATGATCGTGGCGGGCGACTCTCCCATGATCCGCAGCGAATCGGTCGCCAGACTGCTGGCCGAGTTTCGAGCCAACCCCTCGGCCTGTCTGCTGGGGACCACGCACAAAGCCGATCCTTTCGGGCTGGGACGCATCGTCCGCGACGCCCAAGGGGAGTTCACGGGCATTGTCGAGGAGCGCGACGCCACGCCGGACGAGCGCAGGATCACCGAAGTGAACATGAGCTGCTACCTGTTCCACGGACCGGACCTGCTGGAAGCGTTGGCGAAGCTCGAACCGAAGAACGCCCAAGGCGAGTACTACCTGACTGATTGTCCCGGGCTCTTGCGGCAATCGGGCCGCCCAGTACGAGCCCTGGCGGTGCTTCACCCCAGCGAAGCACTGAGCATCAACAACCCGGACGAGCTGGCGGCCGTCGAGGAAGCGATGCGACATGAACGTTAGCGAAATGAAGATCTTCAGCGGTCGGGCCAACAGGGACCTGAGCAACCAGATCTGCCAGTACCTGGGCCTTCCCTTGGGCAAGGTCTCGCTCGGCAACTTTCCCGACGGCGAGATCTCGTGCAAGATCGACGAGGACATCCGCGGCCGCGATGTCTTTCTGGTGCAGCCCACCTGCCCGCCGGTGAACGATCATCTGATGGAGCTGCTGACCCTGATCGACTGCTGCAAGCGAGCCAGTGCCGAGCGGATCACGGCCGTGATCCCGTACTTCGGTTACGCGCGGCAAGATCGCAAAGATGCCGGCCGCGTGCCGATCACCGCCAAGCTGGTGGCCAACCTGATCACCCGGGCGGGCGCCGACCGCGTGCTGGCCATGGACCTGCACGCCGCGCAGATTCAAGGCTTTTTCGACGTGCCGGTAGATCACTTGTACGCGGCCCCCGTGCTCGACGACTACTTCGTGGGGCTGGGGCTGCCGTCGGATCAGACCGTGATCGTGAGCCCCGACGAAGGCCGCATCAAGCAGGCCTTGAAGCACATGGAGCGCCTGGGCGGCAGCCTGGCGATCGTCGACAAGCGCCGGGCGAGCGCCGAGCACACCGAGCAGGCCAACATCATCGGCGGGCCGGTCGAGGGGAAGATCGCCGTGATGTTCGACGACATGATCAGCACGGCCGGCTCGATCTGCGGCGCGGCCAATATCCTGAAGGCCAACGGCGCCCGCGAGATTTACGTCTCGGCCACGCATGGCGTGCTGTGCGGTAACGCCATCGAGCGACTCCGCGAAGCGCCGATTCGCGAGGTGGTGATCACCAACACCATTCCACTTTCGACCAAGCACCTGCTGCCGAACATCAAGGTCCTTTCCGTCGCGCCGCTGTTGGGCGAAGCGATCAAGCGGATCCACCGCAACGAGTCGGTCAGCCGGCTATTTGAAGGCTAAATCTGTTACTCTGCCGGCGGCTCGGGCTTCGCGCCCGTCTCCGGTTCGTGATAGACCAGGATCACACCGCAGTTGGGGCAAAGGACCGATCCACCAGCACCCGCGGGCTGCTGCACGGTCCGCTCTCCGCAGGTGCTGCACGAGCCCGTTTCAAGCGGGCTGGGGGGGAGGTACTCCTTGGGCAGTTCGCCGGCGATCTGCAGAATCTGCCGCGCCCCCAGCAACTTGCGGTGTTTGAGCCGGACATAATCGACCAGCGAGAAGCCCCGTTCGGCGACCGGTTGATTCTCGGCCCACCACTCGGACCAGGCGGGGACCGTGGCCGGCGCGGAGATCGCCGCGCGAAAATACGTGAGGCATTCTTCGCGCAGCTTAGCGGCTTTGATTCGCAGGTCCGTCTCAAAGGCCGCGCGAAGTTCCTTCAGGCTTTCGCGAATCGAATACGGGGTGGCGTTGGTCTCGACCTCATCCGCCGCGGGGACCGCCGTGTGAAAGGTCTGCCACGCCGCGCCGACTTCGTCGGACCAATCCCCCTGCGAAAGCTCCCGGCCGAGCACTTCAAGATCGACCGAGAGCATCAGGTAGAGGTCGTCGTTCTCCGACGGGTCGACGATTGGCAGCGTAGGATAGTCGGCGATCCAGGTTTCCAGATCGTTCTCCAATTGCTCGCCCAACCAGCGGGCGCGGCCGTTGGCGTCCAATCGCAGATCCTGCGTCGACTGGGCCAACTTGGTTTCGAGCGAGGCCAGCAGTTCGTTCCGTCGTTCCATGTCCGTACTCACTCAAAGACACCTTTGTGGTGCAGGCGTCCCGCCTGCTTGCGCCACCAAACGACTTCGGCAAAGGCTTTCTCGCAGTGCAGGCAGGCGGGACGCCTGCACCACAAGGTCGACTACTTCGTTTCCTTCAGCCGGATGTTGCGGTACTCCATCTGGCCGCGATCAGCTTCCAGGCCGATGCCGCCGGTCTCCGGCAGCTTCATCTTGTCGGCGATCACTTGCCCATTGCAAGTGCAGTGGGCTTCGGTCCCCTTCACGATCACGACAATCTCGTTCCAATCCTGCGGCTTGTACTTCTTCAGATCCTTGAACGGGCCAGCCACCAGGTAGTCGCGAACCTGTAACTGTGGGCCGCGGACAAACAGCCCGCTGTCGGCGTTCTCAGCCGCGCGGAACTCCAGCCGCAGCTCGAAATCCTTGGGGAACTGCGCCGTGGTCCAGAGCTGGGCGATCCCCTTGCCCGGGTTAACGACCAGGATGCCATCTTTCGCCGTGTAGCGTTTATCGTCGGCCTCGGTCTTGCCGTCGAACTTGGCCCCCGATTTGTAGCCCCAACCGGTCAGATCCTTGCCGTTGAACAGCGAGATCTCCCCTTCGGCCAGCTTCTCTTCGGCCTGGAGCGAAACGGAGAAGAGCGCGAGAGCCAAGGCCGCGAAGGTCAGGCGAGCGAAGGTACGCATGGGTGTGTCCTGAAGGAGGGAGAGGAAACCGAAAGCGGGCTGTATTGTAATGGCAGAGCGTGCCGGCGCGTAAAGTAGCAGGCACACTCCGTGTGCCGTCCGCTAGCGTTCGTTCCAGGTCCGCAATGGCGGCGGTTGAGAGAGTAATAGCGGACGGCACACGGAGTGTGCCTGCTACTTTACGCGCCGGCACCACAATCAAACAGCGGCGAGCAGCCATCGCGGGGCCGCTCGCCGCTGACATCGAACTGACTCAGCAACTACTCCTTGCCGACCGTCATGCCGGGCCAGTCATCCGTACGGAACGGGGTCAGCGGCAGGCCAGCAGCGTTGAACATGTTCACCACGGGGTTGCTTGCCCAGCCATAGCGCACCGCCACCGGGGCCGCGACCTTATCGCTCCAGACTTCGACCTTGCCGTCCTCCAGGATCTTGGCGTCGGCCCAGACGAACTTCTTGTCTTCGCCCGCGATAGCGAACCCGCGCGGGGCCGCCACGTCGAAGGGACGCCATTTACCGTCCAGATGGTCGAAGGTCAGCACGATCTTGTTCCCCTGCTTCTCCATCGATTTGTACTGTGGGCTGTGGTAGGCGATCTTCACCCCATAATCCTTGGCCAGCGCCCAGCGGGCCAGTCGGCGGCCGACGTCGACCTTGTTCTTGGGATGGATGTCTTTGCCTTCGCCGATGTCGATGATCACGGCCTCGCCCGTGTTGGGGAGCTTGGCCATGGTCATGGTCTGGGCTTCGCGCAGTTCGGCCCAGTCGCTGTCCCCCGGCTCGGGCTTCTCGGCCTGGAAGTCGGCCAGTTGCACCCAGTAGAAGGGAAAGTCTCCCTGGGCCCATTCGTCGCGCCAGTTCTTGATCATCAGCGGGAAGAGTTCGCGGTACTGATAGGCGCGGCCGGCGTTGGACTCGCCCTGATACCAGATCGCTCCCTTGATGCCATAGCCCAGGTGCGACTTGAGGACCCCGTTGTAGATGTTGGCCGGACGATGATTGCCGCTCATCTGATTCTTGAGCTGCATCCACTGCTTCTTCTCTTCTTCGCTCAGATTGGCTTCCCCCTTCTTTGTCAGCTCCTCGAAGCGGGCCTCGGCCACGCCGTAGCGGTCCATCATCCCCTTGAACCGCTCGTCGCCGGCCAGTGTCTTGCGGTTGATCCAGGCCTCGCAGGCCGAGCCGCCCCAGGCGTTGTTGATCAGCCCGATCGGTACGTTCAGGGTCTCGTGCAACTGCCGGCCGAAGAAGTACCCGACCGCCGACCACTGCGGCACGGTGTCAGGCGTGCAGACCATCCACTTGCGATCGTCGTGGCTCCACTTGGGCTCCTGCACGCCAACCTGCGGGAAGTTGATCATGCGGATCTTGGGAAACTTGGCCGCCAGACGCTCCAGGTCGGCGTCGTTCGACGAGCCGACGCTCCACTGCATGTTCGACTGTCCCGAGCAGATCCAGACCTCGCCCACCAGGATGTCGTCGATCTTGACTTCGTTCTTCCCCTTCACAGCGAGCGTCAGCGGCTTCTGCTCGCCGACTTCCAGCGGGTCGAGCATCACGGACCACGCCCCTTGAGCGTCGGCGGTGGCCTGATGCTTCTGATCGCCGATGGTCACGGTCACGGCCTCGCTGGCGTCGGCCAGGCCCCAGACCTTGTTCTTCTGTTTCTGCTGCAGGACCATGTGGTCCGAAAAGATGTTGGGCAGTTTGACATCGGCCTGGGCGAGCGGGGCACTGGCGACAACACCGGCCAGGGCCAGCGCGGTGAGCCAGCCTCTTTTGAGAGATCGCATGAACACTCCGGGAGAGTCTTGTAAGGTGGGACGGCATCGGGGGACGCATCAACAAACGCCGTGGTATCACGCGCAGGGAGACAATACAAGTCAACGGGCTGGTCGTTCTTCGACCAAGTTGGTGGCTACAGACCGTTTCCAAATTGCGATGAACCGTTGCCCCTTTGGCGCTCGTATACCTACCGGTCTCATCGCCTTGCCAACCACCCGGTCAACGGGTAGCTTCGAGGATTGGTACGGCATCTTGTGCAATGGCTCTGGCACTTCCTTTCGATCAACACGGCTCCGCAATGCGCGAACCACTCCCCGATGCCCAACGGATTGTCGTCACCGGCATTGGGCTGACCTCTCCCAACGGCAACAACCTCAAGGACTTTCGCGAGTCCCTGCTGGCCGGACGCTCGGGCGTGAAGCCCTACGACATCCGCTATGTCGGCGCCACCCTGGCCGGCATCTGCGACTACGAGCCGACCCGCTACCAGAAGAAGAAAGATGTCCGCCGGGGCACGCGCGCCGGCAGCATCGGCATCTACTGTGCGCAGGAAGCCGTGGCCGACTCGGGCGTCGATTGGGCGAACACCGACAAGGCCCAGGTCGGCGTCTATGTCGGCGTGACCGAGCATGGCAACGTCGAGACCGAGAACGAGGTTTACGCCCTGAAGGGTTTTGATTACGACACGCAGTTCTGGTCGCATCATCACAACCCGCGCACGGTGGCCAACAACCCGGCGGGCGAGATCACCATGAGCCTGGGCATCACCGGGCCGCACTACACGATCGGCGCCGCTTGTGCCGCGGGGAACGCGGGCTTCATCCAAGGGGCACAGATGCTGCGGCTGGGCGAGGTCGATCTGGCCCTGGCCGGCGGCGTCTCGGAATCGATCCACACCTTCGGCATCTTCGCCAGCTTCAAGAGCCAAGGGGCGTTGGCCTCGAATCCCGAGCCAACCAAGGCCAGCCGGCCCTTTGATGTGAAGCGCAACGGCATCGTCGTGGCCGAAGGGGGCTGCATGTACGTGCTTGAGCGATTCTCTGACGCCAAGAAGCGCGGGGCCAAGATCTATGGAGAGATCGTGGGCTACGCCATGAACAGCGATGCCGACGACTTCGTGCTGCCCAATCCCAGTCGCCAGGCCCAGTGCATGCGATTGGCCCTGAAGCGGGCCGGCCTGGCCGCCGAGCAGGTCGACATCGTCAGCACCCATGCCACGGCCACCGACTCCGGCGACATTCAGGAGTGCAAAGCCCTCCGAGAGGTGTTCGGCGCCAGCCAGCGGACCCGACTGAACAACACCAAGAGCTTCATCGGCCACGCGATGGGGGCAGCAGGAGCGCTGGAGCTGACGGGCAATCTGCCGAGCTTCCAAGACGGCGTCGTTCATGCGACCATCAACGTCGACGAACTCGACCCCGAGTGCGCTGTGCCGGGGCTGGTGCTGAATCAACCTCAGGAAGTTGGTCCCGTCAGCTATATTCTGAACAACTCGTTCGGTATGCTCGGGATCAACTCGGCCGTGATTATCGGCAAAATTTAGGGGATGAGGGACAGGCCAAAGTTTGGCGGACCTCTATAATACGGAAATAAGGTTGGCTCGATTTGGGCCACTTCAATTGATTTTCAAACGTGGGGCTGCCCACGCGACGCGGTTTTCGGAGAAGCAATGACGCCTGCTGAGATCAAGACGGCCGTAGTTTCCATCCTGGAAGGGATCGCCCCGGACGAGGACACCTCGAACCTGAAGGACGACGTCTCTTTCCGCGAGCAGCTGGAACTGGACAGCATGGACTTCCTCGACATCGTCATGGAACTGCGGAAGCGCTACCGCGTACAGATCCCCGAGGACGACTATATGGAGTTGGCCTCGATGGCCAGCACGGTGAAGTACCTGACGCCGCTGATGGCCGACATCCCGGCCAAGTAGGGGATCCACGTCATTCTTCCGACCGAGTCGCCATTCCCACTCTTTCCTGCTCCCTCCCCCTTGTGGGGAGGGCTGGGGAGGGGGTTGAATCAGGGCATGTATCGCAATGAAGAGCAGCGTGATTTTGCCCGACGCCTTCGCACGGATCCAACGGAGGCCGAAGAACGCCTTTGGCATTTCTCCGAGCGGGTAAACTTGGCGTCAAATTTCGTCGCCAAGCAGCTATGGGCTGTTATGTAGTGGACTTCGTTTGTTTCGCACACAAGTTGATTGTGGAGCTTGACGGCCCGCAACACCTGGAAGATTCGGCCCGAGAGCATGACATAAGACGCAGTGAGTGGCTCTGCTCCGAGGGGTATCGAGTCATTCGATTTCGCAACCAGGAACTGGATGAAGACATTCGCCAAGTTGTGGCGGAAATACAACGGAACTTGGGCGAAACCTGAACGAGCGCTAACCCCCCTCCCCAGCCCTCCCCACAAGGGGGAGGGAGCAGAACCTTAGAGTAGTGACCACTTCGAGAGACGCACTCCCGCCCATGTACGACACGCTGATCATCGGCGCGGGAATGTCCGGCCTGGCTGCCGGAATCCGGCTGGCCTACTACGACCAGCGCGTCTGCGTGCTCGAGCGGCACACCACCATCGGTGGGCTCAATTCGTTCTATCGCTTGCGCGGCCGCAACTTCGATGTCGGCCTGCACGCGGTGACCAACTTCACGCCTAAGGGGGCCAAGAAGGGGCCGCTGGCCCGGCTGCTGCGGCAGCTTCGCTTCGCCTGGGACGACTTCTCCCTGAGCCCGCAGCTCGGCTCCGCCATCAGCTTCCCTGGGGTCACGCTCCGCTTCAACAACGACTTCGAGTTCTTCAAAAGTGAAATCTACGCCCGCTTCCCCAAGCAGAAGGACAACTTCGAGAAGCTGCTGACCCATCTGACCGACTACGACGATCTCGACTTCACCACCGCCGAGCGCTCGGCCCGGACGGTGCTGGCCGAGCACCTGACCGACCCGCTGCTGATCGAGATGCTCTTCTGCCCGCTGATGTACTACGGCAGCGCGCGCGAGAACGACATGGACTTCGGCCAGTTCTGTGTGATGTTCCGCAGCATCTTTTGCGAAGGGCTGGCCCGACCGCTGGCCGGCGTGCGGCTGATCCTGAAGAACCTGGTGCGTCGTTACAAAGAACTGGGCGGAGAACTCCGCCTGCGAGCGGGCGTGCAGCGGATCGAAGTCAAAGACGGCAAGGCCTGCAAGGTGATTCTGGACGACGGGACCGAGCTCGAGGCCAAGCGGATCCTCTCTTCGGCCGGTTGGGTCGAGACGATGCGGATGTGCGACGACATCACCCGCACCGAGCCGCTGGAAGCCGGCCAGCTAAGCTTTACCGAGAGCGTGTCGATCCTCGACCGCCAGCCCAAGGAGTTGGGCTATGATCAGACGCTGGTCTTCTTCAACGACAGCGAGAAGTTCCACTACGAGAAGCCCCGCGACCGACTGGTCGACGTCCGCAGCGGCGTGATCTGCTCCCCCAACAACTTCCGCTACGACGCGCCGTTGGAAGAAGGGGTGATGCGGGTCACGGCGCTGGCCAACTACGAGATGTGGCGCGACCTGCCCGAGGCCGAGTACCGCCTGGCCAAGCTCCGCTGGTACGATGAGACGATCGCGGCCGCGGTGAAATTCGTGCCTGACTTCCGCAGTTCGGTGATCGACACCGACATGTTCACGCCGACCACGATCCGCCGCTTTACCTGGCACGACAACGGGGCGATCTACGGCGCGCCGCGCAAGCGCTACGACGGGGCCACACACCTGTCGAATCTGTTTTTGTGCGGCACCGATCAGGGTTTTCTGGGGATTGTCGGGGCGATCATCAGCGGCATCTCGATGGCCAACCAGCACTGCTTGAAGTAGACACGAGATACCCGCTTTCCTCCGCACTTGCAGGCTTTCGTCACGAGCATGGCTTATACTGCGGCCGTGCGACTTCGTCCGCCTGCTCTTCACTGCCGGAGGCTCATGCTATGCAGGATCGATTCACTTTCGCTCGTGCCATGCTCGTCGTCGTCGTCCTTGCGATTCCCGCCGCGGCCGACGTCATTGGCGTGGGCCTGGACTGGCGCGAGAAGGTGTACGTGCAGGAGTTCTGGAAAGAGGGCAAGGCCCACTATGCGATCTTCAACGACAGCCCGGCCGCGATCAGCCTGAGCGTCTTACCGCGAAAGGGAGGTGCCCTGCTGGCCGGTCCGTGGAAGCTCGAGCCCAAGACCTTCCTGGAGGTCGACGCCACGCCACTGGTTGGGCAGGACCTGATTGAGTTCAAGCTCGACGGGGGCAAATCGCTCGGACTGCTCGCCGCACCGACGGCCGCCCCGGCGACGGGCAAGGAGAAGAAGCCGGTGGCCAACGTCGGCCTGAACGGGTCGGGCGGTCGACAGGCCAACCTCTGGACCGAGCAGGATACGATCAGTTTTGCTGCCGGCGAGAAGGTCGAATTGCGGCTCTCCCTTCCTGCCGGTGCCGGTGTGCTGATGTTCGACGCCGCCAAGCTGCCGGGGCTGGAACTGACCAGCGAAACACTCGACATCCAGCGTGATAAAGACAAGATCAAGATCGACCTCTCGAAACCGAAGACCCCGCAAGACCGGCACGCCCTGGTGCTGCGCTTCCCCGCGGCCGGGTCCACCGACGAGAAGCCGCAGCCCTCGCTGGTGGTCGTCGATGGCTGGCTGGCCACCCCCGGCGGCGGCGGACACGGAGTTACTCGCGGCGTGATTGTCGTGCCGGCAAAGAAGTAGATATGGTTTATGACAGTCGAGTGTTTCAATGAACGAGCCACCTGAGTTCTTCGGTAGTGCGCAGGCAAGACATGCGGCACGCGAGGGGGCATAACACTCACCCTCGGAGGCGCACGGTGTTCGAGTATCGCGTCACGAAATACGATCCCGCCCTGCGCGACCCCACTGGCAAGTACACTCGCGACGAATGGACGTCGATCAGCGACATCGGCCGGACGTATCAGGGCGTGGTCCTTACACCGGCGAACTACCGATGGGTCGAGGACGCCTATGCCGGAACAGTGGTTGCCTTCATGCGCGAAGCCGGCGTGTCATCGCTGGCGGTAGTCGGCCTTATGCACAACCCAGATACCTCGCCGTCCTATGTCAACGGCGCATCCCTTGGATTGAATGAAGTGGGCGAGGCAGTGCGGATGATGCTGCGGGAGGAGCTGTGGTGCCAGTTGGAGGGCGCGGATTCCTTTGTGCATGTCGGCTACGATTACTATATGTACGTTGGAATGCCCGCAGCCTGTCCCAAGGCGACAACTCTGGCCGAGAAGTCTGGATTGTTCGTCGAGCCATTTTCGTCTCCTTACCGCACCTGACAGGGCGCCGACCCGGCACACATGGAGATGTTTGCCATCAAGGCCGAAATCACCGACCCGAAAGCCGCGACCTTTACCTTCGATCAGCAGAAGACGATGTACGGCGGCAAGCGGATCGCCCCAGGGGACGTGATCTTTCTCTTCGCCAGTGAGAACGAAGGCGGGGCCGGCCTGGTCGCCCGCGGCATCGTCACCTCGGCCCAGGCGATTCCCAAGAAACCCGGCGTCGCCCGGCAAACGCCGCGCGTTCGCATCACGCTTCGCCGCACCGCGCTTGCCAAGCGCCCCTTGGGGCGAAGTGACCTCAAGCCGTTCTCTGCTTGGAACGACGGCCGCCCCCAGACCGAGCTCAACTTCAAGTTTTATCGACAGGCGACGAACAAAATCGTCGGCCTCTCCAAGGAAACAACCGAATTCCTTGGCCGATACTTCTAGTATCGTGCCTCACGCAGATGGGGTTCTATCGGTCCGCAGTAGTTTCGTGAGCGGCAAGGCGCTAGCCGCCGGTGAATTTGCGTTGTCACGGGGGCTACCGGCGGCTAGCGTCTAGCCGAACGAAGACCCGACTCTCTTATCCTGCTCCCTCCCACTTGTGGGGATGGCTGAGGAGGGGGGCTGCCCTTCGTTGGTCCCTCGCCCTTCGCTTCTTTTTTCTGAACAGGAGGAAACAGAGCTAACAGAGAATCCCCCTCCGCTACCTCCCTTTCCTCCTGTTCAAAAAAAAACTCGGAGAGACATCCGCATCCTCCTTCATTTCTCTGTGACTCTGTGCCTCTGTGGTTCCACTTCTTCCGTCCGCATGCGAGCGACTCTCGCCTCGCCCATCGCGCAGACGCTCTCCTGCGCCTACGATTCCACCCAAAATCGAGACGCCCACAAGGGGCCCGCGGCCCCGGCCCCTTCCCGCTGTCCACGCGCCCGTCAGCCGCTAGGATAGTAACTTCCGCTGGAACTTCGCTCACGTGCTGGAATCCACGCATGGCTTCGCCTGAATCGAGCCCTTCTCCACCTCCCTCTTCTCCGTCCGAGCCCGAAGTCCGCCTGCGGATCTCGCCGGCCGCGGCGCTGCTTTATCAGCAGGGGAATCAGCAGGCGCAGCAGCAGAAGTTTGCTGAGGCAGCCGCGCTCTATCGCCAGGCGGTCGCCGACTCGCCGTTCTTTGCCGAGGCTTACAACAACCTGGCCAACGCCGAGCGGATCCTGGGCAACATGCAGGCGGCCGTCGACGGCTACGAGCGCTGCCTGGCCATTGCGCCGCAGGTCGCCCGGGTGCATCGCAACCTGGCCGCCACATTGCTGGCCATGGACCGCCCGAGCGATGCCATCGGGAGTCTGGAGCGCGTGCTGGAGCTTCAGCCCGATGACGATGAAACCAAGGAGATGTTGAAGCTCGTGCGCGCGGCGCTCGAGAACCCCGCCGCGCAGGAGGTGATGCCGCCTTCGGTCGAGGCCGAGGGGCTATATCAAGCCGGCATCGAAATGCACGCCGCGGGGAATCTGGCCGAGGCCGAAAAGATGCTGGTTCGAGCCGTGAAGCTCGACAGTCTGCATGCCGGCGCGTGGCACCTGCTGGGCGTGGTGGCCTATCTGTCGCGGAACTTCACCGAAGCCCTGGAGTTCATCGAGCGGGCGATCCAGCTCGACCCCGGCAAATCGATGTACTACTACGACATGGGCAATGCGCGACTGATGCAGGACAAGTACGCCGAGGCAATCGCCTGTTTCCATCAGGCACTTCGCATCGAGCCCAAGTTTTTTCAAGCGATCAACAACCTGGGGAACGCGCTGAAGAAGTCGAACCGGGCGAACGAGGCCGAGGCCTGCTACCGCGAAGCGATCGCCCTGCAGCCCGACCTGCCGATCCTGCGCCGCAATCTGGCCGTGGTGCTGCTGCAGCAGCAGAAGCGAGAGGAAGCGCTGGAAGCCTGCCGCGACCTGTTGAAGATCGCCCCGGACGACGACAAGATCCGCTACATGGAGTCGTTCCTGAGCGGCACCGGGCGAGATGCCGCGCCGGCTGAGTTTCTGGTGGCGTTATTCGACGAATACGCGGACAAATTCGAAGAGCACCTGACCGGCTCACTCGGCTACCAGGCGCCGCTCCGCATGCGCGAGGCCGTGGACCGCGTGCTGTCCGGACAGCAGGTGCGCTGGAACGTGCTGGATCTGGGTTGCGGCACCGGCCTGTGTGGGCGAGCCTTTCGCGACATGGCCCTGCGGATGACCGGTGTTGATCTTTCGAAGAAGATGGTCGATCACGCCCGTGCGTCGGGCGCTTATGACGAGCTGCGCGTGAGCGAGTTGCACGCGGGCCTGGCCGAGACCGAGCCTGGGGTCGATCTGATTCTTTCGGCCGACGTGCTGATCTACGTCGGGCCGCTGGGGCCGTATCTGGCGGGTTGCCGCCGAGTCCTGGCGCCGGGCGGGCTGGTGGCCTTCTCGACGGAGCTCGAGGAAGGGGACAGCTACACGATCCGCCCCACGGGCCGCTTCACGCATAGCGAGGCCTATGTTCGGGGCGTTGCGGAAGCAGAGCAGTTTGACGTACTGGTCTGCGACGCCATTACCTGCCGCAAAGAGGCGGGCGAACCGGTGGCCGGCCAGGTGTTCGTACTTCGCAAGCGGTAGCGCCTGCATCAAAAGACGCCTGAGCCATGGACTACTTATACAGAACCAGCCGGTCATTGCGGGTGAGCCGCAAGCGATAATGTTCGCCTTGATGAACAATCACCACTTCGCGCTGCCCCTGCAGCAGTTCGGTGGAAGGGATCGTCCGCAGCGGCTGCTTGGGAGATGCATCGGCGGGCGTGGAATCACTCGGCGCGGGAGTGAGGGCCTCACTCGGCGCAGGATTGGGAAGTGGATCGGTCATGGTCGAGTTCGCCGAGGTGGTGAGCATGGGCAGAATTGTAGTGATACTGAGATTCAGTGTCAATATAGCGGTTTATCCCCAGGTCAGATGGGCAATCTAGGTTGAGATCTCAAGACAGAAGTGACGTCTAACCATTCACTTGCGAGTCACGATGAAAATCCTGCCCGTTCTCGATTTGATGCAAGGGAGCGTCGTGCGCGGGGTCGGCGGCCGGCGCGATGAGTATCGGGCGGTGGAGAGCAGGCTGTGCGGTGACGCTCGCCCCGCGACTGTGGGCCAGGCGTTTTTCTCGTTGAGCTTCCGAACGGTTTACGTCGCCGACCTAGACGCAATCGCGGGAGGTGACCCTGCCTGGTCGATCTATCGCGAGCTGCTTGGGTTGGGCCTGAACTTGTGGATCGACGCCGGCCTGACGAACGTGGCCCAGGCTCGCCGGCTGGCCGAGTTCTCGACCGGCATCACCGGACTGGTCGCCGGTCTTGAGTCGCTCGCCGGCCCTGAGGACCTGGCCGAGTTGCTGGCCGAAGTGGGGCGCGAGCGGCTGGTCTTCAGTCTGGACTTGAAGGCAGGGCAGCCGCTGACCAGTGCCCCCGCCTGGCAGGAACAGTCGGCCGAATCGATCGCCGCGACGGCGATTGAACTGGGCGTGGCACGGATGATCGTGCTCGACTTGAGCCGCGTGGGCGAGGGTCAGGGAGTCGGTACCGAAGAACTATGCCGCTGGCTTCGCGATCAATCGCCGGAGTTGGAGCTGACGGCCGGCGGAGGAGTACGCAGCCGCGCGGATCTGGAGTCGCTGGAACAGGCGGGCTGCGACGCCGCGCTCGTGGCCAGCGCGCTGCATGATGGCCGCATCGTCGCACCGTTTTAGTGGTCGGCGATATGCCGCTCAAGCTGTGGAACCCGAAACTCCCCTGACGCGGCCCGTCGTGCTGCACGGGGCGGCTCAGCCCGACTGCCGCACCACCAGCCTGGTCGGCACACTGCGCGACTGCCCGCCGAGTGCGGCCAGCTCTTCGTCGCTCTTCCCCAGGCCCGCCGCGATCAGGTCGACCAGCGCTTCGGCCACCGCTTCGTCGGCCAGGTCGATGCTGGTCAACGTCGGCTGCGTGAACTCGGCAAGATCCTGGTTGTTGTAGCCCACCACGGCCACATCTTCGGGGACGCGGATCTTGCGCGCGGCCAAGGCCCGCAGCAGTTCCACGGCCCAGCGATCGTTCGAAGCCAGCACGGCGTCGGCCTTGCCACGGACGATGACCTGCTCGATAGCCGCGTCGATCAGCGCGGGGTGAGGGTGAACCTCGCCAGAGCCCGCCCAAGTCAACTCGGGACGAGGCCTGTGACCCGCCTGGGCCAAGCCTTCCAGGTAACCCTGGTGCCGGCGAATCATGGCGGTAAAGTCCTGGCTGAAGACGATCTGACCGATCGCCTTGCGACCTCGACCTGCCAGGTGTACGACCGCTTCGCGGGCGCCGACCCCATAGTCGATCTGCACGTAGCGGGCCTGCTTCACTCCGGCCGGCTGATTCAGGAAGACTACATTCTCAAGGGCACCCACGATCCCGGGGATGAGATCGGCCGAGTGGCCATGCGCCTCGTGATTCAGGCACAGCGTGCCATCGAGGCCGCGATCCTGGAAGTCGTCGACGTAGTCCTGCAGATGGGCCGGGTCGGCATAGTGTCCGACGATGATCCGCAGCCGCTTCTGATAGGCCCGACCTTCGATCTCGGCCACCAGCCGGCCGATGCGGACATAGTCGTACTTGGCCCCCAGGGCACTGACCAGCACGCCGATCGCGTCACTGCGGGCCCCGGCCAGTTGCCGCGCCACCAGATTGGGCCGATAGCCCAGCTTCTCGGCCGCTTCGCGGATCCGCGCGGCGGTCTCGAGGCTGACCTTCGTAGTGGCGTGCGGGCGATTCCCCAACACTACGGCAACCGCCACCCGTGAGACCCCGCATTGTCGGGCGACATCTGCTTGCGTAATGCGACGAGAACGGGCCATGGGATGGGAACTCAGACGAGAATCAAAGGCTAGATGAGCCGACCTCTTATCGCTCATCCGAAGCAGGATCGCAAGAGATTCGCCATTATGGGGGCGGCAAAACCCAGGGGAAGCATGACAGCCAAAGTCACCGGCTATTCCAGAGCCGGCAACTAGGTGCGGAGCTGATCCCATCGAATCATGTTCATGTGACCACAGTTTGGATGCCGAGAATGTTATCGCGAAAGCGCGTAACCGCCAGGGGCGCCGAAGCAAGTAACGTATGCCATCCGCTTGCTTTCTTTCCGCCCCGCTTCGCCCGCCGGCTGATTGAAGTGTACGTGTCCCGCCTGCTTGGAATACCGCTACCTCCCCAGCGTTTCCCTCCCTCCGAAGTACAGGCTGCTGGTTCATGGAACTCAGACTCAAGATCTTGTCGGGCAATCATGCCGGCAAAGAGATGCGCGTCGCCAAAGAGAAGTTCCTGGTCGGTCGATCGGCCGAGTGTCATCTGCGGCCCAACAGCGAAAAGATCAGCCGGCATCATTGCGTGCTGCTGCTGGCCGAAGGCCGGGTGACGATTCGCGATCTGGGGAGCCGCAACGGGACCCTGGTGAATGGCGAGAAGATCATCGGCGAAGTGGAACTGGCCAAGGGGGATCTGCTGGAGATTGGCCCCCTGCAGTTCGAGGTGGCCCTGATCGCCGGGGCCGCCAGCGAAGCGAAGCTGCCGGTGGAAGTCGCCACGCGATCCGGTAGTACAGCCACAGCAGCGAAGGAAACCCCCAAGCCGCAACCGCCGGCAACGGTGGCCGTGGAGAAGTTCCAGCCAGCCAGGCCCGAGCAGCCGGCCGAGGACATCGCGACCTGGCTCCTCGACAGCCTGACCCCCAAGGGGGATGAGGATACCAAGGACTTCAGCAAGACGGACATCTTCCTCAAGCCTCAGGCGGGAACGGGCGCTCCTCCGCTGCCTGGCGACTCCGCCAAGGCCGAGTCCGAAGCGCTGAAGAAGCTGAACCAGAAACGGCGACGCTAGCTCCGGCCCGCGACCCGCGAGCTCCGTGTGCCGTCCGCCGACATTCGTTCAAATGCATCCTAAGGCGCTGGCTGCGGAGCGTTCGGGCGGACGGCACACGGAGTGTGCCTGCTACTTTACGCGTCCGCACCGCAACGGGATCACGCCGCGCGGCGTTGGCCCGGTTCCTGGGCGACCGGCCTGGCTGCGACCGGAAAGCTGACAACGGCCGGTGCGTCAAGCTGATAGGGAACACCAGCGGCGTAGCGCCGGCGGATGGCGAACAACTCGCCGATCGCGCGGACAAAGTCCCAAGGCTTGAGCTTCGAGCCGGCCACGTCTTCCCAGGCGTCGAGAGGCAACTCGTAGAGCAACTCTTCCCAGGGCTGGGCCGAGTCCGCACGCAGGCCCTTTAAACGCGCCAAGAGCTCGACATCAAAGATCCAGCGGGCCAGGAAGGGCTCGTGAAACATCGCCTGGCATTCGTCGGTGACGCGGAACAGCTTGGCACCGCACTGCGTGTCGTAGATCGAGGCCCCTAGAATATGCGAGGCGACCTGGGCGAACGCCCGGCCCAGCAGCCGGCGGACCGTCTTGCGGCGAATCGCGCGACCTCGCAACCGCATCCGCGTACCCATCACGATCTGGATGTCGGCCCGGCGCTCGAGCACGGACTGAAACTGCTCGATGGCGCTCAGCGGGGTCGCCAGGTCAGCGTCCCAGAAGCCGACGAAATCGGGGCGACGATCGAAAGCATCAAGAAAGCCCTGGCGGACGGCCTCGGCCTTGCCCACATTCTTGGCCAAGTCGCGAATCAGAAAGAAGCGGGGGTTCTCGGATGCCAGCATGTGCAACTTGTCGAGGGTCGCGTCGCGGCTGCCGTCGTTCACAAACAGCAGGCGTGTTCCCTTGGCATGCCGGGCAAACTCGCGAAAGTCGTCCAACTTTAGCCTTTCGGCTTCGTTGTAGCAGGGGACGACGATCACTGTGGAGGACATGCAGGGCTCCGACCCGGGACAGGCCAGCAGACAAATGGATTATTGAGAAGTTCGGTCAATCGCTCCGCTTGGCTTCATTGTTTATTGCGCGTTCCGGGCGGGCTGTGCCGCGGCTCATGCGGCCCTTGTGCGGCGCGTGGGTGACATGGGACTGCGCCGCGGCAGCTTCGAGCGATGGGGCTGCCTGGGACCAATCCTCGCGGTAGCGCGTCGCCAGGTAGCCCGAGAAAACAACGCATGCCAGCGGCGCGAGCCAGATTGCCACCGCTCCGGCCGGCGTGAAGGGTGCGGCGATCTCGTAGCAGCCGGTAATGGCAACGGTCATGGCCACCAGAAATGCGGCACGCCCGTTGCGGCGGCGCACCAACCATTCGTCGGCCAGAAAGTACCCGATCGCCGGGCCCAGCATCAGATACGTGCTGTTCTCGGTGCGCGGGTTAAAGAGCATCACGTAGACCGCGCCTAGCGTATAGATCCAGATGGCCGCCCGTTCGCGCGAAACACGGCGGCTGATGGCCACGCACAGCAGCAGCGTCATGGGTGCAGCCGCCAGCCGCGCCAGGAACTGATAGCTGGGCGGAGTCATCACTCCGAACGCGCGGAGCATGCCGAACAGGTGGGCGAACCACTCGGCGCTCCCCAGCTTCTCGGCCGCGCGGATCATCTCCAGGAACTGCTGATGTTGCAGCAGCACATAGCTGGTCTGCTGAAAGAAGAACGGACTGATCGCGACCACGGCCATCGCGACACCCCACCGCCAGCCCAGTCGCGGGCTGACCACCGAGGCCAACAGCGCGGGCACCACGCCCAGCGGTTTGAGCGCGATGCTCAAGGCCAGCCACACGGCGGCGCGGTTGTTTTTGGAACGAGCGAAGGCTTCGATGGCGATCAGGATCATGCCCGTCATGGCGAGTGTCGCCTGGCCGGTCCTCAAGCCCGCCAGACAGGTCGGGATTGTCACCGCGGTAGCCAGCAGAAATGCCTTGCGGGCGTTGGCCTGAAACAGCGTCGAGATCCGCCAGACACCCAACGCCAACATGGCCAGCGAGAGTCCGCGCCACAAAATACCGCTGGCGGGCTCGGGAATGTGCGCGAAGGGGACGAACAGAATCGCCGCTTGCGGGAAGTACAGAAACCCGTGACCTGCGACTTCGCCCGGTCCGAGCTGATAGAGCGGTTCGCCCGACTCCCAGTGAGCGCCGGCGTTGCGATAGGCGGGCCAGACGGTCCGCTTATTCCCGCCCAGGATGATGCCGGCGATGACGAGCCAGGTAATGATCCACGCAGCGCATGCGGCACGCCACGCGGGCTGCGAGTCAGCGATTGCCTGGCGCGAATCTGACATGGAGCGTCCCTACTCCTGGAAGTCATCCAACGGAACCACGCGCATCATGCGCGCAGCGATCGCCGAGTTTCGTAAGTCGGTAAGATCGAAGCGAATGAATCGTCGTATCTCGGGGGCGGTTCTACAAAAACAAGGCAAATGTGCAAATAGCAGTACGAAATGGTGTCCCTTTCAGCCCGCTCAGAGGGTGGGCTAGCAGTCGTTGGGAATGGCAAGCGTGGGTGTGCTGGCAGTAGAATCGCGCCCCGTCGCAATTTCCCATGTTGGCGGGACGAGGTGTTTGATTTCACACTTCCCGTCGAATCCGGAGACCCACCATGGCGCGCGTCAGCACGTATCTCAACTTTGCTCGCTCCACCGAAGAGGCCTTCCGTTTCTACCAGAAGGTCTTTGGCACGGAGTTGGGTCCCATCAAGCGGTTCGCAGATGTTCCAGCCCACCCCGACCATCCGCCCCTTGCCGAGGCCGATCGCAATCTGGTGATGCATGTGGAACTGCCCATCCTGGCGGGGCACGCGCTGATGGGGACCGATGCACCCGAGACGATGGGCTTCAAACTGGTGCAAGGGAACAACACTTATATCAATCTTGAGCCGGACACCCGGTCCGAGACGGAGCGTCTCTTCCAGGAGCTCGCCGACGGCGGCAAGATCGAGACGCCGCTTCAGGAGATGTTCTGGGGCGGGTATTTCGGCAGCTTGACCGATCAGTTCGGGATCCAGTGGATGTTCAACTGCTGCAGCAAGACCTGAACCGCGCCGATTGGAGCGCCAGCATCCCGCTCGCTTGCACTTTTCTCAGCGGCGCGGAATTTCGTGCGCCTTCGATTCAAGTCGTACAACCTGCCAGGTCGATACCTGCACCATAAGGTCCATTATCGATGGGTCTGAGCGTTTGCGCGCTGGCGATGCCAGCAATCAAGGATGATGACACGGCCCCCCCAGTGGCTGTGTTTCAAGGAAGGAACCGGTCATGCGAAAGACTTTCCATTCCCTCGCCTGGTCCATGGCTGCGGCCCTGGCCGTTGCCGCTCCGGCTCGCGCCGACGAGCCCGCGCCGCTCCACACGCAGCAGCCCGTCTTCCGGGTTCCTTTTCATATTGATCCGCCGCAAGAGGCCAATCAGGCTCCCAAAGAAGTGCAGTTGCACTTCTCGGACAACCAGCGCGATTGGAAGCTGGCCGGCGTTGTCGAGCCCAACTCCGGCGGGCTGGTGTTCCGCGCTCCCTGCGACGGCGAGTACTGGTTCGTCGTCCGCACGATCGACCAGTTGGGCCGCATGCAGCCGCCGGTCAAGGGTCCCACGGTTCCCGAGATGAAGGTCATCGTCGACACGGCCCCCCCGCAAATGGAACTCCAGGCCGGACTCGGCCCTGCGGGCGAGATCATCATTCAGTGGCACTCGGCCGATCCGAACCTGGCCAGCGAGCGCCCCACTATCGAATACCGTCTGAGCGAGAGCGCCGCTCAATGGCAGCCCGTGGCCGTCGCCGGTGGCGCTGCCGGCCAGGCCACGCTGCCCGCCATGCCGGGGGCCGTGAACATCCGGGCCCGCATCGCCGACAAGGCCGGCAACGAATCCAAGAGCGAAGTCCGCGTGGGCAGTTCGGCCAAGCCGGCTCCTTATGCTCCGGTGGTGAATGCCGTGGCTCCGCCGATCGACATCAACCCGCCGGCCCCGGCCAAGAAGGCCGCTCCGGCCCCGGTGGCCGCCGCTCCCAGCAACACCGCTCCCAGCTACGGTGCCCCGAGCAACACCGCGCCCAGCTATGCGTCGGCCGCACCCGCGCCTTATACCACGGCCAAGCCGCCGGTCGAAATCACCGAAACGACCGCTCCGGCCCCTCGAGTCGCTCAGCCGGCCCCGCAGCCCGTCACTCCCAAGGCGCCGCCGGTTGCCGAAGTGCCGCTGCCGCCGGGTGTGACTCCGCAGGTCGTTAATTCGCTCCGCTTCACGCTCGACTACGATGTCGAAGCGGTCGGCCCCTCGGGCCTGGGCAAGATCGAACTCTGGGGAACGCAAGACGCCGGCAAGACGTGGAAGCGTTTCGGCAGCGACCCGGATCTGCGCAGCCCGATCGGCGTGAACGCTCCTGCCGAAGGGACCTATGGCTTCCGCATGGTCATTGAGAACAACACCGGCATCGGCGACAAGCCGCCGGTGCCGGGCGATGTGCCCGATGTCTGGATCACGGTCGACACCAGCAAGCCCGAGGCTCAACTGCTGAGTGTTGAAGGTGCGCAGTCGGGGGATAACTCCGAGATGGTCATCCAGTGGCAGGCCGCCGACCGTCAGTTGTCGGCCCGGCCGGTCTCGCTGTACTTCAGCGCGGCCAACGGTCAGTGGTACCCGATCGCGACCGGCCTGACGAACACCGGCAGCTATGCCTGGAAGCTGGGCGATCGCGTGCCGCGTGAAGTGCAGATCCGCCTGAAGGTCCGCGACGAAGCTGGCAACGAAACGGTGATCGACTCGAGCGATTCGATCGTGGCGGACCGACTGGTTCCGCGCAGCCGGATTCAGGCCGTCAAGCCGATCGGGGCCCGGAACGACCGTACGATCCAGCGGTAGTTCCTCGCGAAGTGACGCAGGCCCGGCCGTGCTTCGGCAGGCTTGCCGTGCTTCTGCGCTACGAAACGCGCTGTGGCCGGTAGTCAAAAGAAGTCTTCAGCTTCAGCCAGTGTTTCTCAAACAAGTGCCATGAGGCAAACGCGGCGCCATAGGATGACAGCGCAAAGACGCAGATAAAGCCGAGGTTGCCAAGCTTGCTCAGGCCGTCTGGCGGCATAAGGATCACCAGGGGTTTGAGCAGAAGCCCATGGAAGAGATAGAGGCCATAGCTGTACTTCCCGCTCATCCGCAGAAAGTCATTGCGCAACACGCTGACAAGCCAGGTCGCCGGAGTTGGGCCCGTGACGCTTGAGATAGCGGACGCTGCCAGAAGGCTCACAAGCAACGGTCCAAACACCACGGTAGGCTTATCCGCGAAAGAGAGCCCACCGCGGGCTAGAATCAAGACTCCAAGCCCGGCGATTGCTGCGCCGGCCGCCCATCGAGCCATCCCCGACAATCGCACAAGCCCGCCAGTATCTCGGGAGAGGATCGCCACCAGCGCGCCGATGGCAAGCCCATCGAGGCGACAGGGCGTTGGAAAGTACAGGGCTCCGTTACGCATGCCCAATTGCCAAAGCGAAAACCGAAGCAAGAACGAGATCGCAATACATCCGGCGCAGGCAATTTTAAGGCCTCGGTTTGGCAAGAAGTAAACGATCACTGGCCAGAACAAGTAGAATTGCTCTTCGACTGCCAATGACCATAAGTGCGTCAGATCAAGCCAATCGGACGACGCCCAGACCTTACGGTGGTAGACGAAGCCCAGGTTTGTGAGGTGGCTCCAAAGCCACAGCTGCCTCGACTGAATCAATCGGAGACCGTCGGTCGTAAAGAGGCCAAACAGAGGAAGCACCAGAAAAACGGTCGCCATCAAGATAATAGACTGGGAAAATCCTCAGGGCGCGGCGGGCATAGAAGTTCCGAAAGTAGGCGAAATTGCTTTTCGTATCGAGAAGAATGCCCGTGATCAGAAAGCCCGAGAGCACGAAGAATACATCTACGCCCACCCACCTGGCCGTTGGGACCTTCGCGACAGCACTGATCGCCGGAGAATCCCACTTCAGTTCCAGGAAGGCGTGGAAAAGCAGAACAAGAATAATTGCGATACCGCGCAAGCCGTCGAGTTCCAGATAATGGTGGCTGGCCCGCCCCGGAATCGTGGGATCGGGAACAAGAGCCGATGCTGTCTCGTCGTTTGGTTGTGCGATTGGCATGTGTGACGTCCGCTATGGAAGTGGTGGGACGTAATCACAAGCATCAAAACCCGCCCCCTGACAACGATAACTATTTCCTGCATGCTTGTCTCATCCACGCCTTTTTTTGCGCACTTCAATCGTACGACAAAGGCTCCCCCAGGATTGCGTGGGGCGAGGGTTGAGTTGCTCGATGCGAGGTCCCTGGACCTCGAGCGGAGCGATTCGGCCGCGAAGACACGAGTGGTCTTGGCAGGCACGAGTCGAGATCTTAGAATTGCCAACGTCACGTCGAACTCGACGTCCACCGGAGAGGTGGCTGAGTGGTCGAAAGCGCGGGTTTGCTAAATCCGTGACCGGGTAACTGGTCCGCAGGTTCGAATCCTGTCCTCTCCGCTAAGTCATTTCGCAGTAATAGGATACGGATCGCAGAAAGTCGCACAAGCCTCTGTCTCAACAGGGGCTTGCGCTGTTTCGGGCGACTCTCTCCCGATTACTGCGGAAACCTGCTGCGCCTGCTTTTGCGCCACGGGTGCGCCGCTTTCTGCGCCGCCCTTCTTCGATTCGCCGATCGCCTTGTCGAAGTCCTCGTTGGTAGTTTGCAAGTAGTGCTTCAGCGCGATCCGGGGCGTGTTGCCCAGCCACGCGGTTACGACGTGGATCGGGTACTGTTTGGCCAGTTCCGTTTCGCGGCTGGCCCGCATGGCATGGAACAGGCGGGGCCAGGGTTGTAGGCCGGCCCGTTTCACCAGCCGCTCGAATTGGGTCCGCAGGTTGCAATTCCGCCAGCCGCTTGGCGAATTGGCCGCGGCCCGGTAGTCGCCGCCGACAACATACTCCGCGCCCTCCGGGGCAATCTCCCGGGCATCCGTGAGAATCGGCCGCAGTTCGGCAAATAAGGGGATCGTCCGGCACGATTTGCCGGGATGATGCTCAGTCTTGGGAGATTGCACGATGATCCGGCCCGTGTGCCAGTCGATGTCGTCCCAACGGAGGGAAAGGACTTCGCTCGGGCATCGCAGGCCGCCGAATCGGCAAAGCGCCACAATGACGCGCCAAGTAGGATTGCAGACCGCGAGGAGTCGCTCGGCTTCTGCAACTGTAATGTACCGCTGGCGATCAGGCTTCATTACGGCCTTGGCCGATACCTCCGCGAATGGGTTCAGCGGAACGAGCTTCCGCTTCTTGGCATCGCGAAAGAACATGCGGGCGAATTGCAGCCGTTTGTGAACCGTCGTCGAAGCGAGCTTCTCGCCGATCAGATAGAGCTTGAAGTCTTCTGCGTCCCCTTCGGTGATACTGGCTAATTCCTTCTTCGCGCCGAAGTGCGCGAGCAGGTTTCGCACGATCTGTCGCCACACTTCCTGCGTCGCCGGCTTCACGTCGATTCGACGGGCCGTGTATTCGGCAAGGAATACTCCAAGGGTCGCATTGTTGCCGCTCGCCTTTGGAATCAACCCAACGGCGGCCAGTTTCTCAGCCAGCGCGGAATCCAGGTCAACGACCCATTCGGTCAACTCGGCTTCCATTGGACGTTTCAGGCGCAGCGATTCGAGCAGTTGCTCGACCCGATACTTGATGAACTCTGCCGATCGGGTGCTTACCTTGCCCAAACGGATAGCCTTTCGATCGCCCTTGGGATCGACGAACAGGATTCGCTTTCGCCCGCCGGGATCATTTGCAATGCTGGCCACGGTCTAACTCTCTTTCTTGATCGGCTTCCGCCGCATGGTGATGACTAGATCAAGGCACTCGCCGAGCGCGTTCAAGCCTTCCATCGAAAGGCCGCGCTGGCCGTTGTAGAACTTTCCCAGGGCGCTCTCGTTGATGCCGGTTTCCTGGGCAATCCGGTATCGCGTCAGGCCGGAATCGTCGATCGCCTGCCGCAGTTGGTCGGTGAGCTTGTTGGTTCGCTTCTTTGCCATGCTGGATTATTCCTAATACTGGACGTTGTGTCTAGCTTTATCTGCCCCTTCGTCTTCGGATTCGCTCCGCCGCTTCCGCCAGTCGCCGGGCCGCAGTCGGCGGGTCGCACCGCTGACAGCGCCAGCCATCCGCTAGGGTTTGCCAGAGTTCCAGCCTACGGCATGCGGGGCAAGGAGCCAGGCCGGCGGAGTCGAACGAATCGACCGGCCAGCCGTCTGAGCCAAGTGCCAGGGGCGGGGCGTCTGATAGTTCTACCGGGGGACTTCGGAGCAGCCGTAGGACTTCCACCTTTTCGGCCTTTAATTGCTCGACCAGATCGGCGGGCATCGCAGACCGGGGGTAATATCGCAGGCGATCGCCGACGACTTCGAGGCGGATGCCGATACGGTGTAACATGGCTAATACGTCTGCGGCACTCATGCGACTTCCCCCCAGTCGCTATCTGGGGGCGTTTGTCGATCCTCTCGGCCGTCTACGTCTACGGAACCTTCCGATTCCGCCGGTATCTCTGGGGTTTCGTTGGCAGGCGGGGCGTCCGATAGCACAAAGACTCGAGAGGGGCGGCCCCCTTGTGCCCCCTTCGGTGAATCGACCCATTGGCCGCGGCCGGCTTTCGCGAGTTCGTTGAGCGCCGATTCGGCCATCTCGGCTTTCGGATAACGTCGATTGCCCTGTTGCAGCTCGCGGGCGGATGCCCGGCCGCCGCGGCGCTCGATCCATTCGATCAATTCCCGGTCCTCGCGGTCCTCGTCGCTTTCTTCAAGCATCGCGTAGATGCGCCGGGTTTCGCCTTTGAACCATCCCACAAGCTGGATACCGGCCGCCATGCTGGCCGCGTCAACCTGCTCAGGGTTTTCGAGAGTCGGATCGTCAGCCGCCCAGCGTGCCAAATGGATAACAAGCGCCAGGCGGGCCGGGTACTCCTCAAGTTTCGACCAAGCCGCCGCCAGATCGCCCGTTAGCGTCGCCTGCTCGCGTCCGTTGGCGTTGTAGAACTCCTCGAAGGACTTCTTCGCGTCGACCGACAGCATGACCACGACCGGGCAAGACTGCCCTTCGTCGTCGACTCCCGGTTGCAGTCCGTATAGCCGATCGAAGACTTGCGCCATTCTCGAATGGTCGGCGGGATCAATTCGGGCCTCGCTCCATCGCTTGGGCATGCGTGGGGGGCAGGCGAGAAGCATACGGGCCGCGAGGCCGGACTCTCGATGTTCCCTTCCCAGGCTACGATGGAGGATCGCTGGTTGAATTCCGCCGCAGACCGACACGGCGGCTTGCGGGACATAAATCGTTCTTGGAGTGCCAGTCTTGCGATCAACGATCAACGACTGCGCGTTGTACATTGATAGCCAGTTAGCCGAATCCCCTCCCCCCTTTCCGCCGGCGTAACGATCGAACGAGCCGAACCAGCCGGACAACTCGTCCAGCTTGAGCAACAGCCCGCGGGGATTCGCCAGGATCAATGGTGCGAGCGCCTCGACCGTCGTATCGCTGACCGCGGATCGCTCGGGCTGGGGTTCCTGGGGCTCTTCTGGCGGGTCAGCGGTCGAATGCTTGTCGCGCTTCCAAAGCGAGTACTCCTTCTCATAGCGTGTTCGTTCGACCTGATAGTCCCGCATTGCTATCGCGTAGCGTTCCATTTGTAGTTGCTGCCGCAGATCAACAAACTGCATAGCCGCAGAGAAGGCTGGCGTCTTTGACGTGCCACTCTCGCCAATGATCGCCCCCCAGATGATCGAGGGAACCAACCAGTCGTGCTTCAGGCGAAGTCGCCGTGTCGTTCCTATGGCCGAAGCCATACCGACCAAAAGGGGCAATGCCACATAGACGGGATCGCAGCCAATCGCTTTCGCTGCGCCCCGAACGAATCCCCGAACCGGTTCGGGCAGCGCCTCGACCGGAAATCGCTGGTAACGCAACGGGGCGTCGACCTGGGGGGCTGGCAGGTCGATCGCTTCGGCCCCATCGACCATCGTCTCGATTTCGCGCCGCATCTCGGCCGGGTCCGCCCCGGCGCGTGCTTCCAACCAATCCACGATGTCGCCGCCGTCGGGCAGGTCGGGCAGTTCGACAACCTTGACCGTGGGGGGCGGTTCCAAGCCCCCCAGGATCGCCGCTACAACGTCGACATACTGCCGGCCTGGATCGTCGTTGTCGGGCAGGAAGATGACTTCCAGACCCGCGAGAGGCCCCCAGTCCGTGCCGCTGGCTGATTTCGCACCGTGCGCCGATGTCGTTGCAATCAGGCCAAGCGATCGGGCCGCGTCGGCGGCCTTCTCCCCTTCCACGATATACACGCGCCGTGCGCCCGCGAGGCCGGGCAGCCCGTACAACGGCCGGGGTGGGGGCATCCCCGCGATTCGCCAGCCATCGGGAAACCGCGAAACGGGGCGGATGTCCTTCCCGCCGCCCGGGCGATTCCAACGCAGAACGATCCCCACGACTTCGCCCCGGGCATAGTGGTATTCCCATCGGCCAACCGGCGGGCCGTGCATTCGCTCCAATTGAGCTTCGGCTTCGCCCGCGGTCGGGAATGCCTTGCCCTTCGGTTTCTCGCTAGCCTGCCTACGAATCCCCGTACTCTTCCGAGTGGGACGAGGTTTCGTAGACGTAGACGACGTAGGCGGTTGAAGATCGCGGGGCGCGATGCCCACGGCCGAACAGATGGCCTCGAAAGTGCAACCGGCAAAACATTTCAGCAAGGCCCGGCCGTCGTCCGCTTCGTGGATCGAAAGGCTGGGGGTCCGATCTTTGTGGGCCGGGCAACAATCGATCCAGCCGCTTCCTGACCGGCGCGCGTTAGGAAATTTTGAAAGTGCAAGCTCAATGGGAGTCATGTGTGGCCCCCTTCGCGGCTTCGGCCTGCTGGGTCAGCCAGGCTTGCAGGTCGGCCGTTGGATAGAGCAGCGTCCTGCCGACCCGCACAAACGGGATCGTCTTATCATGGGTCCATTGCCAAAGGAGCCGCTCGCTGATGCCCAGGGCCTTTGCAGCTTCGCGAGGCCGGAGGGAAAGGGCCGGGGTCGAGTCTCGATCTGCGTCCATTGCTGGAATCTCCAACTGAGTCGCTTGCCGCAAAACGCGGCTTGCATACCCCTAATCCCTCCGCGGCAACCGTTTCCGGTAACCCGCCGCGCAAGAAAAGAGCCGCATGGCATTGCGCCCAGCGGCTTAGAGTCGTCCCAGAAATTTTGCCGCGGCAACCAATCGGTAACCCGCGGCAACCGGTCGGTAACCTATTCCCCCTCTGATCGATTCGACTGGTAACCGGTCGCGCGGTCCTGATGCTTGGTAAGTCGCCGGCCGATCTCGCTTGCCTTTTCCCCTTTGCGCTTCTCTTCCCACCAATCAGTTTTCATCACGGCTTGCTTCGTTACGCCCAGCAACTTCCCGAGCTGATCGGCGGAAACGGTTGTGGGAATCGGCAAGACCTCGCTGATCTTCCATAGCTTTTCGTTCGCATTCAGGTTTGCGTCCCGCAGGGCACTTTCGGCCTGAACGAGGCGATCGTCCGACAAACCATTGGTGAAGACGCTTAGCAGCCGCCGGGAGATTTGATCCCCTTCGACGATTACACCGACCGTCGGCGGTTGCTCCGGCTGGACGTTCACCTTTGCGGCCCCAGCGGCTAGAGCGAGTTTCGCCGCTTCCCCTGCGCCCCGGTTCACGAATTGAACCCTGATCCGAATCGCATCGTCCACTTCCTGCGTGAGCGCTTCCCGCACGAGTTGATAGACGAGTTTTCGCTTCGGTTGCGTCAGGTCGGCAACGTTCCATCCCGGTTCGATTACTAGCTTCTTGCCGTGCCAGACTGCATTGCGAGCTGCGAAACGAATGAGTCCGTCGGCGTGGCAGGCGGAAAGCAGAGTCTCGTCGCGCAGCCTTTTCGGAAGGTCAACGACCGCGATACCGGCGTCGCGATCTTCGGCGTTCCAAAGGAGCAGGAGCAACTCGTCCCGCAGAGATACCGGCGCATCGTCCGTTCGATGGTCCTCCCAAGCGTCCCGCAGAGCCGCAACAACGGGCCGCAAACGAGCGTCGACCTGCTCGACGGTTCCCAAGGTCAGTTCGCGACGCAACACCGCGGCAACCTGGGCCGTGGCGGAAGGGAGGAGTTCCGACAGTTGCGCCGCGCGGAAGGCGGCTTCCGTCCACAAGATTCCCCGAATGGTTTTCTCAAGAGTCTCATTCGAGTAGCCACGTTCAAGCTGCTGCTGCTTCGATTCCACGGCCAATCGAACCTCGTCCCGTACGAATTCGATGAAGGCGACGTGCCCGGCGGGCGTTGCCGGGAATCGGTCAAGACACGAGTAGCCGCGCTGGCTGATCTGCCGAAGCAATAGCTTCATGGCCTCGCGCCAACTCGGCAACGCGAAAAGCGTATGGACTTGAAAGGCATCGGTCTTGTGAGGAACGCCGAGTAGCCCCCATTTTGAGTACTGGTCGTCCCCAGGCGCGGGGCGGAAACCGGGTCTGCCAACTTCACCGGCTTGCACGGGCACTGCGAGCGCCGCGAGTAGGTCCTGGAAGTCGAGAAAGTCAGCCGCATCAAGCGGCTGGCCGTGGTGCGCTTCGACAAAGCGCACGATGTCAGATACCGCGTCCGTAGCGCGAGACATAGCCCAATCCTTTTTAGTCGAGCCGGTCCGGGCGAGCGCTGGAGGATTGGAACCATCGCCCACCCGGACCGCGTTGGGCCGCATCACCCGTCGATGACGCGGCCACCCGATAGTCGATTACAGAGAGTTCAAAACGAAGGGATTGCTCACAGATCGCTTGCCGAATCGGCGAAGTAGTTCGGGCGTGTTTCCTTCGTCTAGATGTTCCTGCTCAACAATTTCCCGAATCGATGCCCGCTTCATGCTCGGAATGCGCATAAAAAAGAACGGCCAGAGCGTTTCGGAGACGTAGGTTTTCTTGCGATCCGGAAACTCCGCAATCGTCCGGAGGGTCGAGTCGCGGAATTCGTCAGAGTAGCCGAAAGTCCACTTGCCATCGGCAAAGGTGAGCGTACCTACCAAAACGTCTTGATAACGCAACTCAAACCGAGTCGAAGTAAGCGGTTTGGCAAGGACCGTCCGCGCAGGGAATCCACGTCCCACAGTTGGATTCCTCAACCACCGCTGTAGCCTGCGCTTGATATCGTAGAGTCTCATTCTTCCATTCTAACGCAATTCGGGGGTGGTTGGATCGCCTCTAAAAATCTTTCCCGCCGCATCGCAAGGCACAAGCAAATTGCGCGCCGCCGCGTCGGGGTCATGAGCCTCTCGAATTCCCCTTCCAGTACGTCGCGGCACTCCAAAAGGTTGTCGGCAGCAAGCTTATCGACTGCTGGTCGAAATTCGGGGTAGTGCAAATAAATGAGCCGAACTAGGTCGAAATGGTTCTCGACTGCTTCGCCATCAAACCCAATTTGGGGGACGCTCCGATTTACGTAAGCCACTAGCGAGGGCCTGTTTGCTATGAATTTGGCCAGTCCTGCCTCGTAAACATTCCAGAACAATCCTCTGGCGGTGTCAAAGATCGGGGAGAATCGCGGGCGAGGAAAGGCGTGGATGGGGGAAATGACTCCCCAGTTGGCAGGGTGACGGTCGTTGTTTCCCACCAGCGCGTCGAATGCCAGCATCTCGACAAACGGCGTCATTATTGCGTTGTAGTCAGACGGAAATACGTACCTTATTGCATCTACAACAGTCTTAAACGTGTAGTATTCCTTTTCAGCCTTTCGATCAGCGATCGCATCGACCAGGGTGCATTCCCGTTTTTCTGAGACTTTTCCCGCGTTTTCGCGGGCTATGCGTGAGCGGCGTCCGCGGGTTCAGATTTGATGCTCATCTCTCTGGGC